>Ga0306924_10002869_pt1 | contig 16424 bp, 13 predicted proteins | sample sta12Can44000111_FD_203756 | JGI IMG/M metagenome (GOLD analysis project Ga0306924, IMG submission 203756) | Lab enrichment of tropical soil microbial communities from Luquillo Experimental Forest, Puerto Rico - statanox.12C.anox.44.000.111 (v2)... | ecosystem: Environmental > Terrestrial >... | reverse complement strand
GAGCAGCGCCGTGAAAAAGACATGCCGCCGCGGCGTATCAGCGGCCTGTTTTACCGGTTCAACCAGGCTGGCTGGACGGTGGACCGCCCTGCCCGCGTCTTCGTTGTCGCCGCGGACGGGTCCGCTGCGGCGCGCGCCGTCACGCCCGGGCCGTTCGAGGCGGCCGGCCTGACATGGTCACCTGACTCGCGGACCTTGGCTTTCGCGTCAGGGCGGCACGAAGAGCGGGACCTGGACCTGGCCGTTGATCTGTGGATGGTCCCCGCGGACGGCAGCGGCATCCCCCGCCGCGTCATCGGCGGCGGCCCTGCCTACTCGCTGCCGTCGTGGTCGCCGGATGGGGGCCGCCTGGCCTGTTATGTCGATCCCACCCCGCTGCGGAGTCCCCGGCACCGCCAGGTTGCCGTCATCGATACGGCCTCCGGAACGGAGCAGGTGCTGACAGCCAGCTTGGACCGCAACTGCGCGCCGTTTGGCTCCACGCGGCCGCCGGTTTGGGCCGGTGACCGCCTGCTGTTCGGCGTGGAGGATCACGGGAACGTGCACCTGTACCTGGTCAGCGCCAACAGGGCCGGGCTCCCGGTGCTGCTGGCGGGCGGTGACCGGTGGATCAGCGACTGGGACTGGGCGGGCGGCACACTCGCCTTCGTGGCCGGCTCACCGGTGTCGGCCGGCGAGCTGGCGGCCCAGGATCTGCCTGCTGGCGAGCCAGCCGCCGCGGGCGGCCGCCCAGCCACGGACCCGGCGGAACGGGCGCTTACCAGCTTGACGCGGCCGTTCGCCGAGGCGGTCAGTCTTGCCTCCCCGCAGCGGTTCTCCGCCCGGTCGGCGGACGGCACCGAGGTTGAATGCTGGGCCATCGAGCCGGATGGCGCAGCTACCGGGCAACGGTACCCGGCGCTGTTGAATGTGCATGGCGGCCCGTTCACCCAGTACGGCAACCGCTTCGTCGACGATTTCCAACTGCAGGCCGCCGCCGGCTTCGGCGTCCTGTACTGCAACCCGCGGGGCAGCGCCGGCTACGGCGAGCAGTGGGGCCGGGCCATCCGGGGCCCCGACTGCGCGCAGGACCCAGGCACCGGCTGGGGCGGAGCGGACTACGCGGACGTGATGGCCTGCGTTGAGACCGCCTGCCAGCGCTTCGACTGGATCGATCCGAGCCGGCTCGGTATTCTCGGCGGCTCCTACGGCGGCTTCATGACTTCCTGGGCCATCGGGCACACCAGCCTGTTCCGGGCCGCCTGCTCCGAGCGTGCCTGCAACAACCTGCTCACGATGGAGCACAGCGCCGATATCCCCGGCTTCATCCGCAGCTACGTGGGCCCGGACCCGCTCACCAATCCCGGCGCCTACCTGCGTCACTCGCCGGTCAGCTACGCCCGCGACATGACCACCCCGCTGCTCATCTTGCATTCCGAGGACGATCTGCGCTGCCCGATCAGCCAGGCCGAGGAGCTTTTCGTCGCGCTGCGGCTGCTCGGCCGCGAGCCGGTGATGTACCGGTTCCCCGGCGAGAACCACGAGCTGACCCGCTCCGGGGCGCCACAACACCGGGTCAGCCGGGCAGAGCTGATCCTGGCCTGGTTCCGGCGGCACCTGTATGGCTAGCCGAGGGTGTCACCGGGCCGGGTTCCCTTCCGCCGCTGCCCTGATGACGGCATGAACCCTTCCCTCTGGGAAAAACACGGTGAGATTCCTCGCCGCGGCCACAGCCCGGTCGCGGGCCTCGCCGCCGAGCCCGCGAGTTGCCCGCACGGCATACTTAGCCGCCCGGCGCCGGACTCCAGCGCGGTATTGCCCGATGTTCATGCTGATCGTCACGCCGTGAGCATCGGCCAGCTCCAGCGCCTCGGCGGTGATCTTCTTGCCCTTGGCCGAGTTGCACTCCTGGTGCAGCAGCTGGAGATTCCAGCGGCGATGCGGCCCGCCGTAAACCCTCGGGATGATGTGATCGATCGCGGTGCCGCGCGGAGAGTCAGGCAAGTCATCCCCGCACCACGGGCAGCACCAGCGTTGCGCCTCCACCAGTTCGGTCATGAATGCCAGGCTGTGCGATGCCCACGGCACAACCTCGTCGTCGTCCTGGCCATCACCGGCCCGGGCACCCACCGGCCAGCGGCAGAATCGCTCCCCGGCAGGCACCGGCAACCCGCACACACCGCACCAGCCAGGCTCCGCGGACACCAGGTCAAGCTAACCGGAGGGTCGGACATCCCGGCGGTCGCTGGTGGGGATCCGGGTAGCGGGGCTTGGGTGCCGAGGGGGTCAGTTGCGGAATGACCTGGCGTCTGGCCCTGGGTTACGCAGTAGCCATTGCCGGAACGTCCGCCGCGGTGGGCGGGCGGTGACACGGCCGCCACGGTTCTCGCCCGTGATCTCCACCGCGAGGCTCGTCGGCTCTTTCCAGCCATCCCGCGGGCGGATCTTGACCGTTCCGCCACGCACGGTTATCCCGTCGGCGTCCACCTCGATGCCAGGCTTGGTTACCAGGACAAGTCCGCCGCCACGCACATACGCCTGGATCTGCAGTGTGGGCTGGGTGATCACCGCGTTCGTGAAGTCCAGCTTCACCGTCCCGCCCACGGCCCGGATCTCCATCCGCGCGGGAACCACCCACGGGCCGCTGCGCCTGGCGTTCCCGCCCTCGTAGTCGAGCCGGACAACGTCCTTGGCCTGCGCCGCGCCCGAGCCAGCCTGGCCGGGCACGGCCGGCAGGTCGGCGGTAAGCGCGGCCAGTTCGCCGCTGGTCCGGGCCGCCATCGCGGCCTCCACCCGCTCGTCAAGCTCGGCTGCCGTCAGCCGGCCGTCACCGGCCGCCACGCGCAGGATCTCTACCGCGCGGTCGCGGTCTTCGTGGGAGGCCCGCAACTCCGGGCGGGCACCCGGACCAGCGCCAGCGCCCGGGGAAAGCTCGCCTGTCATGCCCACATCTTTGTAGCCCACCGGAAACCCCGCAACAACGGGCGCGCTCGTTGCCTGGGCACCAGGCGGGCAGGGCCCGCTGGAACGGTCGCGCCTGTGAGGCATACTATGCTCACCGCCTCCGGGAAGGGATGATTGTGGTGTCTGAGGACCTGCCGCCAAGTGGCACCCCCGCTACGCCTGGCAATTCTGGCAATTCCAACCGTCAAGACCTCAGACTTGCCGACGCCACGCGCCTTACCGAAGCCATCGTCGGCCACATCACGGAGCAGGCGCGCTCTACGGCCAATGCCGCCAAGGCCGGACGGCTGACGAACGGCGAGGACGAGCCAGGAGTGCTGGACGTGACCCCCTTGCGGGAACTGCTTACGGAGTTGGGGCAGGAGCTTCAGAGGCTAAGGACGCGGCAGCGGATAGCGTGGGCGCTTCGGCAGGCAGCCGACATGATCGACCCGCAAACCCCAGGCAATTAAGCGGTTTGCCCGAGGCCTAGTGCCGCTTGGCCATCAGTGTGATCAGGTCAAAGACCACAGTCGCGGCGGCGATGCAGGTGATCTCGGCGTGGTCGTAAGGGGGTGCGACCTCCACGACGTCGCCGCCAATCAGGTTGACGCTGGTCAGCCCGCGCAGGATCCGCAGGAGTTCCCGGCTGTTCAGTCCGCCGGCTTCCGGTGTCCCGGTGCCGGGGGCGAAGGCGGGGTCGAGCACATCGATATCGATCGACAAGTACACCGGCAGGTGCCCGGCGCGGTCGGTGATCGCCTCGATCGTGCCGGGCACGCCGAGCGTGTCGACATCACTGGCCCGGATGGTACGGAAACCGAACCTCTTGTCATCGTCAAGATCGCTGGCGTCGTAGATCGGGCCGCGGATGCCGATGTGGATGGAGTGGTCCTCGACCAGCAGGTTCTCCTCGAAGGCCCGCCGGAAGATCGTTCCGTGGGTGGTGGGCGCGTTGAAGTAGGTGTCCCACGTGTCGAGGTGCGCATCGAAATGCACTAGCGCGACGGGGCCGTGCTGGCGAACCACTGTGCGGAGCATCGGGAGCGCCACCGTGTGGTCGCCGCCCACCGCGATCACCGTCCGGCCGCCGTGGATTAGGTCGGCCGCGTGATCGGCGATCTGGCCCATAGCATCGTCGATCGAAAAGGGGGTGACCGGCACGTCGCCCGCGTCGACGACTTGGATCTCGCCGAAGGGGGCGCAGTCCAGTTCCACGTGATGGCTGGGCCGCAGGTGCCGGGAGGCCTGGCGGACCGCCATTGGCCCGAACCTCGCCCCGGGACGGTAGGAGGTGCCGCTGTCAAAGGGAACGCCGAGTATTGCCACGTCGTAGTCGCCGACCCGGTCGATCTCCGGCAGGCGGGCGAAGGAGCCGGAGCCCGCGAACCTGGGCACCTTCCTCCCGTCCACCGGACCGATCGGCTGGCTTGTGTTCTCAGCCATGTGGGGTGCTCCCTGTCGGATGGACTGCGTCACGCTCGGGTACGGGTCACCCCGCCGTTGGGCTGGAGCACCTGCCCGATGACCGCGCCCGAGCCGGGCCCGGCCAGGAAGGCCACCGCGGCGGCGATGTCGTCCGGGCTGGCGAGTTGGCGGATCGGGATCTGTTCCCGGTACCGCTGGCGCATCTCTCCCAGCGAGATGCCCGCGTCATCGGCGTCAACGCGCAGCTGCTCGGTGTCGATGAAGGAGGGTGCGATGGCGTTGGTGAGGATTCCCTGTGGCCCGAGCTCTCGTCCCAGGCCCTTGGTCAGCGCGATCAGCCCGGCCTTAGACGCGGCGTAGGCCGTGGCGTTGGGGTGGCCGATCACGCCCCAGCCGGAGCTGATGATCACGATGCGGCCGTGGCCGCGGGCGCGCATGCCGGGGATGACCGCCTGGATGAGCCGGAAGTGCCCGGAGAGGTTGACGTTGATCTGATGCCACCAGTCATCGGGCTTGGACTCCAGGAACGGGCTCATCGCCATCGCCGCGGCGTTGGCCACCAGGACCTGGACGGGCCCGAGCCGACTGGCGACGGCCTCGATGATGGCCGGCCCGGCGATGGGTTCCGAGATATCCGCGGGCACGGCGATCCCGCCCGTCCGGCCCGCTAGCTCGGTCAGCCGGCCGTCATCGGTGATGTCGTTCACCGCGACCGCGAACCCGTCTGCCGCAAGCCGGAGCGCCGTTGCGCGGCCAAGCCCCTGCGCTGCCCCGGTGACGAGGGCCACCCCGCGCTGCTGGCCGCCCGGGCGCCGGCCAGCCTGGTCCCCGGACATGTCAGATCACCGCCCCGGCGTTCGGGGACAGCACTTCGCCGCAGTACATGGATCCCTCGGTGGCCAGGTAGTACACCGTGTGGGCGATCTCGTCCGGGGTGACGAGCCGCCCCAGCGGGAGGGTGGCCAGGTAATCGGGTTTGCGCCACAGCGAGTCTGCGGCCAGCAGCGGCGTGTCGGTCGGTCCCGGCGCCACCGCGTTGACCCGGATAGCGGTTTCTGCGACCTCCATCGCCAGCGACTTGACGAAGCCGAGCACGGCCCCTTTGGCGGCCACGTAATGCAGATCCGTAGCGCTGCCCGCGAGGGCGAGTTCCGACGAAACGGCCACGATGGTTCCCGCACCCTGGCGGAGCATGTGCGGCAGCACCGCGGCACAGCAGTTCACCGTGCCGCCGAGGATCACCGCGAGCATCCGGTCCCACTGGGCCAGGGTGATGTCCGCGACGTCGATACCCTCCTCGTAGTAGCCCGCGGCGCTGACCAGCAGGTCGATCCGGCCGAACCGCTCGGCGGCCTGATCCACCGCCGCTACCACGGCGGTCCGGTCGGACACATCGGCCCGCAGGGACAGGTCGGTGTCCGACGGGTTCAGGTCGATCCCCGCGGCCCGCCAGCCGGACCGGCGCATCAGCCCGGCGCAGGCGCGGCCGATCCCGCTGGCCGCGCCGGTGATGACGGCGACGGGCTGGTCGGTGGCTGGTGGCGTCACGCGTCGTCCGCCTGGGCCGCCACGGCCGCCCGGCTCTCGGTCCCCCCAGCGGCCGCGCCCGGGCGGAAGGTCCGCCAGACGATCAGCGCGCCGAGCAGGCCCAGTACCACGGTCATGATGATGGCGCCCCAATTGAGGTACCACTCGCTGAAGACGGGCCTGGGCCAGACGAGGTTGACGATCTCGGCCGTCAGCCAGACCGCGGCCACGGTCGTGACCGGGCGGATCCAGCGCCCTCCCCACGAGTTGTCGGTGACCGATTGCCCGCGCCATTGCTTGTAGCGCAACGCCACGATCGGCATGTAGTACGACAGGATGAAGCCGAAGGCGGAGAACGACACCAGCAGCGCGAACACCTTGGATGCGCCGGCGAAGATCAATGCCCCGGCGATGATGATGGTCAGGCCGATCGCGTACCTGGGCAGGTTCTCGCGTCCCGAGAGCCTGCCAAGCAGCCGGGTCCCGGGCAGCAGCCGGTCCCGGGCGCTGGCCCAGATCGCGCGGGTCACCGCCGTCTGCACGGCGATCATGCTGGAGGTGAATCCGATCGCGAGCATGATGAGCAGGGTCCGCCCGGCCCCTGATCCGTAGGCGTGCACCAGGGTGGTGGCGACCGGGTTGGCGTCCTTGCCGGAGACCGCCGCGGCCATGTCGGGGATCGCGAGCACGATGCCCAGGGAGGCGACGATGACGAGCACACCGCCGACCGCGAGCGAGCCGATGACCGCCTTGGGCAGCACCTTGCGGGACTCCTTGACCTCCTCGGCGATGGAGGCGGAGGCCTCGAAGCCGATGTACGTGTAAGCGATATAGGCAACGGGCAGCAGGAACGCGCCGAACAGCCAGTTGGTGCCGTGCCCGGTGCCGCCGGTGTTGAAGATGATCGACCACGGGTTGACGCGGTGGAACGCGATCAGGGTGATGCCGATCCCGGCCGATGCGATGAGCTCGGCGGCCACCGCGATGTAGATCAGCCCCTTCAGCAGCCACCGGCCGAACAGGTTGACCGCCGAGCCGAGCAGCAGCACGCCGATGGCCACCAACTCAACGGTGATCTGGGAGGGTGAATTCACGCCAGCGGCGGCGAGGATATAGGGGGAGGCGGTGATCGGCAGCACCGCGAGGGTGAGGGTGAGTCCCCACATGTAGGCCCAGCCGGTGAACCACCCGTACCGGGGGCCGACCAGCTCACGCGACCAGGCGTAGACGCTGCCCTGCAGCGGCCATTTCGAGACCAGGTTCCCGAAAACGCCGCACACGAACAGCTGCCCGACCAACACGATCGGGAACGCCCACAAAAACGCGGGCCCGGCCGCGACCAGGCTGATCGCGAAGACCGTGTAGATACCGACGATGGGCGACAGGTCGCAGAAAGACAACGCGAACGCGGAGCGGAACTTGAAGTCCCTGACCGGCCGCCGCGCCAGCGCGTTCTCGGTGATCGAAGTCTCAGTCATCGGTGTCCTCTCGTGCCATAGCGGCGGCGTCAGTCAGGCGGGCGGGTGATCCAGTAGGCATCCCCGGGGAGGACCGGCCGCGGGCAGGTCCGCGGGGCCAGGTTCAGCGACTGGGCGTGCTTGGCAACCGCGCCGACCGTGGTGATCCAGAGCCCGTCGAGCGACTTCATCCGCTCGATGAGCCGCTCCAGCGCCGCGGCCCGGGACGGCCGCCCGGATAGGAACGGGTGACAGCACAAAACGAACGCGGCACCCAGCCGGTGCATTGCCTCGAGTTCGAGGGTCCACATCTCCAGTGCCTTGGCCGGGCTCTCGATCACCCCCGGCCCCGTCAGGCCCGGCAGGTACGCGTACTGCTCCCAGTCATCCAGGCCCCACGACACCGGCACCTCAACGAGCGTGCCCGAGTCCGGGGTCTCATCGACGGCCAGCACGTAAGGATGATCGGAGTCCATCAGGCTGGAGTCGTACTCGAATCCCCGCTCGGCCAGCAGCCGGGGCGTGTGGTAGTTCATCTCCCACATGGGGGCGCGGTAGCCGGCGGGCCGGACGCCCGCGGTATCGCGCAGCGCCCGCAGGCCGAGGTCGAGCATGGCCGCCTCAGTCTTTTCATCCATGCCGATCGTGTTCTCGTGAAAGTAGCTGTGGTGGGCGATCTCGTGGCCGGCCTCCGCGATGCGCCGCACGATCCCCGGGTACCGGTGCGCGGAGTAGCCCGGCACGAAGAACGTCGCCTTGATGTCGTGCCGGCCCAAGAGCTCCAGGATCCGTGGCACTCCCACCAGCGGCCCGTAGGATTGGTGGCTCATCGGGGTCATCCGGTCGATCGACGAGATGTCGGCGGTGAGAATGGGGGCCTCGGCGTCCATGTCGAAGGTCAGGCACGCGGCCGCGCTGACCCCGGTGGGCCAGGTGACCGGCGCGGGGGGGACAGCGCTGCTCGCCAGGCCGGTGCCGCTGGCCGGGCCGGGACGGGCTTGGCCGCGGCCTGTGCTTGTCATCCGGAGCCTCCCGCCATGCTTGGTCGCGGAGGGTATTTGCCACGCTCAATACCGGCAAGGATCTGGACCGGGGCTGACGCGGGCAATCCGACCCGGGTGCAAACCTGAGTGGCGTCCTCATACCGCGGTATGAGACGGCTTGGATCCATCCGGGGGCCCTGGCGTATCCCTGCTTCTAGCGCTCATACTGCGGTATGAGCCTTGCGGGCCCACAGCGACCGCGCGCGGCAGCCGGCTGAGGGCTTGCGGGCCGGCTTCTCAGCTTCCGCAGGAGCCAGGGATGTCGATAACCGTCCGTGAACTCATGCAGCTCCCGCACCTGCAGATCTCGCTGGTAGTCGGCGAGGCGGGCATCGACCGCGAGGTCAGCTGGGTACACACTTCGGATCTACCTAACCCGTGGGAGTGGCACGGCTCGGGCGAGCTGCTGCTCACTAACGGGACGGGGCTGGGCGCCGAAGAACCGGCGCAGGTCGACTTCGTTGAGCGGCTAGCCGAATCGGGCGCAAGCGGGCTGGCGATCGGGCTCGGCACGGGCGCGGCCCTGCTGACCGGAGGAGGGACCCGCCGCGCGGACGAGCTCGCGCTGCCGGTGCTGACGGTACCAATCAGTGTGCCGTTCACGGCGGTGGTGCGCGCGGTCGCGGACGCCAACGACCGCGAGGAGTCCAGGCAGCTCTGGCGGATCGCGCGCCTGTACGAGCTGCTGCGCAGGTCTGTTGCCGCGGGCAGGCCCGGCCCGGAGATGTTCCGCAAGCTGGGCGACGAGCTGGGGGTGCGGCTGTACCTGGTGGATCCGGCGACCGGCCGTTCGCTCTTCGATGACCGGCAGGAGACCAGGTACGGCTCCGCGCTGGCGGCCAGCTACGCGGCGCATGGCCATGCCATCCCGGCCATGTTGCCGCTGCGCCTGCCCGATGCGGCTCCCGGCGAGATCTGCGCCGTCGCGGTCGCCGTTCCGGGTGACCATCCGACCGCGCTGGTCGTCGAGCCGGTCGGCGATCAGCTGCCAAGCCCGGTCCTGCTCCAGCACGTCGCGGTGGGTGGTGCCCTTGAGCTCGCCCAGCTCACCGCCCGGCAGGAACGGGAGCGCAGGCTCGGCGCGGACATGCTTGCCCGGCTCGTGGACCGGCGGATCGACCCCTGGGCGGCCGAGTCGCAGCTGGCGGAATCGGGGCTTGAGCTGGCGGCCAGCGTCCTAGCCGCCGCCCGGGGAACCGAGAGCGACGGAGCCGAGCTGCACCGCCGGCTGGCCCGGGCGCACGTCCCGCACCTGCTGCTGCACCGCGATCGGATGTTGTATGTCGCGTTGGCCGATGACGCCGTCGATACCAGCCTGCTCGCCAACCTCGACGAGCAGGTCACCACGCTGGGGGCCAGCGAGCGTCTTATCGCCGCCGACCGGGTTCCCGATGCCGTTCAGGAGGCGCGCTGGGCGCTGAGCGCGGCTGAGGCTGACGGCCGCCGGATCGTCCGGTACGGCGAAGAGACCGCGATGCTGCCACCCCGCACCCCGGCTGAGGCGAGGATCCTGGTCTCACGCATCCTCGGCCCGCTGATCAGTCACGACGCCAGGCACGGAACGGACTACGTCAATACACTCCGCGTCGTATTGCGGCTGGATAGGTCTTGGCAGCAGGCAGCGGCTGAGCTGCACATTCACAAGCAGACCCTGGGCTACCGGATGCGCAGGATCGAGCAGATCACTGGCCGCGGGCTCACCCGGACCGAGCACATCGGGCAGTGGTGGATCGCGTTTCGCGCCAACGACCTCCTCACCGGGCGGAACCCCGGCTGACGGCACCGGGCGCGCCGACCCGGATGCTCATACCCGGATAGCAGCCTGGCTGGGGGATCCTGTGCCCTGGTCGTATGGCACCCCCGGCGGTTATTGGCCGAGTCTGGGCGCGTGGAATACGACGTGATCGTCGTTGGCGCCGGCCTGTCCGGCGGCCTCCCAGCGGCCGCATATCTGCAGAAGGCAGGCTTGCAGGTGCTGGTCGTGGAGGCCAACGCCGAAGCTGGGACATTCTGTTGCACGCACGAAACCTGGCCGCAGGTGCTGGACAGCCCGCACGTCGGCGTCTCCTTCGCTGGGAACTCACCGGTCATCGCCGACCTGGAGTTGGAGAGCTACGGGTTCCGTTTCGCCGCGTCGCCGGTAATCCTCGCTACGACCTACCGCGACGGCACGAATTGCCTGATCTGCCAGGAACCCGCCAGGACCGGCGCGAACTTCGCGCGGCATAGCCCGCGTGACGGGCAGCGGATGCTCGAGATCCAGTCCCGGGTGGATGAGACAATGGTGGAGTTCAACGAGCTGTGCTCGTTCTCGCCGCATCCAGATCCCGGCAAGCTACGGCGCATCTTCGACCTGTGCGCGTACGCCATGGATTTCCCGGTCGGGCAGATGATGGAAATGACCGGCCCCGAGTTGTGCGAGCGCACCTTCGAGACGGACGCCTGCCGTCAGATTCTCATGACCCCCGTGGCGTTCTGGGAGCACGGCGCGCCATTCGCGCGCGGGCAGGGCGCCTTCGGCACGACGTTCGCGCTGTACTACACCACTGGTGTCGGAATAGGCGGCAACGAAGTGCAGGTCGACGCGCTGACAAGGTGCTTCCTGGCGCACGGCGGCGAGCTCTGGACATCCGCGCCGGCGACGGAGGTGCTGGTCGAAGACGGCCGGACGGTCGGAGTTCGGGTCGCGGCACGGCCGGGCGGGCCGGCGGCGGCAGTGCGCGCCCGCGTCGGGGTGATCTCCAACGTCGGTGTGCCCGAGACTCTCCGGCTGGTCGGGGAGAACGTGATCCAGCGTGCTGACCCGCTTCTGGCGGCCAAGATGCGCTACTGGAAGATGGGCCTGCGCGGCTCACACGTGACATCGTGGCTCCTCGACCGGCGTATCTCCTGGAAGTCGGCGGCCTTCGACCCGCTGATCGACGAGGCCATCCTGGTCTACCGGGCCTTCGATTCCTGGGACGGCACCAAGCAGTACATGGTGGACATGCTCGGGAACGACACGCGGCGTGTGTCCGGTCAGCTGATGGAGTTCACCTACCCAGCGCCGGCGGATCCGTCCAGCGTTTCCCCCGAAGGTCACACGATCCTGCGCGCCGAGGAATGCTTCCCCTATGCCCTGCACGGCCACGGCGGCCCCGAAGCGTGGGACGGGCCGCTGCGCCGCGAACTGGTCGCGGTCCGCAATTCGGTGCTGGCCGAGCTGGTCCAGGACTGGGACGACGCGGTGCTAGATTCCTACGACTGGACGCCGCTGGACAACTGGCGGCTGAACCGCTCGGCGAAATTCGGCCAGGTCGTCGGCGGCGATTTCGCGGAAGACCAGTGGATTCTCGGCCGTCTGCCGTACCGCATGCCGCTGCCCGGACTGTATATGTCCAACGGCGTCTGGCCCGTCGGCCTCAGCTGGATGGCCGCGGGCTACAACGCCGCCCAGGTCGTCGCGGCAGACGCGGGCGTCAGGCGGCAGGAGTGGTGGCGGTCGCGGCCGTGTGAGTGGTACTCACGCAATCTCCAGCGCCTGCTGGCACGCGGCCCCCGCGATGGCCCAAGGGAGGGCGACCATGCCTCCCAGGCATGAGGTCGCCATCATTGGCGCTGGCCCGAACGGCCTGGCCGCGGCCGCATACCTCGCCCGCGCGGGCGTCGACGTGGTCGTGCTGGAGAAGCGGTTCGAACGTGGCGGGACACTCGCCTCTGACGACTACTCCACCCCGTTCACCTTTAACGTGGCACAGGCCAGCCTCCCGCTCGGGCCCGGCTCGCCGGTTATCACCGATCTCGACCTTCCCGCCCACGGAGTGGGATTCATCGAACCGGACCCCGCCATCGAGGTCCGGGCCGGCGGTGAGGAGCTCATCATCGGCCGCGGCGGCGCCGGCCTGGGGCACCGGGTAGAGGAGATATTCGCCTCGGCCTCCCGGGCCTGCCCGCCAGCGCTGTTCCGCCCGCCGATGCCGGAGGTAGCCCTCGTTGCGCGGTGGAAGGCCGATGGGGAAGCCGGGGCTGCCGTGCTGGCGGGCCTCACCCCAGGAGCGCTCGCGGCCCTGGCACCCAGCGAGCCCGGCAGGCTGGCCCTCCGGTACGCGTGCGCTGCCACCGGGTTCGCTGACCCTGGTCAGCGCCTCGGCGCGGTGGGGGGATTCGCGGTGGCCCGATGGTTCTCTCCCACGCTCGTGGCCGGCGGCTCGAAGAGCCTTCCCAATGCCCTATTCCGGATTGCCGCCAAGGTCGGCGCGCAATGCCACGTATCGTTCGGCATCGAGAAGGTGCGGCGCACGGTGGGCGGATTCCAACTGCAAGGCTCCGGCGGGCGCGCCATCTCCGCCCAGACCGTGATCTGCACGCTGGATCCCCGGAGTACCTTCACCCGGATCCTCGATCCTGATCTTGCCGGGCCCGCGCTTGCCGCGGCGGCCGCGGCCTGGGTTTTCGACGATCTGGCGGCGTTCACCGCGCACTACGGCATCCGCGGAGAGCGGCCCGGCCGGGCCGGCCAGCCCGAGCCCTACCTGCGGCTGATCGGGTTCACCGGTGTCGCGGACCTCGACGCGCACATCTCGGCAGCGCGTGGCCGACGGCTGCCCGAGCGGGCCGCCGGCACGCTGACCGTTACCACGGCGCACGATCCCCTGCAGGCCTCGCCCGGACCCTTCGGGCCGCTGCACACGCTGAGGTTCGACACCTTCGCGCCGCTCGCCCATCCCGGCGGCGCCTGGCACCGGATCCGGCGCAGGTACCGCGAGGAATGCTGGGAATTCCTGTGCGGCAGAATCCCGGCGTTGCGGCAGGCCACGCTCCTCGCGCAGTTCGCGGACGCACCCGGTGACCTGGAACGCCGGTTCGCCGTCACGGGTGGCGGGACCGTCCGGCAGGGCGCCCTCATTCCAGCGCAGACCCTGACCCGGCGGCCTGGTGCTGGCTGTCAGGGGGCCCGGACCCCCATCGAGGGTTTTTACCTGGCAGGCGGCGGGACCCACCCTGGGGTACCCGGCTTGCTGGCGGCGGGGGCCATCGCGGCGCGGGCAGTGTGCGCTGATCACGGATTCGGGCGCTGGGCGTGGCCACCGGAGCCGGTCTCGCGCGGAGCGCAAGAAGGAGCCCCCCCATGACGAAGACAGAGCCACCAGCTCACCCGGCGCTCGCGCGGCACGGCACCGGTGTTGCCGCCGACGGCGAGTTCCATATGCCCACCCACGTCTTCTTCGGCCGCGGCGTGGCCGACCGGGCGGCTCAGCACGCGGTGGCCTTGGGCGCGCAAAGGATCATGATCGTCAGCGATCCGGGCGTGACCGGGGCCGGCTTGCTGGATCCGGTGCGTGACAATCTGGCCAGCGCGGGACTGCACCCGCTGGTCTTCACGTCCGTGCAGCCCAATCCTCGCGACGTGGATTGCCTGGCAGGTACCGAAATTGCCCGTGACGCACACGTCGACGGCCTGGTCGCCGTCGGCGGCGGTTCAGCGATTGACACGGCGAAGTGCATAGCGCTCCTGTTGACCAACGGCGGCCATCCGCGCGACTGGGAGGATTTCGGAGCGCTGCATAACGCGCCGCTGCCGGTGCTGGCTCTCCCAACCACGGCCGGGACAGGCAGCGAAGTCAGCCCGTCCGCGGTGATTACAGATACCGAGCGCAAGAAGAAAATGAACCTCTTCGATATACGCAACTGCCCGCGGATCGCACTCGTGGACCCCGACCTGACGCTTTCCTGCCCGGCATCTGTGACGGCGGCATCTGGAATGGATGCCCTGTCGCATGCCGTTGATTCGCTGCACTGCCGGCTGGCCACCCCGGCATCGGATGCGCTTGCCCTCGAAGGTGCCCGGCTGGTCTCCCGCTACCTTCGCCGTGCATTCGCGGAGCCATCCGACATCGAGGCGAGATGCGGAATGGCCCAAGGGAGCCTGACGGCCGGCCTGGCCGTAGGCCTGACCGATGTCGCCGGAGCGCATTGCCTGGCCGAAGCGATCGGCGGCCTCTACGGGCACCCGCACGGTTACTGTTGCGCAAACAGCATGCCCCCGATCATGGAATACAACTTGGCGACGAGCAAGGAGAAGTACGCCCGGCTCGCGCAGGCCTTCGGCATCGAGCGGAAGATGCAAAGCGACGACGCGTTGGCCCGGCTCGCGATCGAGTACATCCGCCACCTGAATCGCAGGCTCGAGGTTCCGCCTCTACCGGAGCAGATCGACACGGCTGACCTAGACCTGCTCGGGCAGAAGGCGCAACAGAACACCAGCGCGCCTTCGAATCCTCGCCCAGCCGACGCCGCGGCCTTTACCGGCATGCTCGCCCGCGAACTGGCTCGAAAGGCATGAGTCGGCTCCGGCCCGGCCGGCGGCGTGCTCGTGGTGGCGTTCAGCCCCGGCGGCAAGCTGCCGGCCGGCCTGGTCCTGAACGCCGCGCTGGGCTGGTGGTGGGCCGACCCCAACCGGCAACCGGGAGTCAGGACGCCCCGGGTGGGCGCGATCAGGGCGCCGTGCCCGCCGGTATAGCGGGGGCGGTTAGAGCCGCGTTGGCGCGGCGGAGCATGGGGGCGAAGCTGGCTTGCAGCTGTGAGAGCGCGGCCAGGTTCCGGCCGATGAGTGCCTGCTGGTAGCCGGCCTCCACGGCCAGCCAGGTGTTCAGCAGGTTGGTCTGGGTCTTGCAGGTAACGTCCGCGACCGCCGCGGCGATCTCGGCCTTGCTCGGCGGGCTCCGCCATTGGCGGCCCTCGACCCGCTGCGGGGTGCTGTAGTGGTAGAAGTGCCGTGCCATGCACCTCGACCACGCCCGGTCGACCGCGTGGATCCGCGGGTCGCTCTGCGTGAAGGTCACCGCCTGCGCGGCGATCTGGCCCACCGGGTCGGGCGCCGGCTCGCCGATGATCGGGCCGTACACCTGCTTACTCGCTTGTTGCAGGCAGCCCAGGTGACCACCCGGGCCGGTCCCGGTACCCGGGCCGAACCCGAACAGGGCCTCGGCGTAGGCACGGCCGGCCTTCAGCGACTGGCCGAACCCGACCGCGCTGACGATGCCGATGATCTGCGGGCCCGAGGGCTGGGATCCGGGGTTCTTGGGGCGCACGAACCCGAACACGCGCACCTGCGTGATGCTGGTCAGCCCCGCCCCGGCGGTTTCGACCTGCTCCAGGGTGACCACGCTCGAGAACGGCGGATTGGCGGAGCTCGTGTCCTCGAAGCCACGGGCCGCCATGCAGCGCTGGATCAGCAGGGCGCTGTCATCGGCCAGCGCCTCTTGTTGCTGGGTGGAGATGGCCTGGTAGGCATCCAGCGGCATCGGGATCGTCAGGCTGGAGCCCACCGGGGGGATCGGCGGCACCGTGATCTTGGGGCGTGATCCGCCGCCGCCCGCGCCGCCGATGAATATCACCGGGGCACCACCCCCGCCGGCGCCGCTGATGACGAAGATGCGCGGCGCGAAGCGGGGCCGCCCGAAGGGGCCATGGGGCGGGAGGGCGTGACGCCCGGCGCCTCCGCCCGTGGAGCCGGGCGGGCTTCCGGTGCAGGCGGCCAGCAAGCAGGCCGCCGCCAGGGCCGCCAGGCAGCGGGTGGCTGTCTTAGCAGAAGGGCCGCAAGCCAGCGGCCCCGCTCGCGTCCGGGGCGCTTCGCGGCGCTGCGTCAACTGGCTCACCGTCCTGCCTTCCGGGGCGGCACGTCCTGGTGACGCTCAGCGGCGCAGGGCATCGGCGGGCTCCATCAGGCTGGCTCGCAGCGCGGGATACAGGCCGGCCAGCAGGCCCACTACCGCGCCCGCGACCGGGGCCGCGATCACGATCCGGGGGTCGAGCAGCGCGGTCCAGTGCCGGTAGATGGTGATCGCCAGAATCGCGACCACGCCCAGGCTGGCCCCGATCAGCCCGCCGAGCAGGCCAAGCGCGGTGGACTCGGTCAGGAACTGGACCCCGATATGGCGGGGCCGCGCACCCAGCGCCCGGCGGAGCCCGATCTCCCCCGCCCGCTCCAGCACCGCGACCAGCGTGGTGTTGGCGATCCCGACCGCGCCGACGATCAGCGCGATCCCGGCCAGCGTCAGGAACAGGG
>Ga0306924_10002863_pt1 | contig 16435 bp, 10 predicted proteins | sample sta12Can44000111_FD_203756 | JGI IMG/M metagenome (GOLD analysis project Ga0306924, IMG submission 203756) | Lab enrichment of tropical soil microbial communities from Luquillo Experimental Forest, Puerto Rico - statanox.12C.anox.44.000.111 (v2)... | ecosystem: Environmental > Terrestrial >... | reverse complement strand
TCTCGCCGTTCACCAGACGCCACGCCGTCGTGCCCTCGCGCTCGAGCCCCGCGCGCAGCGCTGCCGCCTCGCGCAGGCGCTCGGCGAAGAACTCGCGGTCGATCGCGCGCGGGCCGCCGCGGTGCAGGATGCGGATGCGGATCGGCGAGTCGGGGTCGTAGAGACCGAGCGCCAGCAGCTTCCGGTGCCGGTCGAAGATCACCGCGAGGTCACCCGGCGCGCCGGCCCGGCTCTGCGAGCGGATGCTCTCGGCGTAGAGCCAGGGATGCTCCTTGCGCACCCAGCGCTCGGCGGAGTTCGTGAGCCGGACCGTGACGCTCGGAGTGCTCAGGCGCGCTCCTCCGGCCGGAACGTACTGCGACTAGGCAGCGGCTGCGAGCTCGCGCGCGAGCGCCTCGAGGCTGGAGCTGCCCGCCAGGCCGCGCTGACTCCGCAGCTCGGCGACGTAGGCCCGGTCGTGGCGCGCGTACCAGCGCTCGAGCGTTTCGGGGCCGGCGGGTGAATCGGGCGCCTGGTCGAAGGCCCAGAACGAGTTCGCGGTCTCGGGCGCGAGCGCAGCGGTGACCCGCGTCCACGCCGCGCCGCAGGCCTGCGCCGAGTCGGTGACGAAGTCCGTGTCGGCGAGGTCGCGGAACACGATCGCGCCGGTGGGGCGCAGCGCGCGGTCGAGCTGCACCAGGATGTTCTGCGGGTTGGGCGTGACGTACTGGAGCCCGTAGCGCGCCAGCAGCCGGGCCTTCGCGCGGCCGACCGGCTCGGCGTATGCGTCGGCCCAGAACGCCGCGAACTCGCGCTGGGCGAGCGCCGCGAGCGCGCGGCCCACGAACGGGATGCTGAACGCGGGCAGGTAGAAGCAGCCGTCGCAGAGCCGTGCGAGGTCGCGCACCAGGAATCCCGTCTCGCCGCCGCGCACGCGCACGCCGAGTGACTCGGTGAGCACGATCAGCTCGGGATCGGCGCCGAGGCGCGCGTCGACCGCGCGCACGTGCGCGGCGAAGTGCAGCGCCTCCTCGACTTCGGTCGCCATCCGTGTCTTCTCCGGCTGACACACGGCGGGGTGGGGGTGATCGGTCGCCAGCTTGAGCGCGAACGGCGCGGCTGAGCCGTGCTCCACCACCAGCGTGCGCGAGGAGGTGAAGCGCGCGGGCCAGCGCTCGGCCGTGGGGGCACTCGAAAACGCCACGGAGGCGTCGCGGTTCAGCGGATGCCGTGGCAGGAGCACGCGATCGCCGGCCAGGAAGCGGTCGGCGAGCGCGCGCGGTGCATCCGCGGCGAGCTCCACCACGACGTCGCTGCGCGGCACCGCGGCGAGCTCGAGCTCGACCGCGCCGGTGGGAGTGCGAAAGCCGGCGAAGTTCGACTGCTCTTCCCAGAGCAGCCACTGGGCGAAGGGGTGGGGGGCCACTTCGCCCTTCGTTTCGGCACCGGCCCAAGGCGAGTGGACGGTCCAACGTTGCGCAATTCTGCGGAGCGGGATATAAACAGCGCGCGATCCGGGGATTCTCACTCGAGAAAGGGCACGACGAATGAGCAGCAGCGTCTTCTCGCGCCCGAACGCTTGGCCGTCGCGCCGCCAGAGGCCCATCTCGCTCGCCGAGCGGGATCTCGGTGGCGATACCGTCGAGCAAAGGACCCACGTGTCCGCCCCAGATTGACGACGCCCTGACTGGGCTCGTACCGGAGGCCGCGGACACGCAAGTGACCGCGGCCTTCGGCACTTAAGGACGAATTCAGTCATGTCGGCAGGAACGGAGACACAGGCTCTCAGGCAGACGGCGGTGGCCGCGTCGCGGGGCGACATGGCCGAGGTGGCGACGCTCGCCTACCCGGTCGTGCTGACCACGCTCGCAGACACCGCGATGCAGGTGATCGACACCGCAATGCTGGGACACGTCGGCACCACACAGCTCGCGGCCGCAGGCTTCGCCGGCCTGTGGATCTGGACTCTCTACGTGCCGTTCACCGGCACCGCGCAGGGCGTGCAGGCGTTCGTGTCGCGCCACGACGGCGCCGGCGAGCCCGAGCGCTGCGGTGCGTGGATCTGGCCCGCCGCCGGCTTCCTGGTTCCCGCGATGGCGCTGTGGATGGTGGCCGTGGCGTTCCTGTTCCCGCTGCTGGTGCACGCGATCGGTCCGTCGCCCGCGCTGCAGGATGCGGCGATCCGCTTCGGCTGGGCGCGGCTTCCGGGCGGTCCCGCGGTGGTGATGAGCTTCGTGCTGACGTCGTTCTTCCGCGGCATCGGCGACACGCGCACGCCGCTCTACGTCACGATCGTCGAGCTGGCGGTGCACGTGGTCCTGGCGTACGGGCTGATCTTCGGGCGGCTCGGCCTGCCGGCGTGGGGCATCGTCGGCGCCGGCGTCGCGCAGGCGCTCGGAAGCTGGCTCTACGCCGGGATGCTGAGCTGGGCAGTGCTGCGCAGGAGCGTGCGCACGCGCTACGGCACCCGTCCCGTCGCGCCGCGCTGGAGCGACTTCACCCGCTTCCTGCGCACCGCAGCGCCGACCGGCGGCACCTGGCTGCTCGACATGACCACCTTCGCGATCTTCGGCTCGATCATCGCGCGCATGGGCGACGCCTCGATGGCCGCCAGCCAGGCGATGCTGCAGCTCCTGTCGCTCTCGTTCATGCAGGCGTTCGCGATCTCGATCGCCTGCGGGACGCTGGTGGGCCGCTACATCGGCGCGAACGACCTCGACGCTGCCGAGCGCAGCTACCGCTCCAGCCTGATGCTGGGGATGGGCCTGGCCGCGTTCATCGCACTCTTGTTCCTGTCGGTGCCCGAGGCGCTGCTGGGCGTGTTCAGCCGCGATCCCGAGTTCCTGACCATCGGCAGGCCGCTGCTCGCGCTCGGCGCGTTCTTCCAGGTGATCGATGCGATCGGCATCATCGCCAGCGGCGCGCTGCGCGGCGCAGGTGACACGCGCTGGCCGTTCGTGGTCCAGTCGACGCTCTCCTGGACGCTGCGGCTGGCGGCAGTGATCACCTTCGCGGTCTGGCTGCGCGGCGGCGTGTTCGGCGCCTGGCTCGGCGAGCTGTGCTACGTGCTGGCGCTCGGCCTCGCCTGGATCCTGCGCTTCCGCGCCGGTCACTGGCGGAACGTGCGCATCTAATCGCGGCGCGACCGGTCGATAAGGAGGGGATGTCCGACGCCAGCGAGCCCGTCCCGCTCGATCCCGCGAAGCTCGTCTTCGCGACGCTGTCGGATCCCGGCCGCGTGCGGGCCGAGAACCAGGACGCGGCGGCGCTGCTCACGAACGTCTCGAACGAGCGCCTCGCGATCGTCGCCGACGGCATGGGCGGGCAGCGCGGCGGCGAGAGGGCGTCGAAGCTGTGCATCGACACCCTGGCGCGGATCTTCCGCGACCCGCACGGCACGCCCGAGGAGCGGCTGCGCCGCGGGCTCGAGCTGGCAAACGAGGAGGTCTACTCGGCGGCGCTCTCGAATCCCGAGCTGAAGGGCATGGGGACGACCGCGGTCGCGCTGCTGTTCGGTCCCGGCACCCGCGGCGTCTGGCTCGCCTGGGTCGGCGACAGCCGGTGCTACCGGCTGCGCGACGGCGCGCTCGAGCCGCTCACCCGCGATCACTCGCTCATGGCCGAGTGGATCGAGATCGGCGTGATCGCGCCTGCCGACGTGGAGAACCATCCGCGCAAGCACGAGCTCACCCGCGCGATCGGACAGGCGCCCGACGTGGCAGTCGAGGTCGCGCGCGTGGAGCTGCGCGCGGGCGATCGCTTCCTGCTCTGCTCCGACGGGATCCACACGCCGGTGCCCGAGCGCGCGCTGAAGGCCGCACTCGCGGGCCATCCGCCCGACGAATCGGTGCGGCAGCTGGTGGAGCGCGCGAACGCGAACGGCGGGCCAGACAACGCCACTGCGATCGCGGTCGAGGTGCCAGCGGAGGCCATCAGCGCGGATGCGATCGAGCAGGCGCCCGAAGTCGCGCTCGAGCTCGAGCTGCCCACGCCGCCGCCACCGCCGCCGAAGCCGCCACCTCCAGCGGTGCCGGCCGAGCCCGCACTGGGAGATTCCTTCTCGCTCGAGGTGGAGACCACCGCCCACTCGAACGCCGCGATCGACGCCGCGCTGGCCGAGCTCTCGGCGGCGAAGAGCGCACCCGAGCCCGGCCCCGATCCGAGCGCGCCCGAGCTGTCGCAGATGTTCGAGACCAACGCAGCGCCCGAGCTCGCGTCGCCGACCCCGAGCTCCGCGGCGCTGCCCGAGGACTCGTTCGCCGACCTGCTCGGCGACGATCCTCCCGCGGAAGAGCCGCCGCGCCCCGCGCAGCCGCCGCCTCGTGCGACGCGCGCTCCAGCCGAGTTCGGGGCGGGCGCGGCCCTCGCGTCGCCCGACCCGCAGTCGGCGTCGCTGATCGCGCCGACACCGCCCCGCCCGATCCACATCCCGCTGATGACGCCGGTGCGCGCGCGGCGCGGGCTTCACGCGCCGTCGCTGCTCGCCGGGCTCGGCGCGGGTGCACTCGTGGTCGCGCTCGCGGCGGGCGCCTGGCTCTACACCGGAATGCGTCACGACGAGACGCCGCCCCCGCCGCGCGTCCCGGTCGGACCCGCGCGCGAAGCCGCCGCGCGCGCGCCGAGGGCGCGACCCGAGCCGACTCCGCCGGCCGCGGCGGTGCGCGCGCCGGAGCCAGCTCCGGCTGCAGCGCCACTGCCCGCCCCCGTTCCTGCGCCGGAGCCGGCGCACGCCGAGGCGAGCCGCGCTCCTGAACCCGTGCCAGCGCGCGCGGCGCCGGCAGTGACTCCCGCGCCGTCTCCGACGCCGCAGGCGGCCGCCGCCGCCCCCGCGCCATCGCGCGCGCCGATCCCGGTCACCGGCGTTCCGGCTCAGCCGACCACCGTCGTGATCGTCCGACCCGGCAGCGCTCCGCCCGCGTCCGCGGTGCCCGCGGCTCCGGACCCGAGCGCCTCGGCACCATTGCCGAGCGCCGACGGCTTCGAGCTCGCACCGCCGGTGCGTCACTTCGTCGAGGACTGGCTGCGCGCCCAGGCCACGCACGACTCCGCCCTCTACAACTCGCTCGGCTTCCGCGACCTGCCCACCGACCTCGCCGGCACCTGGACCACGCGCGACGCCTACAAGCTCGTCGCCGCCTCCGTCGACGAGGAGCGCTCCTCCGCCGACCTCGTCTACCTCCGCCTCGTCGTCAGCTACGCCTTCCGCGACGCCACCGGCCGCTTCCGCACCCAGGACGAAGAGCGAATGATCCTCCGCACCACCCCCACCGGCCTCCGCTTCGAAGGCCGCTGGCAGCAATAAGGCGCCCCGTCACTCAAGCGCCGTCAGGCGCAGCTCGCCGCAGGCGAGCGATCCGGCTCTTCTCAAGCGAGACGCCCGAGACGAAGACGGCCGAGCGAGGGCCGCCCCGAGCGAGGCCCGCAAGCGGCGCAGCCGCGCGCAGTGAGCCGCAGGCGAACGAAGATCAATCTGGCGGAGAGGGGGGGATTCGAACCCCCGGTACCCGTAAGGGCACAACGGTTTTCGAGACCGCCCCGTTCAACCGCTCTGGCACCTCTCCGGCGCGGACCCTAGCACAGGCGCCGAATGCGCTGCGACAGCACCAGGAGCGGAGCGAAGCTGCGCGGACCCGCGTCCAGCTGGGCGGCGATCTCGTCGACGGCGGCGAGCGCGCGCTCCAGCTCGGCGCGGCCCCGCGAGCCGCGGCGTCCCGAGCCCGACGCCAGCTCGCGCTGGCAGAGCTCGGCCAGCACGCGCTGCATCTCGAGCCCGAGCGCCGCGGCGCCGACCCGGCTCCAACCGTCGCCGAGCTCGACCTGGCCCAGCCGGTCGAGCAGGAAGTGGATGCGCGTGCGCGCGCCCAGGTCGCGCCAGACGTCGAGCGCGCGCGCGAGCGGTACCTCGCTGCGCTCCGCGATCCACGGCACGGGCGACGCGCGCACCAGCGCGGGCAGCGAGTCCGCAGAGAGCCGCGAGCGCAGCTCGGCCAGCGCGGCGTGCCGCCGGCGCCCGTGCGCGGGGTCCAGAAGCGCGCGACCTTCGAGCCCGAGCGCGAGCGCCGCGGCCTGGCCGAGCGCGTCCTCGAGCGCGATCTGCGCCTCGAGGCTCGCCGCCGCCGCGCGCGCCGGCGCCGCCTCGAGCAGCTGGTCCGCCGCGTACCAGGCGCAGAGCACGTCGGCGAGCGGAGCGCCGAGCGCGCGAGTCAGTTCGGGGAGCAGGGTGACTCCCGCCCGGTCGACCACGTAGTTGGAGAGACACGTCGCGGTGATCGCGTCGCGCAGCTGGTGCGTCTCCACCTCGTGCGCGAAGCGCGCGAGCAACGCCGGCGGGAAGTAGCCGCGCAGCAGTGAAGCGAGCAGCGGATGCTGCGGCAGACCGGACGCGGACAGCTCGCGCTTGCACAGCCGCTTGGTGTAGCCGAGCAGGACCGCGAGCTCGGGCCGGGTCCAGCCGCGCGCGCGCAGCGACTCGCGCGCGGGCAGGTGCTCGAGCGCGGGGTCGAGCCCGGCGCAGAGCACCAGCTGGTCGGCCGCGTCTGCGAAGCGCTGCGGGTCGCGGGCGGCGCGACCGAGGTCGAGCGACAGGCAGCGGCTCTGGCTGACACACGCCTCGAGCACGGCGGTGTCGGCCGCCTCCGCGCACTCGCGCAGGACGGCGCTGCGCGCCTCGGGTGCGAGCGAGCCGTCGGCGGCGCGCGGCGCGAGCAGGATCTTGAAGTTCACCTCGTGGTCCGAGAGCGCGACGCCGCCCGCGTTGTGGATCGCGTCGGTGTCGATGCGGCCGCCGCCCAGCGCGAGCTCGACGCGCGCCAGCTGGGTGAAGCCTACGTTCCCGCCCTCCGCGACAATGCGCGCGCGCACTTCGCGCGCGTCGATCCGCACCGCGTCGTTCGCGCGGTTGCCGGCGTCCGCGTGCGTCTCTTCGCAGGACTTCACGTAGGTGCCGATGCCGCCGTTCCAGAGCAGGTCCACGGGCGCGCGCAGCACCGCGCGCACCAGCTCCTCGCCCGAGAGCGTCTCGGCGCTGGTCCCGAGCGCGGAGCGCGCCTCGGGCGACAAGGCGATGCGCTTTGCGCCGCGCTCGTAGACGCCGCCGCCGCTGGAGAGCGCGTCGCGCGCGTAGTCGGCCCACGAGGAGCGCGGCAGCGCGAACAGCCGCCGGCGTTCCTCGAAGGCGCGCTCCGGATCTGGATCGGGGTCGACGAAGACGTGGCGGTGATCGAAGGCCGCGACCAGCTTTGCCCGCGGCATCAGCAGCAGCCCGTTGCCGAACACGTCGCCGGACATGTCGCCGATGCCGACCGCGGTGAAGCTCTCCGCATCCGGATCGCGCCCGAGCTCGGCGAAGTGCCGGCGCGCGCACAGCCAGGCGCCGCGGGCGGTGATCGCCTCGCGCTTGTGGTCGTAGCCGTTGCTGCCGCCGCTCGCGAATGCGTCGCCCAGCCAGAAGCCGTGCTCCGCAGCCCTGCGGTTGGCGACGTCGGAGAGGTGCGCGGTGCCCTTGTCGGCGGCGACCACGAGATAGGGATCGTCGCCGTCGCGCCGCACCACGCCGGCGGGTGCGACCGCGCAGCCCTCGCGCACGTCGTCGGTGAGGCGCAGGAGCGCCGAGACGAATCGCGCGTACAGCCGGTCGGCCTCGGCGCGCGCCACGGCGGGATCTTCGGGCGCGCGCCGCAGCGCGAAGCCGCCCTTGGCTCCGGCGGGCACGATCAAGCCGTTCTTCACCATCTGGGTGCGCCACAGCGCCAGCACTTCGGAGCGGACGTCTTCGCTGCGGTCGCTCCAGCGCAGGCCGCCGCGTGCGATCGGGCCGCCGCGCAGGTGGACGCCCACCAGCTCGCACGAGTGCACGAAGATCTCCACCCAGGGCGCGGGGGCCGGCAGGCCGCGCACGCGCGCCGAGTCGAACTTGAACGCGACCTCGTGCGGCCCTCCCGGCGGCGCGGGCGAGAAGAACGCCGTGCGCAGTGTGGCCTGCATCAGGTTCTCGAGCAGTGCGAACACGCGGTCGTCCGCCGCGCTCTGGATCGGCTCGCGCGCGGCAGCGAGGGCGCGCTCGGCCTCCGCCAGCTCGGTGTCGCGCCCCGCGCCGAGCGCGGGATCGAACAGCGCGCGGAACGAGCGCACACAGGCGCGCGCGGCCTCCGGGTGGCGGACCAGCGCGTCGCGCGCCGCCGCGCCGCGCTGCGCCTGGCCGATCTGCCGCGCGTACTCCAAATAGGCGCGCAGCACGTCGACCGCGCGCCAGTCGAGGTCGGCTCCGAGAATGAGCCGGTTCAAGTCGTCGCTGTCGACGCGGCCGCACAGGGCCGCGCGCAGCCCGTCGAGCACGCGCGCCTCGACCGCGCCCGCGGAGCTCGCGCCTGGCGCCATCGGCTCGATGCGGAACGAGACGATCCAGAGCGACGGCCGGGCCAGCGCGCGCAGCTCGGTCGAGGTCGCGTCGATCACCCGGATGCCGAACTGGTGGACTACCGAGAGCAGCGCGGTCAGGTACGGGCGCTCGCGCAGGTAGATCTTGAGCCGGTGCGTGCGCGGATCGCCGTAGGCGGTGGCGAAGTCGAGCCCGAGCTCGACCGCCGCATCGCCGCCGTGCAGCCGCTCGAGGTGGCGCACGTCGAGCACCGCCTCCGCGGCGGAGGTGACCACGCGGTACGACTCGGGGAACGCGTCGGCGTACGCATCGGCCAGCCGCAGCGCGCGATCGGACGGCTCGTCGGCCACCAGTGCGGCCTCGAAGCGGTCCTCCCAGCGCTCGACGATCGCCGCGATCTCGCCTTCGAGCTGCTCGAGCCGCGGCAGGTCGAGCTCGCGGTCGCTGCCACAGAAGAAGTGCAGCAGCGCCAGGTCGTCGTCGAGGAACGAGCTGCGCTGGTCGATGTGGCGCGCGCCGTGCTCGCGCTCGAGCAGGGCGTCCAGCTCCTCGCGGATCCGCTCCTCGTAGAGCTGGCGCGGCAGTGCGACCGCGACGAAGAACGAGCGGTTGGTGGCGTCGGCGACGGTCGAGACCTCGAGCTTGCGCCGCTCCGCCGCCGCGACGATGCGCGCCACAACGCGCGCGGCGTCCGCCTGGTCGGCGGGGAACAGGAACTCGACCGGCAGGCAGTCGTAGGCCTCGAGCGCGGTCTTGTACGTGTGCGAGCCGGGCTCCGCACCCAGGCTCGCGACCACCCGCGCGCGACGCGCCGCGAGGATGGGGATGTCGGAGGGCCGCATGCGCAGCGCGCGATGCGTCAGCAGCCCGACGAAGCGGCCGAAGCCGGTGGGGCGCGCGTCGCGGTCGAGCAGCTTCAGCGACACCGAATCGAGTCGGCCGCGCCGGTGCACGGTCGAGTCGCTCCGCGTCTTGTCGAAGAAGATCACCCGCCCGTCGTCGAGCCGCTCGCCCACGAGTGGCGGCGGCGGCGCGTCGCTGCCCGCTTCGGCGAAGCGCGAGTCCGCCGCGCCGCGCAGCAGCCCCAGCCCGCTGCCCGGCTCGAGCTCCACCTCCCAGCCGCGCCGCCCGCGCCGCGCCTGGTAGCGCCGGTAGCCCATGAACAGGAAGTTCTTCGCCTCGAGCCAGCGCAGCATCGCGGCGAGCTCGCGCGCGCGCTCGGGGCCGCCCGGAAGCGCGGCGGCGCAGCCCTCCAGGTTCGCCACGTGCTCGTGCAGCCGCGCGAGCATGACCGCGTGGTCGGCGACGATGCAGCGCGCGTCGGCGAGCGCCCGCTCGAGCTCGAGCTGCAGCTTGCGGCGCTCTTCCTCGGACGCGAGCTGGCGCAGCTCCGCGTAGACGAACGACTCGCGCGTGCGCACCGCGTCGCGCCCGAGCCGCGCCACGCTGCCGTCGGCCTCGCGCTCGAGCGCCAGCAGCGGGTGCACGAGCAGGAGCTCGCGGTGGCCGAGCCGGCGCAGGCCCAGACGCACCGAGTCGACGATGAACGGCTGATCCGCGAGCGCGATCTCGACCGTGGTGCGGCCCGCGCGGTGTCCGCCGGGATTCTCCACCCGCACGCGGATCTCTTCGGGCAGGCGCTGCGCCGCGAACGCAGCTCCGTCGAGGGCGATCTCGTGAAGCGCGTCGGCACCGCGGCGCGCGCGCTCCGCGGGGTCCAGCGCCGCTTCGAGCTCCGCGCGCACCAGCGCGTAGAGCGCATCCTCCTTCGCTTCCATCGCCGCGCCTCGTATCGGCGTCCCGCGATCGGCGGGTGATGCGACAGGCGCGTCACGAGGTCGCGTCTGGAGGCAACGCGCAGCGTTGCCGTGGCGGCAGGCGGCTCTGCCGCCGATCCCCGACTCGGGTGGGATAGACTCGGCCGCCATGAATGCCGCGTTGCTGCGCGCGATCTACTGCTGGGACCGCCTGCGCTTCGCGCTGTTCGCGGCGCGCTTCGGCGACCGGCTGCGCGCGGATCCCGGGGTGTCGCCCAACCTCCGCTTCGCGGAGCTGCGCATCGAGCCGGGCGGTGTGCTGGAGGTCGGCGCCGGGTTCGCTGCGGAGCGGCGGCGCGGGAACTTCATCTGGATCCAGGCGGGCGGGCGCGTGTCGCTCGGTCCGCGCGCGTGGCTGCGCACCGAGTGCGGCGAGAACCGGATCACTGCGGCCGAGGGCGCCGAGGTGGAGATCGGCGCGCGCTGCCTGGTGAACGGCGCGATGCTGCACGCGAACGTCGGCATCTCGCTGGGCGACGACTCGATGATCGGCTTCGGCTCCCGCGTGCTCGATTCGGACTTCCACGACCTCGACGTGAATACGCCCGAGCGCAGTGCGCCGGTGCGGATCGGCGAGCGGGTGTGGATCGCGTCCGACGTGACCGTGCTCGCGGGAGTGACGATCGGCGACGACGTGGTGGTGGGCGCTCGCTCGCTCGTGACGCGCGACCTGCCGCCGCGCGTGCTCGCGCTGGGCGTTCCCGCGGTTCCCGTCCGCCCGATCGGGCCGCGCGCCAGGCTGGCTGGATGAGCCTGCGCATCGCGCTCTTCGGTCAGGCCGCGTTCGGGCGCGAGACGCTGGAGCGGCTGAGCGCGAACGGCCACGAGATCGTGGGCGTGTTCGCGCCGCCCGACGCGGGCCGGCCCGACCCGCTTGCGACGCGCGCGCAGGAGCTCGGCCTGCCGCTCGTCCGCCGGCGCTTCTACCGCAAGAAGACGGGCGAGGCGATTCCGGCCGCGCTCGCCGAGCACGCCGCGCTCGGCGCCGAGCTGAACGTGCTGGCCTCGGTGCAGGTGTTCCTGCCGCGCGAGCTCACCGATGCCCCGAAGCACAAGAGCCTGTGCTTCCATCCATCGCTCCTGCCGCGCTTCCGCGGCGGCGCAGCGCTGCAGTGGCAGATCATCCTGGGCGAGCCCGAGACTGGCGTGTCGATCTTCGTTCCCGACGAGGGAGCCGACACCGGCCCGATCGTGCTGCAGAAGGGACCGGTGCCGATCGGCCCGCGCGAGACGGTGACCAGCCTGTTCTTCGAGAAGCTCCAGCCGCTCGGCGTGGAGGCGCTGGTCGAGGCGGTCGAGCAGGTGGCCTCGGGGCGCGCGCGGCCCCGCGCACAGGACGAAGCGCGGGCCAGCTTCCAGGGGCTCGTCGACGACGCGGTCGCCGCAGTCGACCTCCGCAAGAGCGCGGTCGAGATCGACCGCCTGGTGCGCGGCTGCGACCCGCAGCCCGGCGCGTTCCTGCGTCTCGAGGGCAAGCCGGTGCGGCTCTTCGACGCCGAGCTCCTGCCGGCGCTCGATCTGACACCGGGAAGTGTCGTGCGCTGCGACGCGGCGGGCCTGGTCGTCGCGCTGCGCGGGGGAGCGCTGCGCGTGGGCCGGGTGCGCGCCGACCAGGCCAAGGAGCCGGCGCAGGCCTTCGCCGAGCGCGCGGGCCTCGGCGCGGGCGGGCGGCTCGAGAGCGGAGCTTGAGCGCTGCGCGCGCACGACGTCTGCTCGAGCGCGCGGGGCTCGGGCTCCACGGAGCGCTCGCGCTCGCGAGCTACGACGCCCTGGCTCCCGCGCCGTGGCGCTCGGCGGCGTGGGCGCCGCACGCCCGAGGCGCGCTCGTGGTCGGCAACGCGGGCCGCGCGCTGTTCGAGCGGTTCCTCGCATCGCGCGAGCGCGAGCTGCGCGACGATCCGCTCGACGCCTACACCCGCCGCATGCTCGGCGAGGCGGCGCGCCTGTTCGATCCGCCCGCCGCGGTCGGCTTCTACGCAGACCGGCGCGAGGGCGTCTATCTCCCGCTCGTCGCCCTCGCGCAGCGCGCCGGCTTCGGAACGCCGGGCCGGATCGGCGTGCTGATCCATCCCGAGTTCGGGCCCTGGATCGCGATCCGCGCGGTGATGCTGGTGGGCGTGCCCCTGGTCGAGACCGACCCACTCCGCTTCGACCCGTGCACGGGCTGTCCCGCCCCGTGCGCGAGCGCCTGCGTCGGTGCTGCTGTCGGGCCGAGCGGGCTCGACGCGCGCAAGTGCTACGACACGCGCCTCGGCGTCCCCGCCTGCGCCGGCGCCTGCGCCGCGCGCAGCGCCTGCGTCGTGGGCCCCGAGCACGCCTACTCCGCGGCGCAGCTCGCCCACCACATGAAGATCCGCGGAGTCAGTCCAGGAACACCGGCCCGTCGCGACGGGTGAACGCTGCGAACTCCGCGGCCACCTTCTCGGTGACCGGCCCCGGCGCACGCGCGCCGATCGCGATCCCGTCGAGGCTGCGGACCCCGACCACCCGCGCGCCGGCTCCGGTCAGGAACACCTCGTCGGCGGAGATCAGGTCCATGCGCGAGAGCGTCTCGGCGCGCGCGGGGATGCCGAGGCCGGAGGCGAGCTCGAGCACCGTCGCGCGGGTGATGCCCTCGAGCGCGCCGTCCGTCGCGGGCGGGGTGAGCAGCGCCCCGCGGCGGAACGCGAAGACGTTGGCGACGGCGGCCTCGGCCACCATTCCGGCCATGTTCAGGATCAGCGCCTCGTCGGCCCCGCGCAGCCGCGCCTCGCGCTTGGCCATGACGCTGTTCAGGTAGTTCAAGCTCTTCACGCGCGGGTCGAGCACGTCCGCCGGCGGGCGACGCACGCTCACTGTGACCATGTCGATGCCCGCGCGCAGCTTCTCCTCGGGGTAGAGCTCGATCTCGCAGGCGATGCACACGATGCGCGGGCTCGGGCAGCGGGTCGGGTCGACGCCCATCGCGCCGTCGCCGCGCGTCACCAGCAGGCGCACGTAGCCGTCGGCCCGCGCGTAGGCGCGCGCGGTCGCGATCACGATCTCGCGCACCGCCGCGGCGCCGCCTGGCAGCTCGAGCCCGATCGCGCGCGCGGAGTGGCGCAGCCGCTCCAGGTGCGCGTCGAGCCGGAACACGCGGCCGCCGTAGAGCCGGATGCCCTCGAACACGCCGTCGCCGTAGAGCAGGCCGTGGTCCGTCACCGGAATGCGCGCGTCCGCGCCGTCGACGATCCTGCCTTCGATCCAGACCTTCATCGCGCTCATGGCGCTCCTCCGGAGGCGCCGCCGAGCCGCGCCTCGATCGAGCGCGCGGCGTCGATCAGCGCCGCGCGGAACACGTCCTCGTGATCGCCGTGGAAGCGGGAGCTCGGACCCGCCGCGGCGAGCGCACCGAACAGCCGTCCGTTCATGCGAATCGGAACGGCGACGCCCGCGAGGTCCGGGATCCACTCGTCGCGCATCGCCGCCCAGCCGCGCGCGCGCACCCGCTCGACGTCGCGCGCGAGCGCCGTCTCGTCGCAGATCGTGGACGGCGTGTAGCGCGGGAGCGGTGACTCGAGCGGCCGGAGTGACTCGGGCGCGTAGGCCAGGTACAGCTTCCCGATCGCGGTCGCGTGCGCCGGGATCTCGGCGCCGATCCGCGGTGCCGCGCGCAGGAAGCCGGTGCCCTCCTGCTTGTCCAGCACGTACAGCCGGCCTGCCCGCGCGCTGGAGAGGAAGATCGTCTCGCCCAGCTCCTCGGCGGCGCGCTCGACCAGCGCGCGCGCAGCGGCCACGAGCGGCTCGCGCTCGAGCACGCCGAGACCGAGCGCCAGGAGCGCGATGCCCGGCTGGTAGCGGCCGCGCGCGTCCTGCTCTACCAGTCCGCGCCGCGCCAGCGAGGCCAGCAGCCGGTGGGCGGTGGACTTGGGGAGCTCGAGCGCGCGGCCGAGCTCCGTCACGCCTCGCGCTGCGCCGCCGCGCTCGTGCAGGTGGAAGAGCAGCTCGAGCGCCTTGTCGATGGTTCCTGCCAGCTCGCCGGGTGCGGTCATCCACAATGTCCCATTATCCGGAACGTCGTTCCTGATGGTGGGACGATGCTATCCGGCGGCAAGCCGCGAGGCAAGCGGGTTTTAGCCCGGCTCCGCCTCGCGGGCGCGCATCTCGAGGGCAAGCGCGGGCCAGAGCGAGTCGTCAGGTCCGCCCGCGCCCGGATCCTCGTCCGAAGCCGCGTACTCGGCGTGAAAGCCACGCGCGAGCGCGAGCGACTCGAGCGCGGTGCGCGCGACGCGCGCGTCGGCCAGCCGGTCCGCGCGCACCAGCACCAGATGCGCCCAGAAGTGCGCGAGCGGCGAAATCGCAGCCGCGCTCGCAGCGCGTGGCTGGCGCTCGTCGCGCTGCACCGGGCGCTGAGACAGACCCTGTGCGACCCACAGCGGAGAGACTCCGGGGCGCAGGTGGCGGTCGACCGCGCGTTTGGGAGTGCCCTCCTCGATCAGGCTCTTCGCCGCGGCGGGCAGGAGACCACCCGCCGTGACCGCGCGCAGCGCGCTCTGCCTGCCGCGGTTCCAGGCCGCGTACACGTCCTGCTCGTCCCACCACAGCCGGCTCGCGACGCCCTCCGCGATCATCTCCGAGCGGATGCGGAGCTTGAGACACACGGTGGTGTCACCCAGCTTCTCCCACGCCTGCGAGCAGGCTTCGAGCGCGAGCAGCAGCCAGCCGCAGAACAGCGGGTCTTCGATCACGAAGGCGTGCCCCGCGCGGAGCGCGCGCTCCGGGTCGAGCTGGCAGGCGCTCGCCGAGCGCAGCAGCGTCGCGCTCTCGTCCCGCCAGGCCTCGTCGCTGTCCTGCTCGACCAGCTCGTCGAACAGCGCCGAGCGCGCCCAGCCCGACTCGAGCGGGTGCAGGATCACGGGCAGCGGCGTGTCGGGCGGAAGGCGGTGGCCCCAGATCGCATCGAGCTCGCGCGTGGCGCACTCGAGCAGGTCGCGCGCGGGCGTGCCCTGGATGCCCGCCAGCCGCGCGGCGGCGAAGGCCGCGACCGGCGGGGCGATCAGGATCGAGCGGTCGTCCTCGCCGAACAGCGGTCCCACCTCGGCCTGGCGCCGCGCGCGCGCCTTCGCATCGCCGACGCGTTCGCCCGCGACCAGGCCGTCGCTGCGCTGGCAGGCGCGGTAGAGCGCGCGCAGCTCCGCCGTCGCTGCGCCGGGGTCGAGCGCGGAAAGGACCAGCGCCGCGTGCGCCGAGGTCCAGCTCGACAGCACGTCCGGCCCGCTGCGCGAGTCGACGTGAAACGCGAGCCCGTCCGCGCTCCGGGCGAACGAAGGCAGAAGCTCTCGACAACGGCTCTCGAACTCCACGGTCGCTCCTCGCTGCGAGACCGACAAACAAGACGAGAAAAACCCCGAAGGTGCTGCGACCGCGAACGGTCGCCCGCTCAGTGACCAAGCGGACCCTCGGGGTTTGGGTGGTGCCTGGGCCAAGCCAGGCCAGCCACCAGTTGCCAGGCCGGCCTAGCTGGAAACCACCTCTACCGTCACTGTGTTCGAATGAGACACTTCTGGACCACCTCCTTCCGCGGCGAACCGAGTCGCGCGGGACCCAGCTCCCGCTCCGGTCGCCGTCCGCCCGTCGACGGCAGGACCGGATCGACCACCGCTCGAGCGGCGGCCGAAACCGACGCGGGCGAGAGTATCGGCGGGCGACCCCGGCAGCAACACTAGGCATCGACGCCGCGGCCCTCGGCGTTCCGCCGGATTTCGCGGGCTCCTTTTCGCTTGGGCTCATGCCCTAGGCTAAGTTGGTCGCGATGGAGAGCCGCTGGAGCGACGCGGACGCGAGCGAGTTTCGCACCCGCTACCGGAGCTTCGGCGACGCCCTCGCGCTGCGCGTCTACACCTCGCGGCTGATCGGTGCCGAGCCCGACTGGGTGCTCCACGGGGGCGGCAACACCTCGGTGAAGGCGCGCGCGCGCGACCTCTTCGGGCGCGAGATCGACGTCCTCCACGTGAAGGGCAGCGGCTGGGACCTCGCCTCGATCGAGCCCGCGGGGCTGCCGGCGCTCCGGCTCGAGCCGCTGCTGGCGCTGCGCGGGCTCGACGCGCTCTCGGACGAGGACATGGTGGCCGAGCAGCGGCGCGCCCTGCTCGACCCGGCCGCGCCGAACCCGAGCATCGAGACGCTGCTCCACGCCTTCCTGCCCGCGCGCTTCGTCGACCACTCGCACGCCGACGCGATCCTCGCGCTCACCAACCAGCCGGACGGCGAGCGCGTGGTGCGGTCGCTCTTCGGCGACCGCGTG
>Ga0306924_10002860_pt1 | contig 16441 bp, 15 predicted proteins | sample sta12Can44000111_FD_203756 | JGI IMG/M metagenome (GOLD analysis project Ga0306924, IMG submission 203756) | Lab enrichment of tropical soil microbial communities from Luquillo Experimental Forest, Puerto Rico - statanox.12C.anox.44.000.111 (v2)... | ecosystem: Environmental > Terrestrial >... | reverse complement strand
GCCTCGGGACCACTCTCGGATGCAATTCGCCGCATTGCCGCGGCTGTCTCGTCCAGCGCCTCGTCCCAGGAAATGCGTCGCCAACCCGGATCGGGATCACGCTTCGGACGAGTGCGGCGCACGGGGTAAAGCAGCCGATCAGGCGCCTCGACCAAAGCCGGCGAGGCCCGGCCCTTGGCACACAGCGCCTTGCCAGTCGGGTGTGCGGGATCAGGCTCAATCGCCAATAGGTGCCCGTCCTCGACCACCGCCTCGCAGCCGCAGCGCGAGGCGCAAAGTGGACAGAATGCTGGGACCCAACTAGCGCTCTGGGACATCGACACCCCCACCAGGTTCTATTGACATTCGGCAGAGCCTGATCATGTCCCGAAGAATAACATGGCTGCGAACGATAGCGCAGTCCTCTCGTACGGGCGGCGATGGGGTGAAAATACTCTGATCTGATTGAAGACCCGCATGCCCGCGTCGGCTCAGGGTCATTCGCGTTGCTTTGGGAATTCCCGGCTGATGTCCGGTTTGCGGGCAACATCGGAGCTAGCCAGTTTCCCGTTCCCATCATCGCGGTGAAGCAAGGGCACGGGAGAGCGCCTTAAGCAAATCTTAACGTTGCCGAAAATCCGGGCTGCATCTTCACTGCACACGTCTTATCGCATGCGAGCGCCCCGGCCTGTCCATGCACCCCCGGGAGGTCAATTCGCGCTCTGAGGGCAACAGCAGCGGGCACCACCATGAAACGCGATCTGTATTCGGAAGTATCGGCGCGCATCATGAGCTAGAAGCCGGCGCCGCATCGTACCCGGTCAGCAACGCCGGGAGCCAACACACCGTGCAATGCCGTGACCAATCGCCCCTACTCCGGATACAATGTCGTTCTGTTCTGGATGGCACAAGCGGCCGGTTATCGCACACCGCGCTTTCTAACATTCGGGCAGGCCTTGGAGTTGGGCGGGCACCTTCGCAAAGGCGAGCGCAGCACGAGAGTGTATTTCGTCAAACAGCTCCAGGTCAAAAAAGACGCGGAGGACAATTCCCAAACGCGGCTAGTCCCGATGATGCGCGAATACACTGTGTTCAATGTTGACCAGTGCGACGGCCTTCCCGATATCGTCACCGCCGGCAAGCCGATGCGCGTTCGCAATCCAGATGCATGCGACGACTTGGCTGATCAATTCCTACGCGCGACAGGCGCGGATGTACTCGAGGGCCACGGTGAAGCGTATTATGTTCCGAGCCGCGACTTCATCTTCATTCGAATCCATGGTGCGTTCCGCATCCAGGCTTCAAAGCGTACGCGTTGCGATGGTTGGAATCGCTGGATGTGCTGACGAGTCATGTTGAAGCAGCACGAAGTTCGCTAACGTCCACCGATGTTTATTTTACGGATATTCGACGACAGCGCCCTCGGCCAATTAAGCATTTGATTTTATGGCGCTCCCAAGGGGAATCGAACCCCTGTTTCAGCCTTGAGAGGGCCGCGTCCTAACCGCTAGACGATGGGAGCAAGTCGACAGTCAGGGAATAGCCTCGAAATGCGTTTCCCGCAAGGCGGCCGCCCCGATCCTTCTCCGGCCCGTCAGGGCTCCGTCGTGAATGTCAGCCTTCCCGAGGGTTTGAGCGTCTTCGCGTCGAAAGTGCGGATTTCCGTCATTCCGCCGACATCCAGCATCAAAACGAGCTGGTCGCCGGCAACCGCCGTGGCGGAGATGCGGGCGCCCCTGGGCAGCGTGGCCGTGACGTCCCTGATCGCGCCGCTTCCCTCCGAGGTATAAAGACGATAGCCGATGGCGACCAGAATGGCCGCGATCGCAAGCCCCGTGGTCGCACCCGCGATCAACATCATCCGGCGCACCCGCGACAGCAGGAGCGCCTGCTCGGGGCTCGGTTCGGGGTAATCAGGCTCGATCATGCAAGGCTCGTCTCGACATCACACCGGGAAGCAGGAAGTCACTGTGACCGGCAAGGAAGGATCGGCCCGGCTCGACCGCGTGCTTGCGGCGCATCTGGCCGACCTGTCGCGCTCGCGGCTGAAAGCGCTGATCCTCGCGGGCCAGGTTTCGATTGCCAACAAGACGGTTAACGCCGCCCCCATCCGCGACCCCGCTTATCACGTCGCCCAGGGCGATACGATCATAATCGACGTGCCGCAGCCGGCCGACGCCACGCCTGCGGGCGAACAAATCGCGCTTCAGATCGCCTTCGAGGACGACGACATCATCGTCATCGACAAGCCGGCGGGGCTCGTGGTGCATCCGGCGGCGGGACATGCGAGCGGGACGCTGGTGAACGCGCTGATCGCCCATTGCGGCACAAGCCTGTCCGGCATCGGCGGCGTGCGTCGTCCCGGCATCGTGCACCGTCTCGACAAGGACACGTCCGGGCTTCTGGTCGCGGCCAAGAACGACCGTGCGCACCAGGCCTTGTCGGCGCAGTTCGCCGACCACGGGCGAACCGGCGCGATGGAGCGCGGCTACCTCGCCTTTGTCTGGGGGGTCCCCAACCGGCCGCGCGGCACGATCGATGCCCCGATCGACCGGCACCCGCATGCGCGGGAAAAGATGGCCGTACGCGAAGGCGGGCGCGAAGCCGTGACCCATTATGAGATCCGACAGACTTTTGCGGGCCGCGACGGCAAGCCGGTCGCCTCCCTGCTCGCTCTTCATCTTGAGACCGGGCGGACCCACCAGATCCGGGTGCACCTCGCCCATATGGGCCACCCCTTGATGGGCGATGCGGTCTACGGCCCCCACTTCAAGACCAAGGCAAGCCAACTCGGCCCCGAAGGCCAGGCGGCACTGACCGCCCTCGGCCGCCAAGCGCTACATGCATATCTTCTGGTATTGGAGCACCCCAAAACGGGAGAGATTTTGCATCTGGAATCGCCCTTGCCGGAGGATTTGCTTCTCCTCGAGAGCCGGCTGAAAGCGGCGCTATGACGCAGGCTGTTCTGAAAACGCAAGATATACCAAAAGCTTATAGCAGCCACACGTGGACGTGACCCCTCTTATCCTTCCAAATCAACCCCTGTTTGGTGTATGTTGCACATGCGTCAGATAACCGACGCGGAACATCGCAGAGCGACTGGCTTTAACAAAGCGGTCGATGCCTGGCCCGCCGCTATCGGGGGCCTGAACTTTTTTGGAGGGCGCTGTAATGGCCCGTACCGCAGCATTGCCGGTTCTCAACGGAGAAGCCGGCCTCTCAAGATACCTCGCCGAAATTCGCAAGTTCCCGATGCTTGAACCGCAGGAGGAATACATGCTCGCCAAGCGTTGGCGCGAGCATGACGATCGCGATGCGGCGCAAAAACTCGTCACCAGCCACTTGAGGCTTGTGGCCAAGATAGCCATGGGCTATCGCGGCTACGGCTTGCCCATCTCCGAGGTGGTCTCGGAGGGCAATGTCGGCCTGATGCAGGCGGTGAAGCGTTTCGAGCCTGACAAGGGCTTTCGTCTTGCCACCTACGCTATGTGGTGGATCAAGGCGTCGATACAAGAGTACATCCTGCGTTCCTGGTCGCTCGTGAAGATGGGCACCACCGCGAACCAGAAGAAGCTTTTCTTCAACCTGCGCAAGGCCAAGAGCCGGATCAACGCGCTTGACGACGGCGATCTGCACCCCGATCAGGTGAAGACGATCGCCAAGCGTCTCGGCGTCACCGATCAGGACGTGGTCGACATGAACCGGCGTCTGTCGGGCGACGCGTCGCTGAACGCGCCGATCCGCGATGACGGCGAAGCCGGCGAATGGCAGGACTGGCTGGTCGACACCTCGCCGAACCAGGAAGCGCGGATGGCCGACAGCGAGGAATACGATCATCGCCGTTCCGCCTTGCACGGCGCAATGGGCGTGCTCAACCCGCGCGAACGCCGCATCTTCGAGGCGCGGCGACTTGCGGACGAGCCGATGACGCTGGAAGATCTCGCAGCCGAGTTCGGCGTGTCGCGCGAACGCGTGCGCCAGATCGAAGTCCGCGCCTTCGAGAAGGTGCAGTCGGCGGTCAAGGGCGCGATCGCAAAGCAGGAGGCGGCCGCGCTCGAAGCGGCCCACTGATCGCGTATCCCGCGCAGACGAGATTGGCGGATTGACACGAAAGAAAAAGCCGGCGGCAACGCCGGCTTTTTTGTTGGGACGTTGCTGTCGTCCAGGCGACCCGGCCGGGACGACGGCACAAATTCAGGAATACACCCTGCTTACTCTCCCCATTGCCGCGCCAGGTTCGCCAGCGTGCAGCCTTCGCAATAGCGTGCATCCTTGAAGTCGATCCAGTTGTGCGCATAGACGCGGTCGAGCGGAATGTCGTAGCGCGCGCGCAGGACCTTCACCAGAATCCGCCATGCATCGATCTGCGCCTGCGTCGCCGGCCGCGTCACGTCGGGATAATTGCCGGCGAACTCCACCCCGATCGAAGTGTCCTTGTTCACCTGGTGATAGGTCTTGCTGTTGTCGATGTATTTGTTGTCGTCGCGGTCGGCGCCGTCGGTGTGGGTCGGAACCAGATGGTCGGCCACCGCCCAATAAACGGTGCCGTCGGTCTCGACCCAGACCATGACGCCACGGCGCGTCGGATTCTTCGATTGCTCGATCGCGCCGCCGCGGGCCGAGCCCGCCGGGCCCTCGGTCTGGTGCACGATGATGTTCTTCCAGGGATGCGCTTTCGCCACATCGCCCCAGGGCGCAAGCCAGACGATTTTCAGGCCGGGAATATCCGGCGTGCCCGACTGCTTTGCGATAGCCGCGAGGTCAGGCGTCTGGGCGGCGGCGGACAAGATGGAAGCGGCGGCGAGGATCGCCATCGCAAGAAAGCGGAGGGTCATGATGAGGAAAGTCCCACGAACCCTCTTCTAGCATGGCTTTATTGGTTTGACGCCTGCTTGCGGAAATCCGGCGTTCGCAGCACGACGGAATCGGGCACCAGCGGCGGCGCCGGATCATAGGCCGCGTAGCGGTTCTTGCCTTCCTTCTTGGCGGCATAGAGTGCGTGGTCGGCGGCCGCGATCAGCCGATCCGGATAAGGGCCGATGTCCGCCGTCCACTGCGCCACACCGATCGAGACCGCGATCGGGATATCGGCGCCGGCGCAGCCCTCCGCATCGCGCCGGCAGACGTCCAGGATCCGTCGCGCAACCATGACGCCTTCGCGCAGGGTCGATGAGGGCAGCACGATGCAGAACTCGTCGCCGCCGGTGCGCGCCAGCAGGTCGCCGGGCCGAAGCCGCGTCTGCGCCATCAGCGTGAAATGCTGCAGGCAGGCGTCGCCGGCCGCGTGGCCATGGGTGTCGTTGATGGCCTTGAAGCCGTCGAGATCGATGACGAGCAGCGCGAACGGATCGCTGCTGCGAACCGAGCGCGCGCATTCTTCCGTCAGGCGTTGTACCAGTTGCCTGCGATTGCCGACGCCGGTCAGATCGTCGAGCAGCGCGAGATCGGCGACCTCGCTGCGCAGCCGGTCCATGGCCATCAACAGGAAACCGAAATTCAGCGCCATCGACAGGAACATCAGCACCATCACGACGATGGCCTGCGGGTTGCTGGAGCGCGAGAAGGCGAAGTCCAGGCCGAACATCGTGCCGACGGACCGCACCGCATAAACCGCGACGATCAGCGCGATCAGTGTCCCCGCCAGCCGGGCGCCAGGCGTGGCGCGGCCCTCGTGCGGCGCGAGCAGGAGCCTGAACGACAACGCGAACGGAAGCGCCTGAGCGGCGCCGAAGACCAAGACGCGGGCCGTCATGGAGTCGACGACGACAATGAAGAAGAGCAGCGCCGCTGAGAACAGCCCGGTGATCACCGCGGTCTGGCGCCAGGAGATCGGCCGGTCGTAGAAGCGGCGAATGCCCATGCTCGCAAGGCAAGTAGCAAAGATCGTGAGCGTCCCGGCGACAAGCAAGGCCGGCAACGACTTCAGGACGACGCCGCCGACGCCCGCGAGTGCTCCGACCACCGCGATGATGGCCGACGCGGCCCAATATCGTGCAGCCTCGAGCTTGGGATAGCTGTGCATCACATAGACCCAGATCAGGCCCATGGTCAGGAAATTGATGACGAACGCCGTCCACAGCGTCGGAACGCTCAGCATCGCGACCGCAGGACTTGCATCGTCCAGTCCCCTCTACCAGCAAAAGCGCCGGCTCAAGACCATCCCTTGTTATTTTGCGGGAGATTGCCGTCGCGGCGTTAACGGACCCTCAACCGCTCGGGCTAATCGATGCTGTGGTTTTGAATTGATGAACACGGCGTGGACGTAACGCGCCGCAATATGCTTTCCGGAATCTGAATTTCGCCGCAGCCTTGGCCGCGATGCGGACGAACGCAGCTCGTCTCACGTCGCGTGAATCCACACGCGCTCTTGCGTTTGGAGCAGTGTCGACGCGCGCTCTGCGTGAATTTTCACGAAAATCGCGTCAAAACGCATAACATCTGTGGATAACGCGATGACAGCGACGTGACAGCACGCGGCAGCGCGCCGCGAATCTGGTGAGTTTACGGTCGAGGATTTTGCGAGGCTGGCCCTCCGCCGAGCATGCCTCTCGTGTCGCGTTTCAATCCATTAAACCTTGAGAGGATACTATGGCTAAGAAAGCGAAGAAGGCGAAAAAGGCGAAGAAGGCCAAGAAGTCGAAGAAGAAGTAACCCTACAAGCCCGGGTGGAGCCTCGCTCCGCCCGGGCGACCGGGAGGCGGCGCGAGGGTGATCTCTCGTCAGCCACTCCAAAAAAAACGGCGGGCCCTGCCCGTCTTTTTTATTTCCGGCGACGCTCCGGCAGGATCCCTCACCGCTCCGCCAGCGCAAGGCGCACGCCGAGCAGCGCAAACCCTCCGGCAAAGGCGCGCCGCATCCAGGTCATGACCCGAGGTTTGGTCACGACGCGGTCGCGCACGGCTGCCGCAAACAGGCCGTACAGCACGAACACGGCGAACGTCATGGCCATGAAAGCTCCCGAGAGCTCGCTCATCCGCATCAGAGGATGAGCGTCGTCGGCGGCAATGAACTGCGGCAGGAAAGCCAGAAAGAAGATCGACAGTTTCGGGTTGAGGATATTGATCAGGAAACCGGTCACGATCACCCGGCGCCCCTTCCGTTCATCGGCGCGCCCGTCGACTGCAAGCGCGCCGCGCTCGCGCAGGGTCTGCCAGGCCATGTAGAGCAGGTAGGCAACCCCGCACCATTTCAGCGCCGAGAACGCCAGCGCGCTGGTGTGCAGCACGGCAGCAAGACCGACCATCGCCGCCAGCATGGCAGGCAAAATGCCGAGCGTGCAGCCGAACGCGGCCGCGACGCTTGCGCGTGCCCCCTTCGTCAAGGCGACCGCCAGCGTGTAGAGCACGCCGGTCCCGGGCGAGACGATCACGATCAGCGAGGTCACAATGAACGACAGAGACATCGCGCTCCCCATACCACGCACCTCCCGACCACGGAAGCGACGCCCGCGGTTGCCCCGCATGCGCCGCCCGTATAAGCCTTCGCCAGCAGGACGGGAGTGACAGACAATGACCGCGATCCCTGGAGCGGCCGCGGCGGTGACGGGTGCCGCAAGCGGCATCGGCCGCGCGCTCGCGATCGAGCTTGCCGCGCGCGGCTGCAATCTTGCGCTGGCCGATCGCGACGAAGCCGGTCTTGCCGCGACCGCCGCCGAGATCGGCGGAAAGGTAGAGATCAGCGTGCATCGCGTCGACATCGGCGTGCCCGCGGACATCGCAGCCTTCGCCCAGGCCGCGATTGCGGCCCATCCCGCGCTGAACATTCTCGTCAACAATGCCGGCGTCGCGCTGCTCGGCCAGTTTCACGAGATCGATCAGGCGCAGATGGAGTGGCTGTTCAACATCAATTTCTGGGGCGCGGTGCACGCCACCCGCGCCTTCCTGCCGCACCTCGCCTCGAAGCGCGAAGCCCATATCGTCAACCTCTCCTCGATCTTCGGCATCGTCGCACCGCCCGGCCAGACCGCTTATGCGGCCGCGAAATTCGCGCTGCGCGGCTTTTCCGAAAGCCTGCGCCACGAGCTGCAGATGGCGGCAAGCCCGGTGCGGCTCTCCGTGGTGCATCCGGGCGGCATCGCGACCAACATCGTGCGCAATTCGCGCCCCGGCTCCGGCGTCACCGACAATACGCGCCGCGCCCAATCGATCGAGCGCTTCGACCAGGTCGCGAAGACCACGCCGAAGGATGCAGCACTCAGGATCATCGAGGGCATCGAAAAGAACCGCCCGCGAATTCTGATCGGCAGCGACGCGCGCATGATGGACATCCTGCAGCGGCTGCGGCCCGCGACCTATTGGGTGCCGCTGGCGCGCCGGCTCGAAAAGATGGCGAAGGCGAACAAGTAAGAGCGTGACGCGATGAACCACCCTCCCTTGAGGGGGAGGGTGAGAGCGCGTTACCGCCCGATCAGCCGATCCGCGAAATAGGCGATGGTCTTGCGGTAGATCACCGCATGATTCCACTCGCGCATTGCCTCGAAATTGGCGCTGCCCTCGCCATAAGGCGCACCCATCTTGAAGCCGTTGGTGTGCAGGAGATTGGCGGTCGAGGCGAGCACGTCGGCGACGTTGTGGCGCAAATCGACGCGGCCGTCGCCGTCGAAATCGACGCCATATTTGATGTAGGACGACGGCAGGAATTGCGTCTGGCCGATCTCGCCGGCATAGGCGCCGATCATGTCCTGCAAGGGCAGGTCGCCACGCTGCACGATCTTCAGCGCCGCCAAAAGTTCGCCCTGGAACAACTCGCTCCGCCGGCAATCATGCGCGAGTGTTGCGAGCGTGCGGATCACAGGCAGCCGCCCCATGTCGCCCTTGCCGAAATCGGTCTCGAGCCCCCAGATCGCCACCAGAATCTGGCGCGGCACGCCAAAGCGCTGTTCGATCTGCGCGAACAGGTTGGCATAGCGCTGCAGCATGGCGCGACCGCCATTGATGCGCCCGGGGCCGACGCGCGTTGCGACATACTGTTCGAAGGTCTTGTTGAAGGTGTAGCGCTGGCGGCGGTCGAAGGCGAGCACACCCGGGTCTTGCGTGACGCCGCCGAGCGCCTGCGACACCACGCTCTGCGAGACGCCCGCGGCGACGGCTTCGCCCGAGAAATTCTGCACGAAACTGTGGAAGTCGCCGCCGCAGCGCGCGGCAAAAGCGGGAGCGGCCGCAAGACAAGCGCACACCAGAGCCGCCAGCCGAAGCTTGTGCATGGAATCCCCCGCCCGCCCGATACTGTTCCGATCATGCCATGGGACAATCGCAGCGCCAAACCGGGAGCGGCGCGGCGCAGGGCTGCATTGGGAACTTCATTCCGCGCGACGGGTTGATTTTGGACAAGTCCGCCCGATGCGATAAAATCCCAGCATCGCGGCCGGATCGAGGATTGGCCGCGATGCCCATGCGCAACAGACTTTCGGAACGAATGCCCATGCCCCAGGCGCCGCTGGCACGGCTACTTGCGATCAATCTTGCGATCGGCGCTGCGGTCACGCTGCTGCTCGTCGGCGGGTTGCTCGCGCTCAATCCATCGGGCCTGCGCGACCTGATTTTTGCCGACCGCTCGCCCGGTATCGCGCTGGCGCTGCTTCTCATGTCGTTCTTCATCACCTTCGCCTCGATGGCGATGGGCACGGCGATCATGGCGCTCGGACAGCACGAGGGCGACGGAAACACCCCGCGCGGGCCGCGACGGCTCGCCGTGGAGAGCCTGATCCGCACAATCCGGCGGTGAACCTCCCGTCATTGCGAGGCGCGCAAGCGACGTAGCAATCAGACCATCGCCTCAAGTCGCAATCGTCACGCGAAAAAGGTCAGCGGTACTTCCGTGCCGGGCCGCTATCGAACAGCAATTTGAGTAAATGCCGTTCTGCTCACCAGAACCTGGGACCGAACCAGCCGAATTGCGGTTGCCGCGCCACCATGAGCACGGGCGGGGGTCCGCGCCGCCTCGCTCTGCGTTGCCGCTGTTGCTTCGAGTCGGCCTTCTTTTGGTCGGCCGATGGCTGCTTGGCGGAATCCGATGGTTGCAGGCTCGCAAATGCCGCACGCGCGCTCGCCTCGCTGGCGAGGACGGGTGCCGGGGCCGGGTTCCCGGCTTGCGGAGTTGCGGAGGTTGCAGGGACGAAATGGCTGGTATCGTAAACGATGCGCTCCGGCCATTTCCGCTCGGAACGAATGCGGATCACAAGCTGCTGCTGCTGCTGGCCAGGTTCCGTTTCGGCAGCCGGCAACCTTGGCAGGTATGAATCCGCGATGAGCAGCAACGCGAGCAACGCGCCGCCGACATACAAGAAATAACGCACCAGGGGCATACGTCGCTCCGTGCGCCCCCCCATTGGACTGATACCACGACCGCCGATGCGACGCGAGGCACGCACGCGTGATGCCGGCCGTAAGCAACCCGGGCTGAAACCGGTCGCCTCACCCCACCAGACGCTTTGGTTACCGGCAACGCTTGATCCAGATCAAGCATCGTACCTTTTGGCCCGCGGTCTTATCGGGGAACCGCGTTTACCAACGCCCCTTCCACTTGTTCCAGGCGAACAGAAGATCGGCGAAACGATCGTAGAAGAAGCGCGTGAGCGGCAGCACCGCGCGGTTGCCAAGCAAGGCGGCGATCCAGCTTTGGCCGGGAGTTGCGCGCCAGACCGCGATTGCGACATCGGCGCCGACAATCGGCCGGCCTTGCGCGTCCGTCGCATGCAGGCGGCGGCGCACGTCGTCGAGCGAGGCGCCGCAGGCTGCAAGCGCATCAGGTTGCTCGTTGATGTCCTTGAAGGCGATCTCGCCCGCACGGACGGCCGCGAGCAGCTTGCTGCGCTGCCAGTTGATGCCACCGTTACAGACGGGGCAGCGGGTGTTGTACCAGACAACAAGCTGATGCCCGGGCATTTTGGTCTTCCGCATGTTAAGTATAGATCAGATAGGCGATGCGCCTGATCAAATAAGTCTACGGATCCAGGTCAAATGAGAGCCCTGCGCGGACAGCGCTCAACGTGTCCGCGATCGCGTGTTTATTTTCCCGTTCTAAAACCTTTGCGGGACAAGCAGGAAAAAAGAGCCCCGCGCGAGCGGGGCTTTTTTTGCAACTAATTATCGAGGAAGCTCCGCAGCTTCCGGCTTCGGCTCGGATGCTTCAGTTTTCGCAGCGCCTTCGCCTCGATCTGGCGGATGCGTTCGCGGGTGACCGAGAACTGCTGGCCGACCTCCTCAAGCGTATGGTCGGTGTTCATGCCGATGCCGAAGCGCATGCGCAGCACGCGCTCCTCGCGCGGGGTGAGCGAGGCCAGCACGCGCGTCGTGGTCTCGCGCAGGTTCGACTGGATCGCCGCATCGATGGGCAGGATCGCATTCTTGTCCTCGATGAAATCGCCGAGGTGGGAGTCTTCCTCGTCGCCGACAGGCGTTTCCAGCGACAAGGGCTCCTTTGCGATCTTCAGCACCTTGCGCACCTTTTCGAGCGGCATGCCGAGCTTCTCGGCGAGCTCCTCGGGCGTCGGTTCGCGGCCGATCTCGTTGAGCATCTGGCGCGAGGTGCGCACGATCTTGTTGATGGTCTCGATCATGTGCACGGGGATGCGGATGGTGCGCGCCTGGTCGGCGATCGAGCGGGTGATCGCCTGCCGGATCCACCACGTCGCATAGGTCGAGAACTTGTAGCCGCGGCGGTATTCGAATTTGTCGACCGCCTTCATCAGCCCGATATTGCCTTCCTGGATCAGGTCGAGGAATTGCAGGCCGCGGTTGGTGTATTTCTTCGCAATCGAAATCACGAGGCGGAGGTTGGCTTCCACCATCTCCTTCTTGGCCTGGCGCGCCTCGCGCTCGCCCTTCTGCACGCCGTGCACGATCTTGCGGAATTCGACGATCTCGAGCCCGGTGAGCGCCGCCAGCGACTGCACCTCGTGGCGCAGGTCCTTGATGCGGTCCTTCTCGTGATGAACGAAGTTCTTCCAGCCCTTCGCGGAGAGCTTCGAGACGCGGTTGAGCCACCGCGGATCGAGCTCGGAGCCCTGATAGTTGCGCAGGAAGTCGTCGCGCGCGACGCCATGGCTGTCGGCAAGGCGCATCAGCCGTCCCTCGAACGAGACGAGCTTCTTGTTGATGTCGTAGAGCTGCTCGACCAGCGAATCGATGCGCGCCTGATTCAGCCGCAACGACTTCACCTCGACGATGATCTCGTCCTTCAGCTTCTTGTATTTGCGCTCCTGCGAGGGCGTGAGCGAATCGTTCTGCAACTGGTTCGCGATATCCTGCTCCTGCAGGCGGCGCAGCTTCTTGTAGTTGTCGGCGATCTTGTCGAAGGTTTCGACCACCTTCGGCTTCAGCTCGGCCTCGATGGCGGCGAGCGACATCTGGTTCTCGAACTCGTCGTCGTCCATGTCGGCTTCGGCGGCGGCCTCCGCCGGATCCTTCTCCTCGTCGCTCTCGCCTTCGCCTTCCGTGCGGAACGGGATTGGCGACGGGGGAGCGGCAGGCGGAGCAACATGCGCGGGCGCGGGCGCAGCCGCAGCTACCGCGACGGCAACCGAGACTGATACTGAGACTGCGACATCGCCGCCATTCACGATCGGCTGGCCGTCGGGGCCGACCGGCGCGCCGATGATGCCCGGATTGGCCTTGGCGTCGGGCCCTGCATAGGTCGCTTCGAGATCGATGATGTCGCGCAGGAAGATCTTTCCCTCGTTGAGCTCGTCGCGCCAGATGATGATGGCCTGGAAGGTGAGCGGGCTTTCGCAGAGCCCTGCGATCATCGCCTCGCGGCCGGCCTCGATGCGCTTGGCGATTGCGATCTCGCCTTCGCGCGAGAGCAATTCCACCGTGCCCATCTCGCGCAGATACATGCGCACGGGATCGTCGGTGCGCTCGCCGGGCTCGGATTTCTTGACCTCGGTGACGGCCTTTTGCGTGACCTCGACGAGTTCGTTGTCGTTATCGTCGTCGGCCTCTTCCTGCTTCTCTTCCTCGCTGTCTCCCTCGTCGGCCTCGGTGACGTTGATGCCCATGTCCGAGAGCATCGACATGATGTCTTCGATCTGTTCGGGCGAGGTGGTATCGGACGGCAAGACTTCATTGAGCTGATCGAAGGTCACGAAGCCGCGCTTCTTGGCCTGCTTGATCATTTTCTTGACGGCCGCGTCCGAAAGGTCGAGCAACGGCGACGGCGCATCGGGAGTATCTTTCTCGGGGGCGTCCGCTGCCTTGTCGTCCTTTTCCTTGTCTTTCACCTGCAGCGTCTTTGCCTTGCTGGCCATTCAATGCTCTCCAAAACGCAACCAACCCAGGAGGCTGCGTCCGCTTGATCTGAAGTCGGGTGCGACGCGGAAAGGGCGGCGCAAAATCCTCGCCACCCCCGAAATCCATATCGCAGGTTTGTCCGTCTAGCCTGAAGCCTGTTAAGTGCCGCTTAACCTTGTTTTTGCAACCAAACCATGGGTTTGGCGAGTCATTTTGCAGTCCCGGACCCGGCCGTCCGCATGTTTCTTTGATCACATGCTCCGCTGGAACCGGCCGGACAGTTCACCAAAACCCTCGATCTGGGCCTCGGTGCCTTCCAAAGACTCCAGGCGGGCGCTCACATCCTTCAGCCACGCCAAGTTGACCTCACAGGGGTCCTCGCCCAAGGCCTGCTCGGCGTCTTTCCTTTCCCTAAGTAGGGCGTGGGTTTTCTGATGCAAGACAATAAGTTGATGCCAGGTGGAAAGAACGTCCTCGCGCGCCGCACCGGCTTTCGCCCCCCACACGGCCTGGGTCGTGATCGCCCGCTCAACCCTTTGAAGAATTTGGGATAATCCGGCCGCTTCGAGATCGGCCCGCATCTTCCCGGATTGCTCCCCAGGGTCCGGGGAATGGTGATGATTATGGGCGAAAGCCGCCATGATGGCGGCCCGCAGGCGGTGAGCCTCGGGATGGGCCAATTCGAGCGCGGCCGCCTCCTCCAGATGCTCGTGCAGGAGCCAGGGGTGATTGATCAGGCATTGCAGGATCAGCGCCTCGCGGCGGGAGATCGCCGAGCGCTGGCCGCGCATGATCGGGCTTGCCGCGAGCTGCGGGCTCGCCGCCTGGTAGGGACCGGGCGCGAGCACCTGCCCGGGTGCCGTCCCCTGCCCGCGAGGGCCGGTAAAGGGCCGGACGCCGGGGCCGCGCGGCGGAAATTTTCGCCCTGATTCGCGGCCGAACGGAGCACGGCCGGCGAAGCGTTGCGGCGCCTCCGGTGCAAAGGTCCGCTGCAGGCGCTCCGCGAGGTCCTGCCGATAATAGCGCCGCACCACCTCGTCGCGGATCGCATTGGCTATCTCGCCGATCCGCGCCTCCAGCGCTGCGCGCCGCTCGGGGGTTGCAAATTGGCCGCCTTCGATCTCGCGCGACCACATCACGTCGGCAAGCGGTCGCGCCGCGGAGATCACTTCCTCGACTGCGCTGCGGCCGCCGGCGCGCGCGAGATCATCGGGGTCCTGCCCTTCGGGCAGCAACGCAAACCGCAGGCTCTTGCCGGGTTTGAGCAGCGGCAGCGCGAGGTCGGCGGCGCGCCACGCCGCCTTTTGCCCCGCGCGATCGCCGTCGAAGCAGAGGATCGGCTCGTCGGACATTTTCCAGATCAGCGCGAGCTGATTTTCGGTGAGCGCGGTGCCAAGCGGCGCGACGGCACCGGCAAAGCCCGCAGTGACCATGGCGATGACGTCGATATAGCCTTCGACCACGACGATGGTAGCGCCGTTGTGCGCGGCCTGCCGTGCGGGCGCGAGGTTGTAGAGATTGTTGCCCTTGTGAAACAGCGGGGTTTCCGGCGAGTTCAGATATTTCGCGGCGACATCCTTTTCCAGCGCGCGTCCGCCGAAAGCGATGACGCGGCCGCGCAGGTCCGTGATCGGAAACATCACGCGATCGCGGAAGCGGTCGTAAGGCACGGGGATATCGTCGCCTGCGATCAGGAGGCCGGCTTCGACCATGTCATCGGTCGGAATGCCCTGGCTGCCTAAATGCTCCTTGAGCGCAAAGCGATCGGGCGGCGCATAGCCCAGGCGAAACTGCAATTGCGTTGCGGGCGAGATCGCGCGGTCGCCGAGATAGCCGCGCGCCTTCGCGCCGGTGCGCGAAGCGAGCTGATCTGCAAAAAATTTTGCGGCGAGTTCCATCACGTCGTAGAGCGTCTTGCGGCGCTGCTCGTGCCGCGCCGCATCCGGATTCGCGGCCGGCAGCGGCACGCCGGCCATCGCCGCACAGCGTTCGACAGCTTCAGGGAAGGAGACGCCCTCGGTGTCCATCACGAAATCAAAAATGTTGCCGTGCTTGCCGGAGGAGAAGTCGTGATAAAAACCTTTCTGATCGTTGACCGTGAACGAGGGCGTCTTCTCCTGCTGAAACGGCGACAGCCCCTTCCACTCGCGCCCCGCCTTCTTCAACTTCACGCGCTTGCCCACGACTTCGGAAACCGGAAGCCGGGCGCGCAGTTCATCGAGGAATTGAGGCGTGAAGCGCATGAGCGATTGTAGCGCCGTTCTGCTGAGTCGGGCCGGAGGAGCTAGGGATATAGGGATGCCCTGCGAAAACACGAAGATTGTGCGGCTTTTCCGGGCTATTCACAGGCCACCCCTGGCGGTCATTCCGGGGCGCGGGTAGCGCGAACCCGGTAATGCGCCTTCGGCGCAACCGGGAACCACGCCGCCACTCAGCTTTCCAGAAACCGGCCCGAGGCGATCCGCGGCAATTTCGCGACCGGCCAGTTGTAGATATAGGTCCAGGCCGCGCTCGCAGAGCCGTCGGCCAATGTCACCTGCAGCATGTCGCGGACATACTCCGTCGGCGGCTTAAAACCTTCGCCGCAGGCTTCATACATGTCGAACTCGCGCAACAACTCGTCGCGCGGGCGCAGGCGGAACAGTTCGCCGTGAACGACGTCGGCGGGATCGTCCGACAGCACGAGCCCCGGATAGTGTCGCACGAGATAAAGCCGGCCGCGGCAGGTCGCCTCCCCAAGAAAGTCGGCATTGGCGGAGAGCAGCCGCGCCATGGGATGGTCGAAGCCGCGCATCAGCGTGCCGTAGACGAAGAGACGATCGGAGGTCACGAGATTTTCACGGCATCATAACGAGGAGTGCAAGCGACGAGGCGTCATGCCGCCACGACCTCGTCGCTGACGACAGCGAACTTGGTCAGCGTCATCCGCCCGAAACTCGTGGTCAGCGCGACATCGGCGGCATCGCGTCCCGTACCCATCAAAATGCGGCCGATGCGCGGGATGTTGTGGCGCGCATCGAAGGTGTACCACTGGCCCGAGAGATAGACCTCGTGCCAGCCGGAGAAATCCATCGGCTCCGGCTCCGGCGGCACGCCGATGTCGCCAAGATAGCCGGTGCAGTAGCGCGCCGGGATTCCCATGCAGCGGCAGAAGGTGAGCGCGAGATGCGCGAAGTCGCGGCACACGCCGTTGCGCTGACCGTAGACGTCGTGCGCCGACTTCATGTGATGGG
>Ga0306924_10002858_pt1 | contig 16442 bp, 21 predicted proteins | sample sta12Can44000111_FD_203756 | JGI IMG/M metagenome (GOLD analysis project Ga0306924, IMG submission 203756) | Lab enrichment of tropical soil microbial communities from Luquillo Experimental Forest, Puerto Rico - statanox.12C.anox.44.000.111 (v2)... | ecosystem: Environmental > Terrestrial >... | reverse complement strand
TCTGATTCACGGCCTTGCGGGAGCTTGCGACGTGCACCGTGATCGGCAGCCCGAGCTTGCGGGCGTTGTCGACTTCCGGCTGATACACCTCGGGCTTGATCGGGCCCGCGCGGAACTGGCCGCGCCACGCCATGCCGAGCGTGATGAGGCCCTCGTTCGACCAGCTCTTCCAATCCCTGGCGAGGCTCTCGATCGGCCCCTGGTCGGCCGACTGGGTGTCGGGCAAACCCTGCGGCCAACCGCAGGAATGCCGGGCGCGGATACCGACCTCGGCGAGCGCGCGGATGTCCGCCTCGGCGTGGGCCGTGCTGCGCACGTTGTGGCACCAGGAGTGCACGAAGGTGCGTCGCCGCGCCGCGGCTGCGCCATCAGCGGCGATGAAAACAGTCCGGCTGCGCCGGCCGCACCGAGCGCGGCCGCGCCGCCAATAAAACGACGTCTGCAGAGTTCGCACATGAGGACCCTCCCGGAAGGATCGGCGCGCGACCGATCGTTGTCATGAGCGGCGGATACCGCACTGGCAGCTTTCGCACGAGGCTAGCCGGTTGCCGATGCGTCTGGAAGGAGGTCACGGCAGGTTATGGCATTTGACGTCCGCTCAGCGATTGCGGCGAAGTGGACTCGCGCGTCAATCGATCTTCAAGCCCAGCGCCGCGACGATCGGGGACCAGCGCGCGAGCTCGTTTTCCACATAGCGGCGGTATGCTTCGGGGTTGAGGTCACCGTGCGGCTCGAACGTGCCGGAGACCAGCAGCTGCCGGTGCTGATGGCCTGGGCGCCGGTGGGCGCTAACTTGTGCCGATGGAATGCGGATTTCTTAACGGTTCTGCTCCCCAAACCAAGGCCGTGGGGAGCGCAGTGGGGAGCAGCGGTTCAGGAGGCGCCAGCGCCGGGCGCTTCATCTGATGACTGCATCTGCGGCGTCTGCTTCACGCCGATGTCTTTGCGCGCGCCGGCGCCGTCGGCTTTGGCCTCAGCGGCGGTCAGTTTGCGCGCCGTCAATATTTTGAGCCGAAACGGCGCAGCAGGTCTTCTAGCAATCGATGGCAGATAGGCCATGCCGCGGTGTCGTTCGCAGTAGGGCTGCGCGGTGACCGGAGCACCGCAGAAATGAAAATCAGGGCCCCCAGGGTCGCCGCACGGCCAGCGGCAGGCATCGGCGGTGAGGGCGAGGACCTTGTCACCGGTGGTCCCGAAGGCGGCCGCCTCGGCGCGCGTCAAAGCGGACTGTTCTGGCGCCGGCTCGTCGCGCAGCGGCGCGCGCAGCGCAGCTTTGGCGCGGCCGTTCGTTCGGGCGGGAATGCGGACGCTGGCCTGCTCGATTTGCGTGACCGTTATCGTCTCCGCGATTAAGAGGCGGCACAAAATAACGACGCCGTGGGGGACGCGGCGATCGCCGTGTTGCCAATGTCGGACGGTCCGCGGGGCGACACGGAACAGCTGGGCGACGCGGTGCTGTGTGATGCTGAGCGCGTCGAGCGCCGCGCGGAACTCATTCGCGGCCGTGGCACGCGGGTGTCGCTGCCTGAGATCTTCTCGAGGGTGAGACGGTGTTTCCTGGATGAAGGTCGCCATCGCGACGCACCTGATCTATTGTCGTGATCAGGTCGCATCTGGCCTACGGGTGCGATCGGCATAAAATGAAACCGCGGCGCCGGGAAGCGCCGCGGTTTGTAGAAACGGCCGGTGCCAAGCAGGGCGACGGCGGCGCTGAAGAGTCTCGCGATTTTCTTTTAGCGCCCGTCGCATCCCCTGCCAAGCCCGGTCTGCTTGGAGGGCGTAATGTCACGACGGTCGGCGGCCACGCTGATTTTCGATCCGCGCGATTTGGTGCCGCTGACCTTTGCCTTTGGCCGGCTCAAGTCCGTGGTCGCACCACACGGGCCCAAGCTCATCGCCAACATCCGTACTGCCCGCTATTTCGATCACTGCGTGCATGAGGGCTTGCTGGGACTGGTCCTGGAGGCACCCGACGGCACGTACTCGATGCCCGACGCCGTGGAACGCAGAAAATTGCACATCTGCGTGCCACTCAACTACCAAGAGGGCTGCAGTATTGAGCCTTATCACGAAGGGCATTGGCACGCGCTGTGTTCCGATCTCGACAAGCTCACTACGATTCCGCGCGCCGAGGCAGAGCTTGCCCCTACGAGGACCCCGCCGGCCGTGCCGTCGCAGTTGCCGGGAGCCGAGCAGCAGCCTCAGCCGCCGCCACCGCCTGCTGCCTTCAACGCGGCCGTACCAGCGCCCGCGCCGAGCGTGCCGTCGCCGCCGGCAGAGGGCAGCCAGCCGCGCGCTCGTGAGGCAGATGCGGCACCTGTCGAGCCGGAGGGCTCGCCGTCTGCTACGGGGCAGACGGTTGCCAAGCCGGCACCCGAGACAAGCGCGAAGTTACCGGGCGTCTCGAGCCCTGGCGGGCGCCCCACCGATCGCGACATGGTGCTCGAAGAGGCCGCGTGGCGGCTAAGGCAACCCGGCAGAACCCAAGCGAAAACCCTGGCGGCGTTTGCCCGCGAGCTTCACAAATGGCTTAGCGATCATGGGAAGCACCGCGGCAAGAAGACCGGCAAGGTAATGAAGGCTGGAACGATCGAACGCCACGTTCGATCGTTGTGGAAGAGTAGGGGAAAAACCGTTTGAGAGTTTTTCACCGGTGATAAACCGGTTTTTCACCGGCGGTAAACCGGCTCTAACGGTTTTCCCCTTATTGCTTTCCCCCTGAGCGCGCGAGAATTTTCGACTTAACGCTCGGCGCTGATCGGCAATCTTTGACAGCGCCAGCCTAACAGCTGGATCCCATCAGATGCCTCGCAGCTCAGCTTACAGTCCCTCCTGTACCGTCAACTTCCAAACCGATGAGCGAATGCGGGACGCTCTTCACGCCGCGGCGCGGCGTCAGGAGCGCAGCGCCTCCGCGGTGATCCGGCTGGCGATCCGCGCTTGGCTCGACAGCCAAACTGCACCATCGACAACGACGCAGCAGCACGACGAGCGGGCAGCATGAGAACGAAACCTCCCGCCCTTCCTTCCAGCGTCGACGGCCTCTCGCCGTTCGAGCAGACCCGCAAGATCCCTCTCGCTGAGGCTGCCGCGCACAACAGTATCCACCCTGACACTTTCAAAGAACACTATTCCCACTTGCTGAAGCGGGTCGGGCCGCGGAAGCTCATGGTGACGGTGCATGACGCGATCGTCTTGCCGCCGCCGCCGAGTAGCGCCCGCGGCCCGCCGGTCGCGCGCTAGGCCGCTCCTTCTCGTCACTGTCGAACTGGTCGCTGCCGTTGGGGCAGACAGGAGAACTGTTGCCCGGGCTCTGATGCCCGCCTCGGAGACGCGCATGTCGAGTGAGAGCCCCCAAATGCCGCGCCTCGTCCTCGTCATGAACGGCTGCGCCTGTGCCGGATTCCTCATCAGCCTCGGCCCGCGCGGCGTCGAGGCATTCAGCAAGGACGAAAAATCGCTCGGCATTTTTCCCAACGCGAGTAGCGCCGCGACCGCTGTCGAGAAATCAGTCGCGCCAGCATGTCCGGGGTGTGCGCCATGAAGGTCGTAGGCGTCGACCCCGGCGGTACCCGCGGCGGATTGGCCGTCGTCGAGATTAACGACGGCGCAGCACCGGTTCTCATCAGCGCGATTGATATTCCAACCGTAGGCACCGGCGCAAAAGAGCGCGTCGACGCAATCGCACTTCAAGAGTGGCTCCTCGCTCACGGGCCTCAGCACGCACTGGTCGAACGCGCGCAAGCGATGCCGAAGCAAGGCGCATCGAGCGGTTTCAAATACGGCAGAGCAACCGGAGCAATCGAAGCAGTGATCGCTTGTTGCGGCATTCCGATGACTGTTGTCGAGCCGAGTGTGTGGAAAAAATTCCACAACCTGCGCGGCGGCGAGAAGGAAGCATCTCGACAGCGCGCGCTGATGTTGTTCCCCGCCGCACACGCGATGCTCGCCAGAAAGATGGATCACGGTCGCGCTGAGGCGACGTTGATCGCGCTTTATGGGGCCAAGTCATGAACGCCCCGCTGGAGCCGGCTCATTCACCATTCGGCGGCAGCGCCGCGGCGCGCGTGCTGCGCTGTCCGGCATCCGTCGGTCTTATCGAGAAGGTACCCGCATATCTGCGCAAGGTTTCAGCCTACGTCGAACGCGGTACCGCGCTCCACACGGCTATGGTTCTTCTGATCGACAATGCGCGCTCCCTCGGTAGCCTCGTCGGTGAGACGATCAACGGCTACACGATCACGCGCGACGATGTCGAGAACGCGCTGCGCCCTGTGTACGCCTACGTTGATGCGCTTCTCGACGCGCCGGATGCTGAATTCTACCTCGAGCAGCGCGTCGCCTTTCCGACCATCCCCAGCGCCTTCGGCACGGTCGATCTTATTATCCGCATCGGCGCCACTTTGTATGTCGTCGATTTCAAGTTCGGCGCCATGCGCGTCCTCGCGCTGCACCCGGATGGCGACGACGACGTCATCAACGCGCAGTTGCAGTTCTACGCTGCCGCCGCGCGCCACTCGTTTCCTGACTTCGTCAGTGGCGTCAACGAGATCGTGCTGACGATCTTGCAGCCGCAGTCGATCGAACCGGATGCCGCGATGGTGTCGTCTGTCGCGGTCACGCACGCCGAGCTCGACACGTTTATCGCGGTCTACCGTGCTGCCTGCGCAGAGGCGCTCGCGCCCGCGCCCTGCTTGGAACGTGGCGCCTGGTGCCGCTTCTGCGCGGCGCGACCGATTTGTCCGAAGCACGTCGCGCCGCTCCTCGATCTCGCCCAGTTCGCGGTGCCGACGCCGCCGGCCGCGCTGGCTGATAAGACCGCTTATTTGCAGGCACTCGGCGCCGGCCTGGATCTCGTGGACGCGATCAAAGACATCCGCACCGCGCTGCACGATCAAGCCAAGCGCGCGCTGGAGCAGGGCGACAGCGTGCCCGGTTACGCGCTCTCGGCCGGCCGCGCCGAGCGGCATTGGCGCGACGAAAATGCTGCATACGACGCGCTGATCGGCCTCGGCCTAGCGCGCGGCGACGTCATCGCCGAAGCCATGCGTTCGCCGAAGCAAGTAGAGCTGCGCGCAAAGGCGCGCGGCGTGAAGGTCCCAACGGAATTGATCGTTTCGCACCGCTCCGGGGTCTCCCTGGTGCGGAGCGAGAACGTGCGCGTCCCGGTTCGCGGGCGGGACGAGACCGCACAATCTTTCGCCGCGGCGCTGGAGGCAGTCCAGCAACAGGGAGATCGAACATGATTAATGAGCCTAAACATGATCACGACGATCGGCGCGATCACGACAACGACAACGAGCACGCCGTCGCCCCCGCGCCATCTGGAGGCGCGTTTGCCTCTCTGAAGGCGCTCGAAATGGCGCTTGGCAATGTTGACACATCCTCGGTTGCTGGTCGTTCCGGGTTGCAGATGTTGCAATTCAAGCGGGAAGGCAGCGGCACCTGGATGTTTGGACAGAAGAAGACGGTCGTTGAAGCTGGTAGCCGCTGGGCCATCAACCCAGCGACCTTCAAGTGGGGCCACGTCTGCTTCGGCGAGGCTAACAAGGCGACTGAGTGCCTCGTATCTGTCAGCCAGCCAATGCCTGCGATTACGGAGCTTCCTGACACGGGCTTTCCCTGGCAGCCACAGATGACCGTCAACATGAAGTGTGTCGACGGTACTGACGCCGGCATCGAGGTGGTCTTCAAGACGGCAACCGATGGCGGCATCAAAGCCGTCGTCGGATTGATCGAGGCGGTGCGCGACCGACTTAATAGCGGCGCGCACGACGGCAAGGTCGCGCCAATCTGTGTGCTCGAGAAAGACTCGTACCCGCACACCCAGTACGGCCGCATCTGGTGCCCGGTGTTCAATATCGTCGACTGGATGCCGCTAAGCGGTCCGGCGCCAGCACCTACGCCAGCGTCGCCGCCGCCGCCACCCACTGAGCAGCCGCGCCGCCGGCGCGTCGCTTAATGCCAGCGCGCACCTGAAGGCGAGGCTGACTGCGCAGCAGCCTCGCTTGACCTTTCAAGGTTCAGCGCGATGTTCAACGCCAGCGATTTCATTTGGGCAGATTTTGAGACGACGGGCGCGCTCGACTTGAAGGCTGTCGGAACTCTCCGGTACGTCGCCGAAGCCTCAACGAGCGCGATCGTTCTGGCCTACGCTATAGGCGACGCGCCGGCGCTCACATGGCATGCCGACGGCGCAATCCTCGATTGGGACCATGCACCTGACGATCTTCGTGCCGCCTTCGATCGTGGCGCGATCATCGCCGCCTGGAACGCGAGTTTTGACAGCGCGGTCTGGAATTACGCAACCCTCGCATTTCCTTCCCTCGCGCCGGAGCGCGTCATCGACGTGATGATTCAAGCCGGCGTCGCCAATTTGCCGACCGATCTCGAGAGCGCCTCGCGCGCACTTGGCGGCGCGGGCAAGCAGAAGGACGGCAAAAAGCTGATCCGGCTATTTAGCGTCGAGGGCGCGGCGCCCAGCGAGCATCCCGAAGAGTGGCAACGCTTTCTCGCCTATGCGCGCCAGGATGTCGAGGCGATGCGCGACGTCTACCGTCGGACGCGGCCTTTGCCGCTCGAGGAGTGGCGGCAATACCAGGCATTCGAGCACATCAACAGGCGCGGGGTGATGGTCGACGTGCCGTTCATTACCGGCGCCGCCGCCCTTGCGGCAGAAGACGGCGGCGCCATTGGCCGCCGGCTGGTCGAGCTAACCGACGGAACCGTCACCCGAGTCACGCAGGCGAAACGGATTGCCGTTTGGATGCACGATCAGCTCGCTGACGCGGCGATGCGCGAGGTGCTGATACGCGGCGTTCTCGCCGATGATGATGACGAGGACGACGAAACGGAGCCGCACGAGTTCAGTGTGACACGCGATCGCGTCGCCCGTGTGCTGGCCATGCTCGAGGCTAAGCGCGCCAACGGCGGTCTTATCCCCGCGGAGACGAAGGCCCTCGAAGTGGCGACCTTGCGCCTGTATGGCGCCGGGGCTTCGCCGAAGAAGTTCGCCCGCCTTGTTGCGCAACAGGTCGATGGCATCCTGCGGGACCAGTATCGTTTTGCCGGCGCCGGACAAACCGGTCGCATGTCCAGCAAGGGAGCGCAGATTCAGAACCTGGTGCGCGACGTCATCGACGTGTACGGCGGCGATGAAGCGGCACTCGTCGACATGATCGTCGACAGCTGCGACTACGAGGCGCTAGCCACGGCAAAACCGGTCAGCATGCCACCTTCGCGCAAGCTGGCTCTCCTCGTCCGTCCCGCTCTCGTTGCCGCACCTGGAAAAGTGTTTGTTTGGTCGGACTGGTCGGCGATCGAAGCGCGCATCACGCCATGGCTCGCCGCTTCGCCCAATGCCGAGCGGGTGCTCGACATTTTCCGCGCCAACGACGCCGACCCGACGCGGCCGGACATCTACACCATCGCCGCCGCCGACATCCTGCACAAAGATCCGAGCGCGATAACGAAGACGGAACGCAACATTGGCAAAGTGGCTTGCCTCGCCCTCGGATTTGGCGGTTCGATCGGCGCGCTCAAAAGCATGGCGCTGAACTTCCGCATTCACCTCGATGACGCCGAGGCGCGGCGCGTCGTCGACGCTTGGCGGGAGGCGAACCCGTGGGCGCGAGAATTTTGGGGTGTGCATCGCGACGGCGAGAGCTTTGGTTTGTGGGGCGCCGCGATGAGCGCCTGGGAGATCCCCGGTCAGATCACCACGGCAGGTCGGATCGCCTTCGTCTACCGCGAGGACTATCTCGGCGGCACGCTGTTCATGGCGCTCCCATCAGGGCGCCTCTTGACCTATCCGCGCCCACGCTGGCGCGAGGTCGACATTCTCGATCAGGACGGCAAGCCAAGCGGCGAGAAACGCAATGAACTGGCATTCCGGCGGGCGCACGGGCGCGCCAAGCTTTGGCCGGGCGTTTTTTGCGAGAATGCGGTGCAAGCCGCCGCCGCCGACCTCCTGCGCGCAACCGTAACGCGGATCGAGACGAACCCGGCACTCATGTTCATGCCGATCCGCATGACGACGCACGATGAGATCGTCTGCGAGGTCGACGAGGCGCGCGCCGAGGAGGCGAAGGCGCTCCTGCGATGCGAGATGCTGACCCTGCCGGACTGGGCCGGGGGTTTGCCGCTGCAGTCGGAAGAGAGCACTTGCAGCTACTACACGAAGAGCAAGGCCGCGCTTCGCAGGGGTAAGCCATGAACGCGCCCCTCCCTCGCATGCTGCGTTCGTACCAGCAACGCGCCGCCACCTGGCTCTACGAACGCGATGCCGCCTTTCTGATCGCCCCCCTCGGGGCTGGCAAGGGCGCTGCCGCGCTCACGGCGATCGCCGAGCTGATCCGCGACGGCGCGCGCCGGCACGCCCTCGTCATCGCCCCGAAGCTCGTCGCCACCACCGTGTGGCCCTTGGAAGTCGCCTCTTGGCCGCACCTGGCGCATCTTCGCATCGCCGTGCTCGACGGCGGCCCCGAGCGCCGGCGGGAACTGCTTGCCACCGCGGCAACGCGCGAGCTGACGGTGATCGGCGTCGATCTCGTGCCCTGGCTGGTCGCCGAGCTTGCCGCTGTTGCGGACAACCACCCGCGCTTCGACCTGCTGATCATCGACGAAACTTCGCGCCTCAAGGACCCGAGCGGTAAGCGCGCCCGCGCGCTGCTCAAAATCGCCGAGCGCTTCAAGACGCGTTGGGGCCTGACCGGCACGCCGCGTCCGAACTCGAGCCGGGATCTGTTTATGCCGGCAGCCATCATCACCGACGGCACGCTGTGGGGCCGCGCCTTCGTGCCCTGGCAGAAGCGGCATTTCCGGCCGCGCGATCCGTTCGGGCGCGAATGGGCGGCCCTGCCTGGCGCCGAGGACCGGATCGCCGCCGACTTCGGCACCGTCGCGATGACGGTCGCCGACGAGGACATGCCCGACCTGCCGCCCCTCAACGTGGTGGTGACGCCGGTCAGACTGCCGGACGCGGCGATGGCGGCCTACCAGACGATGCAGGACGAGCTGTTCGCCGCCATCGGCGAGCGCGGCATCGAGGCAGTCTCGCCGCTGGTCGCGACCGGCAAGTGCGCGCAAATCGCAAATGGCTTCCTCTACGACGAAAGCAACGACGATCCGGTCGCGGTGCATACGGTCAAGATTGATTGGCTACGCGAGCTGGTTGAAAGCCTCGACGGCGAGCCGCTGCTCATCGCCTACGAGTTCGTCGAGGATCTGCGGACCATCCGGCGGGCCTTTGGTGAAGTACCGGCGCTCGGCGGCGAAACGCCGGCGCGCGAGGCTCGCCAACTCATAACGGCCTGGAATGCGGGAACGCTGCCGCTGCTCGCCTTGCATCCTGCTGCAGCGGGCCACGGGCTCAATCTACAGCACGGCGGGGCGCGCATGGCCTGGCTGTCACCGAGCTGGTCGGCCGAGCTGACGGAGCAGGCGATCGCGCGGATCTACCGGCCGGGGCAGACGCAACACGTAACGATCCACGTCTGCGTCGCGGCGGCCACCGTCGACGAGATGAAGCGCGATCGAGTGATCGGGAAGATGAGCGCGCAGGAAGCGTTCAAGCGGCATCTGGAGCAGCTCTAACGCAGGGCTCGAAGAACTTGCAGAGGCGTGCGTGGTCGCAGAGCACGAAGGCTACAAGCTACGGGTGACATCGTCGTTCCTCGGGCACGGCACCAACGCCACCAAATGTATTGTTGGGTACTCGAAAGGTGGACGCTATGTCTTTGTCCACGATTTTGAAACTGAGCTGACGCATAAGCCCGCTAATCGGGCCGCATCCACGATAGCTAAATTTCTTGAACAACTAAAAGGGAGGTCCGCCAGTGGCTGATAGCAACACGCGATTTGCCAACCTACTCAACGATACTGATCCTCCGCAGACGCTGCCGTCACCAAATGCGCCCTATGAAGTGGCGGCAGTATTCCTAGAGCAAAAACACTACACCGTCGCCATGGAACGGACATTGTACTGGTGGCAAAACACATGGATGATATGGCGCGGTTCGCACTGGAAGGAACTGGCGCTGACATCATTACGAGCGCAGCTCTATCAGTTCACGGCATTTGCGACGTACATCAACGCTAGTGGGGAGCAAAGTAAATGGGCACCAACGGAAAAGAAGATCAGCGATCTGGTTGGCGCGCTGACCGGTCTGTGCGAGCTGTCGAACACGATCGACGCACCGTGCTGGCTCGATGACCGTAAGACCGACACCATTATTGCAACCGCCAACGGGTTGCTCGAGGTTACATCACGACAGCTATACCCACACACGCCGCAATTCTTCAATCTGCATGCGGTGCCCTTCGCCTATGACGCAACCGCGGGCGAACCCAAACACTGGTTTGCGTTCCTCGATTCGGTATGGCCGTCACCGGATGCAACAACCGTTCACCCTGCTCAAGACCTGCTGCAGGAGTGGTTTGGCTACGTGCTATCGGGGCGGACAGACTTCCAAAAGATGTTGCTGCTGAACGGGCCGACACGCGGCGGTCGCGGCACCATCGGCCGCGTGCTGACGGGGCTGCTGGGCAAGGAGAACGTCGCCGGACTCAAGCTCGATGACCTGGGCGAAAACTTCGGCATGGCGCATTTGATCGGCAAGCCGTTGGCAATCATCGGCGACGAACGGTTCAGCGGTAAGAAGATGAGCGAGGTGGTGTCGGCGTTATTGATGATCACCGGCGAGGATACGATCGCGGTCAATCGTAAGCGCCGCGAACGCTGGAATGGCAAGCTGCCGACGCGGCTCATGCTGTTTTCCAACGAACTGCAAAAACTGAGCGATGCCTCGACGGCGATCGTCGGCCGCTTCCTGGTGCTGCGGATGACTAAAAGCTGGCTGGGGCGGGAAGACATGGGGTTGCCCGACCGGGTGCTGGGCGAATTGCCGGGAATTTTGACCTGGGCGCTGGACGGGCTGCGCTGGCTGATGGCCAACGGTCGATTCACGGAGGACCCGGGAGCGGCGGAGATCGTGATGCAAATGACGGCGCTGGCGTCGCCGATACGGACTTACGCCGAGGAGAATTGTGTCGTTGGGGAGGGCAAGGAATTCGAGACCGATACGAGGGTATTGTACCATGACCATTGCACCTGGCGTAGAGCTAACGGTCACATGGTGATTGCCAACAGCACGTTCGGGGCGTCGCTGCGTGCCGCCTTCCCGCATATCACAAGCAAACGGATCGTGCGGCCGGACGGCTCGCGGGGCAGAATTTATGTCGGCATCAGGTTAAAGAAACCGCGGGATGCGTTGCCGGGGGATAACGTCCTGCCTTACCGACCGCGACAGCCGGACGCACAGCGAGATGAACAATAGCCTGGACAGGACCTGGACAGGACCTGGACAGATCGGCGCATTGACGGGGTTGAGAGCTGGAAAACGCCCAAACTGTCCAAGCTCTGTCCAGGCTCTGTCCAGGTCCTTTTTCACCGTAAGTTATTGATTTTAATCTTTTTGTCCAAGTGTCCAAGCTAATATACGAAGTAAGTAACACGCGGAAAAGAGAGATTCTCTATAGAGAGAAAGTAACTTCAATTTGCCTTGGACACCTGGACAGCCTGGACAGCCCGTCGAAACTTCGACCTGCTGGCCCCTTCCCTTGGGGGGCGTAAGAAGCGATTTTCCGTGCTGTTGCGCGCGCAAGGTTGTGGAAGGCGATCGCCAGGTTCGCAGCAGCGTAATTCTGCGGCTGCGTCAATCTTCTTCCGGCAGGTCCGCCACCGTTCCATAGGCCGCGCAGGTCCGCTGCTCTCGCCTGCTTGGCAATTTATCAATCAGGCGGCGGGATGGAACATCAACACCCACACAATCATCCACGCCCCCGCGATGGAAATCATGGCGGGGCCGCCTTCCACCCTGCCTCCGACCTGCGCAACAGGATGAAGGCTCGGCGGGACTGTGGGGCTGACGCACCGCAAGGATCACGGACGGGGCGTGGGTTGGCTGAAGCCCTTTGGCGGGCTCTGCGACAGTTGCGACAGTTGCGACAGTCGTTGTGACAGTCGGGCGCTCTTCTTGCTTAAGCTGCTTTACCGTCTGATTTTCCAACAATTCGCCACTCGAGCCGGTCGTGCCGGAAGGTTTTGAGGGGGACGAGCCACCCCTGCGCGACTAGAGCGTCGGCCAGCTCGAGCGCGATCTTTCGATCTCGGATGGGTCCACGCCAATAAAGGTCTCGCGCGGAGACGGTGGTCCCGGGCCAGTGGTTTCGGAGCCAGCTCAGGAGCATCGGAGGGGAGTTCGCGCGCGGGCGCTTGATCTGTGTCTCGGCCGGCGCCGGCCGGCTCTGAGCCAAGCGGTCAAAGAGGCTCACCGCCGTTACCCTCCCCTCGCTTGTTGGCCGCGGCGATTATCGGAAGCATTTCCCGCGGCGCGTGGTCGATGGTCTTGAGTTCATTCGGATCTATGTCATTCGGATCGGGCGCAATTTTTTTGTTGAACGTGAGTTTCTCCGAATTTCCGAGGTTTATGGTGATGATGAACCTTTCGTCGGGATCGTGATGTGTAGCTCTCGGTTCGGGGGTGGCAAATGCATCTAATGTCTTTGCTGCATCTATTTGATGCTTGGGGCTTGCGTCGGTGTTGAGCATAATTCCAGACAAGATATCCGGGGCTTTCGTTACCAAGTGCTGCGATTTTTCTCTCTTGAAGCTGCCGGTCCTTATCCGTCGGAGTTTTTCGGCCTCGATTTTTTCGACGAGCGCGTCATCTTTTTCAAGTGATTCCCAAACAGCCTCGTCAAGGCGGTATTTTTTCCTTACGGCGTGTTCAGAAACCAGGCCCTCGGCGAAGCGGGCGCAATCAACAATAAATTCGTGGTTTGAGATGAGTGATGGAAGGTTCGCAGCATCAACATCGACGTCGTCCTTCGGGATTTCGAGCAGCTCGCGAAGCTGGTCAGCCATGGCTCGCGCTACGACGGCGCTGAGGAACGGCCCGCGTCGTTTCAGCTCACGACCGTCTGCGCTTACGGTGACGAAATGTTTTCCGTCGAGCTCGATCAGCTCTATGTTCATGGTTTGCGCTCCCATTTAACCGGCGTTGTTTTATACACCGAATCATCCCCGCGCGGGAGCGAGCTGCTGCGCTGGAAAGCTGGACGGTGGGGGTGCGCTAATCTCTCCACCAGCCCTTGAAACGGGTCGGCGCCAGCTCGGTGTAGCGCACCGTGTGCTGGATCGCTTTGTGACCGAGATAAGCCTGCAGTGAGCGTGTATCGACGCCATCATTCGCAAGCCTGAAGCCGCAGGAATGGCGCAGCATGTGCGGGTGCAGCTGAAACTCGAAACCGGCGGCGATGCCGGCGCGCGCAACCAGTTTCTGGAACCCGGCAACGCTGAAGGGTGATCCGCGCTCGCTGACGAACACGAACGGGCTTTGGGTCTTGGCTTCGCGTTTGAGGCGGCGCAACGCACGAAGCTCGCGACCGGTGACCGGGTGGGTGCTCGGCGTGCCGCGTTTGTTGCGCGCCACATGTAAAACGCCACCCTCGAAGTCGACCTGATCCCAACGTAGGCCGACAAGTTCGGCAGCTCGTAGTCCGTGCCGGAAGGCTACCAGGATCATCGTCGCGTCGCGGTGTCCGTACCGGTTACCTTTGGTGGCATCGAGCAGCTTCTCAATCTCAGTTTCGGTCAGGTACTCGCGGGTGCGATATACGCTATTGGGACGCCGTCGCGCGGCAACTGTCTGTTTTATGTTGGTTGGGACGATCAATCGAAGATGTGCGTTTGCCATATAAATAGCCTTTGTTGGGTTATTACTGTTTGTAGATGATACCCTTTATGGACAGTGTCAATTAATGTTTTATAGACAAAGGGAGCCTTCGGTCGGGGACCAGCCAACTCGCATCGCCGCCATGGCGTGCGTTTCGATCGCTCCGCGTCTCGTCAAGTTCTGTCCGAGGGCCGAGGGCCGAGGCAGCGTGGCGCCGATCCGCAGGAAGGCGGCGCGCGCATTCCTCGCATTGAAACTTGCGCAATCTTTCGCGTGCGCGTTGATCTTTCACATTTCATCGCGCGCGCAATTCCGCGCGCGTGGCGTGGCGCCTAGCCTTGGATGGCTGACCCCCTACCCCCTGCTGACCAGACGGGGGTCGATCGAGATGGGCGCAAAAATGAGGTGTTCATCCCCAATTTATTCAGCCGGCTCAGTTGCTACGGTGGGGTGAACCACCAGCTTTCGGATAATTTGCCATTCAATCATATCGCGCCGGCGCGCCTTGACGGGCACGAGCCAGCCGCGCTCGACAAGCGTTTGGGCTGAGTTGAGCGCAATCTCTCGATCTCGGATGGGGCGGGGTCCATAGATACGGATGTCGCGTACCGTGACGGTGTCTTTAGGCCAGTGAAAGAGGAAATTGAGCAATTTTTGTGCGTTGCTGTGCGGCTGTTTGACCTCTGGTTTTGGATCGTCCGCGAACAGGTAGCTCGGGTTCTTTTCGCTATTCCATGTCGGCACCGAGGTTCTCCCTCGCTTCGTTTTGTTTCAATGGTCCGCTGTCAATGATCGTCTGGTTGCCACCACCGAGGTTGATGTGGACCACGACCCTTTCCGCGGTGTCGCCGGTTCTCTCGCCCCCGGTATTCGCCGTGGTCCGTAACTCACGGGCCGCTTCGATACGGTGACGGGGGCTCGCGGACTCTGAGTTTAGAATCTGTCCGAGCACATGAGGTGCATCGGCGAACAGCTTCGCTGCGGCCTCGCGAGCCGCATCGCCATTCAAAAGGCGCCTATCATGTTCAGCGCTCACGGCGAGGCGGACTGCGGGGTTGGCGCCGATCTCTGCGAAGGCGGCGGGCGTGATGCCGTATCGTTCGCAAATCCGAGAATCGCTGACGAGGCGCTCTTTGTTGCGGGCGCAATCGGAGATGAAGGCGCCTCCGACATCGGAGGCGAGCGGGATTAAGACGCCGCGCAGAGTCACGGTTGCGGCGGGGTCGGGATTTAAGACGGCGTTCGACATGCTGTGTTCCCCGCGTTCGCGGGCTCAGTATAGCCGTGGCGGCCCGCGGTCGACAGGTCCGCTCTAGGGGTGGGTTGAATGAAGCAAACTGCCCTGGAGGCGCGTCAGGCGCAAGCGATCGAAGCTGCGTGGGTCTGGTTCCATCGCACTATGGACGAGGATGTTCCGTTTGCGGCGGTCGTGGCACGGGTGCGTGCGCGTTGCCCGGACGTTGAGTTGGAGCATATTCGCTTCGAATTTGCGCAGCGATTGAAGCGGGCGCACGGCGGATCCTGAGCGTGGACGCACCGCTTTGTAAAATTTGTAAGTTCCGCAAATAATGCTGGACATCGACTTTTCAGTGCGTTAGGACCTTGTGAGACTCGGTTGTAAAATGGAGAAACAAAATGGCCGTTATCGGCTATGCACGGGTTAGCACACAGGGCCAAAAGCTCAGCAGCCAGCTTGAGGCGCTGGAGGCCGCCGGCGCTACCACGATCTATCGCGAGAAGGTCTCAGGCGTCCGGGCCGATCGGCCACAGTTGGCGAAGCTTATGGCCTCGCTACAGGCCGGCGACAACGTTGTCGTAACCAAGCTCGATCGGCTCGGCAGGTCGACCCGTGAGCTCCTCGACCTGATCGATCGCATCAGTAAAGCAGGGGCGTCCTTCCGGTCGTTGGGCGACCCGCTATGGGATACCGGAAATTCGCAGGGGCGCCTGCTGTCGACGATGCTCGCTGCCATTGCCGAGTTTGAGCGGGAGCTGATCCGCGAGCGAACTGGGGAAGGCCGCAAACGCGCCATGGCCGCCGGCGTAAAGTTCGGTCGCAAGCGCAAGCTCTCGGACTATCAACGCGCTGAGGCCGTCAAGCGGCGAGCTGCTGGTGAGACCTTGGCTTCGATCGCGAAGAGCTACGCGGTCGACGTTTCGATGATTTCACGGTTGTAAGTTTCGGGCATGCGGCTGAGCGGTGTCTGACTGCCCCTACGGAGCCCGCCCAAGCGCTGATCTCGATCGAGGCTGCCGTGGCCAATCCCGCCTGCGGCCGCCGTCTGCTGCGACGCTAGTGGCGCCTCGTCGTCGGCTATTCTCGGTTTGAGCGTTTCGCGCCGGTCGATCGCAAAGCGCGCGCCGATCGCGCGCGCTAAGTGCCTGATCATCGTTGGGCTGCTGGGGGCGGAGGGGGCGCGTGGGCTCGAGGATGGCCGACCGGGGTGGCACTTGGACAGGGGTAGGGGGCCTCACTCTTAATAACCCCTGTCGGAAATATGTATGAGCAAAAAACCCCGAGTTGGTTTCACGGTTAGTTTCACAACGTTCCGCGCGTAACTGCCTCTAGATCTATCGGGCTTACAGCCTATTGGCTGTAAGCCCAAATTTCTTGAGAGGAGATTGATGTTCGATCCGATTGCGATGGTCGTCATGGGCAATCTTTCCATCGCCGACCGGGCGGGGCGGGGGATGGCAGTCGGAGTC
>Ga0306924_10002857_pt1 | contig 16443 bp, 10 predicted proteins | sample sta12Can44000111_FD_203756 | JGI IMG/M metagenome (GOLD analysis project Ga0306924, IMG submission 203756) | Lab enrichment of tropical soil microbial communities from Luquillo Experimental Forest, Puerto Rico - statanox.12C.anox.44.000.111 (v2)... | ecosystem: Environmental > Terrestrial >... | reverse complement strand
TGGCTTGCGCAACTCCTCCGCTGCGACTGACCGGGCAACGTCCCTGACAGCCTCGGCGACGGCATCGCAATAAGCACGTAGTGCTCCAATATCAACGGCCTGATTGAATTCGGCGCATTCCTCGCGTGTCATGCCCGTACCGACATCACGACGAGTGACATTTAACCGCGCCATCCACTCTTCATTTAATACCTGCTCGCGACCGGGGCTGATAAGCGTGTTTCCAAAATCTTGACACCGGGCTGTGTGCCACATCGACCACGCGATCGAGTTCAAGCCATGCCGGTTATTTTCAGCTATTCTCCAACAGCCATCAACGCCTTGAACACCTCAAGGCCACCAGATTCCAGAGTCACGGGCAATCCGTCAGTTGAAACTAATAAACAAGCCAAAAAATGCCGCGCTAAATCCGGTGCTACTAGGCGACGTCCCGGACGAGGTTGGAGACGGCTTCATCCAAGGAGGACTTGCCGTCAAGGTACGGCTGCCAGTCGCGTTCGATCGCTGGACGAAACTTGGGCCAGTCTCCCCTTTCGTACAGGCCGAACCGGTAGGCGTAAGGGATATAGCCGGGCGCGCCGTGCGCCGCGAGGGCTTCCTTGACCATCGCTCCGACGGTATAAAACTGCACGGCATGCCAAAGATCCTTGCAGTCTTTCTTCTGCCGCCTGCATTCGTCCCAAAGGACCGAGGCCATTTTGTCGGTCAACGTGTGAGCACCTTCGTGGAAAAGTGTTTCCATGCCGGGCAAACCGTGGTTATCGTCACGGCCAGACGCAACCGTGGTATGGCCGGGATCTTCCGTGGTGTAGGCGCTGCCGATTTCCGCGACGTAATAGGTCACGTCCACTTGCAAAGATGATTGCCACTGCATCCCAAAGAAATGGTCGAGCCGGGGAATTACGAGAGGTCCAAACTCGTCTACCTTCGGCTGCATCTCGGCGATGAACTGCTCGTTAGCTCTTTGATGCTCGGGCCACCAGTGCCTTCTGTAGATTGGGGATGCGTTTTCGAGACATCTGACGAAATCTTCTGCCAGGCCGCTTGGGTCGAGTTTCTGAGGATCCTTCTGCCGACCGAGTGAATTATTGAGGGTCACGAGCTGAGCGTCAAAAAGGAGGCGGCGGCCGGCGAACGTCGTTGAATAAAAATGAATGGCGCTGGTCCACACTTGTTTTTCCTGTTCCGACAGACCAGCGTCCGAAAGGGGCACAAGGCCGATCCTCTTCTTCGTCTGGTCATCCATTTTCCCTACGACCATCTCGCGAAACAGCGTGTGGTGGAGATTCATCCAGAAGTTGTTATGAAATTCGAAGTAGTTTGCCGAGGGGGAACCAGCAGCGGCGTTAAACGAAAATAAAATTAGGAATAGCGCACTAGAGATGAGAAATGCCCAAACGCGAGTCAAGCTTTTCATGGCAGATCAAGTCTTGAAAAAAGACCGTTGGCGGATACCTTTGGCCTTATTGGTAACGGTTCACGGGATGATCCTAGCACTCGACGAGGCATTTCTCCGCATCATTTGGTTACCGAGCCACAGAGCAGGCCCTCGGTCGAACGTATACCGCGCCTCTTGTCAGAAAACAGTTGATTAGCCGTCTTGAAGTGCCCCCGAACCACTGGATAGCAACGCGATCTCTCAGTTCTGTTGGGATGATCAGTCCGCTCGCCTGCAGGACCTTCACATTCAGCTCATCTCTCTGCACGGTTGACGGGCAATCCCGAAGCTGAGGCCACGTTGCAACGTCAGCGAGGATTAGTCCCTAACGCCGCCGCGTTTACCGATACAACGGAGCGTGGCGTATGGAGGAGGCTACGCTTGATCGGAAATGCCTCGGACAGAAAAGCGTTCAGGCGGGGTCAACGCAACCTGCGGGCCCTACTGGTAGATCCGCGAGTGCGAACCGCCTGAACCCGAGGCTGAACCCATCGGTACTTTGTAGCCCACGGTAGCCCAAATAAGCGGAGGGAATGCACAGGCAAATGCCGTCAATTCAACGGATTTGGTCTGGTCCAGGCCGCTCAAGTGAACACCAACGCTCCTCTTTCACCTCTCTTTCTAAAGTTCAATAGCGGGTAGAGCATGGGAGCCGGATCGGCTTAACGGAGAAACTCGGGGTCGATCGCGAACTTGCTGTGCACCGCAAAGTCCACTCCCACCAGGGCGAACTCAACTGAATCGTGTGCTGTTGCTACCAAGGGTGCGCCATTGAGCGTGCGGGGAAAGAAGAAATGAGCCGCAGAGTTCGCGCCTACTCCGGTGAATTCTATTTCCAGCGGGGAAACGGTGCCGCGGCGGGTCCTGAGGGATGCGAGCAAAGGGGGCTTTCCCGCCGGTGTGACGGCAAACGGCTCGAAACCTTTGCGGCCGACCTGCTCCAGCTTTACCGTGATTACGTAGCGGTCTTCCGGAAGCCGCGGCGCGGGGGCCTGAAACGCTGCAGCCGGTCCCTCACCAAGCTCTTCGAGACGAGCAAACGCTTGCGCGACTGGAACGGCCGATTCCCAGCGTACGAGGATGCCTGCCCAGGGTTTGATTACCGGTGCCGCATCCATCTGGCGGGAAGAGTCCACAGGCGCTTCGATTCGCCCTTTCTGCGTACAATTTCCGTTTTGATCGATGGCATCCGGATCGCAGTGTCTAGTGCCGGTCGGAACGCTGAAGGCGGCCTCCACCTCTTTCTGCGCAAAAACCACAACTTCGAGCTTTACCCACGGCGATCGCTGCAGAAGTTTCAATGCCTCCGACCGAGTCCATTGCGCAGGAGGTTTGTGCCTCCAGAAGTCGTCTCCGCGCGCAACTGCCGCCAACACGAGCAGGGAGATTCCAACGGCAACCATTACCTGGACTGCTGTCTTGAGCGGGGCAGCGCATCGGATATGCGCGGGAGCTGAACTTCGGGTCGGCATCGCGGACAGCTCCTTACTCACTCCAAGAACTGAGCCTGATCAATGTAACTTGAAACAGTGAATCTGTACAATAGCCTCAATTATTCTCAATTCAGGCCCCTATGAAAAAGCTGCCAGAAGGCGGGCCCGAAATGACGACTGGATATGATTTTGTGGGTAAAGGTGCTGTGAGTGTCTACGGAATGCCTTGAAGCTCCCTGTCAGGGTAGGCTGTGCTAGGCTCAAGGCTATGAAGGTTTCTGCATTCATTCTTATTTGCTTCTTGGCGGCTTGTCTTGCCATCGGCCAGGGTAGCGAGCCGGAGAATGCTCGACGAGACGTTTTTCTGATTACCATCGACACGCTGCGCAGCGACCACGTTCACTGCTACGGTTACGAACAGATCGAAACTCCCGCACTGGATCAACTGGCCAAGCAAGGGATTCGCTTTATGCAGGCATTTACGCCCAGCCCCATTACAAATACTTCACATACAAGCATCTTGACCGGGCTGCTGCCCATCTCTCATGGCGTAAGCGACTTTGGCGTGCCTTTGAAGTCCGATTATCCCACTTTGGCCGAATTGCAGAAAAAGCAGGGCTACCTAACTGCCGCATTCATTGGATCCGTAATTCTCGACAGCAAGAGGTTGGCCCCTGGTCTCGATCGCGGCTTTGACTTCTACGACAATTTTCCTGAAAAGTCTCAAGCGAAGTTGCGATGGGGGCGAATTGAACGACGGGGCATGGATGTAGTGCAGCGGGCTGAGAAATGGCTGGATGAGCATCAGGCACCACCGCGCCTCGTTTGGATACACCTCTATGATCCTCACGATCCCTACGAGCCGCCATTCCCCTTTGCCGAAATCTACAAAGGTCGGCTCTACGACGGGGAGATTGCTTACACTGATTCGGCCTTAGGTCACTTCCTCGCCTTTCTCCAGAAACGAGGCTGGTATGACAGTGCACTCATCTTTGTGGTTGGCGACCATGGGGAGGGATTGGGCGAACACCACGAGGACACACATGGCATTTTTCTGTACGATTCGACGACTCACGTTCCATTGATTTTGAAGCTGCCGAATGGGCGGGAAGCCGGGCGAGTCGTTGATGAACAAGTGCGCACGACTGATATCATGCCCACGATTTTGGAGTTGGTGGGCATTTCTACGCCGGCAAGCCTGGACGGTGTTTCCTTGATGCCGCTGGTTCTGGGTGCGAAGTCGGCTTCTCGGCCGGCTTTTGGGGAGACGGATTATCCCCAGCGTTTTGGTTGGGCCCCGCTGCGGTCGGTTCGGCAGGATGGCTTCAAACTCATCGAGGCTCCGCGGCCGGAATTTTATGATCTGCATTCCGATGCCGAAGAACTGCGCAATCACTACGTGCCTTGGGATGCGACAGTACAAACGTTGCTCGAGACACTCGCGGAGCTGACTGCCAAGTCGCAGTCCGGGGCAAAGTCATCGCCTTCAAGCGTTTCCTCTGGCACGATTGATGAGCTTCATGCACTTGGCTACCTGGGAGCGGAAGACGCGCAATCTTCGACCAATGTCCCTAAACCCTCATTATTACCGGATCCCAAGGACAAGATTGAAGAGCAAAACCTGATGCATATCGCCACGATGGCATCGGAAGATGGGCAGTGGGCTAAGGCTAGAGTTGCCTTGGAAAAAGTATTGCATTTGGACGATAAATCCCTGGCTGCGCGGCTTTTGCTCGGGCACGTCTATCTCAATTCGAATAACGCCAGAGCGGCGGAGGATCAATTCGAGGCGGCGGTCTTGTTGCAGCCGGGAAACATGGAGGCACAATTTGGTATGGCGAAAGCACTTCTCCGTGAGAAGAAGTTCGCCGATGCTGTGGATTTGCTTGAAGAAACTACCAAGTCAGGGACCAAAGATCCGGAGGCTTTTGAGCTGCTGGCGCAGGCTTACACCGGGCTTGGGAAGCCAGTTCTGGCTAAGCGAGCGGCAGATCAAGCCAACAGCATACGAGGCACGCGGCCTCAGCAATGAGCTGCGAACCACCGAATCAAAACGCGATTCGAATTACTTCTGCAGCGCGACTTTACTCTCGGAAGTGTCGAAGATCTCGGTTAAAACACGCCCGCGCATTTGCTTTGGCTGCTCGATGCCGTAGATGTGCAGGATAGTAGGCGCGATATCGTACACGCTGGCTCCCAGGCCCATAAGCCGAAAGTCATTCTTAATCCCCGGCCCCATTGCAAACACTGAGCCGGGAACGTCATCGCCATCGGCAAAATCGTGTTTGGCGATGACCGGCGTTGTCTTCTCGTGCTCCATGTGGGCGTGAGGGTCTTTCTCTTCAAACTCCCGCAGCGGCTTGATGCCATGGTCGGACACTATGAATACGTAGGTGTTAGCGTCCGCGTGCTTCAACACCGTTCCAAGGACTTTGTCGAACGCTACGTACTGGTTGGGAAAAGCATCCGGCCGAACGTTATTGATGCTCGGATTGTAACCGACATTGTAGGGGGCGATAGGATACAACCAATGACCAGTTCGGTCCTCGCATGACTGCACCAGGAAGGTGAAATCTGTCGGGTGATTGGTCAACAGGTAGTCGAAGAGCTTGGTCTGCTGCTCGCGGATGATTTGAACCTTGCTTAACCACTTGTCTATTACTTCCGTTTCGTGGCCTTTCAAATCTGCGGCAGAGGGCATGCGCTCGCAGTCTATGTAGAAGTCGCCCACATTCTTCAATAGCTCGGCTTCCATGCTTCTGGGATAGACAGCATCACCTCCCATTACTTCGCTCAGCTTCGGCGCGCAAAGCACGCCGTCTTCGCAATTCTTGCCCCGCGTCAACATGCCGCTGATCATGTATCCGTTCACCGGCATGACAGGGAAAGTTGCAGGCACATTGGCCATGCCGACGCTGATTCCGCTCTTCGAGAGCAGGGACCAAAATGGCTCGCGCTTTAGCATATTGGTGTTGGCGGTGATTCCTCCGACGAGAAAGCCCGTGACTCCGTGTTCTTCCGGATTCGCGCTAGTGAATAGTGTGGTGTAAACGCGCGGACAATTCGGTGCTGAAACTGTCCGCAATTTGCCGTAGGTGCCTTTCTCAATCACTTTGGCGAGGTTGGGCATCTGGCCCTTCAGAATAAGGGGCCGGATAATGTCCAGCTCCATTCCATTCACGCCGAGGATGATCACATGCGGCTTCCCTTTGGGGGTGGCGGCCTGTTGTTGCGCGCGCACAGCGAGTGGCAGCAGGAAGAACACCAATACACAGGACAAGACAATCTTTCTAAAGTTCATGGGACACCTCGGGTAATTGAGGGAAAAGATCTTATCGCGAGTTGCAGCCTCGCGGAAGGGTTTTCGCGACAGGATTCAGGGTTATTGTTTCTGAGTCCTCAGTTTATTGGCCTCTGCAAGCTCGCGCGCAGCGTCCGCGGCGCGGCCCAGCTTCTCGTATTCGTCCGCCAGGAAGGAATGCGCCTCGCCGGAATCCGCTCGTACCGCCGCGGCCTTTTCCAGGTAGGGCAGCGCTTCGGCAAAAGTGCCGTTCAGAAACAGCATGCGCCCCAGAAGCAGGTTTGCGCGGTAATGGTCCGGCTCTCCTTGCAGGACTTCGAGCAGGTTTTTGGCTGCTTCCTGTGGCCGTCCAGTGCGGGCATAAATGGAGGCCAAAGAATAGCGGGCGTCGGTCCAATCGGGCCGGTTTTCCACCAAGATTTCGAAATATTTGGCGGCGGTGTTCAGATCGCCGGTTTCGTAGAAGCAGATGGCCAGCTCGTACTGCGCCATCAGCGCATCCGGCCGCAGCTCGACAGCTCTGCGCAGGGGAGGAATGGCCTTGGCAAAGTTGCCCTGCCGCGAGTAGGCGATGCCCAAGTAATACTGCGCCGCCTGGATTTCCGGGTCTTTGGCCACCACGCGCAACAGCAGTGGGATGACGGTGGCTTCCTTTCCCTCTTCGATCGCCAGGCTGGCATCATGCATATCGTTGGCGACATCGATGCGGTCCTTCGGGTCAATTCTTGTGACCGGACCGGTCTTTCCAGAGGCCACGTAGCCCAGCGCGGAGAGCTTTTCCCTGCTCTTTTCGTCGAGTCCGTCCTGCAAGGGCTGAGGAGCGCCTGCGCTGATCCGCTTTACGAAATTATCCAGCTGAATTGCGAGGCGCGCTGCGGTCGCGCGATTGCCCGGATAGAGATTTGTCTTCGCGCCAGGGTCCGACGCCAGATCGTAAAGCTCGGGCAATGGCGCCTGCACGTAAAGCTTGTTACCAATACGCAAGGAAACAAGGGCGCTCCACCCGAACGAGCGCTCGGAGTGATCGCCGGTGGCAAGCGAAGGGCGGTTTTCAGGATGGGGGTTTCCAATCAGAGGGAGGAGCGAGCGGCCCTGCATTTCTGATGGTGGCGTCTGCCCCAGCGCCTCGAGAAGCGTTGGCGCCAAATCCACGAGGCTCGCCGCGCCATTAACACGCTGACCGCCAAAACGATTGCCGGGAAGCTTGAGGAGCAGAGGAACGTGGATGGTAGCGTCGTAAAGGAAAATACTGTGGGTGAGTTCGCCGTGGTCGCCCAGGGATTCGCCATGATCGACGGCGACAGCGATCAGCGCATTGTCATACAGCTCCTGGTTCCGCAAATAGTCAAGCAGCTTGCCGACAGTGGCATCCACGTAGCCGATACACCCGTTGTAAGGGGCGCCCGGAAACCGGCTGCGGAACGGTTCGGGGGGATTGTAGGGGTCGTGCGCGTCCCATAGGTGAAGCCATAGGAAAAAAGGACTGCCCTGCTGCTGGCCGAGCCATTCGAGCACGTATCCCAGGGTCACCTCGCCGCGGCGCTGCATGGAAGCCTCGCGGCGCTCCCCGGTTTTCTGCCGGTGAAATCCTGCGTTGTAGACATCGAAGCCGCGCTCGAACCCGGAGGCAAACCCGTTTTTTGGGTCAAGGATGATGCTGCCGACGAACGCCCCTGTGTGGTAGCCCTGGGCGTGAAGAATATCGGGTAGAAAGGGAACACTTGGAGGCAGGCGATCGCCGAAGTTGCGGATGCCGTGGTACTGCGGAAAAGTTCCGGTGAGAATTGTCGCGTGAGAGACCGGCGTAATGGGAGCCTGGGAGTAGGCACGGTCGAACACCACGCTCTCTCTCGCCAGCGCATCCAGTTGCGGCGTCAAACCACGCTTTGAGCCGAGAAAGCCCATGCGGTCAGCTCGGACCGTATCCAAGGTGATCAGGATGACGTTGGGCTGGTTTGTGGCTGCCACCGCGAGCGCGGGCAACAGAACGAGAAGGCAAACGATGCAGGCGCGCCGCATAAAAGAAACGGGAGTCTGCATTTTAGCAGACTCCCCTTTTCGTGCAAAAGCCTGAACCCAAAGGTCCCAAAGGTCAGAAAATGAGCTTTGCGCCGAGCTGCATGGCCCGCGGGCCGCCTTGCGAGAGGAACGGGTTGCCGGCCGCGATGTCCGGCGTCTGGGAAAAGGTGCCGAACACGCTGCTCGTATAGGTGCTGCTGGCCGGTGTAGGGTTGAGGTTCGGATGGTTCAACACATTGAAGACCTCCCAGCGGAGCTGGAGGCTCAACCGCTCGTTGATCTTCGTAGTTTTATTGAGGTTTGCATCCCACTGCACAAAGTGGGGCCCCCGGAAGGCGTTGCGACCGCAAGTACCGATAGTGCCGTCGGCGGGTTTCGAGAATACAGCCGCAGCGTTGGTAATGAAGTTTTGGCTGGGGTCGCTGAAGTTGTAAATAGGGGACGCGTTGCAATCGGGCTTCTGGTACGTTCTATCCTGCCCAGAGTTATCTCTGAGGCTGCTCGCCAGGACCGTGAAGGGGCGTTCGCTGGCAAAAGTGACCACGCTGCCAATCTCCCAGCCCGATCCAAGCCGGCCGAGAGCTGACCATTTGGGGAAGTTGTAATTGAAGCCGGTGTTGAAGTTCCGGCGGATGTCGGTATCGCAGGGTCCCGTGTTGCTCGCGGGGTTGAAAGGATTCTCGGCAATAGGCAGAGTGCTTCCACCACCGCGGTTCACCGAGTTGCTGTCAATACAGTTCGACCAAGTGAAGTTGACAATGGAGTTGAGCCCATGCCAGTCCCGCTGCCGATAGGTAATCTGCATGGAGTTATAGCGCGAAAAGCCAGCATTCGTGAGCTGGATCACGTATTTGTACAACGGGGTGCCTGTGCTGTCTTGGAACACCGAATCGAAAGGCCGATTGCAATTGAGCGAAGTCGGATTGTTAGCACTGTTTGGAGGACCAGTTAGCTGGCTCCCGTTCGCAAAGCAGCCGATGGGACGATTATTTAGGCTTCGATTCAATAACATGTCGGTCCCATGGGCGCCGAAGTAGCCGATGCTGATGGCGTTTTTCGAAAACAACTCATGCTGTAACGTCATACTGTAATATTGGATCCGGGGAGTCTTCAAGTCGGGAACAACACCAAAAATGTTGAATGGCGGAGTAGCCGTGGGATTGGGTCCATAGGTCTGGTAGGGAACAGTTGCACTTCCGCCAAGAGCGGCCGGGCCGGGCTGGGGACCGAGGCATATCCAGTCTGGCGACGCGGTGTTGATTGTCGGGTTGTAACATGTGTTCGCCGCAAGCGGCTCAAAAAGAACCGATGTATCCGCATTGCCATCCGCTACGACTGAGAACACTCCCAGGTTCTCGTTCGTAAAGGCGCCGGCGCGGGCGCCCTGGAAGGAATAGGGTGCGCTGATGGCCGCAAAGTTCGCGACGTCGTAAACCATCGAGTAGCCAATACGTAGAGAGGTCTTGCCATTTCCGAACACGTCCCAGGCGAGGCCTGCGCGCGGTCCAAAGTCGCGCAGATCGAGGTTGTACAGACGCGGGTTACCCACCCCCACACGGACCAACCCCGGCGGAGCATTGCCTGGAGGACAGACCTTTGGCTCCGGCGCCGCGCACGGGTAAAAGTTCGAGGCGTTCTTATCTGCTTCACCGAGAGCTCCATTGACTTCCCAACGCAGGCCGTAGCTGACCGTCAATCGCGGTCTGACCTTCCATTCATCCTGGAAAAAGATGCCCATGGAAGGCTGATAGAGATGACGGGAAGTGTCGCCAAACGAGCGCGCGGCTTCATCAATCCGGCCGACGAGCAATTGTGTAAGGACGGTCGGGAAGTCGAGCTGGAAACTGCTCAGCGAGGACCGTGCGCGATTCCGCAAGCTGAACGTGGAGGCATAGTCGTAGTTGCCGCCAAACTTAAAAGAATGCGCTCCCTTGACCCAGGTGAAGTGAGTGGACGCGTCATAGTTCTGCGTGGGGCGCGTGCTTAGTGGGTAGCCGAAAATGCCGCCGATGTTGCCAGCGGTGACGGAGCTCGCATAAACAGGGGGAACCCCAAAATCGGCCGGATCGAGAGGCCCTGTATCAATGCCCAGGCTTAATGGATTGACCTTGTTGTTGGGATCCAAGATCTGCGCGTAGCGATTCCAGTTGAACCGAACGTCCAGGATCTTGCTGGCGGAAATCGTGTAGGTCCACCCGAGCCCGGCCACCTGCACCCGCGTCGGGGCAATGCTGTTAAAGGCGTCGGGTTTTAGGCCGCTGCCGGGAGCGGGAGGTATCGTGTAGCCGCCAAGGGGCGCAGACTGCAGACTGTCGGCGAAGACATAGCGGCCGGTGAGCTGCATCTTCGCGTTCATCTTGTAATCAATCTTGATCTTAAAACTGCTCAGCGAATCAGTGTTTGGGGAGGCGATGGTTTGGCTGAACCCGCCGGTGGCCACGGCGGCATTAGCGGCAGCGGGCGTGCACGAAGCAATTGCGCCAGCTCCATTCGAACACGGGTAGTACTTCAGCAAGTTCAAGCCCGCAGGATTGAGGGGAAAGGCGGCCCCGGTAGTGTTAATGCCAGGACAGCCAGCAGGCAAAGCGGTGTTGTTGACGTTGGCCAAGGCGCAGGCCAAGTCGCCCTGGGTGGGGATGAGCACTGTGTACGGCTCAAGGGACTTGTTCCTTTGCCCCTCGAAGTCTGAGAAAAAGAACAAACGGTCCTTCACAAGGGGGCCGCCCAACGTACCGCCAAAGTTGTGGTTGTGGTAAGGCGTGGTTTGAGTGGAAAAAAAGTTCTTGGCGTTAAGCCAATCGTAGTCACCGAAGTAGAAGGCCGTGCCGTGAAAATCGTTGGTGCCGCTCTTGAGAACCACATTGATAGCGGCCCCGCCTTTCACCCCGTATTCCGCCGAAGGGAGCTGCTGGACTGAAAACTCTTCGATGGAATCATTGCCCAGCACGGAGGCAGGAATCCCCAGGACGCCGGGCTGGCCCACGACCTCGCTGCCGTAGAAGCGGTCGTTGTTGGGCATGCCGTCAATCAAGTAGTTGTTGGTGGTGGTGCGCTGGCCGCTGATGCTGACGTCCAGGAAGCCGCCGCCAGGCGAGCGTTGTACGCCGGGGGTGATGGCCAAAATGGATTTGAAATCGCGGCCTTCGGTGGGGAGATCCACGATGGCTTTGGTGTCTACCTCATTCGTAACACCCGGCGAGTAGTCCACCAACGGAGCAACCGCTTCGACGGTCACTGTCTCCGACTTCTGGCCAACCTGCAGCTGGAAATCGACCTTCAGCACGATGCCAGCTGCCACCTCAGCTTGACGGACTTCGGTCTTAAAGCCCTGTACAGAGACAGTAATCTTGTGAAGACACACAGGCAGATTCGTCAGACGGTAGCTGCCCGTTTCCGTTGTGGTGACGGCACGCGTTGCGTTTGTGGCAGTGCACACAGCGGAGACTTGAGCGCCAGGAACGGCTGCGCCGCTCTGGTCCGTCACAGTCCCCGTAATTTCACCGGTGATGATTTGCGCGGATAATGACTCCGCGGAGAACGGAACAACCAACAGGAGAACGCTGGAAATGCAAAAACGCTGATACTTACGCATAAACAACCCACCCCCGCGTTTGTGACGCCTGTCACGAAAGGATGAGATTTAACCGTGCATTTTATCCCTGTTCGGCCTTTTGTCAACAGCAATTCAAATTTGCAACGTCCCATGATCTTCGACCTGGAGGCGGAGAGTCTGCATCCGCGCGTCGGTTGATAGCATAAACTCAGGAATGAGAGATGGACACTCAACTTGGCTTAAATCCTGCCGCTAGTCTCTTTCGGATTAAATACCACGCGGAGAACTTGCGTGTTGTCGGGGATCGTCGTTGAATTGGAATTGGGGTAATTTGAAGACCAAAGGACTGGATCAATGTTGCGGAATGCAGCCGCAGGCTGTTCCAAAGCCGGGATTGCCTTAAACATAATGATGCAGGTGACAACCATGAAAAATGCAGTCTTAGCTTTGTTGGCCTGCGCTTTTTCTTCGATTGCCGCGGCACAACAGGCCACGGCGCTCCGCGCCGGGCGTCTCGTCGATCCGGACGCGGGCGTGGTCCTCACCGACCAAGTCATCCTAGTTGCTGGTGGGAAGGTTCAGGCCGTGGGGAAGGGCCTGGCGATTCCGGCCGGGGTGAGGATCATCGATCTCTCAGACAAGACGGTTTTGCCAGGGTTCATCGACTGTCATACGCACCTGGCGGACGGCAAAGCGCTCGAAAACGGAGATCCGTTCAATGTGCTCAAGAAGACGGCGTCGCAAGTGGTACTGGAGTCGGTGCCGAACGCACGGATAACACTGCTTTCCGGGTTCACGACGGTCCGGGATGTGGGAACCTACCGCGCGCTGAACGATATTGCGTTGCGGGACGCGATCGCCGACGGCGAGATCATCGGTCCACGCATGTATGTGGCGGGGGCTTACATAACGATTACGGGAGGCGCTGGAGCGATGACCGGGCAGGCACCGGACATCCAACTGCCCTGGGATCTGCATTACGGGGAAGCGAATAGTCCGTGGGAGGTACGTCAGAAGGTGCGGCTGCTGGCGCACGACGGGGTGGACCACATCAAGGTGCTTTCGACCGGAGCGGTGCTGACGCACGGGAGCAGCCCGAAGGCTACGGAATTCACTCTGGAGGAACTACAGGCGGCCGTCGAGGAAGCGCGGAATTTCGGGTTGCGCGTCGAAGCGCACGCGCACAATCCGGAGGGAATCAAGAACGCGATTCGCGCGGGTGTGGCGTCGGTGGAACACGCGACACTAATCGACGACGAGGGAATCGCGCTGGCGAAGAAGAACGGCACGTACCTGGACATGGACATCTACGACGAGGAGTGCATCCAGGAGGCGAGAAAGAAGGGAACCATCCCTCTCGATTTTCTGGAGCATGACCGCGAGTTGGGCGAGAAGCACCGGCAGAACTTTCATAAGGCGTTCGAGGCGGGGGTGAAGATGGTGTTCGGCACCGATTTGGGAGTGTGCCCGTACGGAACCAGTCCGAAACAGTTTGCGTTCATGGTGAAGTACGGAATGACACCGATGCAAGCGATCCAGGCGGCCACGTCGAATGCGGCCGACCTGCTCGGGCATTCGGACCTGATCGGGTCAATCAAGCCAGGGAAGTCTGCGGACATGGTCGCGGTAAGCGGGGATCCGCTGAAGGACATCAAGTTGCTTGAGGACGTTGCGTTCGTGATGAAAGAAGGCAAGGTCTACAAGGGAGCGGGAAGTATCCCGTGCCAGCAATAAAGGTAATGGCGTGGACATACTGAACGCTGTGGCCTACGGAACTTACGGTTTTGCGTCCGGATACTCCAATCGGTAAAGCGGCTCGAGCCCTGTCTTCTTCAGCAACTCTACGACCTCAGCAGGCGAAAGCCTCCGCCCCGGCCGATCGTTGGCATTGGCAAACTGATAGCCAATCACCGCCAACATCGCCGTGTGCATGCCCAGCAGGCTCGGGTGAATTCTTTCAAAGGTGTCTACAATCGTGTGGTGCCGCACGTCGTAATCATCGCGCTTCACAAGCAGTTCGTATGCCGGCACGCCAGCCACCATGAAAGACTCATGATCGGAGTCGAAGTCCGCATCCAGGGATATGCCGTCCGCACCAAAAGGCGCGAGCGGCTTCAGCAGTTCCCTTGTTGCAGCTTCCAAATCCTGGCGGCCATTGAGCTGCAATCCCAGCGGCTGTTGCGCTCCGGAGTCGGTGTTGATCATCGCGCGGATGTTGTCCAGCTCCGCCGTATGCTGCTCTACGTAAGCTCGTGACCCGTTCGCTAATTGTTCCTCACCTGAAAAAAACACAAATCGAATCGTATGCTTGAGCCGGATCTGGAGCGCTTTCAATATGCGCGCTGCCTCGAGCACGGTGGCGACTCCAGCTCCATTGTCGTTGGCACCCTGAGCCGAATCCCAGGAATCGAAATGTGCTGTCAGCAGGACCATCTCGCCGCCTTCTGATCCCTTAATTTCCCCAATTACGTTGCGCTCCCGCCCTGGGCCGCTGCCAAACGAATTGTCGATGTCCAGACGCACCCTCACCGGCCCTTTGGCCAGCAATCGTCGGAGAAGAGCTGCATCTTCTCTCGCAAGAGATAGAATCGGCAAAGGTCCGCGAGGGTAGAATCCAAACGCCGACGTGTACACCATGCGGTCCGGCTTGTCGGAAACTATAAGCATGGCTGCTGCACCCGCCTGGGCCATTTGCCTGGCAATCATGAGGCGAAGCCCCGCATACGCCGAGGAGACACCGCTGCTCTGTTGGTCAACGATGACCGCTGCGCCTCGCACTTTTTCCGGCATTGGCACACGGCCCGGGGCTGGCGCTCCAAAATCCGCAACAGGTACTTCAATTGGGCCATGTGTCCCCGGGACCCATCCGTACGATCCGATATGGAGGGAGTGATGCGCGGGAGAAACCACTTCGCCGGTCGCTTTTCCATGCCGCCACACCGAACCTAATTCGTATTCCTCGAAGTGTGTATTCTCCAGACCCGCTTCCTTAAGGGCCTTCAGGATAAGCTCAGCTGTGGCTTGGGATTCTGGGCTACCTGTGATTCTCCCTCCGATGGTGTCCGTCAGCGTTTCGAGGAAAGCCGACGCACCGCCACCGGTCATTGAATAACCCACAATCCGTGCAATCTCCTCCTCTGCTTTTGTCTGGTCGCTTGCGACGGGCGGAGCCAGTTGCGCCCAACTTAGCGCCGCACACACCGTCAATAGCGCAATCACAACGAAAGGGTAACGCATCTTGCCCTCCTCAATGGCTTCAAGGAAATCGTTTTACAGGTAATGCGAGACGCCGCGATCGGAGAGGACCATCTGCAATGGCTTCTGATCTTAGGTGACGCCCCGGGGCAAGTCAACGCACTCTCAAGAAGCACTCCTATTTTGTGTGCGGAACTTAAATGAAAAGTGTTCGCGGTTTCAGTAGGAGTCCGGATTCCAGGACAACCTGAAAAGCGACGGACAAAAGAAAAGCTGCCGGCTTGGCGGCGCGAACTGCAACTATTCGGACCCCGATGTTTTTTATTGGCCTAGTAGCGGGGATGCGGCACTGACCCGCTGAACGAGGATGCCCAGCCCACCCTCCGCGGTAGTCGCCCGTTGGTTTCTGAAGTCGCGCTCGAACAGGCCGAGGCGGGATGCTTGGCGGACAACGAATGGCGCGCTTTGCATCGTGAGCGCGAAGCGGAGCGACGCGCCCAATATGATCGCGATCTCGTCGCTCAAAATGACTCGGGAGATCTCTAGGTTGTTTCCCGGTTGTCCGACCAAAGTTGCCCAAACCATCGCAGAACAATATGGCGCGCGGCGGGGCAGCGGAAGGGTCGGACTCGAGGAGGAAGCGCTCAACCTTGCCGTGGTCGCATTCTCCCTCGTTACGGCAACTACGACGAGCTTCTAAATAATGAGTGGATATGAGCGCAGAGAAGCCCGCGCTGAGATTCACGACGAGGTCGACCGCGTGCTCGACCGATGGCGCACTCCGCTTTGAGCCTGATCTGAGGCAATTCCGTTTTTTCCACAGGCAGTTAGGCTTCTGCCGCCGCGTGTCCCAATGCTTGTAGTTCAGGACTTTCTTGATGTGGAGGTGGTACTCGCCCGCAAAGCGGGGTCATCTTCTGGATCAGCATGGTCACGTCCGGTACCGGAGGAGTCATCGATGGAGTCACTGACGTTCGCGGCGTCTCGGTTGTGCTATGCTCAGGGTCGAGGAGACAGCCATGAAAATTCGAATGGCGTGTGCTCTTTTCGCGGCCTCAGCTTTGGCGGGCGCCTTGCTTCCAGCAGCGGCTCAAGTGAATCCCGGGCCAGCGCAACCGCAGCAACCGTCCACTGAGCGGACTCCGCCGCTACCAAAGGTTTCGCGGTCTCCAGAACCAACGGAAACAACCGGCGCTCGGCTCTTAACCGATCCCCGAGACGTACAAGCGCGAACTCCGCTGATCTTGCAGGCTCCTAATCTGGAACAAACCGAGGCGGCGAGCGAACTTCCTCGGACGTGTGCTCACATTCTCATCTATGTGGCGCCGCCGACTGCGGACGATAAGATGATGATTAAAGTCCCAAGGGATGACAGCCCGGTGCCTACCTATCAGGGCTTGCCGCCCTGCAGTAGAGATTTCCGCCCGTTGTTCTTTGCTGCGCTTGGACCGGTGTTTCGGTTCATGAAGCCCGGGCGACCGGAGGCGCCACCTCCGGCCTCGGA
>Ga0306924_10002848_pt1 | contig 16461 bp, 17 predicted proteins | sample sta12Can44000111_FD_203756 | JGI IMG/M metagenome (GOLD analysis project Ga0306924, IMG submission 203756) | Lab enrichment of tropical soil microbial communities from Luquillo Experimental Forest, Puerto Rico - statanox.12C.anox.44.000.111 (v2)... | ecosystem: Environmental > Terrestrial >... | reverse complement strand
GTCGACGCTGCGCACATCACGCGCGAGTTCGCCGAGAGGCCGGAGCGGCTCATGGCCTACGCCGCCGACGACGCGGTCGAGACGCTCGCGATCTCGGCCATCCTGGCTCCGCCGTACTTCGCCCAGGCGCAGACGGTCCCGTTCGACTACCAGTCGTGCACCCTGCGGGGCGCGGCGGCCAAGATCGATGCGCTCGTGCTGCGCGAGTACCTGGCGCGCGGCCAGGCGGTGCCCCTGCCGCGACCGGTCGGTCCCGTCGGCGGCGGTTACACCGCCATCTGCCAGGAGGGGGTCGCGCGGCCCGTGCTCCACGTCGACGTGACCTCGCTCTATCCCTCGCTGATGCTCGCGCGGTCCATCGCGCCCGCATCGGACACGCTCGGCGTGTTCCCGGAGCTCCTGCAGCACCTGCGCGACTTCCGCGTGCGCGCCAAGCGGCTGGCCCGCGAGGCGCACGAGCCGGCGGAGCGCGCGCACCTGGGCGCGCTCCAGCAATCGTTCAAGATCCTGATCAACGCCTTCTACGGCTATCTCGCGTTCAGCGGCGGCCACTGGAACGACTTCGACGCCGCCGATCGCGTGACCGCCGAGGGGCGCGCGGTCGTCACCGCGATCCTGGCCGGGCTCGAGAAGCTCGGCGCCGTGCCGGTCGAGGCGGACACCGACGGCGTCTACTTCGTGCCGCCGCCGGGTCACTCAGACGCGGATGACGAAGGCCTGCTCGAGCAGCTCACCGCGGGGCTGCCGACCGGCGTGCAGCTCGAGCTCGACGGCCGGTACGCGGCCATGTTCAGCTACAAGATGAAGACGTACGCGCTGCTCGACGAGCGCGGGCGGCTGAGCCTCAAGGGCTCGGCGTTTCGCTCCCGCGGCCTCGAGCCCTTCCAGCGGCAGATCATCGGCGAGATCGTCCGCTGTCTCGTCCACGGACGGCGCACCGAGGCGCGCGCGGTCATCGACCGGTGGCTCGCCGACTTCGCCGCGCACCGGGTCGAGCTCCGCGCGTTCGCCCGTACCGAGTCCCTTCAGGATTCGCTCGAGGCCTATCGTGAAAGGGTGCGAATCGGCGCGCGTTCCGCGTCGGCGGCATACGAGCTCGCCGGCGCCTCGGGGCGCGCGGTGCAGCCGGGCGATCAGGTCTCCTACTACGTCGTCGGACGCGGGCCCAACGTGGCGGTCAACGAGTACGCCAAGCTGGCGAGCCTGTGGGACCCGGCCCGCCCGGACGAGAACGTCGAGTACTACCAGACGAAGGTGCTCGAGATCTGGGACCGCTTCCGCGCCTTCGCCGAGCTCGAGGGGCTGCGACCGCCGGCGGCCGACACGGAGACGAGCGCGCAGCTCAGCCTCTTCTGAGGCGGCCTGCGCGAGGCCCGTCGAGCGTGGTCGCGATCACGCATCCGGCGCTGCCCCCGGACGGACATCTCATCTGCGGCCCGAGGCCGCCGCGTCCATTCCGCGACGGCGTCGCCGCCTTGGCCGAGCGCGGCGTCTCCACGATCGCCTGCCTGCTCGCCGACCACGAGATGCCCGCCGAGCTCACCGCAGCCTACGAGACCTCGGCGCTCGAGGTCGTGCGCTTTCAGATTCCCGATTTCGGACGACCCGCCAATGCGGGCGCGCTGTCGGTCTTCCTCGATGATCTCCTGCTGCGGCTGAGCCGCCGGGAGACGATCTACCTGCACTGCTTCGCCGGGCTCGGCAGGACCGGCACGGTGCTCGCCTGTCTCTTGAAGACCGCCGGCGCCGCGGGCGATCCGGTGGAGCTCGTCCGGGCGATCTACGACCCGCGGGCGCTCGAGACCGAAGAGCAGCAGCGGTTCGCTCGGGCCTTCGTGCCTACCAGATCAGGCTCAGCTGGCGGGGCGACCGCTGGTCAGGACGATCGGCTCGATGCCGGGAGCTGAGCCCGACTTCGTCCGCCAGGCGGCGTACGCGCTCCTCGATCTCGCGCACATAGTCCGGCGGCGCGTAGGCCGATCCGCGATAGAGGCGCTCGTACACGGGGACGAGCCGCGGAAAGTCGACCACAAGGAACTCCATGAAGATCTCGCGGGTACCGGGTCTCAAGAAGAGCACGTTCGATTCGGCGCCGACCGCGCCCGCGTCTCGGGCCGCGGCGAGGAGCGCTCTCAGGTTGGGCTCATCGTCGGTCAGCTGCGGCAGGATCGGCATGACGAACAGACGCGCCGCCACGCCGGCCTCGGCCAGGGCCCTCATGGCGGCGAAGCGCAGGTCGGGACGCGGAGCGCGGGGCTCGAGGCGGCGAGCCAGCGCCGCGTCGACAGTGGTGATCGAGAGGTTCACCGTGACGTCCGAGACAGCCGAGAGCTCGCGGAGCAAGCCCGAGTCGCGCGCGACGAGCGTCGACTTGGTCGTGATCGACAGGTGGAGACCCGGCACCGAGCGAGCCACCTCGAGCACGCGCCGGGTCACCTCGAACCGGCCCTCGGCCGGCTGATAGGGATCCGTCGCGGTCCCGATCGCAACGCATTGGCCGCTGCGACGGGCGCGGCGCAGCTCGGTGACGAGACGATCGCGCTCGGCGTCCTTCACGTAGATCCGGCGCTCGAACGCCGCGCGGTCGTTCAGACCGAGGAACTCGTGCGTGTAGCGCGCGAAGCAATACCGGCAGGCCATCTCGCAGCCGCGATACGGGTTGACCGTCCAGCCGAACGGCATCGGCCGGCCGTTGAACTTGTTCAGGAGATCCTTCGAGTGAAGCCGGTGATATTCAACGCCGCGCCGCTCGTCGACCGTGACGCCGAGCCGCTCGGCAATTCCCGGCGCCGCGACACCCGGCTTGATCGGCGACCATCGCTTCATCGTCATGTGTTGAGTTTACCAGCCGAAAGAAAAGCCCGGGGACCAAGCTGCGTCCCCGGGCTCTTTTCTTACGTATTTACCGGCGCCACCCTCCGCCGCCGCCTCCACCGGGCCGCGGCCCACGATCGCCGCGCGGTCCTCCACCAGCTCCCGTCCGCTGGGGCTGAGGTCGTGCCTCGTCGACGACGAGATTTCGGTCCCTGAAGAGACGACCGTTCAACATCTCGACTGCCTTGCCAGCCTCTTCCTTGGTCGCCATCTCGACGAACCCGAATCCGCGCGGCCGTCCCGTGAACTGGTCCGTGATGATTCGCACCGTCTCGACGGTTCCGGCCTGCTGGAAGAGCTCGCGAAGGTCCTCCTCGGTGGCCTGGAAGGAAAGGTTCCCCACGAACAACTTTGCGGCCATCGTTCGACCTCCTAGCCCTAACGAAAGCGGCGGAAATAGGACATTACTTCCGGGCTGTCCCGTGCTGGCGCACAGATATATGACAACAGGCGACGCATGTCAAGTTGATCGGAAAACGAAAGAATCGTGTTGCGCGCTGCAGGCCGTCGCGGGGCTGGGGCCCCCGCCGGCCGAGGCGCGCCAAAGATCAGAGGTAGACGCCACGGGTAGCGCCGCCGTCGACGGTGATGCATACGCCCGTGATGAATGAGGCTCTCGCCGATACCAGGAAGCACACGAGATCGGCGATGTCCTCGGGCGTCGCGATCCGCTTGAGCGGGTACTGGCTCGCGGCCTCGGCGCGCACGGCCTCGACGCTCTTGCCCTCGGACGCGGCCTGCTGGCTGATCAGGCTTTCCCAGCGACTAGTCGCGGTCGCGGCGGGCGACACGGCGGTGACGAGAATGTTCGATGGCGCGCCGAGGTCGGCGAGACCCTTCGTGAAGTTGATCAGCCCCGAGTTCGCGATGCCGCCGGTCAGATAGCCGGGCGTCGGATTGCGCGCGGCCGCGCCGACGACGTTCACAATGCGTCCCCCGCCCTGTGCCTGCATCATCGGCAGGACCGCGCGCGCCATTCGCACGTAGCCAAGAATCTTCAGGCTCCAGTCGCCGGCCCACTGCTCGTCAGGGATCTTGATGAACTCGCCGCCCCGGATCGCGCCCGCGTTGTTCACGAGGATGTCGATCCGCCCGAAGCGCTCCTTGACCGTCGCGGCCACCCGGTTCACGTCCTCGAGCCGGCTCAGATCGCCGGGGACGACGAGCACCTCGGCGCTCGACTTCGCTCTGAGCTCCTGCGCCGTCTGCTCGAGTCGCGACTTGTCGCGCGCGCAGATCGCGACCCTCGCACCCTCGGCGCCTAGGCCGAACGCGATGGCCCGCCCGATACCCTGACTGCCGCCGGTCACCAGCGCCGTCTTGCCGCTCAGTTCGAGATTCACGTGATCTCCTTTCTCAGGTTCGTCGTCTTGAGTCTGGGAAATGCGGGGACCGTCCGCCAGTCGAAGCGCGAGAGCCGCTCGGCCGAGCGGACGACGCCCTGCCGGAAGGTTTCGAGGTCGAGCCCGTCGAGCGCCTGTCCGAAGAGGCGGCGGCAGCCTTCGTCAAGCAGCGCGCGGGCGCCGGCGAGGTTGCCGTTGGCCAGATGCTGGTAGCCGACCGCGACCTGGATCAGCCCCTGGAGCGCCTCGCGCTCGCCGCCCTCGGCGTCGCGCCACGGCGGCTCGAGCAGCTCGTGAACCTCGAAGTAGAGGTGCGCGTCGAAGAGCGCCGCGGCCGCGTCCAGAACGGCGCCGCGCGAGCGCAGCGGCGCGGTCGAGCGCGCGGCGAGCGCGGCCGCGGCGCCCGCCGCCCGCTGCCGCACGAGCGGCCGGCAGTCGAGATCGTCGGGCGCGAGCCAGTCGGGCGCCGGCGCGTCGGGCTCGCCGAGCGCGGCGAGCTCGCGGCAGGCCTCGGGCGTCTCCAGCGCGGCCAGGATGATCTCGGCGAGACGGTTGCGGACGCGCAGCGGCGCCGTCGGGATCACACGGCGCCCGCGGCGACCGGCCCGGGAGTCTCGGCCGGAGGCGGCGGAGCGGCCCCGGGTTCCGGCGTGCGCTCGACCCGCGTGCCGGCGATCAGATCGTGGAGCGCGCGCTTGTCGCGGCGGAGCCCGGCGATCACGAAGCCGAGCATGGCCGTGGAGGCCGAGGCGAAGTACGCGGCGAAGCGGAGCAGCGCAGCGCCGAACGGCGGCGGCCCCTCCTCGCCGGCGACGACCCTGACGCCGACGAGCATCTTGCCGATGGTCTGCCCGGCGAGGCAGTGGAGCACGGACGTGTACGCGCCGGCGAAGACGAGGGTGAAGAACGACACCAGAGGCTTGAGGCTCTCGGAGGTCTCGAGATCCGCGCCCGAGAGCCGGACGCCGATGAGCTTGAGCGAGGAATAGACGACGAACAGGATCACGAAGTCGAGGCCCGCGGCGAGCGCGCGAATCCAGAAGCCCGCGGGGCGAGGCCGAATCATGGCGCGTATAATATCGCCATGATTTCGGTGCAGGACGGCCAAAATCAGATCCTCCGCCAGCTCACCGCATCGACGCCTCCCGAGCTCGTCGCGGTCACGCGCGCGCGCGAGCGGGTGCTCGCCGAGGACCTCCTGGCGCCGTTCGACGTGCCGCCGAAGGACAACTCCGCCGTCGACGGCTACGCGGTCGCGAGCGTCGACGTGCCGGCGGCGCGCGCGCGCGAGCTCGACGTGGTCGGCGAGATCATGGCCGGTGAGACGTTCGCCGGCACGGTGGCGGCGGGTCAGACCGTCCGCATCATGACTGGCGCGCCGATGCCGCGCGGCGCCGACACGGTCTATCCCCAGGAGGTCGTCGAGCGCCACGGTGACCGCCTGCGCGTCGGGCCGATCTCGAAGGGCTCGAACGTGAGAAAGCGCGGCGAGGACATCCAGGCCGGCACCGTCGCGATCGAGCGCGGCACCGTGCTGCGGCCGCAGGAGCTCGGGCTCGTCACCTCGCTCGGCCAGTGGCAGGTGCTCGTGCACCGTCGGCCCCGGGTCGCGCTCCTGTCGACGGGCGACGAGGTCGCCGAGCCCGGGACGCCGCGCCGGGCCGGCCAGATCTACGACGCCAACCGTTTCACCCTGCGCGGCTCGATCGAGCAGTGCGGCGGCGAGGTCGTCGATCTGGGTATCGTCGCCGACGTGCGCGAGGAACTGCGCGCGCGCCTGCTCGAGGCGGCCGGGATCGGCGACATGGTCGTCACCTCCGGCGGCGTCTCGGTCGGCGTGCTCGACTTCGTGAAGGACGTGCTCGACGAGATCGGCGCCATCGACTTCTGGCAGGTCGCGATGCAGCCGGGGCGGCCGCTCGCGTTCGGCCGGATCGGCCCGGCGCACTTCTTCGGCCTGCCCGGCAATCCGGTCGCCTCGATGCTCGCCTTCATGCTCTTCGTGCGGCCCGCGATCTACAAGCTGGCCGGCCGCCGCCGCCTCTTCCCGGAGACCGCCGAGGCGATCGCGGTCGAGGCCATGAGCAAGAAGAAGGGACGACGCGAGTTCAAGCGGGGCATCGTACAGTGGCAGAACGGGCGCTGGGAGGCGCGGACCACCGGGCCGCAGGGCTCCGGTATCCTCTCCTCGATGGCGGCGGGCAACTGTCTCATCGTGCTCGACGAGGCGCGCGGCGACGTGGCGGTCGGCGAGACCGTCCTGATCGAGCCCTTCTGATGACGCGCGTCTCGGTCGATCTGATCGATACCGTCGCGCCGATGGTCGAGACCCGCGTGCGCGAGGCGGCGCGGCGCTTGCCGCACCTGCGCTACGCGGATATCCGCCTGGAGGTCACCGAGGCCAAAGGGGCCGGCGCCGAGAACGGCACCCCCAAGTTCTCCGGCGACGACTACGGCTTGGCCCTCGGCGCCCGCGTCCTGGCCGGCGACCGGATGATCGCCCCGGGCTACGTCGGCCAGACGCTCGGCACCGCCGACGTCGCCGACCTCGATCGCATCGTGCGCGAGGCGCTCGAGCGAGCCTACCGGCGCGCGATGGTGAACGGCGAGATGAAGGCCGACGCGCGCGAGAAGTTCGGGCCGCTCGGCGAGTCGCTGGCCGACACGCGCCTGCATCCGATCGAGGTTCGGCAGGACGCCGTCCCGGCGGTCTATCGGGTCGATCCGCGCACGATGGCGCTCGCGGAGATGGTGCGCTACTCGACCGACGTCTCGCGCCAGGTCGCCGCCGTCGACGCCGGGATCAAGTACAACTACATCGGCACGATGACGGAGCTCTCGCGTGAGCTCTTCGTCTCGAGCGAGGGCGCCCGGATCGACCAGTCGTTCGCGCTGACCCTGGGCTCCTGCACGGTCGTCACCGTCGACGGCGAGGTGAGCCAGGACCTCTACGACGCGATCGGCCACCAGCGCGGCTGGGAGATCCTGCTCGACGGCGTCGACGAGCCCACCCTGCGCTTCCCGCGCTTCCTCGAATTCTCGCTGAGCCTGGCGCGCGAGGGCGTGGCGCTCGCGGCCGCGCCCGTGTTGCCCACCTCCGACCGCGAGGTGGTCGTGGTCACCGACCCGCACTACAACACGCTCGTCTCCCACGAGATCATCGGCCATCCCGTCGAGCTCGATCGCGCGCTCAAGATGGAGACGGCCTACGCGGGCCGCTCGTGGCTCCTCGGCGGGCTCACCGAGCACCAGGTCGGCCGGCGTGTGGCCTCGCCGCTGGTGACCGCCTACTCGGATCCGGCCCTGCCGGGGTTCGGCCACTACAAGTACGACCACGAGGGCACGCCGGCCCGCCGCGTCGTGCACATCGACCACGGCATCTTCCGCGGCTTCATGAACAGCCGGCAGACCGCGGCGATCTTCGGCGGCGAGCCCAACGGCCACTGGAAGGCCACCGACGCCTCGCTGGTCCCGCTGATCCGCATGTCGAACACGGTCTTCGACGCCGGTACGCGCCCGGCGGAGGACATGGTGAAGGAGGTCGACCGCGGCTACTACGTGGCCGGCCACCGCACGCCGTCGATCGCCGAGAGCCGAGAGAACTTCCGCATCTCCGCGCGCCGCGTCTACGAGATCCGGAACGGCGAGCTCGGCCAGCTCTACCGCGACGGCGGCATCGCCGCCGACTCGCGCGACTACCTCATGAACGTCGACGCGGTCGGCACGGACTTTCGCCTGTACCCGATCCCGAACTGCGGCAAGGGGCAGCCGATGCAGACCAAGAAGCTTGGCAACGGCGGCCCGACGATGCGAACGCGCGCGCGGGTGCTCGGCGGCTAGACGTGCGCGGCGCGCTCACCTTCGTCGGGGCCATCGGCTTGCTGGTCGCGAGCGCCGCGCCCGCGGCGCCTCCTGAATATCCCGTCAGCTTCATCAAGGTCGACGAGCTCAAGCAATCGCTCGACCGCGGCGTCAAGGCGGACATCATCGACGTCCGCCACTGGGAGCAGTTCGTCGAGAGCCACGTCAAAGGCGCCCGGTCCATGCCGCTCAGAGTCGTCAGCGAGCGCGCGGGAGAAATCTCCAAGACAGGCCTGGTAGTCTTCTATTGAACGTGTCCACACGCGCTGTCCCGGGGGGCCAGCGACATTCTGTACTCGCTCGGGTGGCGGAACCACCGCGTGCTCGAGGAAGGTCTCCCGGGCTGGATGGACAAGGGCTATCCCGTGGAGGGTCGCAACCCGAAGGCGCCGCCCGGACACTGAGCCGACGATGAGGACGGTCGACGAGCTGGCGCGGGCGAGCGAGGAAGCGCTGGCGCTCGTCGCGCGCCAGCCGGACGTGCGGGAGGCCGAGGTGTTCGTGTCCGCGAACTCCGCCGTCTTGACGCGGCTCAACTACACCTCGCACATCCCCTGCAACGGCGTCGAGGAGCCCAAATCGACCGAGTCCTACGGGCTCGGCATCCAGGCGGTCTTCGACACACCCGAGGGCCCCCGGATCGGCTTCGGCAGCGAGCCGAGCGATCTCTCGGTCGGGGGCGCCGAGCGCGCGCTGGTGAAAGCCCGCCGGGCTGCGGTGGCCGACCTCGAATTCGTCTCGCTCCCCTCGCCCACGCGCGCCGCGCGCACACTGGCCGACTACCACGATCCGCGGCTCATGGCGCTCGACGATGCGGGGCTGGTGGAGGCGGGCTGGAAGATCACCGGCGGCGCGCTCCGGACGTTCAGCGCCTCGAGTCGGCTGGCCGAGCTCGCGCAGGACGACGAGGGCCTGCGGCGGCTGGGCCTCATCCTCGGCGGCGACGTGACGATCCTGCGCGAGCGGATGGCGATCGCCTCGACCACGATGCCGCGCGCCCAGACCGACGAGACGTCGCTGATCACCGCGTTCGCGACCGCGATGGTCGAGACGCGGGGCGCCAAGGGCTCGGGCGCGTCCACCGGCACGCGGCTCGACCACTTCACCGACGAGGCGGGCGTGGAGGCCGCGCAGAACGCGATCGCCGCGATCGGCGGCGAGCGGGTGCCGTCGGGCACCTACACCGTCGTGTTCGGCCGCCAGCCCGTGGCCGATCTGCTCAACAACATCGTGATCCCCGCGTGCACCGCGAGCTCGTTCTACTCGTCGAGCACGCCGTTTCTCGGCAAGCTCGGCCGCGCGGTGGCCTCCCCTCGAGTGTCGCTCTACGACGACGGCGCGCGCCCCGGCTTCATGGGCTCGAAGGGGATCACGTGCGAGGGGCTGCCGACCGGGCGCACCGCGCTGATCACGCACGGCCGGCTCGTCGGCTGCCTCTCGAACTGGTACGAGACCCAGCGCCTGCTGCGCGACCCGGCCCTCGGCGAGAAGCTCGGCGCCACCGGGGCGGCGGCCGAGGCGGCCCTCGCGCCGCGCAACGGCTTTCGCTTCGGCTCCGGCGGCGGCCGGCAGTTCGACACGGCGCCCGGCGTCGCGGCCTCGAACGTGGTGCTCGAGGGCGCCGAGGCCGTCGCGCTCGACGAGCTCCTGCGCCGAGTGGGCAACGGCCTCTACGTCGGGCGCATCTGGTACACCTACCCGATCAACGGGCTGCGCGCGGGGGATTTCACCTGTACCGTCGTCGCCGATTCCTATATCATTCGCGACGGGCGGATCGCGGCGCCGCTCAAGGCCAACGCGATCCGGATCAACGACAACATCGCCACGTTCCTGAACAACGTCACCGGGATCACCAAGGACGTGAAGGGCACGATCGTCTGGGCTGCGGACGAGGTCGTGTACGCGCCCGAGGTCGCCGTCACCGGCGTCCGGGTCGACGAAATCGCGGGATTCATGGAGGAGCTCGACTGATGGCTGAAGTACGTCTCGAGTCGATCGCGCGCGAGTGTCGTGTGCAGATCCTTCGCATGCTCGCCCACGCGGGCTCCGGGCATCCCGGAGGCTCTCTCTCGGTGATCGACATCCTCACGACGCTCTACTTCGGGCGGCTGCGCTACGACGCCAAGCGCCCGGACTGGCCGGATCGCGACCGCGTCGTGCTCTCGAAGGGCCACGCGGTGCCCGCCCTCTATGCCGTGCTCGCGAAGGCCGGCTACTTCCCGGAGAAGCAACTCATCACCTTGCGCAAGCTCGGCTCGCCGCTCCAGGGCCACCCCGATCGGACGATGCTGCCGGGCATCGAAGCGGCCACCGGCTCCCTCGGCCAGGGGCTCTCGATCTCACTCGGGCTGGCGCTCGGCCTCAAGCTCGCGGCCAAGAAGTCGCGCGTCTACTGCATCCTCGGCGACGGCGAGACCCAGGAGGGCCAGGTGTGGGAGGCCGCGATGTCGGCGCCGAAGCTCGGCCAGCCCGACCACGCGCTCGACAACCTCGTGGTGATCCTGGACTACAACCGGATCCAGCTCGACAACTTCGTGAAGAAGGTGCTCGACATCGAGCCGGTGACCGCCAAGTGGCAGTCGTTCGGCTGGCCGGTCGTCGAGATCGACGGCCACGACATCGGGCAGATCACGAAGGCGCTGGACCAGGCCGAAGCCACGACGGGCGTGCCCACCTTCATCGTGGCGCACACGGTGAAGGGCAAGGGCGTGTCGTTCATGGAGAACGACCCGGAGTGGCACGGCAAGGCGCCGAAGCCCGCGGAGGCGATCAAGGCCATCCGCGAGGTGCTCGGGGTCACCGAGAGCGCCTGGGACGACTACGTGAAAACCGATGCGGCGACGCGCGCGATCGTGGACGAGCTCGCCGCCCTGGAGAAGAAGTGATGCCGGCCAAGGCCAGCCGCGCCGCGTTCGGGGAAGCGCTGATCGATCTCGGGGCCAAGGACGAGCGGATCGTCACGATCGACGCCGACCTGTCCAAGTCGACGATGACCGTGAATTTCGCCAAGAAGTATCCGCAGCGGGCGTTCAACGTGGGCATCGCCGAGTCCAACATGATCGGGATCGGCGCCGGCCTGGCGCTCACCGGGCGCATCCCGTTCGCGTGCTCGTTCGCGTGCTTCCTCGCAGGCCGCTTCGAGACGATCCGCACCTCGGTCGGCTACACGAACGCGAACGTGAAGCTCGTCGGCACGCACTCCGGCATCGCGATCGGCGAGGACGGCTACAGCCAGATGGGCGTCGAGGACGTCGCCTGCATCCGCTCGCTCCCGAACATCGGGATCATCCAGCCCGCCGACGAGGTCGAGACCAAGCAGGCCATTGCCTACGCCGTCGAGCACCAGGGCCCACTCTATCTCAGGCTCACGCGGCAGAACCTCGAGCCCGTCTGCCCGCCGGACTATCGCTTCCAGTACGGCCGCTGGCTCGTGCTCAGGAAGGGCCACGACGTCAGCTTGATCGGCTCGGGCGGCCCGCTGTTCAATTGCCTCGAGGCGGCCAAGCGGCTGGAGGCCGACGGCATCTCGGCCGAGGTGATCGACGCGGCGTGCATCAAGCCGCTGGACGAAGAGCTGCTGGTCCAGTCGGCGGGCAAGACCGGCCACGTCGTGACCGTGGAGGATCACTCGATCCACGGTGGCCTGGGCGGCGCGGTGGCCGAGTTTCTCGGTGACGTACTGCCCACGCCGACGAAGCGACTGGGCGTTCACGGATTCGGCGAGTCGGGCGACGCGAAGGGCCTCTACGCCAAGCACGGCCTCGACCCGGCCGGGATCGCCGCGAGCGTGAAGAAGTTCCTGCACCGCTGAGCCGGCGCGCGTCACCGCGAGTGGCAGGTCGGGCGGCGAGGGCGCTCCCCACGCTGCCCGACTATCTCAGGTCCGGGCTCGACCTCGTCTTCGTCGGCATCAATCCTGGCCTCTATTCAGCGCGCCAGGGACATTACTTCGCGCGCTCGACGAACCGCTTCTGGCCGGCGTTCACGTCGTCGAGGCTCAGCGCGCAGGTGCGCCGCGGCCTCGGCGTCGAGGTGCTCCGCCCCGAGCACGACGGGGCGTTGCTGAGACTGGGTATCGGCTTCACGGACGTGGTCAAGCGCGCCTCCGCCAACGCGGCGGAGCTCGAAGTCGCGGACTTTCAGAAGTGGGCGCCGCAGCTCCTTCGGAAGATCCGTCGCCTTTCGCCGCGCGTCGCATGCTTCCACGGCCTCACGGCCTATCGGCCATTCCTCGCGCTGGCGCTCGGCGTCGGGGACCGTGCGCCGTCGCTAGGTGCCCAACCGGAGATGGTCGGCGCGACGCGCCTCTTCGTCGTACCGAATCCCAGCCCGGCCAACGCTCACTTCACCCTCGCCGATCAGACGACCTGGTACGACCGCCTGGCGGACTTCATCACCACCCCGAGCCCAGCGTCATAAGAGGCAGTTGAGAAGGTTCCAGATCAACCGCCTGCCCCGGGGTGGACCATCTCGTCGGGCCGGACCCAGCGGTCGTACTGCTCGGCGGTCACGTAGCCGGAAGCGAGCGCGGCGGCGCGGAGCGTGAGCCCGCCGGCGTGCGCCTTCTTGGCAATCTCGGCCGCCCGGTCGTAGCCGATGTGGGGCGCGAGGGCGGTCACCAGCATGAGCGAGCGCTCGACGAGCTCGGCGATGCGTGCGCGGTTCGCCTCGATCCCCTCCACGCAGAACTCGCGGAAGCGCGCGCACGCGTCGGTCAGGAGCTCGACCGAGTGCAGGAAGTCGAAGATGATGACCGGCTTGAAGACGTTCAGCTCGAAGTTGCCCTGCGACCCGGCGATCGCGATCGCCGCGTCATTGCCCATCACCTGGACGGCGACCATCGTGACCGCCTCGGCCTGGGTCGGATTGACCTTGCCCGGCATGATCGACGAGCCCGGCTCGTTCTCGGGCAGCGCGAGCTCGCCGAGGCCGCTGCGCGGGCCCGACCCGAGCCAGCGCAGATCGTTGGCGATCTTCATGAGCGCGCCGGCGAGCGTCCGCAAGGCGCCGCTGGCCATCACGAGATCGTCGTGGGCCGCGAGCGCGGCGAACTTGTTGGCGGCCGAGGTGAACGGCAGGCCGGTCAGCTCGGCGAGCTTCGCGGCGACGGCCTCGCCGAATCCCGGCGGCGCGTTGAGGCCGGTGCCGACGGCGGTGCCGCCGATCGCCAGCGCCAGGAGGCCCGGCAGGGTCGCGTCGATCCGCCCGAGGGCCGCGTCGAGCTGGGCGACGTAGCCCGAGAACTCCTGACCGAGCGTGAGCGGCACGGCGTCTTGCAGATGGGTGCGACCGATCTTCACGACGTCGTCGAACTCCCGCACCTTGGCGGCGAGCGCCTCGCGCAGCGCGCGCACGCTCGGGACGAGCCGCCGGGTCAGCTCGAGGGCCGCCGCGACGTGCATCGCCGTCGGGAACGTGTCGTTGGACGACTGCGACATGTTGACGTGGTCGTTGGGATGGATCGGATCCTTACTGCCGAGCTTGCCGCTGGCGAGCTCGATCGCGCGGTTCGCGATCACCTCGTTGACATTCATGTTGGTCTGGGTGCCGGAGCCGGTCTGCCACACCGACAGCGGGAAGTGATCGTCCAGCTTGCCGACGATGACCTCGTCGGCCCCGCGCACGATCAGCTCGGCGCGCTTCGGATCGAGGAGGCCGAGCTTCTCGTTGACCAGGGCCGCCGCCTTCTTGAGAAGCCCCAGCGCGCGCACGACCGGGAGGGGCATGCGGTCGTGACCGATCGCGAAGTGGTGCAGCGAGCGCTCGGTCTGAGCGCCCCAGTAGCGATCGGCGCGGACCTCGATCCGTCCCATGCTGTCGGTCTCGATCCGGGTCGCCGGAGCTTCCGCCATGCGCGACCTACTGGAGCAGCTTGTAGCCGTAGAAGAGACCGAAGGCGATCGAGCCGACCCCGGCGCAGAGCGCGATCATCCGCTGAGCCCGGCCGTAGCGGAGCGCCATCGACACCGGATAGGCCATGACCGCGGTCAACAGGGTCATGCCGATGATCGTGCCGATCCCGAAAATCAGGAGATAGAAGACCGCGCTCACCGCGGAGTGAAGGGTCGTCAGCACCAGCAGCGAGATCGCCGCGCTGCCGGCGAGGCCGTGCACCGCGCCGACGACCACCGCGCGCCCGGCGGGCCAGCCGCTCTTCCAGCCGAGCGCGGCCATCCAGCGCGAGGGATGCACGTGCGGGTGCTCGTGCTCGTGCTCCCCGCCGTGCACGTGGGCGTGGCTGTGAACGATCGTGGCGCCGCGGTCGTGGTCGTGATCGGCGACGAGATGCGCGGTCGGCACCGGCTCGGGCGCCCGCATCCCGTCGCGCAGGCGCAGGGCGCCCAGCACGATCAGCATGACCGCCACCGCCAGCTCGAGGCCGTCGCTGATCGCCGTCGTGATCGTGAGCTTCAGTCCGATGATGATGGCGCCCACGATCGTCAAGGTCGTCATGTGGCCGGCGCCCCACAGGGCTCCGACCAGGGCGCCGTTGGCGAAGCGGCGCTCCCGGGTCATGATGGTCGCCACCGCCACCAGATGGTCGGCGTCGGTCGCGTGCTGAAGACCGAGGACGAATCCCAGGGCGAGCGCCGAGAACGGCGCGGCGTCCACGAGCGCGATCACTCCGACATCTTGAGGAGGAGCCCGGTGCGCCGCGCCCGCTGGATGGCGGCCCGGAACGCCCAGTGGGCGAGCGCGGCGTAGAGGGCCGAGAGCGCGAGCCCGGTCGCGGCCGGCGCGCGGAACTCGGACGCGAACCCGTAGTGCGCGCGATAGGCGTCGAGGAAGTAGGTGAGCGGGAGCGCCCGCGCGACGGCGGCCATCGAGTCGGGGAGCACCGAGATCGGATAGTAGATGCCCGCGAGCACGAGCACCAGGTTGACGCTCGCCCAGGCGAAGGCCTCGGCGCGGTTGCCGAACAGGGTGATCAGGGCGCACACGGCGACGCCGACCACCCAGGCGGTGAGGAAGCAGCCGAGCAGGAACGTGCCGAGCGCCAGCCAGCCCGGCTGGAGCACGTGGAAGCCGAAGGCCCAGCGGCCGAGCGCGGCCAGCAGCACGAACACCGCGAGGCTGCGCACCATGCCGACGATCCACGAGCCGAGCGTCAGGTGGCGGATGCCGATCGGCGCCAGGAACTGGTGCTTGAGCGATTTCGACCACACGTCGAGCAGGACCGCGTACGCGACCTCGAGCTGGCAGACGTTCACGACCGAGAGCGCGATCGTGCCGACCAGCACGAACGACGCCTGCGCCTCGCTGAGCTCGAGGAATCGCGACATCAGGCCGATCGACAGGATCCCGACGATCGGCCAGAAGAGCAGCTCGAAGAAGAAGAACACGTTGCGCGCGCTCATGAGGGCGTTGCGGAGCGTCACCGCCCAGACCGCGAGCAGCTCATTTCGCCAGCTCAACGAAGACCTCCTCGAGCTCCGGCTCGCGGACCTGCACGTTGCGGATGACGACGCCCTCGGCGTGGAGCGCGCGGAGCAGCTCCGGCAGCCGCTTCTCGGCCTCGTCCACCGTGCACTCGACCCAGCCGTCGACCTCGACGCAGCGCAGGACGCCCGGGCTCTCGGCGAGCCACGGCACGCGCGCGGGGTCGAGCTTGAGCGCGATCACCTCGCCGAGGCGGATCTGGCGCTTGAGCTCTCCGGACGTGCCCCGCGCCAGGATGCGCCCGGCCTTGATGAACGCGATCTCGTCGCAGAGCTCGTCGGCCTCGCGCATGTAGTGGGTCGTCAGCACGATCGTGATCCCCTGCTCGCGGCGCAGCCGCGCGATGTGGGCGCGCACCCGCACCGCGACGTCGGGGTCGAGGCCGAGCGTGGGCTCGTCGAGGAACAGGAGCTCGGGCTCGTTGACCAGCGACTTGGCCAGCGCCACACGCTGCTTGAGCCCGGTCGACAGCTCCGAGTACGGCACGCGCCGGTACGGCTCGAGCTCGGTGAGCTCGATCAGCGAGTCGACCCGGCGCCGGAGCGCGCGGCCGCTCAGGCCGTAGAGGCGGCCGTAAAACGCGACGATCTCGCCGACGCGCAGGCTCCACAGGAACGACGGCCGACCGCTCACCATGTTGAGCCGCCGGCGCAGCGCGCTCGCCTCGCGGACGACGTCGAGCCCGAGCACCGTCACCCGCCCGCGATCGGGCGTCAGCAAGGTCGCGAGGATCGAGAGCAAGGTGGTCTTGCCCGCGCCGTTGGGACCGAGCACGCCAACGATCGCGCCGCGCGCCACCGTCAGCGAGACGCCGCGCAGCGCGACGGTCTCGCGGCGCCGGAGCCATCCCGAATGAAACGTCTTCTCGACATCGTGCGCGTCGATCGCGAGCATACTCAAGGATGATACCATCCGCGTCATGGCGGGCTCCGGCGGGTGGCGC
>Ga0306924_10002845_pt1 | contig 16469 bp, 16 predicted proteins | sample sta12Can44000111_FD_203756 | JGI IMG/M metagenome (GOLD analysis project Ga0306924, IMG submission 203756) | Lab enrichment of tropical soil microbial communities from Luquillo Experimental Forest, Puerto Rico - statanox.12C.anox.44.000.111 (v2)... | ecosystem: Environmental > Terrestrial >... | reverse complement strand
ATGCTGCGTGAGCCGGATCGCGCCATAGCCAGCCAGCGCAACGAGAATTGCGACGCTTGCGAGCGGTGCGAGGAAACGGCGCCGTGTATCGCCGGAATGATCCGCAAGCACGGCGGGACTCGCGAAAATAAAAACTGCGAGGAACGTCATTCCCCACAGGCCGAGCAGCGCCGACGCCTGCGCGAGCACCAACGGACCGGTGAGCGCGTGGCCGTAGGCGTTCCAGGGAAATCCACTGACCACGTGGCCACGCAGCCATTCGGCAATCGTCAGGCTCGCCGCGAGGGTAAGCACGCGGATGGTTCCGCGCGTCCACAGGAGCCTGGCGAGCGCGAGGCCGAATGCCGTGTAGAGCGCCATCCCGGCCGGGAGCGCGGTGACGGCGATCGGCAGCAGCCAGGCGAATTTGTCCGCATCGACCAGGAACGCATAACCGACCCAATAAAGCCCGGCGAGGAAATAGCCGAAGCCGAACCACCAGCCGGCGATCGCGGCGGCGCCGACGCCGCCGAACCGTCCGGCGGCCGCGCCATCCACGAGCCACACCAGCACCGGAAATGTGAGGAACAGAATCGGCCAAAAATTAAACGGCGCAAGTGCGAGCGCGGAAGCGGCACCGGCCGCGAACGCGATAGCGGCGCGCCGCCATCCCCATGCGAGCACGATCGAATGGGCGAGTGTCACCAGCCGCGGAACAGTCAGGACGATCCTCCGTCCGAGGCTGGGCGCGCTTCGCCGCGCTCGCCTGTCTCCGCCGGTGGTGCAGCTTGTGGAGCGTCTCCCTCGGGCCGATCCTCGCGCCGCTTGGGCGCGCGGCGGCCGGAACGGTCTCTACCGCGGTAGATGCGCAAGCGCTTGACCCGGCGCGGGTCGGCATCGAGCACTTCGATCTCGAAACCGCTCGGGCCAGGCACGAGTTCGCCGCGCACCGGGACACGCCCGACTCGCGTGACCAGATAGCCGCCCAAGGTGTCGACGTCCTGCGCCGCCTCGCCGACGTCGAACTCGGCCCCGATCGTCGCCGTCACGTCGTCGAGGCTGGCGCGCGCGTTGGCGAGATAAGAGCCGTCGTGCTGGCGCACCACCCCAATCGTGACGTCCTCGTCGTGCTCGTCTTCGATATCGCCGACAATTTGCTCGACGATGTCCTCGATCGAAATGAGGCCGTCGGTCCCGCCGTATTCGTCGATCACCAGAGCCAGATGGATTCGCGTCGCCTGCATCTTTGCGAGCAGATCGATCGCCGGCATCGAGGGCGGCACGAACAGAATCGTGCGCACCAGATTGGTCGACGACAACGGCGCCGAGAGGTCTATCGCCTTGAGATCGAGACCGGCGGTGAACGGCTTCTTGCGTCGCGGCTTGGTCGAGGCGCTCGCGGCGGCGCGATTGGCCATGTAGCCGATCAGATCGCGGATGTGCACCATGCCGGTCGGATCGTCGAGCGTGTCGTCATAGACGACGAGCCGCGAATGCGCGGCGACCTCGAACACCTTGACCAGCTCGCCCAGCAAAATGTCTTTTTGCACCGCGACGATGTCGGCGCGCGGTACCATCACGTCCTCGACCCCGCGCTCGCGCAGGCCGAGGATATTCTTGAGCATCGCGCGCTCTTCCGGCGAAAAGCCGGACTCGGCCGCCGCTCCCGTCTCAAGCACGACCTCGAGATCGGCGCGGATCGAGTTCGTCTTCCAGCCCAAGAACGTGCGCAGCAGACGCGCGACCCACGCCATGCCGCCCTCGCGCACGACGTCGCTCGGGTGCGGCACCGGAACCGGAAGATTGGTTCGTTCGCCCACGGCGCCGGCCGGTTCAGCGCGACGAGGCGCATCGCTGTCGGACATGGCAGTCGACGTCACCTTGTAGTGCCGTCCTTCGCGTAAGGGTTCGGCACGCCGAGCCGCGCGAGAATCGCAACTTCCAGCCGTTCCATCTCGGCGGCCTCGGCGTCCGACTGATGATCGTAGCCCAGCAGGTGGAGAAAGCCATGGACGGCGAGATGGCCGAGATGGTCGGCGAAAGGCTTACCTTCGACTGCGGCCTCGCGCGCCGTGGTTTCGTAAGCGATGGCGATATCGCCGAGCATTTCGCTGCCAGCGGCGGCCGGAAACGAAAGTACGTTGGTGGGTTCCGGGTGACCGCGCCAACGGGCGTTGAGTTCGCGCATGGCGGTATCATCGCACAGCATGATGGCGAGTTCGCGAGCTTGCGTGGCGTCGGTCACCTCCGCGGCTTCGCCGATGGCGCGGCGGACCACGGCGGCGGCGTTCGGCTCGTCGCGCCACAACGGTGACTCGACCACGGTGTCGATCGTGGGTGACGGCCGTGCCCGCGGGGCGACGGACGACATCACTCCCTGCCTTCGCGCTTGTGCGCAGACGCGGTGGTCTGCTCGTAAGCAGCGACGATCCGCGCCACGAGGGGATGACGGATGACATCCTCATGAGTGAAGACCACGTGGCCGATGCCGTCGACATTGGCGAGCAGGCGAACCGCTTCGGCAAGCCCGGAGGTCTGCCCCTGCGGCAGGTCGACCTGGCTCGGGTCGCCGGTGACCATCATCCGGCTGTTCTCGCCCAACCGGGTGAGAAACATCTTCATCTGCATGGCCGTGGTGTTTTGTGCTTCGTCGAGAATCACCGCGGCGTTCGACAGCGTGCGCCCGCGCATAAAGGCGAGCGGCGCGATTTCGATTTCGCCGCTTTGCAGTGCGCGCTCGACGATGCGCGCGTCCATCATGTCGAACAGCGCGTCGTAGATCGGCCGCAGGTAGGGATCGACCTTCTCGCGCATGTCGCCCGGAAGAAAACCGAGCCGTTCGCCCGCTTCCACTGCCGGGCGCGAAAGGATGATGCGGTCGACTTCCTTGCGCTCGAACAATTGCACCGCATAGGCAACGGCAAGCCAGGTCTTGCCGGTGCCCGCCGGGCCGGTGCCGAACACCAGCGGGCAGCGTTTGAGCGCCCGTACATACGCATCCTGGCCGGCGGTGCGCGCGCGCACGAGGCACTTGCGCAGATTGATCTCTTCGAAGTTCGGCCGCGCGGCCGCCGGATCGAAATCGAACAGAGAAGCCTGCGAAATCACCAGGCGGATCGCGCCTTCGACGTCACCCGGCACGAGGTCATGCCCGCGCTTGAGCTGCTCGTAGAGGCTTTCGAGCACCCGGCGCGCCTGCTCGCAGGCTTCGCGCGAGCCTTCGATCGTGACCTGATTGCCGCGCGAGTCGGCAACGACCCCGAGCCGGCGCTCGATCGAGGCTAGGTTCTGCCCGTACTGACCAAATAACGCGGAGGCGAGGCGGTTGTCGTCGAACGCCATCACGATTTGGGCCGCCGTGCCTTCCCCGATCACCTCAGGGGCGCGAACGAGCGAGCCATTGTCCGGTCTCGATCGGGCCAAGCGTCAGGCTCCTGCCGCGGCGAGCGCCGCCTGACGCGGACGCGCCGCCGTCAGCGGCTCATCGAGCACGCCGAAGAGGCTGTTCGGCGCAACCTCTGTGATCCGCACTGTGACGACTTCGCCGATGAGCTCAGGGGAAGCCATCACCTGCACCGGCTGCAGATAGGGCGAGCGGCCGACCAACTGTCCGGGATGCCGACCGGGCTTTTCCAACAGCACGGAAAACGTCATTCCCAGCGTCCCGGCATTAAACGCCGTCTGATGCGTGTCGATCGTCACTTGCAGGCGCGCTAGGCGTTCGACCTTGATCGCTTCCGGGACTTGCTCGGGCATGAGGGCGGCGGGTGTGCCGGGCCGCGGCGAGTATTTGAACGAGAACGCGCCTGCGAAGCCAATGTCATCGACCAACGTAACGGTCTCGTGAAAGTCCTGCTCGGTCTCGTCCGGGAAACCGACGATGAAGTCGGAGGTGAGCGCGAGATCCGGTCGCGCCGTGCGCAGGCGTTCCACGATGTCGATGTAATGCGCGCGCGTGTGGCGCCGTTGCATCGCCGCGAGCACACGATCTGAGCCTGACTGCACCGGCAGATGCAGGCAGGGCATGAGCTGCGCCAAATCGCGGTGCGCTGCGATCAAACTGTCATCCACGTCGGCCGGATGGCTGGTGGTGTAACGCAGCCGCGCAATGCCCTCGATCTCGGCCACGCGATGGAGCAAGCGGCCCAGCGTCCATTCGACGCCAGCGGGCCCCGCGCCATGGTAGGCGTTCACGTTCTGCCCGATGAGCGTGACCTCGCGCACGCCGGCGGCGGCCAGCCGTTCCACTTCGGCAACGACCTGCGCGACCGGCCGCGAGATTTCCGCGCCGCGCGTATAGGGCACGACGCAAAACGTGCAGAAACGGTCGCAGCCCTCCTGGACGGTGACGAACGCGGTGATGCCGCGCCCGCGGGTCGCCGCCTTGCTCGGCGGCGCAAGGAAATCGAACTTATCCTCGACCGGAAATTCGTTATCGACCACGCGTCCCTCGCGCGCGACGCGGTCGAGGAGCGCCGGCAGGCGATGATAGCTCTGCGGTCCGAAAACGAGGTCGACTGCCGGCGCGCGGCGGAGGATTTCCTCGCCTTCCGCCTGGGCGACGCAGCCCGCCACCGCGACCGTCATCGCGCGATCCTCGCGACCGGCGGCTTCCTTCAATCTGCGGATGCGGCCGAGTTCCGAATAAACCTTCTCGGCCGCTTTCTCGCGAATGTGGCAGGTATTGAGGATGACTAAATCGGCGGCCTCGGGTGCGGCGGTCTCGGTGAAGCCGTGCGGCGCCAAAACGTCCGCCATACGATTAGAATCGTAGACGTTCATCTGACAGCCGTAGGATTTGATGAAAAGTTTGCGGGGTCCGCTCATGCCGGTCCTGCCGATGTCGATCGGGGCCGTTCGGACCGAGGGCGCATCACGGGACATTCCGGTGCTTGAGATATCCCTTGTTCGGGCGGCCGCAACCGCATTGGCGCTCGTCTTAGCGGGTTTTGCGGCAAAATGGAATGCGGGCGGCTCGCCCCTGACGCGAGTGTAGACGGAAGAAAATGCCGGCGGGCCTCTGCCGGTATACGGCAGAGGCCCTGTGCACGTCGTCAGGTGTTAACCGTCAGACGGTGATCGGAACCGTTTTTGTCCAGACAACGCCGACCGGACCCGACCCGGACCCTGACAGGCCTGGGATTGGCGTCGTCGTTACCGCGAATTTTCAGGGTCCGCCCCAGTTGATCCGGACGAGAGTCAGTTCGTAGGAGCCCGATTGCAGAATGTGACCCGGGTTGAATTTGTACTCCACCGGGTTGTCAAAACCCGACTTGAGGTAACAAAGTTCGGAACTGCCGGCCGTAGTCGAGGCCACTATGTAAAGTTCGTTGTCGTATACTGTGATATGAATCTGCGTTGTATTAGCCATAATGCTAATCCTTCCTTGGATCAGATGTTTGCGAATACCAACTAGATAAAACGAGGGATTAAGGCCTTCTTGCGCTGGGCGTATTCGCCGCTGTGTCCCAGCTCAGCCCTTCGCTTTCTCATCATCGAGCGGCACGGCGTACAGCTCGAGCCGGTGATCGACCAGGCGGTAGCCAAGCCGGCGCGCGATCTCCGCCTGCAGGCGCTCGATCTCGTCCGATTGGAACTCGACCACGTCGCCGGTGCGCAGATTGATCAGATGGTCGTGATGCGTGTCGGAAATTTGTTCGTAGCGCGCCCTGCCCTCGCGAAAATCATGACGCTCGATGATACCGGCGTCCTCGAACAGCTTGACGGTCCGGTAGACGGTGGAGATCGAGATGCGGCCGTCCACCGCGGCGCAGCGCCGGTAAAGTTCTTCGACGTCCGGGTGATCGGCCGAATGCGCGAGCACGCGGGCGATGACGCGTCGCTGCTCGGTCATCCGCATGCCTTTGGCGGCGCACAGCGCCTCGATGTTTGCTCTCGGTTCGGCCATTTGCCCATCATAACGAAGAGCGTGCGCAAGCGAAATCGGCCGCGCTCACCCGAGATCGCGGCGCAGCACCAGGGCCGCCGCGGACGCAGTCCCCGGCCGTGAATAATAACCCTCGCGCCGGCCCACCTGGCGGAACGCGCTACGGTCATAAAGACGCCGTGCCGGCACGTTGTCGTCGTCGACTTCGAGAAAGACCGTGCGTACGCCAAGCCCGGCAAGCCTACGTAAATGCAAATCGAGAAGCCGGCGCGCCAGTCCGCGGCCTTGCTGCGCGCGGGCCACCGCGACCGAGAGGATCTCCGTCTCACCGGCGGCGATGCGCGAGATGATGAAACCGACCGGCCGCCCGCCGAGCGTTGCCCGATGCGCGAGCACGCTGCGGTCGAGAAGCAGCCGCTCGAATTCGTTTTCGCTCCAGCCGCGACGAAACGAAGCACCGTGCAGCGTCGCAAGCGTCGCTGCGTCGCGCGGACCCGCTTCACTCAGCATCGGCTCCGGCCGGGCGAAGAAGCGGGCGAATGGCCGTCTCATTGACGGGCAATCCGGGCGGCGTCCTGAGGCCGGGCGTCGGGCGGGCGCAGGTAGAGCGGCTTGGGCAAGGCGCGATCCGGCTCGGCGGCGGCGCCCAGTCGCGCCACCCAGCCGATGTCCGGTGCGCTCGCCGCCACGACCCGCGGGGCGGGTTCATCCGCAGGCCACTCCGCCACGACAAGGTCGGCCGCCGATCCGGTGATCAATGCAGGCGCTCGACCGCGCGCGGCCTCGACCGCATCGCGCAGCGACGCGAGCCGCGGCGGTGTTGTTGCCCGCCCGCCGGGGCCGAACACCTGCATGTAAACGTGGCCGTGCCGGGCATCGATCACCGGGATCACCGTCCCGGCGAAACCGGCGGCGACGTACGGCGCCGTGAAGACGGCGAGGGTGGTGAGCCCGATCGCCGGCTTGCCGGCCGCAAGCGCAATCCCGCGCGCGGCCGCAATTCCGACCCGTACCCCGGTGAAGCTGCCCGGGCCGACGGTGACGGCGATGCGGTCGATATCGGCGAAGTCCAGGTGGGCCGCGTCCATCACCCGCGCGATCAGCGGCATCAGCGCTTCCGCATGGCCGCGAGCCATCGGCACCGTTTCGCTTGCCACCAGATCGCGCCGCTCGGTGTCGAGCACCCCCGCCGCGCAGGCATCTAGCACGGTATCGAGGGCAAGAACGCGCATGCCCGGGCCGATGAGCTTAGGCTGGCCGTACCTCGGTCACGTCGGGGACGAAGTGGCGCAGCAGATTTTCGATGCCGTGGCGCAAGGTCGCGGTGGATGACGGGCAGCCGGAGCAGGCCCCTTTCATGGTGAGATAAACCACCCCGTCTTTGTAGCCGCGGAAGGTGATGTCTCCGCCGTCGTTCGCGACCGCCGGTCGCACGCGCGTTTCGATCAGTTCCTTGATGGTCGCGACCGTCTCGGAATCTTTGTCGTCGAAAAACTCGTCGGCCGCCTCGCTCTGTCGCCCGTTCGTCACTACCGGCTCACCCGACATGAAGTGTTCCATGATGGCGCCGAGGATTGCCGGCTTGAGCTGCTGCCATTCGCCGTCCGTCTTCGTCACGGCGATGAAATCGGATCCGAGGAACACGCCGCCGATGCCGGAGATATCGAACAGGCGCTCGGCGAGCGGCGAATTGGCCGCCTCCGCCCGGTCGCGCATGTCGAGGGTTGCGTTGTCCAGCACGGGTCGACCGGGAAGAAACTTGAGGGTTGCCGGATTGGGCGTCGCCTCGGTCTGAATGAACATGGCTTCTGCTCCGTAGCCGGCGTGGGATCAAAGGCCCGCGCGGCGATTATTGGCGTCCCCTATGTAATGGATCGCGGCCGCGGCGAAAAGTGCGCGGCTCACGACAGGGCGTCGATGTCTTCATCGCCGAGATGGCCGGGCACGATTGCGACCGGGATCGGAAAGTTCGCGACCGTCTTGCCCAGGTTCGAGACCAGCGGTCCGGGCCCTTCCTTGCTGGTGCCGGCCGCCAGCACGAGTACCGCGATGTCCTCGTCGGACTCGATCAGGCCGAGGATTTCCTCTGCCTTCTCGCCGTCGCGCACGACCCGCTCGGGCGTGATGCCGGCAATGCCGTTGGCGCGATTGGCGAATTGATCGAGGATCATGTTTGCGGCCTCGTGTGCCTCCGCTTTCATGATGTCAGCGACGCCGAGCCATTGCTGATGCCGATCTTCCGGTTCGATCACGAGCAGCATCAACACGCTGGCACCGGTGCGCGCCGCGCGCCGGCTCGCGTAATAGAGGGCGCGGTCGCACTCGGGCGAACCGTCGATGATGACAAGATATTTCGGTTTGTGCCCAGATTCGTAGCTGCGGCGCTTGCGGCTCATGGCCCTCCCCCGGGGTGTCCCACCCTCGGTACGGCGCAGCTAGTGTCCCGATTCCGAAGTTCGCCCGAGTTTGCCGCACGCTCAGCAGCGAACTTCGGAATCGAAGGACACTAGCAACTCCATGATTCTAGTGCCGCTTTGAACCCGAAGTTCGCATTCGGACTCGCGGCAATTGTTGCGAACTTTCGGGTTCGCGGCACTAGGATTTCAATGCTGCCATGGCGGTCGGCCCGGCGACAAGCGGCTCCCCGTTAGTTAGCGCCGCACGAAGCCGACGATGCCTTTGACCATCTTCATCGTTTCCGCCGCGATCGCCTGGGCGCGCGCGGCGCCGTCGGCGAGCACCGCGTCGATATGGCCGGGATCGGCGACGAGGCGCTTCATCTCGGCGGTGATCGGCCCCAGCTTCGCGACCGCGAGATCGGTGAGAGCGGTTTTGAACGTGGAGAATTGCGCGCCGGCAAACTCCTTGAGCGCCTGCTCCTCGCTCACGTCGGCGAGCGCCGCGTAGATGCCGAGCAGGTTCTCGGCCTCGGGCCGGTCCTTGAACCCCGCGGGTTCGCTCGGCAACGGATGCGGATCGGTCTTCGCCCTGCGGATCTTTTGCGCGATCGCATCAGCGTCGTCGGTCAGGTTGATGCGTGATTGATCCGACGCATCCGATTTCGACATTTTTTTCGTGCCGTCGCGCAGCGACATCACCCGCGTCGCCGGCCCCGAGATCAGCGGCTCGGTGAGTGGAAAGAAAACGTCGCCGTGGCCGCGCGCGCGGATCGAGGCGGTAAAGTCGTTGTTGAACTTTTGTGCGATATCGCGGGTCAGCTCGAGGTGCTGTTTCTGATCCTCGCCCACCGGAACGTGGGTTGCCCGGTAGGCGAGAATGTCGGCTGCCATCAGGATCGGATAATCGTAAAGCCCGACCGAAGCATTCTCACGATCTTTGCCGGCCTTCTCTTTGAACTGCGTCATGCGGTTGAGCCAGCCCAGCCGAGCGACACAGTTGAAGATCCATGCAAGCTCCGCGTGCTCGGCAACTTGGCTTTGGTTGAACACGATGTTGCGTTTGGGATCGATCCCACAAGCGAGAAACGCCGCCGTGACCTCGCGCGTTGTGTTGGGTAACTCTGCCGGATCCTGCCACACTGTGATCGCATGCAGGTCGACGACGCAATAAATGCAGTCGTAGCGCTCCTGCAGCGCGACGAATCGGGTGATGGCGCCGAGATAATTACCCAGGTGCAAATTGCCGGTCGGCTGCACGCCGGAGAACACCAGTTCTTTGAACGCCATAGGACCCTCGCGCCGTTTGCGGCCCGCCACATGCCATGAGGCCGCTCACTAAGGCAAGTGATTGCCGTGGAACAGTCGCTCGTATATGGCAAAGACCCGCCCGTCACGCGGCAATCGCCGCCTTGGAGAAATCCCGTGAGCACCGCGCGCTACGATGTCGTCGGCATCGGCAATGCCATTGTGGACGTGATCGCGCGCGCGGAAGAAGATTTTTTGCTCGGTCATGACATGCATAAGGGCGGCATGCAGCTGATCGACGAGTCCCGTGCCGAGGCGATCTACGCCGAGATGGGGCCCGCGGTCGAGATTTCCGGTGGATCCGCCGCCAACACGACCGTCGGGGTTGCGAGTTTCGGCGCACGCGCGGCCTTCGTCGGCAAGGCCAAGGACGACCAACTCGGACGCACCTTCGCGCATGATATTCGCGCCGCAGGCGTGGCCTTCACCACCCCGTTCGCGAGCGCCGGTCCGTCCACCGGCCGCTGCTACATCCTGGTGACGCCGGACGGCGAGCGGACGATGAACACGTATCTGGGTGCCGCGCAGCATCTCGCGCCCGGGGACGTCGATGGCGAGCTGATCGCGGCGAGCGCAATCACTTATCTCGAAGGTTATTTGTGGGATCCGCACAATGCCAAAGAAGCGTTCCGCGCGGCCGCCGCGCTCGCCCACGGGGCAGGGCGGCTGGTGGCGTTGAGCCTTTCCGACGCGTTCTGCGTCGATCGCTGGCGCGACGAATTTCGCGACCTCATCCGCAGCGGCACGGTCGACGTGTTGTTTGCCAACGAGGCCGAGCTCAAGAGCCTCTATGAGACCGCGGATTTCGCGACCGCCGCGGCGGCGATGCGGGAAGAGGCGCGGCTTGCGGTTGTTACGCGCAGCGAGCACGGCTGCGTCGTGGTGAATGCGCGCGGCATCGAGCCGGTGGCGGCGTTCCCGGCGGAGCGGGTGGTCGACACCACTGGAGCGGGCGACCTGTTCGCGGCCGGGTTCCTGGTCGGGCTGGCGCGCGGCGCCCACCATAAGACGGCCGCGCAGCTGGGCGCCTTGGCGGCTGCCGAGGTGATTGGGCACTTCGGCGCCCGGCCGGAAACCTCGCTCAAGCTTTTGGCGGCGCAACACGGTCTGGCGGGATGATTTTTCGATTTCGACCGAAGTCGCTAACTAATTGGTAAGTGAAGTTGATTACCGGTTGATGACCATCCAACCGGGACCCATGCAATGGCCATGCCCAACGATGCCGGCGAGCATCACGGCGAACCGGCTGCGGCCGGCAATCTTTCGACCGACGCCGCGCCCTCGAGTGAGCCTGCTGCACCGTCCTCCAGCGTCCGACCTGCCGAAGAAGGGATCACTCCCGAAGCCACGGGTGCATCCTCTGCGAAGCCGTCACCCGGCCTGCCCCGCGCAGCCGTGCTGACGTCGCGGCCGGACGAGCGGATCGGCGCGTCCGGGCCGGACACGGTCGACGCCGCGCGCCCGCGCGCCCGCGCCGGCGGTCGGCGGTTTGCGCTCCTTGCGGCCGGCCTCACGCTGGCTGCGGCGATCGGCGCGATCGCCGGGACGGCCGGAACGGCGGGCGTCGAACGTCTACTTGCCGGCGCGCCGCCACCAGCAGCGCCGGCGGCAGTCGCAGTCCGCCACGAGGGCAGCGATGAAGTCCGCATCCTCAAAGAGTCGGTCGCGCAGCTCAAAACCAACGTGAAAGCGCTGAGCGACAACGTCGCGGCGCTACGCTCCACCATCAACCTGTCGACTTCGGCCGCGAACACGCAATTCACCAAGATCAGCGAGTCGCTCGACCGTGTCGAAAAGGAGCGAGCCGCGGATCGCGAACGGGCCGAGCGCGAACGTGCCGCCGAACGCGAGCGCGGCGAGCGGCGCGTGACCGTGCTCACCCCTTCGCCCGAGCCGACCGGCTCGGTCCCGCCGGCTTCCGCCGCCGCTACCGAACCCAAGGCCGCAACCAAAAACTCGGTCGTCGAAGGCTGGTCGTTGCGCAGGGTCTACGGGTCCGACGCTGCGCTCGTCGAGGGCCGCTACGGCGTGGTCGAAATCGTGCCGGGCGACCTCGTGCCCGGACTCGGACGCATCCAGGAGATTAAGCGCCAGGACGGCCATTGGGTGGTCGTGACCTCGCGCGGCCTGATCGTCTCGGCGCGCTGATCTCGCAGACTTGTGAGGCCGGCCGCGCCGGCCGGTCAGCCGTTCGTGCTAGTCTTTCCGCACCAGTGCGGGAGACGGCATGAGTATTTCCACGTATTTCGCTTCGATCGCCGGTGCCGCGCTCGCGGCTTGCGTTGCATTCCACGTCACGCCGGCCGCCGCGCAGGGCACGCCGCCTCCGCCCACATCGGAACTCTCCGACCGCTGCCCCGGCTTGGTCGCTGCCGATCGCCCGCGGATCGTTCCGGCGGCGTTCCGGCTTGCGACGCTCGCCGACGGCGAGGTCAGGCTCACCTACGTGGGCCATTCCACCTTTCTGATCGAAAGCCCGCGTCACGTGCGCATCGCGACCGACTATAACGACTATGTCCGGTCGCCGGTCACGCCCGACATCGTCACGATGAACCACGCCCATTCGACGCACTACACCGACCATCCCGATCCCGCGATCAAATACGTGCTGCGCGGCTGGGCGCCGGACGAGAAGCCGGCCGAGCACGACGTCACTTATCAGGACGTGCGCGTGCGGAACGTTCCGACCAACATCCGCGATTGGGGCGGCGGCACCCAGCGCCACGGCAATTCGATTTTCATCTTCGAGGTCGCGCAATTGTGCATCGCCCATCTCGGACACCTGCACCACACGCTCACCCAGCAGCAGCTCAATGACATCGGCCGGGTCGACGTCGTGCTCGCGCCGGTCGACGGCAGCTACACGCTCGATCTCGACGGCATGGTCGAGGTGCTGCACGCGCTCAAGGCGCCGCTGACGATCCCGATGCACTACTTCGGGCTATTCACTCTCAACCGTTTCCTCGACCGTATGAAGCAGGATTGGGACGTGGAGACAGGTGAGACCCCATCGCTCGTGTTGTCGAAGGCGAACCTGCCGACGAAACCGAAGGTCCTGGTTCTGCCGGGACATTAAGGCGGCGGCCCCGCCGCGCTTCATGTCAGCATTTGGCCGCCGTCGACGACCAGCGTCTGCCCGGTGATCCAGCTGGCCTCGTCCGACGCCAGGAACAGCACCGCATTTGACACTTCCTCCGCCCGGCCCAGCCGTCCGAACGGAATGCTGGAAAGGATGCCATTGTAGAGCGCGGGCTGCGCCGTCTTGCGCTGCTCCCACATCCCACCCGGAAACTCGATCGAGCCGGGCGCGACGCTGTTGACACGGATGCGCGCGGGCGCGAGCGCCACCGCCTGGCTTTGGGTGTAGTGGACGACCGCCGCCTTGGCGGCGCCGTAAGGCGGCGTGCGTGCCGACGGCTGCAGCGCCGAGATCGACGAGGTGTTGATGATCGCCCCCGCACTCGACTGCTTGAGGAACGGCAACGCGGCCTCGCTTGCGCGTACCGTCGCCATCAGGTCGACCGAGACACTCGCGGCCCATCCGGCCTCGTCGTTGGTCAAGCCGAAACCCGACGCGTTGTTGACCAGCACGTCGATGCCGCCGAGCGCCGAGGCGGCCTCAGCGATGTAGCGCGCGATCGCGTCCGCATCGCCGAGATCGCACGTCGCCGCGTGCACCAAATGACCGTGGGCAGCGAGTTCGCCCCGCACCCGCGCGATGCCCTCGGCGCCGCGCGCGCACACCGAGACAACCGCGCCGGCCTGGGCAAAGGCGAGCGCGATCGAGCGGCCGATTCCGCGGCTGCCGCCGGCGACGACGACGCGCCGCCCAGTGAAGTCGAATGCCATGGCGAACCCTTTCCCCGAGGCAGGGCGACGCGTCTCGGCGTCGCGCATAAGTAAGCAGCCTCGAATATCAGTTTTCCGACGGAAGTTAATTAGGGGCAGGACGCGGACGCTTACACGTCCACGGTCGCGGCGAGCGCGTTCTCCTGGATGAACACTTTGCGCGGCTCGACCACGTCGCCCATCAGCTTGGTGAAAATGTCGTCGGCCTCGTCGACCTCTTTGACCTTGACCTGCAACAGCGAGCGCGCGTCGGTGTCGAGGGTCGTCTCCCACAGTTGCTCGGCGTTCATCTCGCCGAGGCCCTTGTAGCGCTGCAGCGAGAGGCCTTTGCGGCCGGCGCCGGTGACCGCCTCGAACAGGCCGACCGGGCCATGAATCGGCGTCTCCTCGTCCTTGCGCCGCAGCGTCGCGGGCGGGGTTGGTCGAGGATAAGTCTGCTGCAGGGAAAGCGCGAACTCGTCGAGCTTGCGTGCGTCCGCCGAGCCGAGCAAGGCTTGGTCGATGATCGCGATCTCCTTGACGCCGCGGACCACCCGCTCGAACTGGAACCCGTCCTCGCTGAATCGTCCGGTCCAGCCGCGCTCGGTTTCGTCGGTTAGCGCGTCAAGGCGCCGAGCGATGTATTCGGCCGCCCGGGGGGCGGTTGCAGGTTCATCGGTTACCCGCTGTTGCAGAACGCCGGCGATAGCGGCTTGCTCGATGACCTTGCGGTTATAGCGGCTGTGCAGCCCATTCAGCAGATTACGAATGGACCGCGACTGCTCCACGAGGTGACGCAGATCGTTGCCGGCGCGCTTCTCGCCCGACGACAATCGCAATACCGCTTCCTCTATTCCGCTGTCGATCAGATAATCCTCAAGGGCGCGCTCATCCTTCAAATAGTGCTCGGACTTGCCGCGCGAAACTTTGTAGAGCGGCGGTTGCGCGATGTAGAGATGGCCGCGATCGATCAGCTCGCGCATCTGCCGGTAGAAGAAGGTGAGCAGCAGCGTGCGGATGTGGGAGCCGTCCACGTCCGCGTCCGTCATGATGATGATCTTGTGGTAGCGCAGCTTGTCGACCGCGAACTCGTCGGTGCCGATGCCGGTGCCGAGCGCGGTGATCAGCGTGCCGATCTGCTCGGACGACAGCATCTTGTCCATTCGCGCGCGCTCGACATTGAGGATCTTGCCGCGCAGCGGCAGCACCGCCTGGAACTCGCGGTTACGTCCCTGCTTGGCGGAGCCACCGGCCGAGTCGCCCTCGACGATGAAAATCTCCGACTTGGCCGGGTCGCGCTCCTGGCAGTCGGCGAGCTTGCCTGGCAGCGACGTGACGCCGAGGGCGCTCTTGCGCGTCATCTCGCGCGCCTTGCGCGCCGCTTCGCGCGCCGCCGCCGCCTGGATCACCTTGACGATGACGATTTTGGCTTCAGCCGGGTGTTCCTCAAACCAAGCGTTGAGCGCGTCGTTGAGTATGCCCTCGACCGCTGGGCGCACCTCGGACGAGACGAGCTTGTCCTTGGTCTGCGAGGAGAACTTCGGGTCCGGCACCTTGACCGAAAGTACGGCGGTCAAACCCTCGCGGCAGTCGTCGCCGGTCAGCGCCACCCTCTCCTTTTTGGCCAGGCCGCTGCTCTCGGCGTAGCCGGTGACCTGACGCGTGAGCGCGCCGCGGAAGCCCGCCAGATGCGTGCCGCCGTCGCGCTGCGGGATGTTGTTGGTGAACGCGAGCACCGCCTCGTGATATCCGTCGTTCCACCACAGTGCGCACTCGACGGTGACCCCCTCGCGCTCCGCCTTGACGACGATCGGTTTCGGAACGAGGGGCGTCTTATTGCGATCGAGATATTTAACGAAAGCCTCGACGCCGCCCTCGTAGCGCATCTCCTCGCGCTTCTCGACCGCGTGGCGCATGTCGGAAAGCACGATCAGGACGCCGGAGTTGAGGAAGGCAAGCTCGCGCAGGCGATGTTCGAGCGTCGCCCAGTCGAACTCGCGCATGGTGAAGGTTTTCGGCGAGGGCAGGAAGGTCACCTCGGTGCCCTGCTTGTCGACGGCTGCGCCGACGACCGCCAGCGGCGCTGCCGCCGCGCCGTCGGCAAACTCCATGAAGTGCTCCTTGCCGTCGCGCCAGATGGTGAGCTTGAGCCAGGAGGAGAGCGCGTTGACGACCGAAACGCCGACGCCGTGCAGGCCACCCGAGACCTTGTAGGAATTCTGATCGAACTTCCCGCCCGCGTGCAGCTGCGTCATGATCACTTCGGCGGCCGACACCCCTTCACCCTTGTGGATGTCGGTCGGAATCCCGCGGCCGTCGTCGGTAACGGTGCACGAGCTGTCCGGATTGAGCCGGACCACCACCTCCTTGGCGTAGCCCGCGAGCGCCTCGTCGATCGCGTTGTCGACGACCTCGTACACCATGTGGTGGAGGCCGGAGCCGTCGTCGGTGTCGCCGATGTACATGCCCGGCCGCTTGCGCACGGCGTCGAGGCCCTTGAGGACCTTGATCGATTCCGCGTCGTAGTCGGAGGGCAGAATTTGTCGGCGGGCGGGTTCGGCCATGCGGGAACTTTCGAATCGATGATGTAGGAATTATCAGCTTGGTTTGACACGAAAATATGGCCCCGTACAGACCAAAGTCGCCGCGCCGAACCTATTGGCATATAAGCATTTTTTAACCAGATACCAGGCCCGGAAATGGCCCGATTCATGTCTCTGATTCGCGCCTGCAAAAGCTCTTTCGCGCAGGCCTGAATCGCTAATCAAGAACGCCGTTCGGCGCGGCCCGGCGTCACGTCGAACCACGCTGCCGATGACGCGACGGGATCAAACACCGCGGAATCGGCGCCGCTCATCCACACCTGCGCGATTAATCCCGCAAGCCGCTCATAAAGCGCGGCACGGCGCGCGGGGTCGAGGTGCGCGGCGACTTCGTCGAGGAGCAGGATCGGCGTAATCCCGGTCATCGCGGCAACGAGGCCGGCGTGCGCCAGAACGAGGCCGACGAGTAGCGCCTTCTGTTCGCCGGTCGAGGCTTCGCCGGCCGCGATTCCCTTCGGCCCATGCGTC
>Ga0306924_10002836_pt1 | contig 16486 bp, 13 predicted proteins | sample sta12Can44000111_FD_203756 | JGI IMG/M metagenome (GOLD analysis project Ga0306924, IMG submission 203756) | Lab enrichment of tropical soil microbial communities from Luquillo Experimental Forest, Puerto Rico - statanox.12C.anox.44.000.111 (v2)... | ecosystem: Environmental > Terrestrial >... | reverse complement strand
GCCGGCGGCGATCAGCGCCCGTGCCTTGCTGTTGACGATCGCGGCAAGCTTGCCGGAGGCCGGCGTCGCCTCGCCCAACCCGGACACGGGGCGCTTGGCAGGAGACTCCCGGCTCGCTGCCTGCGCGGCGCGCCGCGCGGCAGCGATGAAGTTGGACTTGCCGCCGGGCTCGGGAGCGGCCGGCATTGTCCCGAAGATGAGCGACTCGGAGGCAGCTATGCGGTCGGCAGCCGAGCCTGGAGGCGCCCGCCGCGAGCTCGAGCCTGGCTCCAACGGATGATCGGGCGGCAGGCTCGGATCAATCGTGCGCCGCTCGGCATCCGGCGGCCCGTCGAGCGCGAAAGGCTCGCTTGCAACGAAATCCACGGGCTGCGGCGCCTGCCCAGGCGGCGAGGAACGGGCTTGGCTATTAGTCGCTTCGAGCAGCGGGGTGCGGCCCGCAAGCCTGCTGCGCATGCCGGTCTCAATGATGGCCAGCCGGTCGACGAGGTGGCCGAGCGTGCCGTGAACGACTTCCAGCGACTCCTGGGTCTTTCTTCCGGTTTGCCGCAGGTCCGCCACATCGCGCGAAAGCTCGTTCATCTCCGGCGCGCTCGATTGCGCGCGTGCGGGATTGGCCGCTCGCTGCTCCAGATGAATCAGGAGCTCTGCCAGGCCGCGCTTGATCGCCTCGAGATGGTTGAGCTTGGCGTCCGACGCGTCAAGCTTCTCGACCAGCCTGGCGATGCGGTCCTCGAGATGGCCGAGCACCGCCTGATCGGTGCGCGTGAGTTGCACGCGCTCGATCTTGTCGACCAGTCCATTGATCACGCTCTCTAGCTCGCAGGGAACGCTCTGGCCTCCCTGATTGCGTGCCGCGATGGTATCGGCGAGCGCGCCGACCTGCTCGATCGCCTCGATCGACTTGCGCGGCAGCGCCTCCTGCAGCATCAGCCCGATCTGGGCAAGATCGTCGCGCAAGATGTCGAGCGCCTTGTCCATGCCGCAGGGCTTTAGCGTCTCCATGTAGGCATTGATCTGGCGCAACTGCTGCTCAAGCCCGGAGAGCTCCTGCGTGTGCGCGCGCGGCAACCCCTCGGCGACGCTCGTCGTGTGCGTCGAGACCGAGCCTGCGCCGGCGGCCGCCTGGCCATCGAGAGCCCGCTGCCGATCGGCAATCTCAATCAGCGCCTGGTCGAGCGGAGAAGGAGACTCGTGCACCGCAACAGGATGCGTACGCTCGCGATTGAGGTCTGCAATGGCCCGCCCCACCGCATCGACGCGCTGCTCCATCCCGCTCCGGCTGGAGCGCTCCTCCGCAATCAAGTCATCGAGCCTGCGATCGAGCTTGGAGACGACCGCGACCAGCTGATGCGACGTGTCTGACTCGCGAGCGTCGGGAGGCGCGGGCTGCGCGGCGCTGGCTGCCACTTTGCCGAGTTGGCCTGCGAGCTCGTCGAGACGCTGGTTGAGCTCGGCAAACGCCACGTGATTGGCCGAGCGGTCTTCGTTGCGGGCGCGCGCGAGCACGCTGGCGTCCTCGTGCATGGGCCCGGCGGAATCGAATCGCTCCGGATCGAATGACCGCTCGCGGCGCTCGGCCGCAGGCAAACCGGCGCGATCGTCATGTCCCCCCTCCCCGCCGCGCGGCGGCCAGGCGTCTTCGCGATCTGCGCGGTCCTCGTCGAAAGGACGGCTCTCAGGCTCGGATGGCCGGCTCGCTGCATCGGCATCGGATTCGGCCGACTCCAAAATGATGCTGTCGAGCCATTCGCCGAGCGACATGCCGGCGCGGCGGGCGGCTTCATGCGCCGTCTGCCGGGCCTCGCGCCCGACCCCGCTCACTTGCCACGGCAAACCAGGTTTCATGCCATCCAACAGACGTGGAGGAGAAGCAGAAGCCGGATGGCTCCCGCGCAACCCAGAGCGGGTAAACAGATCATGGAACGAGATGCAGCCCTGTCTCCCCGCAGCAGTTTTTCCCGCTCAAAGTAAACAGAGAGTTAAGTCAGGCGAATCGGGCCTGAAGGCGTTGTGAAGGTGGTCCGGTGTGGCATCCCGATCACATGCGTGCTCGAGCTTGCGGCATCCTGCTAAAGCCGGCCGCGTGGACCTTGAGCAGGACCGCCGCGTGTCCGGCTGTCGGGGCAGTCCATGTTTCAACTTGCATTGGCACGCCCCGAAGCGTCGGTTTGCCAAGCGCGCCGAAGCTTTGGCGGTAGAATAACGCTATGGGCCCAACCGCAGCCATTTGCACGTGCACCCGGCAGGACTACGAGCAAATTCTCGAGGACCTGCAGGAATTCTGGGATGGCCGGGACACCCGTGCGCTTCATCACCCGATGCTTGTCAATGAATTCGGCAACTCGGCCTTCGTAGCCCGAGCTGGTCCCAAGGTGATTGCCTATCTGTTTGGCTTCGTCTCGCAGGTTGAGCCGGTCGGCTACGTGCACCTCATTGCTGTCAGGCCGTCAGCGCGGGGGCAGGGCCTTGGCCGCAAGCTTGTCGCGCACTTTGTCGCATTTGCACGCCGACATGGCTGCCGGCACGTCAAAGCGATTACAACCCCCTCGAACTTGAGCTCGATCGCTTTTCACAAAAGTATCGGAATGAAGCTTTTGGGCGAGCCGAATGCCGAGGGAATTGCTGTCATCAAGGATTACGCAGGACCGAATGAACCGCGCGTCGTCTTTTGGAAACCCATATAAGCACACAGAGAGCAGTGTCTTGGCGGCGTTGATGCACAGCTTTGGGAGCCGTCAAAGGACCATTAACAACGCGCGCCGAGCTCGGCTCATGATCGCGTCGACAGTGCTGGGTCGATTTGCCTCCGTTGCATGGATGATCGGCTTGGCGCTTGCCGCCGCGAACGCGGCCGCGGAGGAGCGCACCTATCCCGACCGGCCGGTCCGGCTGGTGGTCGGGTTCTCCGCCGGCGGCACCACCGACTTCATGGCGCGGCTACTCGCTGAGCGGCTGCGCGGACCGCTTGGCCAGACGGTGATCGTCGAGAACAGGACCGGCGCCAACGGCGCAATCGGCGCCGAATATGTCGCAAGGTCGGAGCCTGACGGATACACGCTGTACTTCACCACCGCGGGCGTCGCGGTGATCTATCCGCATCTGCGCCCCGCCCCTTACGATACGCTGCGCGATTTCGCGCCAGTGAGCCTGGTTGCATTCAATTCGACCATGCTGGTCGTAAACGCAGCAATGCCGGTCAAGTCCGCGGTCGATCTCGCAGCACTGGCGCGCGCTGCTCCCGGCAAGATCACGATCGCCATCACCGCGCTCGGCTCGGTATCGCATCTCGGGCTTGTGCTCTTTGAGTCGGCGGCGGGCGTAGAGTTTCAGCAGGTGCCCTACCGCGGCGCGGCGCCGGCGATGACCGACCTCTTGGGCGGCACACTCAACGGGGTGTTCGGCGACGGTCCCACCGTCGTCGCGCAGGTGCGCGCCGGCAGCATCAGGGCGCTCGCCGCGACATCGAAACAACGTGCGAGCATTTTCCCGGATGTGCCGACCTTCGTCGAGCAAGGGTTCGCCGACACGGTCGCCGATCAGTGGGCCGGCGTGCTCGCGCCGGCGCGCACGCCGCCCGAGGTGATCGGCAAGCTCAACGCCGCGATCGCCGTCGCGTTGAACGATGCCGACGTGCATGCGAAGCTGCGCGAGACGGGTACGACGGCCGCGCCGGGCCCGGTGGGCGAATTTTCCCGCTATCTCAGCGACGAATACACGCGCTGGGGCCGCATCATTCGCGAGAAGAGCATCAAGGCGGAATAGGTTCGGAAGGGGATCCAGGTTCACCGCTTGGTCGTAGCACCCCGGAATGACAGCTGCCTACTTCAGCAGATAACCGAATTTCTGTCTTGCCAATCGCGCCTGCTCCGGTGTCGGCGCATTGACCTTGGGGAAGGCGTCGCGCCAATGCCAGGGCCGGCATGCATCGATGATCGCGCGGCTGTTGGTGAAATCACCCCTGGCCTTGCGCTCCGGCTCAATGCGCGGATCGAGCGGCGTCGACCAGGCATTGCGAATAATGTCGATCGAGGTTGCGGGATCAGAACGGGTCAGCAGTGCCCAGATCAGCTCATCGAGGCTTGACACGTCGATGTCATCGTCAACCACGATGACATAGCGCCCCGCATAGGCGCCGGCATGGCACATGGCGGCCATATGGCCGGCCTGCTTGGCATGGCCGGGATAGCGCTGCTTGATGGCGACGCCGAGCAGAAGGCGCGCGGTCCCGATCTCGTGGGCCCAGACCGCCGTGACGTTGGGTACGCCGGCCTTGGTCACGTTCTCGCGCACGATTGCGGAGCGCGTCAGTGCCCGGTAGCGGGCGATCTCGTCCGGCGGACGCTGCGGTGCGCAACCGAGCAGGATCGGATTGTTGCGGTGATAGATGGCCTCGATATCCATCACCGGCTCGTTGCGCACGTCGCTGCCGTAGTAGCCCATCCACTCGCCAAATGGCCCCTCCGGCTTGACGTTGCCGGGCCGCACATGGCCCTCGAGCACAACCTCGGCATTGGCCGGCACCGGCAGACCGGTGATTGGCGCCTTCACCACATCGACCGGCCGGCCGCGGATCCCGCCGATGACCTCATATTCGCACACCCCATGCGGAACCTCGCTCGATGCCATGAGGAACGACATCGGATCGCAACCCACGACGATCGCAAGCGGCATGGGCTCGCCTCTCGCCTGATACTTGTCGCGCTGCATGCGGCCGTGTTTGCCCGGCGATATGTAAAATCCGACCGACCTGGCATCATGGATCATCACCCGATAGGTGCCGCAATTGACCCAGCCTTCGTCCGGATCCCGTGTCACGTTGAAGCTGCCGGTGCCGATATAGCGGCCGCCATCGTTGTCATGCCATTTCGGAGCAGGAAAAATCGTGACGTCGACCGCCTCACCCGTGATGATGTTATCGAACACCGGGCCGTCGTTGACGTAACGCGGCGGGATGCGTTTGAGCTCTGCCATGTACTGCGTGCGAAATGCCTCGCTCAATTGCAGCTTGGTCATGTCGGTCGGAAAGCCAAGCGTCATTCGCTGACGCTTGCCGCCGAAGAAATTGACCAGCACCCGGCTGCCCGGCAGACTGCCCGGTATCTCCTCGAAGATGACACACGGGGCGTTCTCGTCATGGAGGATGACCTCCGCGGCCATCCCGATGTCCTGCTCCCAGGACAGGCCTTTCACCTCGCGCACCTCGCCGAGCTTGCGAGCCTCGTCGATCCACTCGCGCAAATCGCTGTAACCGAGCTGCGGCATTCGGTCCGCGCCCTCGTGTGCCGACCCGTCAGCTTTCGATTCGCTCACGCATTCGGATTGCCGATCGTGCATCGTCGTCCTCGCGTCTCCATGCCTGAGCATGTCAGAAAAGGGGCTTAAGGCAAATTCCCTGCGCTCGGTGCGCCACGAGCATACCGTGAGCGATTTCACCTGCGCCCCAGATCGGCACAAGCTGGGCCGACGATCCGTGTTTCCGTAGCAAAGCCCCAAACGGGATCAAACCGGTGGAGCTGATAGATCGGACGAAACTTCATGTGAGGCGGATACTCGCCTTTGCGGAGTGTCGTCGCGATACACTGTACCACGCTTGCAGGGATGCAGCCGACATAACCGACAGCGGCTCGATGAACGTGACCGCTGAAGACTGCGATGACCCGCTTGGAATGCTGCAATGCTTGCCGCAGCCTTGACATTATGTCTGCTGTTTCAAAGTGAAGCCGGTCAGGCCCCTCCATAACCTCGAATGGCGGATGGTGCGCGAAAACCGCGATAGGCTTGGTGCTCTCCGCATCGATAAAGTCAATCAAATGTTTGATCCGCTTAAGGCAAAAGTCGCCTTTGTTGCTGCCTGAGCGCAGCGTATCGAGCGCAATCAATCTTACCGGGTAGTCATCAATCGCATACTCGATAAACTCGGAATTGGGGGCAAGATATCCGCACGGCAAAAAGGCCTCGCACAAATTCGTCCTGTCATCCTTATTCCCGGCCAGGACGTATACCGGCGAGCGTGCCCTCGCGAGTATAGCCGCTGCATGAGCGTATTCATCCTGTCGCCCGTTATGAACGATATCCCCGGTGTGAACAATGACATCGGGGACCGGATCGAGTGCGTTTATATCCGCAATCGTGACGGCGAAATCGCGCAGTCGCTGATCGGCGTCGGGGGTATCCAGGGTGAGGTGAGTATCGGAGATCTGCGCGATGATCATGATGCCGCGCTCTGCCCCCTCGAGGGCAGCCCTGCGTAGTACTCCTTGAGGATGGTCACCACCTCCGGCCTGCTGAACTCGGGCGGTATGTCCGCATTGGATGAGAGCATTGCGCGCTGCTCTGTGCCGGAGATCGAAATGTGATGCTTTGGATCATGCGGGCAGGTCTTTCCGGTCGCCATGCCGTAGCATTTGCGGCAGTAGAAGGTGACGTCGATCTTCAAGGGCCTGGTATGCAATGCGCCGGGCCAGAGCTGATCGAAAATGTGCTGCGAATCATAAGGACCATAGTAGTCGCCGACGCCAGCGTGGTCGCGGCCTACGATAAGGTGCGAACAGCCGAAGTTCTGGCGAATAAGCGCATGCAGCAACGCCTCCCGCGGACCCGCATAACGCATCTCGATCGGATAACCGGCCTGGATCACCGTTCCGGGCCGAAAATAATTGTCGATCATGGCCTGAATTGCCCGGGTGCGAACGTCGGCCGGAATGTCGCCCGCTTTCAACTTTCCAAGTACCTGATGGATGAAAACACCGTCTGATACTTCCGCGGCGATTTTTACGAGATGCTCGTGGCTGCGGTGCATGGGGTTTCGAGTTTGGAAAGCAGCGACCCTCGACCAGCCCCGTTCCAAAAACATGGCGCGTGCCTGGGCAGGGCGGATGTAGAGTTGCGGATATTTCGCGAAGTATTCGCCCTCGCTGAGCCCCATGATCGGCCCAGCGAGGTTGATGTTTCCCTGCTGCAGAACCTTCGCTACTCCGGGGTGCTTGGAATCGGCGGTGCGATAGACGTGCTCGGTCTCCAGTTGCTTATCGATGGCATATTTCTCGTGAACCGCCATCACGGCGAGTATTTCATCGCTCTCCGCGTCGACAAGCGCCACCTCCTCCTCGGCATGGATGCTGTCGCCGAGGTCTTTGTTGACCGGTAGTGTGATCGGGATCGGCCAGAAGACGCCGCTGGTCAGCCGCATGTCCAGGCACGAACCGCGCCAATCGTCATGACCCATAAACCCGTCGAGTGGCGTATAGGCACCCATTCCCAGCATTAACACGTCGGACACCGCACGCGAGTCGAGTGGGATGTTTGTTAGTTTCCGCGCTCGCTCGCGTTCCGCGGCCCGCTCCGTCTCCGGCAGCAGCAGTGGCTTGAGTTGCTCCGAATTGTGCGGCGGCACGAGTTGGGGCATCGTTTTCTTCTCAATCAGAGTGTTTCGGAAAGGATGGCCCTTGCCGAGCGGACCGGCTTGTCGCGTCCGGCGGCACACGCTGGAGAAGGAAGAAAGAACGTTCCGAGCAGCCGGGTGATCAATCTATGATGTGATAGACAGGAGCCTTCTCCAGCTCCCACTTGCCCGAATGCCGATCGTAGCGGGACAGGGTGAAGCAGTGCCAGTCCTTGTCGTCCAGCTTCGGATGATCCGCCCGATAGTAGTATCCAGGCCACCGCGTTTCCTTCCGGAACATGGTGTGCTGCGTGACACATTCCGACGCCAGGACCCGATGATGAAGCTCCCATGCCCGCTGCAGCTGGTGCAGATCCTCTGCCCCGAGATGCTCGAGATCTTCTTTGAGCATGCCGAGCAACTCCAGCCCGCGGGTGAGCAGAGGTTCGTTGGTCGTATAGTAGGCGCCGATGCCGCCGACATATTCGTCCATGATCTTTTCGAGCCGCTGCAGGCCATGGATAGGCAAGATGTAGCTCGGCGAGACAGTGCCGGAGACGATTTCGTTGCGGCCAATCGCATAGTTCTCCATCGGCTTGTAGATCGCCTTCTTGAGATCCTCGCATTCCGCCTCGCTGACCTCAGGGCGCTCCTTGCCGATCTCGTTGACGTACCTGACTGCGGCCTTTCCCGCGATGCGGCCCTCGGTGAAGGATCCCGAGGAGAACTTATGCGCGCTGCCCCCGATGGCGTCGCCGCCACCGAACAGTCCTTCGACGGTCATCATGCGGTTGTAGCCCCACTGGTATTCCGAGGGCGCGCAGTCCTCCGGACCGCTCGCCCACGCGCCTGAGCACGTCGCGTGCGAGCCCATTACGTAGGGCTCGGACGTGGTCAGCTCGGGGTTTATTTCCTTGGGATCGATGTTTTGCGAGGCCCAAACGACCGCCTGCCCAATGGTCATGCCGAGGAAGTTCTCCCAGCCGACCGTCTCCTTGTGCGGATCTTTGAAAGCTTCCATCGTAACCATGCGGATAGGACCTCTGCCGGCTTTGACCTCCTCGAGCAGCGCGTGGTTGCGCAGACATGTCGGCACCGGGTGCTTGTTGACGTAATCACCGACCAGTTGCTCGATGGAATCGCGCCAGAAGGTCTCGTAATCCTGCCCGTAGGCGTTTTGCGTGTAGGTTTTCAGATGCAGGAAATAAGCACCGACTGGACCATACCCATCCTTGAAGCGGGTGAGGACGATTCGATTCTCCATCTGTGTCATTGTGGCGCCGACCAAGATTGGCAACGCGTAGGCGGATGCGCTGCTCCATGGGGCGTACCAGGTGCGTCCCATGCCTTCGCCAACCGCGCGCGGCTTGAATATGTGCGACGCGCCGCCGGCAGTCACGATAACCGCCTTGGCGCGGAAGACGTAGAAATGCCCGGTGCGGACGTTGAAGCCGACGGCGCCTGCGACCCGATTGCGCCGCTTGTCCAGCAGCAGGTGGGTCACCATGATCCGGTTGTAGACTTCGGAAGCGGCTTTGCGCGCAGCCTCGGCGACGATCGGCTTGTAGCTCTCGCCATGGATCATGATCTGCCATTTGCCTTCGCGCTGGTATCGTTCGGTCTCGGGGTCCCGCATGATCGGCAGGCCCCATTCCTCGAACTTGTGCACCGTCGCGTCGACGTGCCGCGCAATGTCGTAGCCCAGATCCTCGCGCACGAGACCCATGAGGTCATTGCGTGCGTAGCGGACATGGTCTTCCGGCTGATTTTCGTTCCACTGCATGCCCATGTAGCAGTTGATGGCATACAGGCCTTGCGCGACTGCACCGCTGCGTTCGATGTTCGCTTTCTCGACGCACACGATCTTCAGATCACGCCCCCAGTATCTTGATTCGTAAGTGGCCCCACACCCGCTCATGCCGCCACCGACGACAAGGATGTCCGCATCAACGAAAACGGTCTTGCGGCGCCGCATCACACCAATCCTCGCTTGAAGCGATCCGGAGCGAGCGTCGGCAGCGCAGCGATCTTGAGCGCCTCAGGCTCGTGCGCGAGCCGCGGCGACTTCATCTCCTCCGCAGTGGGCGCCGCGTATTCGGCCGGCGACTTGATCGAACCCCATTCGGTTGTTCTGATCGGGGAAACGAAATCCTTTTCGCGGCCGTCCCGGAACTTGATTTTCCAGGAGATGGTTCCCTTCTCCTCTTCGCGGCGTACGCGGACACTATGGCCCAACGGCGCGAAATCAGCGTAGCCGCGACAGTCAATTGCGAGCTGTGGACAGGCCTTCACGCACGAGTAGCACTCCCAACACATATTCGGCTCGATATTGAAGGCTCGCCGATACGTGGTATCGATGTGCATGATATCGGAGGGGCAAATATCCACACAGTGTCCGCAGCCGTCGCAACGCGTCATGTAAACGAAAGTGGGCATGTTCCTTATCTCCGCCTGGCGCAGGCCGATGTGAGGCCGATCAATAATGCGAGGCGTGCTTCGGCACGCTCGCAAAAATTGCCGGCGCATCGGCGGGAGGGGGCAGATTGCTCCTCGTGCCATTTGCTTCGGAAACCCTTTTCTCCAGGGCCGCCGCAGGCTTGAAGAACATGTGCGAGAATTTGGACCACGGAATTGACCCGAACAGCACAGTCGTGGCGATGAGATAGGGAGCCAGGAACAGGTACGTCCAACCAGGGTTACCCGTCCTCTGTACCTGCGCCCATACGAGGCCAAAGGTCACGCTCAGCACGAGCGCCACGATGAACAAATCGGCGCGGACAAAACGGAAGGGCGAATTGCCCTCTGCAGCCACGTCGGCGCGAATGAAGAACCAGAACCAGTACCCGCCAATGCAGACCATCAGCGCCCCGATGTACCACAAAGCCGGCAGACCACCAGGCGTCGAGATGCCAAGCTTGGCGTATGGGAACACCATGATCACCGTTGTCACAACGTAGATGACAAAACCCCACATTGTGAGGAGATGGGCAACTCTGCGCCGCTGATTGCAGAATTCACTCGAAGCCATCACGTCGATCACGGCAGTCTGCACCGCCAGGGAGACCATCTGTGCGCCACCGACCTGCTGCTTCGCCTTGCTCCTGGAACTCCGCCAGTTCTCAAAAAAGTACCGCGCGCTCTGTTTATGGATGATATCAAAAAGCGTCCCGACGACGACCAGGAGTACCATTACAATGACGAATGCCCGCATGAAGACGGGCGGCACGGACGTCGAAAGGTCTGCGAATGGATTGCCGGTAAACATTCCCGAATTCTCCGTCTTGATTGCTTTTGAATGTCAGGGTAGCCGCGGTGCTTCTCGATCAAAACGCGCCGCATTATAGTCCATTAACGTCGGTTTCGCCGTAGATCGCAGGCGAGACCGCCAAGCGGCCAACGACCAGTCAGCGGTAGAGCTCGACCTCAGGCCGAGGGTCCGGCACGAATCCGTCACGGTTGGGCATCGCGATTTTTGGCAAACTGCTGCCGTTCACCTCCGCATTTTTGGGCAGGATGTTGGCCTCCCCCAGAATGTAGGCGACCACACTGTAGACCTGCTCGTCAGTGAGTGATCCGGGCGCGGTGAAGGGCATGGCGCGCTTGACGTAATCGAACAGCGTCGTGGCGTAGGGCCAATAGCTCTCCACCGTCTTTACCGGCGCCTCGCTCGCGAGCGTACCGCGCCCGCCGATCAGCCTGTCGCCGCCAATCCCGGCCGCAGGTATGCCTTGAAGCTTGTCGCCATGACAGACAGCGCAGGAATCCGCGTAGATCTTCTGACCCGCCGCATAGCTGCCTCGTCCCGGCGGAAGCCCACGTCCGTCCGGCGGAATGGCATAGAACTGTGCCAGCTCCTGCGCCGACGGCGTCACGCCGATGTCGAGCCGGGAAGGATAGCCGTCCTGCGTGCGCGCCGCTTGGGTCAGCGCCAAGACTGCGGCGAGCGATACTGCCGCTCTAAGCGTGCACATTGCTGACACTCCCATCGCCCGCAACGGCCCAGCTCTGGATCGCATTGAGGTGGTAGACAGACCCGAACGGCCCTGCGAGGCCGCGGATGTCGACGAGTTGCTTCAGCGTGGGCTGGATGTAACCGGTCTCGTCCGTGGCGCGGCTTTGCAACACCGCGGGCTGCCCATTCCAGAACCAGGGAAAGCGGAACCGGGTCGTGCAAATGGGAAGCACGGGATCCTGCAAGGCGGCGAGGTGCCAGCTCTTGCCGCCGTCGGCGGAGACTTCGACCCGTGCAATGCGCCCGCGTCCGCTCCAGGCAAGCCCGGTGACCTCGTACAAACCGGTGCCGGGCAGCTTTATCTCGCCGGAGGGAAACGTGATCACCGATTTCGCTTCCATGGTAAAGCTGAACTGCCGCGCTTTGCCGCTGATGAGGAGATCGGTGTATTTGGACGTCTCCTCGCGGGTCATGAAGGGCTTGTCGCTGAGCTCGAGCCGGCGCAGCCATTTGATGTGGGTGTTGCCCTCCCAACCCGGCAAAATGAGCCGTAACGGATAGCCCTGCTCCGGACGCAGCGCCTCTCCATTCTGCGCATAAGCCAGCATCCCATCGTTCAGCAGCTTCTCCAGAGGGATGCTGCGCGTCATCACCGCGGAGTCTGCGCCCTCCGCAAGCACCCAGGCCGCTCCCTCCTTCAATCCCACCTCCCGGGCGATGGTGGAGAACTGCACGCCTGTCCATTCCGACGTGCTCAGGAGCCCGTGCGTACCCTGAACGGTCTTCAACGTCGGCTTGCGCCATTCGGTAAGTCCGTTCCCGGAGCATTCGATGAAATGCAGCCGCGAGACTGACGGAAAGCGCTTAATGTCGGTCATGGAGAATTTTTTCGGCCGTTGCGTCATCCCGTGCACAAACAGGAAATGCCGCGCCGGGTCGATGGTCGGGATGCCACCGTGATGGCGCTCGAAGTGCAAGCCCGAAGGCGTGATGATGCCCTCGCTCCTATCGAGGGGCGCCATGGTCCAGGACGAGATCGTCGTCGGAGTCGGGTAGCGCCAACGCACATCGGATTCGAACTGCGAGCGCGAGCCGTAACCGCCGTCCTCGGCCGTGGGCGTTCCGGGCACCTTGGTCGGATCGTCGGCCACATCGCGCCAGACCGCACCGGGCGACGCCTTGCCCGCTGCCGCATGCCCCGGGCCGAGCGTCACTCCGGCGGCGAGCGCGGAGCCCGCGGCGAAGAGGGCACGACGCCTCCCCGGGTCGGGAAACATTCCCGCTTTGCAGTCGCAGCTCTCGAGCTCGCGACGCCTGCGCGCAAGCGCGTCGCGCTCGGCCTCGATCATTGCCGCAATTTGGCTTTTCGTTCGCTCGTCATCTTCTGGCAGGCCCTGTGGGTCGGCCATGGCGCTTTCCTCCCGTGCTTGCTCTTCTATTTTTGAAAGATGGGCTGATGAAGAGCTGAGAAGCTCGTTTCCTTGGAGCTGACTGCTCTCGTTGATCTCTATCTCATGCGCGGTCTTGTCCGGCACATCCGCGTCTTTCAACGCGTAGGGGCGTGGCATGCCTCGCTCCTATCGCCATCAAACAAGGCGTGGATAGCCGGGAACAGGCCCGACCATGACGACAATCTGATCGCAGCATTTTCTCGGGCCTTATCTCACGCCGCGGCTTGCGCGCGCTTCTGCTTGCCTTTCTCGCGCTGCTCCGCAGCCGCGAGCGGCGGATTGCTCCAGCCGACCTTGCTCGCAAACTGCTCGAGCTCCTTCGGGGTCATGTAGGCGGTGTGCTCGGGCCCGGGATAAGTGCGCGCCCGCACATCCGTCATGTAGCGGGTGTAGACGTCCTCGATGATGGGAATAAGATCGGTATAGATCTTGGAATGGCGTGGCGTGTGCTCCTCATAGAGATGGAAGAGGTCGGAGCTGATGATGTGCACGCCGTGCGCCTTGTTGCCGGCGCCCAAGCTGATCACCGGCACCGGCACCGTCTCGGTGAGATACTGGCACACTTCCTCGGTCGTGACCTCGCACATGATGGAGAAACAGCCGGCATCCACCATCTCGCGCGCGTCCTGCACCAACTCGAGTGCCCGCGAAGCGGTCTTGCCCTGCGCGGTGAAGCCGCCAAGCTGCGCCATGCGCATGGGCGTGATCCCGATGTGGCCCTGCACGGGGATGCCGGCCTTGATGATGGCTTCGATGTTGCGCACGTGGTGACGATTGCCTTCACATTTCATCACCTCGGCATTCGCATGCGCGACGAACTTGCCGGCGTTCTCGACCGCCTGCTCGGGCGAGACGTGAAAGCTCCAGTACGGCATGTCGACCATGCGCAAGCCGTAACGTGAGCCGCGATCGACAGCCTGCGCCATGAACATCACTTCTTCATAGCTTACAGTGACGGTGCTGCGGTGCCCGAACAGGATCATGCCGCCCGTATCCGACACGCAGAGAATGTCGATCCCGAGCCGGTCGGCTATCACGGCGCTGCGGTAATCATAGACCGCCATCTGGACGATCGCTTCACCTTCACGCATCTTCTTCATCAGGGAAGGGATGGTGACTTTCCTGCGTGCGGCGGCGGCTGCTTGCGGCGGTGCTGATGAGGACATACGGACTCCCTGGGTCTCTCCACGCAAAGCAGATCGGAATGACTGCGCGGAGGAAGAGAGGGTACGGGCGGCGCGCTACGGGGTCAAAGAGAGCAGGACAATAACATCATCATTCAAATCAATGAGTGCCGCCGGGCTGCGTTGGCAAAAGGCCGTCATTCCATCCACCGCGCGGCCGGCGCTTGTACGGATCATAAAAGGGGCGGCTGACTTCCCGAATATTGCAGAATTCGCCGGTCGGATCGATTAGGTGCGGCGCAGCATGGGCGGCACGCACATATCCCAGACCCAGGATTTGCTTGCCGACGATGCTGCGGCAAGCGGAGGTGACGAGAAGGGAGCCAGGCCCTGGAGGAAAATCGGCATTTTTGCGCGGTTGCCAGAGAATGGGATCGGCATCGGCGTCCGCCTGGAAGCACGCCAGGCGGATTGGGTGCATGCGTGAGGCGGTTGGCCCACATACGGACGTGGCGGCGAAGCGTGCGAGGCCAACCTCGCTCGGTAATGCCGCGAACACAAATTCGTTTACGAATAGCGGAAAGCCCGCTTCGATGCGCAGGATGTCTGCCGCCGCGAAGCCGGCCGGACGGGCGTGCTGCGCCAACGCCGCCCAGAGCGTACCGCGGGAATTCTGCGAAAGAACGATCTCGAATCCGCGCTCGCCGGTGTAACCAAGGCGTCCGATGCGGCAGGCCGTGCCGGCAATGCGTGTTTCGGCATGAGCAAAGTAGGGCAGGGCTTTAATGATGGAAGTGTCGGCGATCGCGGCCAGGGCGTGCAGGCTCCAAGGTCCTTGCACCGCCAGAATCGCGGAGTCCTCGCTCACGTCGTGCACCGATGCGGCCAAGCCGGCGGCGGACAGAAGATCGGCAACTGCGTCGGACGTTCCAGCAAACACCTCGAATGTCTCGGCATCGAGCCGCCAGACCGTGATATCGCTGCGCACGTTGCCCTCTCGATCGAGAGTAAGCGCGTAGCGGATGCGGCCAGGAACGAGGTCTATAAGTGGTCGCGGAGTGAGCGTCTGCACCAGCGCTGGTGCGCCCGCGCCGCGGATAACGATGCGGCCCATAAAACTGAAATCGAACAGGGCCGCGCCCGACCGAGCGCTGCGGGCTTCGGCGGTAATGTCCCCATAGTCGCGCCGGAGCGTGCGAGGATCGAAACCCCTTGCTGCCGTCACCATGTGTTCGCCAGGCTCTGGCCCGATCGCGCCAGCACAATGGCCCCGACCAGCACGAGAGCGACGGCGACGATGCGGGTCAACAGAGGCGCCGGCAACGCATGGGCAACGCGAGCGCCGGCGGCCGCGCCAAGAACAACCCCGATGCTGAGCCATGCGCCGAGCCGCCAGTCGAGACTTCCGGTCCACGCATTCCCTACCGTTGCCATCAACGCGATGGGTATCTGGATGGCTTGGCTGAGCCCTACCGATGTGAGGACCGGAACGCTGAGCCACATCAGCAGCGGAACGAGAAGAACAGGACCGCCGGTGCCTGTGATGGCGCAGGCGAATCCGACCACAATGGCGATGCCCACGAGCGCGAGTGGTTGCGGCACTTTGACGCCGTGCCCTGCCAGTTCCGAATGGCGGCGCAAGATCCGCCAGCCGCTGAAGGCGACAGTGGCGCCAATGAGCGCAAGAAGGATTTGCTCGCGCGTATGCGCTGCGATCAGGGAGCCGAGAAATGCGCCCGGCGCAGCGCCGGCGCTGAGCCATGCCGCAGAACGCCAATCAATGGAGCCGTGGCGGGCATAAAGCGCTACACCCATGATGCCGCTGAAAATGTAGGTCATCAGGCTCCCCCCTATCGCGGCGTGGACGTCGATGCCGGCAAGGCTCAGGCAAGGGACCAGCAGCACCCCGCCGATCCCGATGCAGCCAATCAACAAGCCGGAAACGAGCGAAAGCACGGAAATACCCACCACGAATACAGTCACCGCAACGACTCTTTTGATAGCCAGGACACGTAGTTTCGTGTAGATTAATAGTTATTGCGCATTGCTGGCGAGCCTCGGGGAAGCGACATGTTTCTGCGTCAACTCGAATATCTCGTTGCGCTTTCCCAGGAGCAGCATTTCAGCCGCGCGGCGCATCATTGTAACGTATCGCAGCCGAGCCTCTCCAACGCCATCAAGCAGCTCGAGACCGAATTCGGCACCCCGATTGTGCTGCGCCACCAGCGCTTCCAGGGATTCACGGCGGAGGGGAGCAGGATCGTGGAGTGGTCGAAGCGCATCCTTGCGGATCGCGATGCCATGCTCCAGGAGCTTTCGGTCCTGAAGAAAACGCTCTCAGGACGGCTTCGGCTGGGCGCCATGCCTACGAGCTCCCCCGCGCTGCCCCACATTAACCGGCATTTCCTCAAACTCCACCCCGGCGTGAAAGTCGAGGTGAGCTTTCTTGGGCTCGAGGAGATGCTGGTGAAGCTCGTCGACTTCGAGCTGGACGTGGGCATTACCTACATCGATCAGAAGCAGCCGCCGCCGTTGACCAGCTTTCCCATGTATAACGAGCATTTGAGCTTGCTGG
>Ga0306924_10002834_pt1 | contig 16490 bp, 16 predicted proteins | sample sta12Can44000111_FD_203756 | JGI IMG/M metagenome (GOLD analysis project Ga0306924, IMG submission 203756) | Lab enrichment of tropical soil microbial communities from Luquillo Experimental Forest, Puerto Rico - statanox.12C.anox.44.000.111 (v2)... | ecosystem: Environmental > Terrestrial >... | reverse complement strand
CGCGGCCGGGCCGGGCTGCAAGATCAGCGACGATTTGATCTCATAGAGGTCTCGATGCTTGACCGCCGAAAGCTGCTCGAAACCGGGCCGCACCATCACCCGCTCGGGCCGGAACTTCTTGCCGCACCACGAGCCGATGATCAGATCCGGCTCCCGCGCGGCCACCTGATCGACCGCGACTATGCGATCCCTGGCTGCGCCTTGATTTGCCCGATCGGCGAAAATATCGATGCCGCCGGCAATCTCGACCAGCTCCGAAACCCACCCAATTCCTGAGATCAGCGGATCGTCCCACTCCTCGAAGAATACTCTCGGCCGCTTCGGTAATCGTTCAGCCCGGTTTCGGGCTTGGACCAGGCCGGTTTCCAGCTGGGCGACGAGCTGTTCGGCCGGTTCACTCGCCTTCACCATCGCGCCGACCATGCGGATCATGTCGAGAATGCCGGCGACGCTGCGCTGATTGAACGCATGCAGGTTGAGGCCACGGCGGACGCACTCCGCGGCGATATCCGCTTGGAGATCGGAGAACGTCAGAACGAGATCCGGCTTCAAAGCAAGGATCTTGTCGATATTCGCCGAGGTAAAGGCGCTGACCCGCGGCTTCTCTCGGCGGGCTTGCGGCGGGCGAACGACATAGCCCGAGATCCCGACGATGCGGTCCTGCTCGCCGAGCAGATAGAGCGTCTCGACGGTCTCCTCGGTCAGGCAGACGATCCGTGTCGGCGGATACATGCGGTCCTCGGTCCGAGATTTCTCGGCGTGACGGCTCCGGCGGGCGATGCCGGTTGGATGCCGCCGCCTCACATATCCATGTTCCTATCCCCGTTGTTCTGCGGCGAAGCGGGGGCGTATGGGGTCGGCATCTGGCCAATAGCGCCCTGGGCGCAGGCGGCGAGCGCCAGCAACACGAGGAGGATGGCTAACCGCCCTTGTCGCTTCATCAGATCCTCCTGCAATGCAGCGGCCCACGCCGTCCAACATGGCCCCGATGGGCCTCGCATTGTTGTTCCCGCCGTTCTCGACGCGCGAACTCGCCGGCGGCACGTCATCTCCTCCGGCGCTCGGCGCAAGCAGAGCTTTGACGAGAAACCCCAAGCCGTGTCCGCCAAGGCAAGGCTCAAGGACTCGCCGCCTCATCGACAGCCTTCAGCGTCCATGTCCGATCGCGATAGGTGACGTGGACCTCCTCCTGTTCGAGGACTCTGCCGGTTTCGGCTGCGAGCTCGTTGAGCAGTGGCCGTACTGCATCATCATCCAGATCGGCGGCATAAAGCGGCAGCACTTCACCCGTGAAGATGGCAACCGGCTCGCGATCGTGAGCGGCTTCCGCTTCCGAGCCCGCATAAACAACCTCGCCGCGCGTAAACATGCCTGAGAGAAACGGTGCATGACGAGCATCGCGTTCTCTCATCCAGCGGTCCCCGCGCGGATTGCCTCCTCGAGATCATAGATCCGGCCTGATGGGCCATAGCCAGCGCGCAAGCCCCACGTTATCTTGAACTCGCGGCGTGGACCTTCGGAGGTGGGAACGACAGAGAAGCGCTTCATCGACCAATCCGAGGCTAGTCAGGCCGGCGTCAGCCGAAGATTAAGCTCGACCCGCGCAACTGATAAAGCGCCATCGAGTGACGGCAATTTGACGGGCCCTCGAATAGACCGTGCGCTGCCGCTGGCAAGAATCTAGAGGGACGAGGTTGCAGATTTTTTGGAGCGTGATGGCGATCCTCTCGGTGTTGGGCATAGTGGCGATCTTGACCTGGGAGCCCCGCGCCTGATCATATTGATCAAGCAAGCCGATCAGGATAAAAACAAAATTTGTGGCTCTCCTCTTCATTTTATGTTGTTTGCTCGCGAGCACTGCAAAAGCGGCGGGCCCGCCGTCGGGCCAAAACAGTGCATTGCTGTACGCAGTCGATGAGTCCGCCAACATTCGCGGGTCCATCTCTGTTTACGACATTGCCGCAGATCACCGGCTGATCAAGACCATTCGCACGGTTCCGCGCGTCGGCGATGTCAGAGGTGTCGCGGCGAGCGCCGTCACTGGCAAGCTTTACGTTGCCTACGACGATGTTTCGAGCACCGGAATGGTCTATTGTCTGGACATCTATAACGACACTATCCTCTGGAATCGACCGATCAGTCCCGGCGTCGATCGGCTGGCGATCAGTCCGGACGGAAAACTGCTCTACGTTCCGACCGGCGAGGGCAGGTCGGCCGACTTCATCAACGTCGTCGACGGCGCTACCGGCGAGGTCGTCCGAAAGGTCCATTTCTCCAATCGATCGCACGACACGCTCTACCCAATATCCGGCCCGATTTTCCAGGAGACCAAAGCCAATGACGGCAGCGGCGAGTATCTCTATCTGGTCGATCCGAAGAGCTATACCGTCTCGCGCGTCGGTCCCTTTTCGGGGATCCTCGGCCCTTATGCCGTAGATAGCTCGAGCAATTATGTCGTGAACAACGTGACGAACCTATGGGGAATGCAGGTCGCCAATCTCAAGACCGGTCAGATCGTCACTGCAAGCCTCCCCGATCATCCGCTCGGCAGTCCAGGGTTGCTGCACGGCATTGGCTGGAGCCCCGATCAGAGCGAGGTGTGGGAGAATAGCAGGTGGAATGATCCGCACGTCTACGTCTGGGCAATGGATAATCCGATGGCGCCGGTTCTCAAACAAACACTAACGTTGCAGAATGGTCAGGGATCGCATTGGCTGACTTTCGACATAAAAGGGAATTATGCCTATGTCGCGCCCAACAAAAACAGCAACGCGGGAACCGAAATCTTCAATGCTCGCACCCACACCTCTCTGGGCCTTATCGGCGCCTCCGAGGATATGATCGCGATCGAGTTCGTGGACGGCAAAATCAGCCGAATAGGTGACCAATTCGGGATCGGCCGCCGATAGGCCGCAGCAGCACGCCGCAAGGGGGAACTATCCCGTTGACAAAGCACCGCTAGGCTGGTATGCTCCGATCATCAAGTTGGAGCCCGGCCATGTCGAGCCATCTACAAAACCCGATCTTCCATGACGAGACCAAGGCTCGCGAATGGCTTGAATCACGGATCTGGCCGAACGGCCCATTCTGCCCACATTGCGGCGAAGTCGAGCGCGTCACCCGTCTTCATGGCAAGGCTCACCGTCCCGGTCTGTTCCAATGCAATTCATGCCGCGAGCAGTTCACCGTCACGGTCAACACCGTCTGCGAGCGATCGAAGATCCCGCTGACCAAGTGGTTGCTGGCGATCTATCTGCTCAACAGCAGCAAGAAGGGCATGTCTGCCCTCCAAATGCATCGCATGATGGGCGGAAGCTACAAAACCGCATGGTTCATGATGCACCGCATCCGCGAGGCGATGCGCGAAGGCAAGCTCGGGCCGCTCGGCGGCAAGGGCAAGTTCGTCGAGGCCGACGAAACCTATGTGGGCGGTAAGGATAAGAATCGCGCGTTCAAGGCTCCGCCTAAGAAAGAAGCCGTCATGGCCTTGGTCGAACGCGGCGGTAAAGTCGCATCCGTCCATGTCCCGAACGTCACGGCAAAGACGCTCCGCCCGATTATCGTTTCGATCGTTGATCCCAAGTCGCACCTTCGCACCGACGAAAGCCTCGTCTACCCGAAAGTCGGCAATGAATTCGCCAGTCATTACACCGTTAATCACTCTGCCGACGAATACGTTCGCGGCGACGCGCACACGAGTACCGTCGAGGGTTACTCAGCAATACTCAAGCGCGGCATCTTCGGGATTTACCACAGTGTTTCCGAAGAACACCTAAAGCGCTATCTCGGCGCGTTCGATTTCAGGTACAACTACCGCGTAGCGCTCGGTTACTCGGATATGGAGCGAACCGAGATCGCCGCCGCTGGCATCTACGGCAAGCGCCTCACCTATCGGCGGACTGATATCGGGGCGAACCTCTAAGCCCAAGCTCACCCGCGAACAGTTTCGTGAGATTTTGGCTGCTATCCTGAGCGAGGCTGACAAAGGGAGGTACCTACATGCCTGAGAAGCTTTGGGATGAAATGACGGTTGACGAAAAGCTTGGTGTGTTGCGCGCGGACATCCAACGGCTGATCGATATTGGAAATGCGAACAATGCCACGTTGGACGCTCGCAATAACACGTTCAGTGAGCGTCTTTCTGAGGTCGAGGCGAATGTGAATAGGGTATTAACTGAGGTTCAGAAGAATAAAAATTCATCATCTCCTTGAATACGCGCGACGCCAACTCTGACGCTTCAGTTTCGCCAGAAATTCCGGCGTCTCTCAAAATTGATGCGCCAGCATCAATTGCTCGTTTGCCGATCAACATCGTTTATCCTTTCCTTTAAAGGAGGCAAATTGAGATGAAATGGGGCATCGCCCTTTTCGCCGCCAGCGCGATTTACTCCGCCGGAAGCGTTCACGCAGCGAAGGCTGTGGATTCTTTCGCCGTAGCGAAGGAATGGAACGAACACGGAAAATGGGAATGTGCGGCCAAGATCGACAAACTGCGCATTGGCATGTCACAAAAAGAGGTGGTGACCATAATGGCGTGTCTGCCACGATACATGATCCCAATTAATACAAATGAGACGGCGGCTGGCATCCGCGAGCAATGGGTGCTTCATTTTGGCGATCCAGATGACCCAACCACCATATTTGGTTATTTGTACTTCAATAATGGAACCCTTATCGCGATCCAGAAGCGGAGCTGATCCGCAGAGCCTATTATTGCCGTCAAGAACGCGACTTCGCCCGATGCACTCGCCCCTTCGTCGCGGGGCGTTCCTTAGGCTTGCGTGGCGGTGCCGGTTGACGCTTCGGTGGCGATCTCATCACCACGCCAACCGCCCGCTCAAACCGCTCCCAAGCGTCGGGCAGAGGTTCGATTTCCGAAGTTCCTCTAGGTTTTTTCATTCTCATCGCTGGATGATATCATGACCGGATACCGGATGGAGATACCCATCCTTCACGAACACGCCACGGCTATCGGATATATGTGCATTGGCTGGGCGAGGCTAGAGAGACGCCTGCATTATTGTCTCGTTGATCTCAAGGCGTTCCCTAGCGCGACAATTGGCGAATGCATCACGGCAGATGCCGATTTACGGTCGCGAATCGCGATGCTCAAAGGCGTCGCGTTCGCCCGCAAACCAGACAACAAATGGTACGACGCCTTCTGCTCCGTCCTTAATCGAATTGATAATGAAATGCGGTCCGAGAGAAATCGCTACATTCACGATTTATGGCTGTACGCAAATTTAGAAACCGCAATGAAACGATCCTTCGGAGTAGAGCTGACAAATCCCAGGGCATTTCACAGAGAGTTAAGGACGCAACAGGATAAACCGGTTTCGGCTGATGAGATCTGGGGCTTCGTTTACCGAATCGGTCGCGTAGATACCCGACTGGCGCTCTTTGTCAGATTTGATCCAAAGGCCTTTTCATTTGCCGAAACATGGTCATAAATATTAATTCCACTGTATATTCATCGGGGTAGAAGTGCGGCTTTTCGGCGGCGGCATGGGAGTTTAAGACGCCCACGCCCGCCGCGATCATTTCCGGATTCACCTCACCACCGGATTCGATCCCGCCCCCGCTAGGGGGGCCGAGAGTCGTCGCGTTCGCTAAGATCCCCTTTTCCCATGGCAGCGGTGCTTTGTCAACGGGATAGTCCCCCCCAAAGGGGTGCTGCGAATGATCGAACGGAAGCTGGAGTTTAGAACCGCCGCCAGCGCGATGCTCGCCCTTGCCGACCGCAAGACGAGATCAGGCGAGCGCCGGCCTGGTGTCACGGCTATTGCATGAGGGGCCGCTATCCTTGGCTGCGGCAGCTCGCTACTCGGACCGCATCACCGCCGCTGCGCCTACGGGACTGGCTCGTCAGCGATGCCGAGAAGAGCCCGCATACTCTCGCTGGGCAAAGGTCAGAGGAGCTCTGCATCGCCTGTGCCGAATACGACGCGCTCGCCCCTCTACCGATGGTAAAGGAGCTGCGCACTCTATTTGATCGAGCCGGCACCGCCGGGGGAGATTGAGCTCTACCCCGACGTCCATCAGGGCTTCGCCTTTCCGCAGCGCCGGCGCTATGACCAGCCGGCAGCGGAGCGCCATTGGGAAGCGGCGGATCGCGCTCTACCCACGGCGCCGCGGCTGGCTGCGGAGCAAGCCTTTCTATCGCACTACGGCCGTACGCCTCCGTGGATCTGAGCCTCCCTGCCCTCTTCCACTGACCTCACACACATTGTCTCTTGTTACTCGTATCCGTGGTCGTAGCGGTAGTAGGGATAGCTATACGCCGGATATGCGTAATAGGGGTAGCCGTAGTAGGTCGGCCGGTAGTAGGTCGGATAGCCGTAGTAATACGGGTGGCCATACCAAGATCCGACTCCGAGGCCGGCACAACCGAAACCCAAGTCAACGCCTAAACACTGGGCTTTCGCCGAGCTCAATGGAAGCGCCAGCGCGCATAGACTCAACCCAGAAAGGATCAGCGTTCCCGGCAAACTGAACCGACGGTTTATTCGAGAAGTCGTCATAATTACCTCCACTTTCGAGTCGACAACTCATCTCTCTCCTTGAGAACAGTTGGGTTATTTTTGAGTTCCGCACGGATGTCTTGCCATCGGCTACCGGTTCATGATCCGGCGTCCCGGGACCGCGGATCATTCTGGCCAAACGATCGGCGACATGTGGCTCGTCAGGGGCGAGCGAGCTCGTGATAGGCAATGGGAGCAACATCGGACAGCATCGCGGTCGGTGTCGAGAACCGGCGGTGATTAGCGATCGGCATCCGACCTACCAAGCGTTTGGTCGCATGCTTGACGCGGGCACGGCGGACGATCAGTCTGCAGGACCTCGGACCATCGCATTTGTTGCGGAGAACGAGCATGAAGCTGATGTGGTTTCACCTGATGCCCTACACCGAGTTGCCGGACGATTTCCGCGACAAGCACCCCTCGGTGTGGGTCGACATCCATTCCTCGCTGTTCGACCCGCGGCGCGCGCATCACATGTACAACGACTTCATGGACGAGCTCGAATTCGCTGCCGAATGCGGCTTTGACGCGGTCTGCGTCAACGAGCACCATTCGAACGGCTATGGGCTGATGCCCTCGCCTAACCTGATCGCGAGCGCTCTCGCCCGCCGCACCACCGACACCGCCCTCTGCGTGATGGGCAATTCTTTGGCGCTCTACAACCCGCCGACCCGGGTCGCCGAAGAATTCGCGATGATCGATTGCATCTCGGGCGGGCGGCTGATCGCCGGCTTCCCGGTCGGCACGCCGATGGACACCTGTTTTGCCTTTGGACAGAACCCGTCGATGCTGCGCGAGCGCTATTATGAAGCGCACGACCTCGTTCTGCGCGCCTGGATGGAGCCCGACACCTTTGCCTGGAACGGCCGCTTTAACCAGCAGCGCTACGTCAACATCTGGCCGCGGCCGGTGCAAAAGCCGCATCCGCCGATCTGGATCCCGGGCGGCGGCTCGATCGAAACCTGGCGCTGGTGCGCCGAGATGGACCACGTCTACGCGTATCTGTCGTATTTCGGCTATCAGGCCGGGCAGGCGACAATGGACGGCTTCTGGGCCGAGATGGACCGCCTCGGCAAAGACCGGAACCCGTATCGCGCCGGCTTTCTGCAGTTTGTCGGGGTCGCCGAAAGCCGCGAGGAGGCCTACCGCCTTTATAGTGAGCCGGCGGAATATTTTTACGGCCGCTGCCTGCATGTCGACCCGCGCTTCGCCAACGCGCCGGGCTACACCAGCGAGGCGACACAGCGCGCCGGGGTCGTCGGCCAGGTCGCCCAGGTGGCGCGCATGCGCCGCTTTGACACCTTGGCGCGCGAGATGGATGCGATCGTCGAGAAGGGCTATGTGATCATCGGCTCACCGGACGAGGTCGCGGCGCAACTCAAGGAAGTCGCAGTCAACCTCAATGTCGGCCATCTGATGATGCTGCTGCAGTTCGGCAACATGGGCAAGGATCTTGCGAAGTACAACACCAAGCTCTTCGCCGAGAAGGTCATGCCGCAGCTGACCGATTTGTTCGCCGAGTGGGAAGACCGGTGGTGGCCGCAGCCGATGAACCGCGAGGCACGGGCCTCGCTGTCCCCGTTCCGCCAGGCGGCGATGGCGGCAGAGTGACGAACTTGTCCGTCTCTAGTTCGTCACCCCCGCCGAAGCGGGGGTCCAGAAGCGGGAGGAAAGGTGCCGGTTGCCCCTGGGTCCCCGCCTCCGCGGGGACGACGGGTACGGACAGGGGGCGGTCTTGAGCGAGCCAGAGACATTTTCCGTCGAGCTCAACGGCTTTTCCAGTCGCGTCTGGAAAAAGGGCGAGGGGCCCAAGATCGGCTTTCTCGCCGGGTTTGGCGGATTGCCGCGGTGGATCCCGTTTCTCGACGTATTGGCGCGCGAACGCACGGTGATCGTCCCGTCATTGCCCGGCTTTCCCGGCGGTGAGCGCGGACACACAATGCTCGACAGCCATCTCGACTGGGTATTGGCGGTGCGCCATCTGCTGCAAAAGGCGGGGCTCGACGGCGCCGATCTGGCGGGCGGCTCGGTCGGCGGCTCGTTTGCCGCAGAGATTGCCGCGATTTGGCCAAATGCCGTACGCCGTCTGGCGCTGATCGCGCCCTGGGGCCTGTTTGACGAAAAGGAGCCGATGGCCGACCCGTGGGCGCAGCGCGCCCCCGAGGTGCCCGCATTGCTCTGCGCCGACCCCGAGCGCTGGAGCGAGCTCAAAGCCGAGCCCGAGGGCGCCAATTCGCCCGAATGGCCGATCGAGCAGACCCGCGCTAGCGAAGCTGCGGCCCGCGCCTTCTGGCCGCTCGGCAATACCCGGATCGAAAAGCGTCTGCCATTGATCGAGGCGCCAACCCTGCTGGTCTGGGGTGCCGAAGACCGCATAGTGCCGCGCAGCTATGCCGATCGTTTCGCGGCGGCGATCTTCGGCCGCACCGAGATTACGAGCATTCCCGGTGCCGGGCATCTGGCCGAGCTCGACAAACCGGACGAGGTCGCCGCAGCGATCCTGGCGTGGACGAGGTAAGCCGGCGAGCGACGGGTTATGAGTTCGGATCGCGGACTCCACGCCGCAGCCGGTCAGGAAGTTAGCGCCGACGGCTACGACAGGTACATTGGGCGATGGTCTCGGTTGTTCGTACCGAGCCTGTTGACGGCTGCCGAAATAGGCGCTGGCGATCAGGTGCTCGACATGGCCACCGGGACGGGCGAAGCCGCGATCGCGGCCATTTCCTTGGTGGGCGATACGGGCGTGGTTGTCGGCGCCGACATCTCGGCGGCAATGCTCGGAACGGCCCGTGCCAGGCTTCCCCGATCCTATCGAGCGATAGTCAGCGATGGCCAGGCGTTGGCGTTCCAAGACGCCAGCTTCGATGCCGTCGTGTGCCAGCTCGGCCTGATGTTTTTCCCCGACCCGACTCGAGGGCTGGTCGAATTTCGACGCGTCCTTCGTAACGGCCGATGCGCGGCGGCGTGTGTCAACTCGGCGCCGGACAGAGCGCCCATGTGGGGTCCCCTCGCCCGTGCGCTTAGCCGACAATTGCCCGACCAGCGCAATGAATTCGAGCTTTCCTTCTCATTGGGGGATGCTAGGCGGCTCCGGCAGATGTTTGTTGCCGCAGGTTTTCGCGATGTCCGGGTCGAGCGAGAGACGCGGGACGGGATCATCGGATCGTTTGACGAGTACTGGGCTGCCATCGAGGCGGGAACCGGGCAGATGCCGCTAGCCTATGTCACCCTCTCGCAGGCCCGGAGACGAGCGGTGCGCGAAGAGGTGACGGCGGCGCTGCTGCCGTTTGTGTCCAACGGGCGGCTGGAGATGAGCGTCGAGATGCTGATCGGGGTTGGTCGAGCCTAAAGGAGTAACGACATGATCAAACGATTTCACGCGCTCTATGTCGGCCAGACCGAGCTCGACAATATCGGTCTTCGTGGCACGCCGGCGAACGATCGCCGCTATTCGAACGAGCGCTTGAGCGAGGTGTTCTGGGCCGCACGCGATGTCGCTCGGCTGCTGGACGAGGTCGGCTACTACTGCTTTTGGACCGCCGAGCACCATTTCCAGCGCGAAGGCTACGAGTGCCTGCCGAATTTGATCCAGCTCGGGTTGTGGCTCGCCACTCAGACCCGGCGGCTGAAATTCGGCTGCGCCTTCAATATCCTGCCAATGTGGCACCCGATCCGGCTCGCCGAAGATTATGCGATGGCCGACATCGTCACCGACGGCCGCGTCATCATGGGCGTCGGGCGCGGCTATCACACCCGCGAAATGGAGACCCTCGGCGCGCCATTGCTCGATGCCGACGCCAACCGGGCGATCTTCGAGGAAGGGCTCGACTTGCTGCTGAAATGCTTCAACGAAGAAGCGATTCACCACAAGGGCAAATATTTCGAATGCCCGCCGCCGGTGCCTTACCGAGGCTATCAGCTAGAAGAAATCACCTGCGTGCCGCGGCCCAAGCATCTCCCGGTCGAGATCTGGATGCCGATCGCCAGCGGCAAGACCATCGATCTGATGCCGCAAAAAGGCCTCAAGGCGATGGTCACGTTGAACGGCGAGAAGATCCTGGACGATGTAGTGCGTGCCTACAGAGATGCATGCGTCCGTCACGGGCGGCCGAAACAGCTCGCCGAAGACATGATCTGGGGCGCGGGCATATACCTCGCCGACACCCAGCAGGAGGCAATCCGCCGGCTCGAACCGTCGCATGACGAGCGCTACAAGTGGTTCGCACCGTTTGGGTTTGTCCGCTACGCCGACGAAGAGGGCCGGACCTGGGGTACCCCTGGCGCGCCGGCGCGGGTGCCCTCGCTCACCGATGGCGTGCAGCAGAAGGCCTGGTTCTGTGGGCCACCGTCGCAGGTCATCGACGGCATCAAGTCGATCGAGGCGAAATATCCCGGGCTCGAGGATTTTATGATCCACTGGGCCGAGGGGTTGCCGCCCTACGAGTTCAAAGAGCAACTGCGCTGGTTCGCCCGCGACGTGATGCCGGCATTCAATCGGGGTTAGACAAGAACGTCATTCCCGCGAATGCGGGAATCTAGGGCGGCAAGGCCCCAGCGATGGCCCTGGGCCCCCGCTTCCGCGGGGGCGACGGTAGCGGATCGAGGAGACCGGTCGATGAAATTCGGATTGTTTTACGAGCACCAGCTGCCGCAGCCCTGGGGCGAGGAATCCGAGCTGCGTCTTTATCAACAGGCGCTCGACCAGATCGAGCTCGCCGATCGCCTGGGGATCGACTACGTCTGGGAGGTCGAGCACCATTTCCTCGAGGAGTATTCGCACTCCTCGGCCCCGGAGGTGTTTCTCGCCGCCTGCTCGCAGCGGACCAAACGCATACGGTTAGGCCACGGCATCACCCTGATGCCGCCCAATTACAACCACCCGGCGTGCGTCGCTGAGCGCATCGCGACACTCGATCTGGTCTCAAACGGCCGCGTCGAATGGGGGACCGGCGAGTCGGCGACCGCGGTCGAGATGGGCGGTTTTGGTGTCGACCCGGAAGACAAGCGGGCGATGTGGGAGGAGGGCACGAGAGAAGCCGCCAACATGTTGGCGATGCGGCCTTATCCCGGATTTCACGGTCGCTGGTTTGAGATGCCGTGCCGCAACCTGGTGCCGAAGGCGGTGCAGCGCCCGCATCCGCCGATGTGGGTAGCGTGCTCGCGGCGCGAGACAATCCACCTAGCCGCGCGCAACGGGGTGGGTGCCTTGACCTTTTCGTTTCTCGATCCCGACCAGGCCGCGAAGTGGGTCGAGGAATATTACGCCATCATCAAATCGGACGAGTGCGTGCCGATCGGCCATCGCGTCAACCCGAACATCGCGATCGTGACCGGCATGTCCTGCCACCCGGACGAGGCCGAAGCGATCCGGCGCGGGCTCGACGGGTTCCGCTTCTTTGGCTACTCACTTGGCTATTACGCGCTGTTTGGCGAGCACCGGCCGGGCCGCGCCGACCTCTGGGAGCGCTTTCTGCAGGTCAAGGACCAATTGCCGGACAATGCCGGGCGCGGCGGTATCGGCACCCCCGACCAGTTGCGCGCGCATCTCGAGCGCTACGAGAGGGCGGGCATCGACCAGGTCATGTTCATCCAGCAGAGCGGCACCAATCGCCATGAGCACATTTGCGAGTCGCTCGAGGTCTTTGCCGAGCATGTGATGCCCGAATTCAAGGCGCGCGACGAGGTGCGCGAGGCCGAAAAGCGCCGCGAGCTGGCGCCCTATATTGAGGCCGCATTGGCGCGCAAGCCGCGCTTGGCGGCGCTCGACGATGCCGAAATCCCACGCGTCGAAGCCTTTGGCCGCAAGGCGCCGTCGCCATTGCTCAATTCCGACCGCGGCGGGGCGATCCCGATCCCGCTCCAAGACCCGCTCGCCGCTCGAGAAGCCGCGCTGCCCTAGGCGCTACTGCGGTCAGGCGCCTTCAGCAGGCGTCGCAAATCAGGTGATATGTTGTTATTGCTATATTAGCTTCGTTGTGATAGCGTCTACGTTTGCGATAAGACGCCCAATAGGCCTGGGCGTGCCGTATACTCGCGTCTTTCGCCCCTCGTCAGAGGGCACCTGCTTGTTTTTCGCCTGCATTAACAGGAGGCTTAGGAGGAGTTGACCGCTCGGGGATCGCGGTGCTTACCTGCATCTGAGGAACGGCAATTCGATCGGGATGGGTAAGATGAAGGTTCGCAACGCGGCGCGGGAGCGGCTCGAGAAGGGCGAGATGTCGCTCGGCGTCGGGATCCGGACGGCGCGCACCGTCGACATCGCCAAGATGATGCAAACGGCGGGTTACGACTGGCTCTTCATCGATCTCGAACACGGCCCGATGTCGATCGAGTTCGCGACAACGCTCGCCGTCGCGGCCCTCGACACCGGCATTTCGCCGATCGTCCGCGTACCGTTTATGCAGCATTCGATGGCGACACGCGTGCTCGACAATGGCGCGCTCGGTATCGTCATGCCCCATGTCGACACTCCCGAGCAGGCGCGCGAGATCGTGAACCATCTGAAATACCCGCCGATCGGCCATCGCTCGCTGGCCGGCGCCCAAGCAATCTTCGATTTTAAACGGATCCCGATCGCCGAGATGATCGAGTCGGCCAACGCCGCGCTGCTCGTCATTGCTCTGATGGAGACGCCGACCGCGATCGCCAATGCCGAGGCGATCGCCGCGGTACCCGGCATCGACGCATTGCTGATCGGCACCAACGATCTCGCCGCCGAGATGCGGATCCCCGGCGCGTACGGGCATGCGCGGATCGCGGGCGCCTACGAGACAGTCATCACCGCCTGCCGCAAGCACAATAAATGGCCGGGCATGGGCGGTGTCGATGCCGAAGAGCTGATGCAAAAATACATCGGCATGGGCATGCAGCTCGTGCTTACCGGCAGCGACGGCGGGTTTCTGATGGCCGCGGCGGGGCGGCGCGCGGCGCTGGCTCGCGAATGGGGTGCAAAGCATTAGCCGAAAGGGAGGGGCCAATGATCATCGATTGCCACGGACACTACACCACCTCTCCTCGGCAACACGAGGGCTGGCGCGGCGAGCAGATCGAGGCGCACAAGGCCGGCAAGCCGCCGCCGCCGCGCCCGCGAATCACCGACGACGAGATCCGCCAATCGATCGAGGGTGGCCAGCTCAAGGTGCAGCGCGAGCGTGGCACCGATCTGACGATCTTTTCACCGCGTGCCGCCGGCATGGGCCATCATCTGGGCGATGCAACAACCAGCGAAGCCTGGGCCAATGCTTGCAACGAGCTGATCCATCGCGTTTGCTCACTGTTCCCAAAGAATTTCATTGGGGTGGCGATGCTGCCGCAGAGCGCGAGGGTCTCGCCAAAGAACTGCATTGCCGACATCGACCGCTGCGTCAATGAATACGGGTTTGTCGGGATCAATCTGAACCCCGATCCGTCCGGGGGGCATTGGCAGGACCCCCCGCTCGGCGACCGCTATTGGTATCCGGTGTACGAGAAGATGGTCGAGTACGACATTCCGGCGATGATCCATGTCAGCGCTTCGTGCAATCCGACCCATCACACGACGGGCGCGCACTACCTCAACGGCGACACAGCTGGGTTTAACCAGCTGATGAATTCGTCGGTGTTAAAGGATTTCCCGACCATCAAATTCATCATTCCGCATGGCGGCGGTGCCGTACCCTATCACTGGGGGCGCTACCGCGGTTTGGCGCAGGACGCCAAGCTCGGGCTGTTGTCCGACCTGATGCTGAGAAACGTCTTCTTCGACACCTGCGTCTATCACCTGCCCGGCCAGGAATTGCTGGCGAAAGTCATCCCGGTCGACAATATCCTTTTCGCCTCCGAAATGATCGGCGCGGTGCGCGGCATCGACCCAGAGACAGGTCACCATTATGACGACACCAAGCGCTACATCGACCAGTTGGCGCTGTCGGCGGCGGACAAGGCAAAGATTTTCGAGGGCAATGCGCGCCGCGTCTATAGCCGCTTGTCTGCGGTAATCGAGAAGCAGTCGTCGAGGTGATCATGCCGCAGGATAGCAGCCCGGTGCCGAAGAGCCGCTGGGACATTCTAACCAAGACGGGTGCCGACACGCCAATGGGCGAGCTGCTACGCCGCTATTGGTGGCCGATCGCCGGCGCCAGCGAGCTCGAACAGCCGGGCACGCTTCCGGTGCGGCTGATGGGCGAGGATCTCGTTCTCTACAAAGACCTCGGCGGCAAGGACGGTCTGCTCGACCGCCATTGCCGGCACCGCCGCGCTGATTTGAGCTACGGCTATGTCGAGAAATGCGGATTGCGCTGCAATTATCACGGCTGGCTCTACGGCGCCGACGGCAGCTGCCTCGCACAGCCCTATGAGGATATGGCGCATCCCGAGGGGCGGCTGCGCGATCAGATCCGCATCAAGGCCTATCCGGTCGAGGAATTGGGCGGGCTGTTATGGGCTTATCTCGGCCCCGAGCCGCGGCCGCTCGTGCCCAACTGGGAATTCTTCACGTGGAAGAACGGGTTCCGCCAGATCGTCAAGGCCGAGATCCCCTGCAATTGGTTCCAGTGCCAGGAAAACTCGATCGACCCCGTGCATTTCGAATGGACCCATTCGAATTGGAGTGTGCGCCTCGGCGGAGCCGCCGGCCCTTACACGCCGCAGCATGTCAAGGTCGACTTCAACGAGTTCGACTACGGCTTCCAATACAAGCGCATTCGCACCGATACCAGTGACAAGGACCGGCTGTGGACGGTCGGCCGCGTCTGCCTGTGGCCCAACGGGTTGTTCACCGGCAACCACGTCGAGTTTCGCGTGCCGGTCGATGACGAGAATACGCTCAGCGTCATGTGGCATTTCAGCCGCGTGCCGCGCGAGCGCGAGCCCTATGTGCAAAACAGCATCCCGACCTGGCAGGGTCCGATCGCCGATCCCGAAACCGGGCGCTGGATCACCAGCCATGTGATGAACCAGGATTTTGTGACCTGGGTCGGGCAGGGCCGGATCGCCGACCGGTCGCAGGAGTATCTGGCACCCTCCGACCGCGGCATTGTGATGATCCGCCGCCGCTTTCTGAACGATATCGAGGCGATCAAGGACGGCCGCGACCCAAAGGCGGTGGTCCGTGACCCCGAAGTTAACCGTGCCATCGCATTGCCGGTCGCCGAGCGCGAGAAGTTCATCGACGGCTTCGAGCGCGAGGAGTTTCTGCGCGACCCGTTCAGCCGCCGCAACCTGCAGGGCTACATCTTCCAGACCGGGCAGCCCGCGGAGGTCCGCGCCGCCTTTCTCGCGGCGATGGGCTTCAGCGAAGCCGAAGCAACCGCCAACCCGCGCCCCTTCGACCCGTTGGCGCCGGCACTGCGCTGATTTGGCCGTTGACCATCTGCAGCGAGCCAGCTGGGCGGTGCCCACTGTTTTTCGTTCGTCGTGTCATCAAAACCCGAGGATTTCTGCGCTCGGAATCGTGTCGCCCGCTGATAATTTCCTGTAAAAACAGCAAAAACAGCAAAAACAGCGAGAGGCTCTTGCAAGAACGCTCACCGTCGACCCGCCATGGCTGTTTTGGTGTAGGCTGAGCGTCCGGGACGCGTGAACCGTCCGGGGCCGCGCCTCACAACCCACGTTGCAGGGAGAATAGTGCCATGACAGACCTTCGCGTCATCACGAGCGACGGGGACGATAGGATTATCGAAGAAGCCGTCGTACAGGAATTTGGCGCCAATCTGCGCGGCCCGCTGCTGCGCCCTGGTGACGACGGTTATGACCAGGCCCGCAAAGTCTGGAATGGCATGATCGACCGGCGCCCGGCGCTGATCGCCCGGTGCGCCGGGGTCGCCGACGTCATGACGGCGGTGCGCTTTGCCCGCACCAACGGCGTACTGGTGTCGGTCAAAGGCGGTGGTCACAACATCACCGGCAATGCCGTCTGTGAGGGCGGCCTGATGATCGACCTGTCGCCGATGAAGGGTGTACGGGTCGACCCGATCAAACGCATTGCGCAGG
>Ga0306924_10002832_pt1 | contig 16493 bp, 13 predicted proteins | sample sta12Can44000111_FD_203756 | JGI IMG/M metagenome (GOLD analysis project Ga0306924, IMG submission 203756) | Lab enrichment of tropical soil microbial communities from Luquillo Experimental Forest, Puerto Rico - statanox.12C.anox.44.000.111 (v2)... | ecosystem: Environmental > Terrestrial >... | reverse complement strand
CTGGCGGCGCGGCGTTATTCCGCCGCGGGACCGGGGGAGCAGCCCCCAGCGGCTGGCGGCGTGCGAGTGGGTCACGATGTGCACGTCGATCGGGCCGGAGTCATGAATGGTCCGTGACCCGATCCCCGGCCCGGTGAGCAGCGCCAGCAGCCACGAGCGTCGGCTCGCGCCGAGCACGAGCTGGGTGGCGTTCTCCGCGCGCGCGAACGTGAGCAGCGCCTCGGAGATGTTGTCGCCGACGACCTGGTGATAGGTGCCGCCGAGGGACTCGACGAGCTGCCGCTGCCGGGCGAGGTTCGCCGGATTCGCGCCGGTGAGCCCGTCGGACTTGGTCACGTGCACCGCCAGCAGGTCACCGCCGGCCGCCCGGGCCGCGATCCTGGCGGCGCGCCTGATCAGCGTGTCGCCCTCCGGGCCGCCGGTGAGCGCGACGACGACTCGCTCCCTGGCCTCCCAGGTCTTCTTGATGTCATGCTCGGCGCGGTATTTCTGCAGCCCGTCGTCGACCTTGTCGGCCAGCCAGAGCAGGGCCAGCTCGCGCAGCGCGGTCAGGTTCCCGGTCCTGAAGTAGTTGGTGAGCGCCGCGTCGATCTTCTCCGGCGGGTAGATGTTGCCGTGCGCCATCCGGCGGCGCAGCGCCTCGGCCGTCATGTCGACCAGCTCAACCTGGTCGGCGGCGCGCACGACCGCGTCCGGCACGGTCTCGCGCTGCGGTACACCGGTGATCTGCTCGACCACGTCGTTGAGCGATTCCAGGTGCTGGATGTTGACCGCGGAGATCACGTCGATGCCGGCGTCGAGCAGCTCCTCGATGTCCTGCCAGCGTTTCGCGTTACGCGACCCTGGCACGTTGGTGTGCGCGAGCTCGTCGACGAGGGCTATCTGCGGCTTGCGGGCCAGTACCGCGTCGACGTCCATCTCCTCGAAGGTGGCGCCGCGGTAAGTAAGCCGTTTCCGCGGGACGATCTCGAGCCCGTCGAGCAGGGACTCGGTCTGCGGTCGGCCGTGGCTCTCGGCGAACCCGACGACGACATCCGAGCCGCGCTCGCTCCGCCGGTGCCCTTCGCCCAGCATGGCGTAGGTCTTGCCGACTCCGGCCGCGGCGCCCAGGTAGATCCGCAACTGCCCGCGGGGCGTGGTGCGGCCTTCAGGTAGTGCGGACATACCTCAATAGTGCGTCAAACTCGCTGGTCACTAGTAAAGCCTTAACACCATCCATGCACCGGATGACGCGGACGCGACCTGCCGAATGCGCTTCTGGCCTGGACAGAGGGGGACGCGCCAACACACCAATGGCTGACGCCCGGATTCCGTCCGCCGCTTGATGATTGAGGCGGCTCACCGACTCTGGCCCTTGCACGGTGCGGTGGCGGCGCCGGGCGGCGAGATTAGCGCGAAAGTTCCTGCGGGCCCTGGCCCGGGAAACCTTTCGCGTTATCGCCGCCCCCGGTGATGGTGCCCGGCGGGGCGCCAGGGCTGCGGGTGGGAGGCTCACCAATGTGGCCGCTGTGGCGCGGGATGCCGGACGGCAGGCGATCACCCGCAGCCGCTATGCCCGATCGCGCAGTCGGCCCCACGAGTGCACGCCGATCGCGTAATCGACCACGGTAGAGCAGGTCGAACGCTAAATCGGCAGGTTGGCGGGCGGGATTAGCGGCGGTTGGCGAAGTAGTCGCTTGACTGGCGGCGCCACAGGAATATCACCGTTACCAGGCCGATCAGCCATATCAGGAAATGGATGGACTTGATCGAGGCGATGCCCGGCCTGCCGACCGTGGCGAGGAAGCTGAGGGTGTTGACGCCGAACAAGACCGTCCCGACCGTCCGCGCCCAGCCGTACCCCCGCTTGCAGGCCGCCGCCAGCCAGAGCCACAGGCCGATGCTGATCAGCGAGCCGATGAGCACGCCCAAGACGCCGGCGCCGGCGAGGCTGTTGGCGTTCGCCGGGTTCACGAACGGATGATGCCTGAGGTAGTCGGTCTTGACCTGGCCGATGACCGCGATGTCAATGAACATGGCCAGCAGGCTCGCGGCCGCTCCGGCGTACATCAGCCAGGCCGCGGCGAGCACTGGCGTGGGCCGCCACGGCCGCTGCGGCGCGGGCGTGTAGCGGGACATCGCGTCCCCGGCCGGGGCCTGCGGCCACGGAGTCGCCGGGTTCCCCGGCGGCCATGAACCGGCACCCGCGGAACTTCCCGGGGGCATCGGGGCCGCGGCGCCGTAAGCCGGCGCTCCGGTCATCCCGAACGCCGCGCCGGTACCGCCCAGCGGCGGCGCGGCCCCGCTACCGCCCAGCGGCGGCGCGGCGCCGGTACCGCCTAGCGGCGGCGCGGCGCCGGGCTGCCGCGCGACCATGCTCGCGGTCGCCATCGCGTGGTAACCGTCCTGCACCATGCCGTTCTGGCCGGGAACCGCCGGTACGGGACCGCCCGGCGCCATCCCGGTCGAGCCCACGCCGCCCGGCGCCATCCCGCCCGGCCCCGGGCCCATCCCCGCCGGGCCCATGCCGTCCGGCGCTATGCCCGAGGGGGCCGGCGATACCTGTGTCGGGTACGCCTGGGCGGCCCGGATGATCTCGGCCAGCGGCGGCGGCCAGAACGAGGTCACCGTCGCGGTGACGGCCGGCCCGGCCTGAGTGATCATGGCGCCGAGCGCCGCGAGTCCAGGTCGCTGCGCCGGGTTCTTCGTCATGCAGGCCGCGATCACGTCCCGCAGCCGGCCCGGGACCCCGGTCAGGTCCGGCTGTCCACTGACCACCCGGTACAGCACCGAAGCCGCGCTCCCGCCGCCGAACGGGGCGGTGCCGGTCGCCGCGAAGGCCAGCACGCAGCCCAGGGAGAACACGTCACTCGGCGGCCCGGCCTGGGCGCCCTCGGCCTGTTCCGGTGACATGTAGCCGGGCGTGCCCACCACCATCCCGGCGGCGGTCACCGACGTCCCCTCGAACGCGCGGGAGATGCCGAAGTCGATGACGTGCGGCCCGTCCCCGGCGAGCAGGACGTTGGCCGGCTTGAGGTCGCGGTGCACGACGCCGCACGCGTGCACCGCGCGCAGCGCCTCGGCCAGCCCGGCGGCGAGCCGCCACACGGCCGCTTCAGGGAGCGCCCCGTACCGCGAGACGACATCGGCCAGCGAGGGGCCGGGCACATAGGCGGTCGCGAGCCACGGCGGGTCTTCATTCAGCCCCGCGGCGACCACGGGGGCGGTATACATGCCGCTGACCGCGCGCGCGGCCGCCACCTCACGGCCGAACCGTTGCCTGAACTCGACGTCGCGCGCGAGCTCCGGGTGCACGACCTTGATGGCCACCGCTCGCCCAGCCGGAGAAAAGCCCAGGTAGACGCGCCCCATGCCACCCGCACCCAACCGGGCGCGCAGCTGGAACTCCCCCACCGTACGAGGGTCATTCGCGGACAGCGGCTCCATCCATGCTCCCCAAGACGCCCGGCGACACCGCACGCCGAGACTACCGGTAATTCTGCCTCAGCCGTGCCGAAAAGCTACGGCTGATACCGGTAGCCCATGCCCGGTTCGGTCAGCAGGTGCTGTGGCCGGGACGGATCGTCCTCCAGCTTGCGGCGCAGCCGTGCCATGTGGAAGCGGAGGTAGTTGGTCCTGTTCTCGAAGCCAGGACCCCACACGCCGGCCAGCAGCTGGGCCGAGCTGACGAGCTGTTCCGGGCGGCGCAGCAGGATGCCAAGGATCCGCCACTCGGTCGGAGTGAGGCGTGAGGCCGGGGAGTCAGCCGGGTCCGTTCGGACATCTTCTGACGGGCGGATGGTGTGCGCGGACAGGTCGATCGCCCACCGGCCGATCGTGGCTACGGCACCCGCACCGCCGCCGGAGACCTCGTCGCGGCGGAGCGCGGCGCGGAGCCGCGCAAGCAGCTCGCCCATCGCGAATGGCTTGGTCACGTAGTCGTCGGCGCCGGCGTCGAGCGCGCCGATCTTGTCGCCGGGGCTGGTCCGCCCGGACAGCACGATGATGGGCGCCTGCGACCAGCCGCGGAACGCGACGATCACCTCGGTGCCGTCCACGTCGGGCAGGCCCAGGTCGAGGATCATCGCGTCTGGCGGGGTGGCCGCGGCGACGGCCAGGGCGTCCCGGCCGGTGGCCGCGGTCAGCACCTCGTACTGCCTGGCGCGCAGGTTGATGCTCAGCGCCCGCAGCAGCTGCGGCTGGTCCTCTACCACGAGGATCCGCGGGATCGGGCGTCCGGTCGGCCGGGAGAATTCCGGCTGACCGGACGCCGAGACCGTCATCGCCCGCCCTGCCTCAGGAGCCAGGCTTCGACGAAGCGGACAGCTGGTCGAGGGCGATGTTCAGCAGGAGCACGTTCACCCGTGGCTCGCCCAGGAAGCCGATCGTCCTGCCCTGGGTGTGGCTGGCGACCAGGTTCTTCACTTGCGACAGCGGCAGGTGCCTGGCCGCCGCGACCCGGGCCTCCTGGTCGGCCGCGTTCTGCGGCGAGATGTACGGGTCCAGCCCGGAGGCAGACGTGGTAACCGCGTCCGGCGGCACGCTCGACTCGCTGACGTGGTTGAACGCCGCGTAGGCCTTCTTGTAGGCCTCGACGTTCTTCAGCAGCGTCGGGTTGTTCGGCCCGAGGTTGGACGCTCCGGAGTAGTTCGGGTCGCAGCCGTAGTCGTTCTTCACCGACGAGCTGGACGCGGTGGACGGCCGGGGCTGGAAGTACTGCGGGAGGGGGTTGCCCTTCGAGTCCACGAACTCCTGGCAGAGCAGGCTGGAGCCGACCACCTTGCCGTTGTAGGAGACGATCGACCCGTTGGCCTGGTTGTGGAAGGCCGCCTGGCCGACGCCCAGTATCACGAGCGGATACACGAAGCCGGTGATGAGAGTCAGCACGATGATGGCGCGGATGGCGGCCACGTGCTGGGCGACCCATGTGGGTAGACGTGACATGTCAGCTACCGATCCCTGGAATGTGCATGATGATGAGGTCGATGATCTTGATGCCGATGAACGGGATGATCAGCCCGCCGAGGCCGTAGATCCACAGGTTCCTGCGCAGCAGCGCGCTCGCCGATGAGGGCGTGTACCGGACGCCGCGCAGCGCCAGCGGGATCAGCGCGATGATGATCAGCGCGTTGAAGATGATCGCCGACGTGATCGCCGAGGTCGGGCTGTACAGGTGCATGATGTTCAGCTTGGACAGGCCCGGGTACACGGCCTCGAACATGGCCGGCAGCATGGCGAAGTACTTCGCCACGTCGTTGGCGATCGAGAACGTGGTCAGCGAGCCTCGCGTGATCAGCAACTGCTTGCCGATCTCGACGATCTCGATGAGCTTCGTCGGATTGGAGTCCAGGTCAACCATGTTCCCGGCCTCCTTGGCGGCAGAGGTGCCGGTGTTCATCGCCACGCCGACATCGGCTTGCGCCAAGGCCGGAGCGTCGTTGGTGCCGTCCCCGGTCATCGCGACCAGGTGGCCGCCCGCCTGCTCCTTCTTGATGAGCGCCATCTTGTCTTCGGGCGTGGCCTCGGCGAGGAAGTCGTCCACGCCGGACTCCTCGGCGATGGCCCTGGCGGTGAGCGGGTTGTCACCCGTGATCATCACCGTCTTGATGCCCATCCTGCGCAGCTCTGCGAACCGCTCGGAGATGCCCTCCTTGACGATGTCCTTGAGGTGGATCACGCCGAGCGCCCGGGCGGTCCCGTCGTGCTTTTCCGCCACCACCAGCGGGGTGCCGCCGGCGGCGGAGATGGCGTCCACCATCTGTCCGAGCTCGGCCGGCGGCACGCCGCCGGACTCCCGGATCCACTCCCGGACGGCGCTCGACGCGCCCTTGCGGACTTGACGCCCGTCGGCTAGGTCCACGCCGCTCATCCGGGTCTGCGCGGTGAACTCCACGAAATGAGCGCCGGGCAGTTCCCCTTCCGACCGCTCGCGCAGCCCGAACCGCTGCTTGGCCAGCACCACGATCGACCGGCCTTCCGGCGTGTAGTCCGCCAGCGAGGACAGCTGCGCGGCGTCCGCGAGTTCCTCGACCGATACGCCGGGAACTGGCAAGAACTCGCTGGCCTGCCGGTTCCCGATGGTGATCGTGCCGGTCTTGTCCAGCAGCAGCGTGTTCACGTCGCCGGCGGCCTCGACGGCACGGCCGGACATGGCCAGCACGTTGCGCTGCACCAGCCGGTCCATCCCGGCGATGCCGATCGCCGAAAGCAGCGCGCCGATCGTGGTCGGGATCAGCGCCACCACCAGGGCGACCATGATCACGATCGACTGCGGCGCGCCGGAGTAGTAGGCCATCGGCTGCAGCGTCACCACGGCGAGCAGGAAGATGATCGTCAGCGAGGCGAGCAGGATGTTCAGCGCGATCTCGTTCGGCGTCTTCTGCCGCGACGCGCCCTCGACGAGGGCGATCATCCGGTCGATGAACGTCTCGCCCGGCTTGGAGGTGATCTTCACGACGATCCGGTCGGACAGCACCTTGGTGCCGCCGGTGACCGCGCTGCGGTCGCCGCCGGACTCGCGGATGACCGGCGCGGACTCGCCGGTGATCGCCGACTCGTCGACCGACGCGACGCCCTCGACCACATCCCCGTCACCGGGGATGACCTGCCCGGCCTCGACCACCACGTGATCGCCGAGCGTCAGCGCGGTGCCGGGTACCTCCTCTTCACGGACATTAGCGGCGCCCGGCTTCCAGTCGATCAGCCGCCTGGCCATGGTGTCCCGCTTGGTGGCACGCAGCGTGGCCGCCTGCGCCTTGCCCCGGCCCTCGGCCACGGCCTCGGCGAGGTTGGCGAACACGACCGTCAGCCACAGCCATACGGCGATCGTCCAGGCGAACGCGGTGTTGGTCCTGATCGCGGAGTAGGTAGTCAGCACCGCCCCGACCTCGACCACGAACATGACCGGGTTCCTGAGCTGGACCCGCGGGTCCAGCTTCGCGAGCGCGGACGGCAGCGACTTCCACAGCATCTTCGGGTCGAGCAGGCCGCCGCCGATCCGGCGCGGCTGCGCCGGCGCCTGCCGGTCCGCCTGCGGACGCGGCTCAGTAGGGGTTGTGATTGCCATCAGTGCAGTCCTTCTGCGAACGGGCCAAGAGCGAGCGCCGGGAAGTAAGTGAGGCCGACGACGATGAGAATGACCCCGATGAGCATGCCGACGAAGAGCGGCTTGTACGTCGGCATGGTGCCGACGCTCTCCGGTACGGTCTGCTGTCTCGCCAGTGATCCGGCCAGGCCCAGGGCGAAGACCATGGGCGCGAAGCGCGCGACCAGCATGACGATCCCGCCCACGGTGTTGTACCAGGTGGTATTCGTGGTAAGGCCGGCGAACGCCGAGCCGTTGTTGTTGGCCATCGAGGTGAACGCGTACACGATCTCGGTCAGGCCATGCGCGCCCGGGTTGAGGATCGACGCGCGGGGCACCTTCAGCCCGAGCGAGAGGCCCGCGGCGATCAGCACGGCAGACGGCGTGGTGAGGATGTACAGCGCCGCGTACTTCATCTCGGTCGGCCGGATCTTCTTGCCGATGTACTCGGGAGTGCGGCCGACCATCAGGCCGCCGATGAATACCGTCACGACGGCGAGGACGAGGATGCCGTACAGGCCGGCGCCGACACCGCCCGGGACGACTTCGCCCATCATCATGTTGAACAGGACGGTGCCGCCGCCGAACGGCGTAAACGAGTCGTGGAACGAGTTGACCGCCCCGGTGGACGTCACCGTTGTCGAGGCTGCGAACAAGGACGACGCCGGGATGCCGAACACGACGTTCTTGCCCTCCATCGCCGCGCCCGCCGCCCGCAGGGCGACCCCGGAGTGCTGGTTCTCGAAGAAGCTGACCAGTGACACGGACGACAGCCACAGGATCACCATCACCGAGAGGATCGCGTAACCCTGCCGGTTCTGGCCGACCATCTTGCCGAACGTGCGGCACAGCGAGAACGGGATCACCAGGATGAGGAAGATCTCGAACCAGTTGGTGAACGGGTTCGGGTTCTCGAACGGGTGGGCCGAGTTGGCGTTGAAGAAGCCGCCGCCGTTGTTGCCCATCTCCTTGATGACTTCCTGGGAAGCCACCGGGCCGCCGACCATGTTCTGCGTGCCGCCGGTCAGCGTGTGAATCACGTGCGTCGCGGTGAAGTTGTCGACCACGCCGCCGGCCAGCAGGATGATCGCGCCGATGGCCGACATAGGCAGCAGCACCCGGATGGTGATCCTGGTCAGGTCCACCCAGAAGTTGCCGAGCCGGTCGGTCCGCGAGCGCATGAACCCGCGTACCAGCGCGATCGCGACCACGATGCCGACCGCGGCGGACATGAAGTTCTGCACGGCGAGGCCGGACATCTGGGTCAGGTAGCCCATCGTCGTCTCGCCGGAGTAGTTCTGCCAGTTCGTGTTGGTCGTGAACGACGCCGCTGTGTTCCAGGCCAGGGCCGGCGGCACGGCGGGCATCCCATTGGAGAGGAACAGGTGCCCCTGGATCCGCTCCAGCAGGTACACGGCGAGCACCGAGATCGCGGAGAACGCGAGCATGGACCGCAGGTAGACGCTCCACCGCTGGTCGGCCTTGGCGTCCACGCCCATCACGCGGTAGACGGCGCGCTCGACGCGCCAGTCCTTGTCGGACGTCACGACGCGCGCGATGTAGTCGCCGAGCGGTCTGTAGCAGACCGCTAGCGCGAGAATCAGCAGGCCGACCTGCAAGAAGCCGGCCAGAGAGCCACTCACTAGAACCTCTCCGGGTTAATCAGCGCCACCACCAGGTAGGCGGTAAGCAGGATTCCGACGATCAGGCCGAGCCAGTTGTCAGCGCTCAAAGTGCTCAACTCCCTTGACCAGGAAGATGAGCGCGGCGAAGACAACGATCGTCAGGCCGACGTAGAGGAGGTCGGACATCGCAACTCCTAGGCTGTTACCGCGCGGCCCGGTTCCGCTGAACGCTGGATGACCTGTTGGCCGCGGCCCGGGACGCAGCCCGGACGGATTAATCAAAGCCCTGGTAAGCGCGGAAAATTGCGGCCCTTGCAGGTCCTATACGGACAGCCGCGGCTTCCTAACGGAACCCATGCACGACGGTCTATACCGCCGAGTACGCGGCGGTCGGCCGGCTGCCGGTCAGTTGCCGGTCAGCTCCGAGATGTCCGACACGAGCGCGTGCCGCCCACGCAGCGACCACGGCCGGAGGCCGTGCCTCATCTCGTCCATCAGCGCCGACGGCGGGACCGCGAGCACCGGGCACTTGGCGTGGGCGAGGCAGTAACGGCCGACCGACTTGCGCAGCGCGCGACCGACCAGCGAGCGGCGCCCGGTCCCGATGATAAGCAGGTCGTCCGGCCGGTCCGCGATGTCCACCAGGACCGGGCCGGTCTCGCCGCGCTCCACGCACGGTTCTATCTCAACGTCGTCCGGCACGCCGCCAAGCCCCGCCTCGAACGCGGTGACCAGCCGCTTCGTGGCGGCGTCCTCCCACACGCGGCGGAGGTAGGGGGAGGGGGTCCGCCGCTCGGCCATCTCGCCGCCGGGCGGGACCCAGGCGATCACCGGCACCAGCGGCACCTTCCGCGCCCGCGCTTCCTCCGTCGCGTAGCGCAGCGCCTGCAGGCTGCCCAGCGACCCGTGAACCCCGACTACGATCCGACGCACCGCCGCCACGATGCATCGCCTCCTGACTCAACCGTGCCTACCACTCCATGAAACCTCGCCGGAGCGGCAACTGGGCCCGCGCTAGCGGGACCCTAACGAAACTTAACAGAAACGCTACATCCTGCTGAGGGAGCGCTTACCCCCTGTGAGTTAGATAAGCATAATTATCCCGAACGGGCCGGTGATGCCTCTACCCGGGTGCCCGTCACGCCCCCTTGATGGCGACCACCCCGTGCAGCGTTCCCAGGAACGCGTTCTCGCCGGCCAGGGACAGCGATGAGAAGTGCGGCAGACCCTCGCCGATGGCGAGCTGACTCTTGACGGCGCCGGTGGCCGGGTCGAGTTCGTACAGCTTGCCGCTGGTGTCGCTGTAATGCGTCACCCAGACGGCGCCGCCGCCGATGACCGGCGAGCCGTTCGCGTCCGGCGGGCCGTGCCACAGCACGTCGATCGTCTTCCGCGCGGCGTTCACGGTGATGGCGGTAGTACCCCCGCACGGCTCGTACACCGTGTCACCGTCGACGGCTGCCGCGCCGAACGCCCCGCAGATGGGCTTCGACGCCAGCTCGCCACCGATGCCGCCCGGGTTCGCGGTGTCGAGCAGGTAGCCGACGCCGCGCTTGCCCACGATGAACGCCGCGTTCCCCGCGGCGAGCACCGGCTGGGTGGACCCGAGGTCCTGATCGTTGGCGTTGTCGTCGGCCCAGACGGCGGGCGCGAAGAAGCTCTTGCGGACCAGCCCGGGGCTGAGCCGGGTGACCGAGTCGCTGCCGTCGTACGGCTGGCCGGAGCCGGCCGCGCCGTTTCCCGTGGAGATCCACAGGTCGCCGTCCGGCCCGGTGACGGGCCCGGCGGTGCCCCAGACAGCGCCTTCCCTGCTGGTGGGGGTGTGCCAGCTGACCAGCGGGCCGCCCCCGGACAGCGGCACCCCGACGACCGAGCCGATGTACTGGCCGCAGTCGCCGGCCAGCCCGCCGAACGCCACGTAGACCCGCCCGGCGCCGATCGCCAGCCCCGGCCGCTGCTGGTCGTTCCGCGGGTGGCCGTCCGGCGCTGGGATGTCGCGCTCCACCTTGATGCTGCCGTCTCGCACCGACAGCCCGAACAGCACGTGGTGAAACCCGCTGGTCTCCGCGACCGCGTACACCAGACCGTCGTCCTGGTCGTAGATGGGCGTGCCGGTGATGCCGAGCGGGTCGATGTTCCCGCATGGCAGGCTGCTCAGCGGAACCGGCGTGCCGACTTGCGTGTGCCAGACCACCGCTCCGGTGGACGCGTTCAGCGCGTAGACGCTGTCGTTCTCGGTCGCCGCGATCACGTCGTCGCCGACGACGAGAGGCTGGCCGTAAACCGCGCCGTCGAGGTCGGCGGTCCACCGCTCGCTAAGCGCTCCGGCTTTTGGCAGGCCGCTGGCGATGCCGGTCCGCGCCGCGTTCTGATCGAACTCGGGCCAGGCGGCTGCCGGGTAGGTTCCCGGCGCGCTAGTCGCGGTTGCGGCCAGCGTGTGCTGCGCAGGCGGTGCCACGGCGCTGTCGCCCGGCGGCGCGCTGTCGCCCGGCGGCGTGCTACCGCCCGGCGGCGTGCTGCCGCTGGTACACGCCGTAACCATGCACACCGCCGCGGCCATCAGGGCCGGGATCAGCTTTCCCGCTCGCATCCGACTAGTCTGCCCGATCGGAAGGCGGCATCTGCGCGAGCACGACGCTTACGCTCCGCTTACGGCGACGATCCCGTGCAGAGTGCCCAGGAACGCCATGCCGCCCGCCAGCGACAGCGATGAGAAATGCGGCAGGCCTTGGCCGACGGCGAGCTGGCTCTTGACGGCGCCGGTGGCCGGGTTGAGTTCGTACAGCGTGCCGCCGGTGTCGCTGTAGCGCGTCACCCAGACGGCGCCGCCCCCGACGACCGGCGAGCCGGCCGCCCCGGTCGGCCCGCGCCACAGCACGTTGATCGTCTTCCGCGCGGCGTTCACGGTGATGGCGGCCATTCCGCTGCCGTCGCCGCAAGGCTCATAGACGGTGTGGCCTTGGACGGCCGCCGCGCCGTAGGCGGCGCAGATCGACCGCGCCGCTCGCTGGTGCCCGATGCCGCCCAGGCGGGTGGCGTCGAGCAGGTAGCCGACGCCGCGCTTGCCCATGATGAACGCCGCGTTCCCCGCGGCGAGCACCGGCTGGGTAGACCCTAGGTCCTGGTCGCTGGCGTTGTCGTCGGCCCAGACGGCGGGCGCGAAGAGGCTCTTGCGGACCAGCCCGGGGCTGAGCCGGGTGACCGAGTCGCTGCCGTCGTAGGCCTGCCCGCGACCCGCCGCGCCGTTTCCCGTGGAGATCCACAGGTCGCCGTCATGGCCGGTGACGGGTCCCGCGGTGCCCCAGACGGCGCCTTCCCTGCTGGTAGGGGTATGCCAGCTGATCGTCCGGCCGCGGCCGGACACCGGTATCCCGACGACCGACCCCTTGTATTGCCCGCAGTCTCCGTACAGGCCGCCGAACGCCACGTAGATCCGCCCGGCGTCGATCGCCAGCCCCGGCCGCTGCAGGTCGTTGGCCGGATGGCCGTCCGGCGCCGGGATGCCCCGCTGGACCCGCACGGTGCCGTCGCGCACCGACAGCCCGAACAGCACGTGGCGGTAGCCGGCGGTTTCCGCGACCGCGTAGACCAGGCCAGTGTGCTGGTCGTACGCCGGCGTGCCGGTGATGCCGACCGGATCGATGTTGCCGCACAGCAGGCTGCTCAGCGGGACAGGCGTGCCCACGTGCCTGCGCCACACCACGTGCCCGGTCGACTCGTTGAGCGCGTAGACGCTGTCATTTTCCGTCGCCGCGATCACAAGGCCGCCCACCACGAGAGGCTGGCCGTAGACGGCGCCATCGAGGCGGGCGCTCCACCGGTGGCTGAGCCGGCCGGCCTTCGGCAGGCCGCTGGCGACGCCGGTCCGCGCCGCGTTCCGGTTGTATTCGGGCCAGGCGGCCGCCGGGTGGATTACCGGCGCGCTGGCTCCGGTGCCGCCGGGTGCCCGCTGCGCTGGGGTGGCCGCGCCGCTCGCGGCACTGGTTCCCGTGCAAGCCGCGACGGTGACCAGCAGCAGCGCCGTGGGAACCGTCACGACTCGCATATCACTGATTCCAGGTAGTGAGCTGGCATCATAGACAGAAGTATGAACGACAATTTCTGCACAGATTCCCCCGGTATAGCGTCCTTCGTGGCGGTCGGCGACAGTTTCACCGAGGGCCTGAACGATCCGGCACCCGGTGGCGGGTTCGCTGGCTGGGCCGACCGGTTGGCCGGCATGCTGGCGGCTCAGTACCCGGGACTGCGGTACGCGAACTTGGCGGTGCGCGGCAAGCTGCTACGGGAGATCGTGGCGGAGCAGGTCCCGGCCGCGCTGGCGATGTCGCCGTCGCTGGTCGGCATCGCCGGCGGCGGCAACGACATCCTGCGGCCCGGCGCCGACCCGGACACGCTGGCCGAGTTGTTCGACGCGGCCGTCGCCAGGCTCTGCCAGGACGGCTGCCGGGTGCTGATGTTCACCGGGTTCGACCCGGTCGCGTTCCCGGTGCTGCGCCTGCTCCGGGGGCGGATCGCCGCATACAACATGCACCTGCGCGCGATCGCCGACGCCCGCGGCTGCGACCTGGTCGACCTGTGGTCGATGCGGTTCCTGCGTGACATCCGGGCATGGAGCCCGGACCGGCTGCACCTGGCGGCCGAGTCCCACCGGCGGGTGGCGCTGCGCGCTTGTGAGGTGCTCGGTGTCCCGGTCACGGACGACTGGCGGGTCCCGCTCGACGGTTCGCTGCCGGCCTCCGCGACGGTACCCGGTTCGCTCATCGTGACGCAGGCCGCCACGGAGGCCGGCGCGCTGGGCCGTGCCGCCTGGGTCGCCGCCCGCCGCGAAGACGCGAAGTGGGCCCGGGAGCACCTCGTCCCCTGGGTCAACCGCCGCCTGCACGGCACCTCCACCGGCGACGGCCGCACCGCGAAACGCCCCGAACTTCTTCCCGTGAGGTGAAAGGGAATCGCTCAGAGTCCGGGCGATCGCCATGCAGGATGCTCATCCTCGGCCCGATCGGGGAACGCATCGTAGGCTGAGACGGGTATGGCGACGGCACTGGGAATCTGGCTCGGGCTGGCGGGCGCGGTGCCGGTGCTCGTCGGCTTGGCCGGGATGCGCCGCGTCCGGCGGCTGCGCCGGGCCGGCGTGCAGGCCTGGGCGGTCGCCATGCCGCGACCCCAGGCCGACGGGGAGAGCCTGGTAGCGCTTCAGTACACGCTGGCGGACGGGCGAGTGCTGGAGAAGCTCACCGCCGGGAAGAGCGCGGCGCTGCTGCCTGGCGAGCGCGTGCTCATCTGGTACGACCCGGCCGACCCTGAGGACGTCCTCGTCTACGGGCACCAGAGGCTGGCGCTGAATGCAGGGTTCGTGATCGCCGGGGCCGCGCTCGTGGCCGCCGGGGCGGTCATCGGGATTCTCGCTCCGTGACGCTCACTGCCCGCCTAGTGCATGTCGGCTGCGCGGGCGCCAGAGCCTTGAACGCGTGCACGCCATCCTCATGGCGGAGGATATCCGCGCCGATGGCGAGTAGCGGAAGTTCGGGGTGGCGCATGAAACGGAATCGCTTGGAGTCGGGGTGAAGCTGCATGGAGTCCGTTAGCGTTCTGGGCGGCACCCGCTTTCCGGCGTAGCGTTCATAACCGCAGCGTTCCCCGTTCAGGGATCTGAGGTGCGGTCGTGAGTAACATCCTCCTCGCCGCCATCATGGTGGCGTTCTGCGTGCTCGCGATCGGGCTGGTCCGCGTGCTCTCCTGGCTGATCGAGCATGGTGCCGAGCCCAGCGAGTTCGCGGACGAGCCACCCGTTACCGACGAGGCGGTCAACCGCTTGGGCATGCCGCAGTGACGATCGGGAACGGATCGTAGGCGGGATTATCGCTCCGTGACGCCAGCAGGCGCGCTGCGCCGTCTGCTAATGAGCCTGGCTGCGATAGGCGAGTTATCCTTAAGGCTGGTGAGCCGGGAAGTCTGGTCGGCATTGCATTCGACCACGACTGGGCAGGCAATGGGCATGGGTCTCCGGAATCTCGCCGCTGAGTCGGAGTGGCGCGACGAGAAGCTCCGCACGAATCTGTGGCTGATCCCGGCGGCGGAGAGCGTGGCGGCGGTCTTGCTATTCGCCTTCACGCTGAGCGTTGACCAGGCCGCGTTCCACGGCGAGATCACCCTGCCGTCCTGGGTGATCAGCGGCTCACCGGACGCGGCCAGGCAGATCCTGTCGGCACTGGCCGCGGCGATCATCACTGTGGTCGGCGTCGTGTTCTCGATCATGATTGTGACGCTGACCCTGGCCTCGACCCAGTTCGGGCCGCGGATGCTGCGCACGTTCATCAGGGATCGCGGCACCCAGCTGACCCTTGGCACGTTCGTCGCCACGTTCTTCTACGCGATGCTGGCGCTGATCTCGATCGGCGGCACGTTCGTGCCGCACCTGTCGGTGACGGTGGCGCTCGTGCTGACCGCGATCGATCTCGGCGTTCTCATCTACTTCATCCATCACACCGCCACCTCCATCCAGCTGCCGGAGGTCATCGCGGGCATCGCGCGCGACCTGGCACGGGCGATCGACGCCGAGACCGCCGCGCCCTCCCGGCAGGACATGCTCGCCAACGGGCCCTCGCTGGACATCCTGCAGGCCCGGCTGGACCGCGCCGGGCGCGTCGTCACCGCCCCGGCCAGCGGTTACCTGCGCCTTGTCCGGCATGCCACGCTGGTGGAGATCGCCGCCGAATGCGACGCGGTGATCCGGCTGCACTACCGTCCCGGGCATTTCCTCACCCACGGGCACCCGATGGCGACCGTGTGGCCGCCCGAAGTCGCGGACAAGATCGATCGCCGCCTGGAGCGCGTGCACATCACCGGTCCACTGCGCACCCTGAGCCAGGACATCGCCTTCGGCATCGACCAGCTAGTGGAAATCGCCATCCGCGCGCTCTCGCCCGCGGTCAACGACACCTTCACGGCCCTGACGTGCATTGACTGGCTCGGCGACGGCCTGTGCAAGATCGCCGTGGAGTGGCACCCGTCCAGCTCCCACCGCGACGGCAACGGCCAGATCCGGCTGATCACCGCCCCGGTCAGCTATGAGCGGCTGGTGCAGCGGTCCTTCGAGAAGATCCGCCAGGCGGCGAGCGGCATGCCCGCGGTGCTGATCAGACAGCTCGACATGCTGCACAAGATCATGGCAGTGGCGCCGGCCAGCCGGTCCCAGGTGCTGCTCGACCAGGCGGCCATGATCCAGCGGTTGAACGTGCGCACCGTCAAGGAGGAGACCGACCAGGCCGACGTCACCGCCCGCTATGAGGCGCTGCTGGCGCTCCACGCCCAGACCGCCCAGACCGCTCCGCCGCGGCCGACTGGGCCGGTCGCCAGCAGCTCCTTAGCCGCCACATGCCGCCTGGGTTGCCGCCCGCCGCCAAGACGCGAAGTGGGCCCGGGAGCACCTCGTCCCGTGGGTTAACCGCCGCCTGCACGGCACCTCCTCTGGCGACGGCCGCACCGCGAAACGCCCCAAACCCCAGCCGGTCTCCCCGACGATCGTCATGCAACCCCGCCGCCCGCCGTCTCGTTTGAGGGCAGTGGGCCACAAACCTCACAAGATGAGGGCAGTGGGCCACAGACCTCAATCGCCGAGCGGTCGTTGGCGAATGCCGTTTAGCCAATGGTGTTCATGGTGCCCCGGCAACCCCAGTTACAGCCGAGTCTCAGCACCGCGACGAAGGCACCATTATCGCGAAAACATTTTTTATAAGGTAAGAAAATCACCGTGTTAAGTGCATAAAAGTTTCGTGATCTAAGGGGTAATGAAGTTTCTGGACTCA
>Ga0306924_10002829_pt1 | contig 16500 bp, 9 predicted proteins | sample sta12Can44000111_FD_203756 | JGI IMG/M metagenome (GOLD analysis project Ga0306924, IMG submission 203756) | Lab enrichment of tropical soil microbial communities from Luquillo Experimental Forest, Puerto Rico - statanox.12C.anox.44.000.111 (v2)... | ecosystem: Environmental > Terrestrial > Soil... | reverse complement strand
CGGGGACCGACGCGATCCATGTCCAGGGATTGCCGACTTTTCGGCATTTGACCGTCAACACATCTGCCGGCAGCGGCGCCGACACCATCACCCTGGGGGATGCAGCGCAATCGCTCTCCGGCATCAACAGCATGCAGAGCAGCATCACCCTGAACGGCAGGCCCGGCGACACGCTGCTAATCAACGATCAGGGGTACGCCGGTGGGCGAGGCTATTTCCTGACGCCCACGACGCTGACATGGACCTTCGGGCCGCAGGTCAGCTACAGCGGCCTGACCTGGACGACCCTCAATGGCAGCCAGGGGGGCAACACATTTGATCTGTCTGGAGGCACGGCGGCCTACAACTACCTGGCGCTCTACGGCGGAGGCGGCAGCAATCAGCTCATCGGCTCGAACAACGGCAACACCTGGCTAATCACCGGGCCGGCCCCGGATACGGGGTACTTGCAGGGGCCCGCCTACGGCGGCTCGGTCTCGTTCTACCATTTGGGCAACCTGACCGGCGGCACCGGCGGAGACATGTTCCAGTTCTTTGACCGGGCCACGCTGTCCGGCAGCCTCACCGGCAGGCCCAATACGACGCTGGACTACAGCCAGTACAGCACCAGCGTCATCGTCGATTTGCAGACCGGCTTCGCCACGGGCGTGGGCGGCTCGGTCAGCGGGATCAGCAGCGTGATCGGCGGCAGTGGGGCGCCCGGCACGGCGGGGCTGTACAACCTGCTGATCGGCAACGGCAACAACACGCTGACGGGCGGCACGGGCCGGCGCAACATTTTGGTGGCGGGCGGCAGCGCCAGCACTCTCAACGCCGGCGACGGCGAGGACCTGCTGATCGGCGGAACGACCATGTACGACGGCGACACCGCGCTGGCATCGTGGCGGCAAATTGCCGATTACTGGGCGGGCACGGATAATTACTTCACGCGGGTAGCCAACTTGACGACGGGCAACGGCGTCCCGCTTTTGGATGCGAGCACGGTCAGCGGCAATGGCGGTGGCAATACGATGAACGGCAGCGGGGGACTGGCGCTGATTTATACCGATGGCGCGGACTTCATTAATGGCTTCGACCCGAATTCGCAGATGGTGAGCATCGCGCCGTGAGGGACTCACGTGGGTGACCGACGCGCGGTCGGGGCAACACGCACGTGACAAATTCGTTTGACTATATCGGCGTTCGCGATTCGGCGGCAAAGCAGAAAGGTAAGAGGAGGATGAAGAGTAAGAGTATGAAGATGGTTTGGAGCGAGATTAGGATTAAGATTAGGATTCTCATGCTCAACCCGGTGGGGATGCAGGCCGGGACTTGCCGCGGCCTTACTTCGTCATGCAGTTGGTCAATGGTGTGCCGATCTCCCGGTATTGCGACGAGCTGGGGGAGAAAAGTGTCCAAATAAGGTCGGCCGGTGAGTTCGGCCGCTGGGGAAGGTGGCTGACCATGAACTTCGATTACGTGCCAATGTTGCGGATCATGCGGAAACTGCACAGCATTCCGCGCGGCCAACCGCCCGACTTCAATGGCATGAAGCGCTTCCGGCACTACCTGCGCACGATCTTCCCCAACGACGAGAACGCGGAACAACTGCTTCCGCTCCTCGCCATGAACCCGATGGGTAAGGATCATGTAGCGGCTCTTCTGGATGCCTATTTGGCCATGGACGCCGATGGCATCGGAGCCCGAGTTGCCGCAGAAGTCGCGGCCCGGTTGGCCGACGTGCCGGGGGATTTCAAAGTCGGCCTGGTGGTGTGCGATGATCTCATGGGCGTAGGGACCAACCGCTACGATTACGAGCTCAAGATCCGCTTCCCTGCTACCTGGATCCCACCGAACTGGCTGAGGCCCGGGTTCCAACCGAAGTGGCTGAAGGACTACTGGCTCATGGGCGTGCTCTGGAGCAGCGAGTCCCCTTCGGAGCGGGCCGTGCGCGAGGCGATTCTCACGGCCGCCCACCGGGTGGCGTACATGCATCAGCACGGCCTGGCCCGCACCCTGCGCGAGATGATCGCCCAGGAAGGGCAGGTCATGGCACTGGCGGGCTGTAGCGGCCCCACCCTCGACGCGGAGGACATCGCCTACACGCGCGAGGTGCTGATCCCTTACCTCGACGCGGAAGACATGCGGACCTGCATCGAGTGCCTATTCGGGGATGAAGCGGGACGCACGCTCGGGTTCACCCCGCGCGGCCTGAGCCCGTGGGCGGGCCTGGCGCTGGCGCTGCACGACGCCCGGCCGAACCCGGCGCTACAGCCGACCGGGCCGGCATGACGGCTTTTCAAAGTTCAGCGTCTCCTCGGCCGGCCCGGCGGCTGAGCTGGGTCGTTCTGCCGCGAAGCAAAACCCTCACCGGCCCTCGCCAACGCCGGGCGCTTGGTCTGTGCGCCGGAACGCATGGCCTTTTCATTCCATCGCAGACCCCCCACTGAAGGGTATTCAGTTCCTTAAGGAGGTTGGTCCATGCAAGAGTTCAACTCGTTCCGTCCGATGCTCCGTCGCGCCGCGGCACATGGCCCGGGATTGCCGGGTCGGTCCGAACAGCCAAGGAGACTCACGATCAAACCACGCCTGATCCTGGGTACGCTTTTCATCTTCGGCGGCGTGTTGGCCGGTGTTTTCATCGGGCTGGCGGGGTTCACCAGCGCCGGCGATGAACAGGGTAGGAGACACCAGACGTTTACCGTGCTGGTCGGCGCGGAAGACACCGACGTGGGCGCTACGGTAGCCGGATTTTTCCCCGATACATTGCGCATCCACGTCGGCGATACCGTGCATTGGCAACGGAACACCAATGAACTCCACACCGTCACCTTCCTGGCGGGCACGCCGTTGCCCGATTTCAACGTACCCGCCCCTCCGGGTCTGCTCTCGCCGCTCATGCGCAATCCACTGACCGCTTTCCCCGTGGCCCCAGAAGATGGGCGCTACGACGGCACCACCTTTGCCAACTCCGGCATCTTCGGACCTGACCCGGAGATATTCCAGGGGGTCGAGTCGTTCGACCTGACCTTTACGAGACGCGGCACGTTTCCCTACATCTGCGTCGTCCACGGCGTCCGGATGACGGGCCAGATCATCGTCGTCGATGATGACCGCGATGTCCCTTCGCAGCGCGAGGTCGCCCGGCAAGCGCAGCGCTCGATTGCGGCGGCGCTGGCGGGCGTGCCCGCGGCCATCGCGGCGGCCGAGGCGGAGGTGCCGCCTCCAACACCGAACCCGGACGGCACCACCACCTATTACGTGCTGGTCGGCTACTCCGCCGGACAACTGGATATGCTGCATTTCTTCCCGGAAGAGTTGGACGTGCAGCCCGGCGATACGGTGGAGTGGGTGTTCGGCATGGAGGATATTCCTCCCCATACCATCACCTTCCTCAACGGCACCGAGCCCCCGGACGACGTCATTGTTTGGGAACAGAAGGAAGGGCCGCCGCTCCTCCTGGTCAACCCCGCGTTGCTCTTCCCGCAGAACCCGGATCAGCCTCTCACCCGCGAAGGCGTCTATAGCTCGGGCCGACTGGCGCAGGCTGACCCGCCTCCGACGTACACCCTCACGATCGGGGACATCAGCGGCGAGGAGCCCTACCGGTGCCTGATCCACGACTCCAGCGGCATGCTAGCCACGCTGAATGTCGTACCGAGATGATTTCAAATACTTCTCCGCGTCCCTCTGCGTTCTCTGCGGTAAGTTCTCTAACCGCGGAGGGCGCGGAGCAACGCGGAGGTTGACAGGAGGACACAACCATGTGGTGGTGTATGGTAGCCAGTATCCTGGCCGCGGCTGATCCGGATGCCAACGACCTGGCGCCGCCGATTCAGCTCCAGGCGGGAGGTCAGCCCATTAATGTGGACATGGGGCACGCAGCACCGTTTGTCGCCGACTTGAAGGGCGACGGCAACATGACCTTGCTCGTCGGACAATTCGGTGAAGGCAGGCTCCGGCTTTATCCCAATATCGGCACGCGGAAGGACCCCAAGTTTGACAAGTTCGAGTGGTTCCAGGCGGGCGGCAAGGTTGTCACCCTGCCCGCCGGTTGATGCGTCGGCTTCACGCCACAGTTTGTGGATCTCGACGGCGACGGCATCGGCGACATCCTCTCAGGCTGTTACGAGGGGGACCTGTATTTCTTCAAGGGCAATGGCAAGGGCGAGTTCGCCGCCCCCGTGAAGCTGCAGCGCGATGGCAAAAACATCAACCTCGGCGCCTCATCGACTGTCTTCGCCGCCGACTGGCGCGGCACGGGCCGCCTCGATCTCCTGGTTGGCAAAATGCAGGGCGATCTCTACTTGATTCCCAACGACGGCACCAACACCGAGCCGGCGTATGGCGCACCGCGGAAGTTCGAAGCCGGCGGCCAACCGATCAAAGCCCCGCATCACGGCGATTCGCAGCCGATCGCCGCCGACTGGGACGGCGACGGCCTGCTCGACTTGATCGTCGGCTGGGGCGATGGCAGCGTGGTGTGGTATCGCAACGTTGGCAGCCGCACAGAACCGAAGCTCGCCAAAGGCGTCACCCTTGTTAAACGTGCGCCCTGGCCGAATTACGATGACAATGCCCCGCCGAGCCGGGACGTCAAACCCGGCGTGCGCGCCAAGGTCTGTGTCGTCGATTGGAACGGCGACGGTTTGCTCGATCTCCTCGTCGGCGATTTCGGCGGCATCTATGGCGAGAAGGCACAACTGTCCGAACAGGACAAGAGACTCGAGCAGGAGGCCGACCGCAAGATGCAAGAGTTGCAGAGGAAGATGCAGCCGTTTTACGACGAGTACGCCAAGAAGCTCAAGCCGGCCAAGGGGGACAATTCCGCCGAAGGCAAGCGCGAACGGCAAAAGAAGGCTCAGGAAGTCTTGAACCAGAAGGAGTTTCAGGAGTTACAGAAGGAGATGGAAAAGGTTAACGAGACGGTGCGCAAGTTCCGGCGCCCTCCGATCCATCAGGGGCATGTTTGGCTGTACCTGCGGAGGCCGCCGGCAGCGGCGGTCAACTAGCGCCGTTTGAGCAGCAGCTGCAAGTGGAGGTGGTCCCGAAACCAGGCCGTCGGCCAGCCGCAAATTGACAAACACAGTCACTGGCATCGAATGTCCGATTGAAGCGCCGCACCCGCTTGCAAGCTGCCCTCGGGCAATGGCTTTCTACAGACCCGACCGCCGAGCCCCGAATCCATACGGTCGAAGAAAAAATTCTGCGGATCCCTGTCGGGTTAGGCGACGGAAGGGGCATTGCCCTGATAGAGCGATCCCGAACCCGACAACCAGCGACCGCGGGACGCCATAGGGTGGCCTGGGCGTATCGCGTCGATGACCATGGACGAAACGTTGATCCATCAGCGAATAGGAGTATAGCCATGATTCTGACCTGGTACCGCCGCTTGGGCCGACGAAAGTTATGTCGGCGTTCACGTTCCCAAAATCCAGCCGGACGCCGGTTGTTATGCCGGCCGCGGGTCGAAGGTCTGGAGGATCGCTTCGCGCCGGCCACGCATACCTGGACTGGGGCCGTGAGCCAGTACTGGTCCGACCCCGGCAACTGGGCCGGTGGGACCCCCTTCAGCGACCCAAGCGCCGACCTGGTGTTCCCCGCAGGCAGCCGTTATTACAACTACGCCACCATCGATGATGTCCCCGGCACGGTGACCGTTCACAACATTACCTTCAACGAGAACATCAGGATCGGGCAGAGTGCGGGCGGGTCGTTCGCGTGGCTTGCCCGCGGCACCATCGCCGTAAATGTGCCCGCCGCACTATTGGTCTACATCTCAATGGATATCGATCTCAGGACGAATCCATTAATGGGCGACTTCACTCATTACGTCACGGTGTCGGCTAATGAAATTCTCTCGTTTCAGGGCCGGTTCACGGGTTCCGTTTTGGCCTCTCTGACCATGGAGGGACCGGGTGAGGCCGAATTTTACACGCAGGGTACGACAGCCTATTTGCCGCCAACGTCTATCATCGCTGGCTACGTTAACGCATTCGCGTATCCCGGTCCGACGGTTTTTTCGAGCAACTTCATGAGCATCGCCCCCGGGGCATTTTTGGAGACGGGTGGCCGGGTGCAGCTGCAGATTGACTCTTTGACAGGGAGTGGCGAAGTAGATGTGTGGGCCACAACCACTTCGCTGACGACGGGATCCGGCAACGCTTCCGCCACGTTCAGCGGTGTCATTCACGGCAATGGCTCGCTCACCAAGGTGGGAACGGGAACCTTCACGCTATCGGGTCACAACACGTATTACACCCCGACCACGATCGCCGGCGGGACACTGCAGCTCGGCGTGAGCAACGCGCTCCCCAGCATTACGCAAGTCAACCTCGCCACGAGCGGCACGCGGCTGGACCTAAACGGCTTCGATACGAGGATCGACGCGTTGACGGGGGTGCCCGGCAGCTCGGTTGCGCTGGGAAACGGCACTCTTACGTTAAACGGCAGCGCCTCCACGACGTTCAGCGGCGTCATCAGCGGGACGGGCACCCTGGACAAGGCTGGGAGTTCGACTCTCTGGCTGTCGGGCCACAACACCTACTCGGGGCGGACCTATGTCGATAGCGGCATACTGAGTTTCGGGGCCGACAACGTGGCTTCGAGCCAGAGCGAGGTCTTCGTCCGGGGCGGGACGTTTGATGTCAACGGACATGTGGAAACCACCGGGCCACTGATCGGCGCGAGCGGCAGCCAGGTCACGCTCGGCAACGGCGGCTCGCTGACGACGGGGGGTCTGGCCGGAAACGGCAGCATCAACCTGGGCAACGGCGCCCTTTTGGTGTCTGACTACGCTTATGACTCGTGGCAATATGACGGGATAATCAGCGGCACCGGCTCCCTGTACAAGACCGGCAACTCCACGCTGGAACTGGACGGCAATAACACGTATACCGGCTCGACCACTGTCGTCGGCGGGGGCACGCTACTCATCAATGGCTCGCTATCGCCCAGCAGCGGCATTCTGGTCAACGGCGCCACGCTCAGCGGCACCGGCACGGTGGGGCGCTTCGGCACCCTGGGCTCGGCCATCATCGCTCCGGGGAGTGCCAGCGCTGGCACACTGACCACGGGCGACGGTACTTTCCTCGGCGGCGCCACCCTCAGGGTGCGGCTGAACGGTGCCGCCGCGTATGACCGGCTCAGCTCGACGGGCGCGGTGGACCTGAGCAACCACCCGAACTTGAGTGTCGCGCTCAATTTTACTGCGGCGGTCGGCGACCAGTTTACGATCCTTACGGCCGGTGGAGCGGTCACCGGGAATTTCAACGGTCTGGCCGATGGGCAGGTGTTCGCGGTGGGCAATGACCGCTTCCAGATTCACTATACGGCCCATAGCGTCGTGTTGACCGACATTGCCCACGCTGCGACACAGCTACTCGTTGCCGTTCCGGGCACGAGTCAGGCGGGCGCGGCGTTTGACTTCACTGTAACCGCGGTGGATGCGGGCGGCCATCCGGATCCCCTTTATACCGGCACGGTGCACTTCAGCTCGCAAGACCCGTACGGGGCCCGGTTCCCGGTGGACTACACGTTCACATCCTCCGACCGGGGCCAGCACACGTTTTCCAGCAGCGCGACTCTCTTTACGGCCGGCACGTGGGACGTGACGGTCAGCGACACGGCTAGCGGCATGCGCGGGATTGCCGGCGTTCAGGTCACGCCGGCGCCGGCACAAGTTCTGGTGGTCACGGCACCGTTGACCGTGGTGTCGGGCAGCCCCTTCGACATCATGGTCACAGCGCAGGACCCCTATGGGAACACCGACAATTATTGCCGGGGGACGGTGACCTTCAGCACATCGGACATAGATCCGGGCGTGGTGCTGCCGTCGGATTACACGTTCCAGCCGAGCGATCCGGGGTCGGTGACGTTCCCCGGCAGCATCACATTGATCACGCCGGGCGACCAGCAGATTGCGGCGAGCGACACGATGAGCGGGATCAGCGGGAGTGCGACGGTGACGGTGAGCAGCGGTGGGAGCCCAGGTAGAGGTGGGCGATCGCGGATTTTGTTGCCTTGGATGGGGGCGCCGATGGAACGCGGCCCGGTGATGCCTTCACCATTGGCGAGCAGTGTATCGGCGCCGGGTGATCCGAGGCAGGCAACCGTCGAGATGACTGAGGGGAGAGCGGTGAACAACATTGTTGGGTCTTGGGCATCGGTCCACCGTGGGCGAACAGTTGAGTCAGCGGATGCGGCGATTGATCGGTTTTTCTTGGAGGGTCAATTATGAGTTTGACGCCTTTCCGACTAGGGCAGTGAATTGCGAGGCAAAAAGATCGAGGGCAGAAAAATGGGAATTAGGCAGGAGGTAACAGAGGGAACGGAGAAACTTGCTAGCTGTCTTCTCTGTTCTCTCCGTTCCCTCCTGTTAAATTCTTATGGGTTGCGGCTTGGCCGCGTTAGGAAGAAGATTAAGAGCAAGATTAGGAGCAGGATTAGGACGAATCTCAATCTTAACTCAAACCCGTGCGGAGGAAGACATGAACGCCAGGACAAATTGCTTGTTGCGACGTGCAATGGTGTTGCTCGGAGTACTCAGTTTAACGAGAGGTATTCCCGCGGAGCTGGCGGCGGACACGTATACCAGCATTGACGTTCCCGGCGCGAGGGAAACGCAGGCTTTCGGGATCAACGAAGCCGGCGATCTCGTCGGACGGTACACGGATGCCGCCAACCGAGTCGTGGGTTTTCTGCTAAGCCAAGGGAAGTTCACCGCAATTGATTTATCCGATGTTCTCACCACTGCGGCCTCGAACAATAATGCGGGGGATATCGTCGGGCGGTTTACGGATTCCGACAATTTGACACACGGCTATTTATTGCAGAACGGCGACTTGACGACGATCGATTTTCCCGACGCTATTTTCACCGCAGCGGGGGGCATCAACCAAGCGCGCGACACGATTGTCGGACGGTTTACGGATGCGAACAATACGACACACGGCTACCTGGTGAGTAACGGCGAATTCACGTCATTCGATTTTCCCGGTTCTATCCTGACCGTCGCGGTCCGAATCAACTCCAACGGGGACATCGTGGGCTACTACCAGAGCGCTGGCTTCAGGTCCCACGCGTTTTTGCTGCAAAATGGAGATTTCACCACGATCGATCCGCCCGGCGCTTCGGATACCGGCGACCCGACGGGTTTAATTGGAATCAACGATTTCGGGGATATCGCAGGGTACTACTATGGCGCTGGTGGAGCCCATGGCTTTTTGCTCAGCGGGGGACAGTTCACCCGGATCGATTTCCCTGGGGCCCGTAATACGTTTTGCTCGGCGATCAATAATGCGGGCGACATTGTGGGTCTCTATGATGATGCGCATGGCCGCCATGGATTTTTGTTGCAACGGGAGTAACGAAGCATAACCCTGTCGGCTTCAACGATCCTCGCCGCGGTGGCGGGGGCCGCGGCAATCCTAGCCGCGTCGAAAATCCGGCAAGTTGCAAACTTGCCGCCACAAATCGGCAGGGAGAACGAAAGGAGTTGATTCATGGTTCGTTTTGCCAATCTTGTCAGCGCCCTTGCGGCGCTGGCCGCTGTCGTTGGGCTTCCCTCGACCGGGGTGGCGGACGACATTTATCGGACGGGGTTTGAACCCCCGGATTCTGTCCTGGGCGTGCTGGACGGCCAGAACGGCTGGTCCCACAGTCGCGTGACCAATCCCGATGATGCCATCGTAACCGATGAATATCCCGCCGCCGGCTCGCAAGGCGTCAAGATCTTGGGGGATCAGGTCTTTCAAAGACCGAATCTGGTTTTCTGGTTCAGCGGCCACTTTCCCACGGGCATTGATTTCGACCCGCTGGAGGCGGGCCTGCCGCTGGTGACTTTCCAGGCAGATGTGGCCTTCATTGGACCGGGCACCGCCGAGGACATCTACAGCGGCAACATCGAAGTTATTGACCGGAGTTTCCGTGCCATCTCTGCGATGTGGCTATCGAGCGACGGCACCGTCCATATCGCCGACGGCAATGATGTTTTTGAATACATCGTGGCCGAGTATGACTTCGGGACCTACTACACGCTGGCGATGACGCTGGATTACCTTAACCGGACGACTGACTTTTCCATTAATGGCGAGTACGTCGCGACGATTCCATTCGCGAGCGGGGCCGGCGACGGCTTCTTCAGCGGGTATCTCGAAATCGCGGCTTTGCAGGCGCCGGTGGACTATGATGCGTATTTCGACAATTACTCGGTGACCGCGAGCGGCCCATGAGAGCAGGCAAAAGCGTCCGCGAGCGTTTGCGGTTCGACCACACGATCGGCTTCCGGCTCGGTGCGCTCATCCGCGGAAAAGTTGGTTGCGTTCTCGGCGCGTCTGCTCCCTACCATCACCCGGTTGCCGTCACCCTGAGCACGCTCTGGTGGGGGACCTACTTGGCATGCTTCGGGGCGAGTGTCGGTGCCCAGCTGGGCATGGCGGCCGAAGGTGGGACGAAGGCTTGTTCCCATTAGTCGGGCAAAACTGCGAAGAACCGCCATGGATTTGTGTTGCCACGGGAGTAACCGGACGGACACCCTGGTAATTTCATTGTGATAGCAGCAAAATGCAAAATGAAAAATGCAAAGTGCAAATTGAGCGCCGCTCGTTTGTCGCCGACCTACTTCGATGACGCCAACGGGCGTCGTCGAGCACGCGAGGTCCATTTCGATGTAGTTCGTTTCTGAGGATCGGCGGAAGTGTGCGAATACGATCTAAACGAGGCGGTTTGGCGACTGCACATGTCAACGTTTCAAGCCGATGCGCGAGGTGACATGCATAAAAATGGCTCGGGGTGACACAGAGAGGGGGGGTGTCCGAGTGGTTCAGAAACGATCTGTCCTAAGCCATTACGATCGTGTGGGTTGGATAGTGACATTCGTTTCCGGGCCAAAGCAGGCAGGTAAGGTTGGCTGGCCGTCGGTGGCTGCGAATGTTTTTGGTGCTGTTTGAAGGACAGAAAAGTACCGACTACAGAGTAACGAGTACTCAGTACCAAGACGGTGCGGCCGGAACGCAATAGACGCTGACAACGCAATTCCAGGATTTGGCGCATATCCCGCACCAACCAGATTTCCCGTCGATGTGGCGATGCAATCTCCATAGCACAACTCGCTATTTTCAAGAGATTTACGGCGCCTGCCCATCTATTGATTTTTCTCTGTCGGGTTTCGCGGGGGAAGGGGCATTACCCAGATAGGAGCCTTAAGATGCCGAGTCGGCGTTGAGTTTCCAAGAAACCGCCGCGAAGGCTTGGCTTATTACAAAGGTCTGGCGAGCAATCCTGGGCGAGACTGGATTGCCGCCCTTTAACACAGAGGAGTTTGCCATGCACCTGTTCCGAAACTGGCTACGTTCTCGAACTTCCGACCGCCGACTTCCGGTACGGCGCCCGCAGCGTGCTAAACAGCGCTCGCCACAATTGTACCTGGAGTTCCTGGAGGATCGATTAACACCATCGACGATCACCTGGGTCAACCGCGGCCAGTTATCCGACAACTTCGCGGCCGTTTGGGGGGGCAATGCCGGACTCGCTCGCAGCGTCGTGGATACGGCCATCAACACCTGGACGAATGCCGTGTCAAATTTCAACCAACCCGGCGGCGGCAACAACATCAACGTCAGCATCTCGATGGCTTCATCGGGCGGCGGCAATGGGGGGAGCACATCCATCACCGCGTACAACGGCGGCTGGCCGACAGCTGCCAGCATTACGCTAGCGCGCGGAAACGACGGGCACGGTTCCGGTTATTTCCTCGATCCGACGCCCAATGATTCACGCGAGTTTTTGGGGAGTATCGTGAACCCCTTCTCCGGAATGGCCCAGGCGGGAAGTCCGGCGGCCGGCCTAATCGACCTGTACACGGTGACGTTGCACGAACTCACACATGCGCTGGGGTTCGTCGCCGGAACACGGCTGCAGAACATCGCAACCGACACCGGCGTGCTCGACACCCCCGGGCACCCGGAGCTAGGCACGCTCTGGGTTGTTCACGGTCCGACCATCACGCACCTGACCACCAGCGACAACAACGGCACCAGCGATGCGCATGGCCCGGAGCACACGGCCTACATTAACCATATGGTCACCTGGCAAGGCCGAACGCTGCAAGGCGCCGAGGATCTCATGAACGGCGGGCTTGGCCCTTCGGAACGGCGTCTCATTCCGACCTATGTCGCGCAGATGCTCCATGACGCCTACAACTACACCATCATCCCGGCCACGTCGCTCCCCACGTTTCACGCCGTCCTCGACCCATCGACCGGCAAGCTGCTGGTCCGCGGCCGACTCGATACGGCCAGCGGCGACACACTTACTCTCGACACGTTCAGTTTGTTTGGCACGACCTTCATCAGCACCACGGTGGATTTGGGCAGCCCGGTGCCGGGGACCGACTATCCGGGGCCTTATACCAGCGCGTTCTTTGCGTCCAGCGTCAGCTCCATCGAAATTGATACCGGGCCCGGCATTTCATCCGTCCACCTGAATCACACGACGAACGTACCCATCACCATCAACAGCGCCGGCCAGGCGTTTGCCTGGCTGGGGACGGGCGGCAATGCCCAGGGCGTGCAGGGGTCGATCACGCTGAACAACTCGGCGAGCACCACGGGGGTCTTCATCAACGACTCATCCGACCCATCAGCGCACACGACCACGATCCAGGACACCGGGGGCGGCCTGGGGCAGATCATCGGGCTTAGCCCGGCCTCGGTCACCTATCATGTCAGTCAGCTTGGGGGGATCAGCCTCGACACGGGGACCGGCAGCAACACGGTCAACGTGTACGCCACGGGCAGCATCCCGATGGATGTGACCGGCCACTCCAACAGCACTACAGTCAGAGTGGGCAACGGGACGCTGGCCAACATCCGCGACTCGGTCACCATCACCAACCCGCCTTTCTATACCACCGTCGTGGTCGATGATTCCACCGACAGCAGTACGCGGACTGCGGCGGTCAACACCTGGTCGTTCAACAACACCTATGGCCAGATCAGCGGGTTGACGAACAGCGGCGCCTGGATCTTTTTCAAGTACGGGGACACGAACAATGTCACCGTGAAGACCGGAAGCGGGACGAACACCGTCAATGTCCTGGACGTGGTCCGGCCGCTCAACCTGGAGGGACACTCGGGCACGACCACGGTGAACGTCGGCAGATCCGGCAGTTTGCAGAGCATCGTCAGCCCGGTGAGCATCACGAACCCGCCGGCCTGGACCACGCTTAACGTCGACGATTCGGCAGACAGCGCGACGCACAACAACGTGGTGGTTACGGCGGGAAGCATTACCGGGCTGGCACCGGCGACCATCAACTATCTGCAGAGCGATCTGCGGGCTCTGAACATCAGCACGGGAACGGGGAGCAATACCATCTTCGTTCCGAGCACGCCCAACAATGTAATCACGTTCCCGCACACAGCGCTGATCGGCCACTCGGGGGCCACGACGGTCAACGTGGGCAACGCGGGCAGCCTCAGCGGTATTCAGGGTGCGCTGGATGTGAGCAATCCCCCCGCCGGCGGCTACACCGCGCTGAACGTAGACGACTCGGCGGACGCCGCGCTGCACAACAACGTGGTTCTCAGCGAGAGCAGTCTCACCGGCCTGGCCCCGGCGGCAATTAGTTACAGCCAGAGCGACTTACGTTCCCTGTACGTGCGCCTCGGGAACACCAGTGACCTGAGCAGCGGCAACATTGTTTTCGTCGCGAATACCCCCATCAGTGGGGTCCCCGGGGGCATGATGACAACGATCACCACGGGGACTGCGGTCAACCAAAACGACCTGGTCTTTGTGGTGGCCACCACCGGTGCGCTGATCGTTAACCTCCAGAACAACGGGACAACCGCGGCTGCCGGTGTGATCCTGGGCGCTGGCGCCCGTACGCTGGATAGCATCCAGTCCCCGGTGACAGTGAACACGCTCACGGGCTGGACCGGTCTTGCCCTCTTTGATGACCAGAACGTCGCTGGCCAAAATTACACCGTGACTGCGAATACCGTTAGCCGCTCTGGACGGCTGATGGCCACCTACCAGGTCTCCAATGCGCTGTTCCTCTATGCCAGCCGCGGAGCCAACACCATCAACGTCCAGAGCACGTCGCAAGCGACGGTAATCAACGCCGGCTGGAGCGATGATACGATCAACGTAGGCGACGCCGGTAATACCCTTGACAACCTCCACGGCGGGAACGGCGGCTACCTCCTGTTGCAGATCAACAACCCGGGCAGCCAAATCATTTTCAATGACCAGGGAAGCGCCGCCTCGCGGAGCTATACCTTCTTCACAGACACGAGGAACAACCCGGTGCTATTCGTTCCCGGCGTTAACGAGTTCTTCTTCTCCGGCCCCCTCGCGGCCCTGGTCCTCAACGGCAGCAGCGGCAGCGACACCTATAACATTGAGACGACGTTTACCGCGACGACGATCAACGGGGGCGGCGGCGGCAACATGTTCCGGATCAGCCCGGTGGCGGAGAAACTCAGCAACATCGTTGGGCCGCTGACGGTGAACGGAGGCGGCAACGACACGCTGGAGTTCTTTGACGCCAACAACCCGAACAGCGAGACCTATAACTTCGACAGTGTGCCGAGCAATCTGACGCTCACCACCGTGCCGGTCTCGGTCAACTTTTCCGGCATGGGCGCGGTTTACCTGGTGACGAACGGCATGAGCACGGTCAATGACCCGAGCGGGACGGTGATCGTGGATCCGGTGGGGGGCCCTCCGTAGCAGGATTAGGACGCGTGTTGAGCGGGATGTCGCTATTTTTTCGGAGATCTAATCATGCGAGTACATTTTCCGTTTCCACGGCAGCGTAGTGCCGGCAAACGGGGCATACCGAAGCACAAACGTCGCTGGTTGGGAGTGCTACCACGGTTGGAACAGCTTGAGGAACGCGCGGTGCCCACGACGTGGACGGGCGGCGGCGGGAACCCTTATTGGTTCAACCGCTTCAACTGGGACACGATGACGGTGCCCGGCAGCGGCGACATGGTCACCATCCCGGAGAACAGTCCAGAGGTGTTGCTGGCGGAGGACCAAGGCCAGCCCACCACGGTCGCGGGCTTGACGATGTCCGGCGTGATGGAAATGCGGACCAGTCTGATCGTCCGGGGACCAATGAGCTGGACCAAAGGATTAATCAATGCGGATGGGGCTCACGACGTTCATCTACAAGTCCAGGGACTATTTTTGTCCGGGTCCGACCCCAAAAGCCTGATCGGCAACATTAACGTGGACAACAGCGCGCTTTTGGACTGGAGCGGGGGTGACCTCATCGCGCACAGCAACGTTGGTTTCGGCCCGCCGCGCGTTGCCAACAGCGGCACGGTGAGCCTCAATGATGATGTCTCATTGCGAGTTAGCGATTTCCCGCCGCCCGAGTTCAGCAGCGCGGGCACGCTGCGCAAACATGGCGGGACCGGGGTATCCACCATCGGCGGCTCGCTGACCGTTTCCGGTCCGGTAATGGTCGAAAGCGGGACGCTGGCCCTGAACGGAAGCGGTACCATCAGCGGGCCGGTCAGTCTGTCGGCGGGAAGAAATCTGTCCATCGCCGCGACTTATACGCTTGCCAATACCACCGTTACCGGTCCGGGTACACTGAGCATCGATGCCAACGGGACTCTGAAGTACTCGGGCAACGTGACTGTGGAGAATCTCCGCCTCGCCACGAACAGCCTGCTCACCATCCCGACAGGACAGTTGGCGATGCTGACCGTGAGCGGGACCATGGATTGGATCGGCGGCACGATAAGCAGCGGCCACGTTGTCTTCAGCCGCACACTAACGATCCATGGCGACGACGACAAGTTCGTGAACGGCTGCATGCTGGACAATGCCGGACTGGCGACCTGGACGGATGGGGGCGCCATCGTGGAGCCGACCAACGGTCTGCCGGTCAACTGGAACAACCTGGCGGGGGCGACGTTTGATGTGCAAAATGAAGCGCCGTTGGCCGGGACCGGGAATTTCACATTTGTCAACGCCGGCACGTTTCGAAAGTCCGTGGCGACGGAGACCGGAATGGCGGTGAGCTTCAACAACCGCGGCCGGCTGGATCTTGCAGCCGGAGGAACCCTGAACACCAGCGCGACCTATCACGCACAACGTTACAATTCGCCCGGCTACACGTGGCAAGCTGGCGCATCGGACACGGGCACCGGAACGGTACTCATCAGTGCACCCAGCCGGCTCACGGTCGCCGGGAACGGGAGTGTGCCGAACCTCACGCTGGTAGCCGGAGCAACGATCATGGGTAGCGGAACACTCACCGTCGAGGGCCTATTCCGCTGGACTGGAGGGACGCTGACGGGCACCGGCACGCTGCTGGCGAACGGCGGCATTACCATCAGCGGGTCCGACAGCAAAACCGTGACCGGTTGGACCATCAACAATGCCCGGACGGCAATCTGGACAGGCTCTGGCGTGATCACGGGGACCAACGCCATCTGGAACAATCTGGCGGGGAGCTCCTTTCAGGACGGCGCGACGGCGCAGTTGCTCGGGAACGGG
>Ga0306924_10002828_pt1 | contig 16500 bp, 12 predicted proteins | sample sta12Can44000111_FD_203756 | JGI IMG/M metagenome (GOLD analysis project Ga0306924, IMG submission 203756) | Lab enrichment of tropical soil microbial communities from Luquillo Experimental Forest, Puerto Rico - statanox.12C.anox.44.000.111 (v2)... | ecosystem: Environmental > Terrestrial >... | reverse complement strand
TTTGCCGGGCCGCGACCTGGTGACCAGGATGGTCCGGCAGCCCGGGGTAGAGCACCGCCGCCAGCGCGGGATGCCCGTCGAAGTGGGTGGCGACCTCCAGCGCGGTCGCCGACGCGCGGTGCACCCGCAGGAACAGCGTGCGCATGCCGCGCTGCAGCAGCCACGCCTCGAACGCCCCCGGCATCGCTCCGGCGTTGCGGCGCCAGGACCGGATCCGCTCCCAGAACGGATCCCGGCGGGCGGCCAGCACCGCGCCGGCCAGCACGTCGCCGTGCCCGTTGAGGTACTTGCTGGCCGAGTGCACCACCAGGTCGGCGCCGAACTCGAACGGCCGGGTCAGCACCGGCGTGGCCACCGTGTTGTCCACGGCGACCCTGACCCCGGCCGCGTGCGCCAGGCGGCAGACGGCCGCCAGGTCGGTGATCTCCCACATCGGGTTGGCGGGCGTCTCGACCCAGAGCAGCCTGGTCCGGCCGGGGCGGATCGCCGCGGCCACCGCGTCCAGGTCGGCGGTGTCGGTGAACTCCACGTCCAGGCCCCAGCTGAGCGCGAACTCGGCCAGCCACTTGCGCACGCCCCAGTACAGGACCCGGGAGGCCAGCACGTGGTCGCCGGGCAGCAGCGACTGGAACACCGCGGTGGCCGCCGCCATCCCCGAGCCGAACAGCGCGCACGCACAGTGGCCGTCCGGGGCGCCGCCCTCCAGCGCCGCCAGCAACTGCTCGGCGTGCTCGGAGGTCGGGTTGTCGGCCCGGGTGTAGACCCGGCCCTGCCGGTACGAGCCGTCCGGCTGCTGCTCGTAGTTCGTGGACAGGTTGATCACCGGGGCCAGGCCGCCCGAGACCGGGTCGGCCTCGCCCAGGCCCTGCGCCGCCAGGGTCTCCGGCGACATCTCCCGCTGGTCCATACGCCGATCCTGCCACTAGCGGGTCGCGGCCACGTCTGACCAGGAGGGCGAGGCGGGCGATTACCGGGCTCGCCGGGAACTGAACCGGCTGCGCTCCTGGTCCGTGTAACACAACGGATAGATACCTCCGCTGGCCCTGCCGGACGCTCTCTCCGTATCCGGCCAGCACCGGGACACCGGCCGTGCCATGCGGCCAGGGGAGGTGGACATGCGACGGCAGATCCGCGATGGCGCCGTCGCGGCCACCGTGAACTCATCCGCCACTCGGCTTCACCGCCCAGCCGGACTGCCGCTTCCGGGCCTTCGCTCCCTGGCCTGCGCGCGGGGGTCCGGCTGACGCCTGGCCGTGGTCCGGAGAGCGCGGGCCACGGCCAGGTCCCGGGGTTCTCACCGGCGCCGCCCCGACCCGTGTCCGCGCGGGAGCCTCGAGGACCGCCGGGCCCGCTCCGCCGGGCTCGGGCTGGAGGGGTGAGCTGGGCAGGCCGCGGAACGGAGCGGCCAGGACCGGCACGACGTACCGGCGGTTGCGGACCAGCGCGGCCGCGGCGATGGTGCCGTAGAGGACGCACAGCAGGTAGCGGGCGGCCTGGCCGGGCAGCGCGTACTGCACGGCGAACAGCCCGAGCAGGGTGAAGGCCAGCCAGCGCGGGAAGCGCAGGGTCAGCAGCGCGGCCACCCCGAGCATCGTCTGGGTCGCGGTCAGCAGGAACTCCTCGACCTGCCGGCCGTCCAGCGCCAGCGCCGTCCCGCCGCCGCCGGCCAGGTAGGCGACCGGCAGGCTGCCGACCAGCATGGTCCACTGGCTGACCTTGCTGGAGATCAGCGTGCCGATGGCGTCGGAGCCCCGGCCGTGGACCGCGAACAGGATGGCCACGATGAACTCCGGTGCCTCGGAGGCCAGCGGGGCCACCCACTGCACCAGCAGGAACCGGTCGAGGCCCAGCTGGGTGCCGGTGGCGATGAGGGACTCGGCGAAGGGTTCGGCCGAGGCCACGATCACGACCGCGGCGAACACGAACAGCCCGGTCACCAGCAGGCGCCGCCGCCGTCGCGGCAGGTCGCCGATCCGGGCGGCGGGCCCGGCCAGCTCCGGCTCGGACGCCTCGGCCCGCGAGGCCTTCCACAGGTAGAAGACGAAGAAGCCGAGCAGCGCGAAGCCGAGGACCAGGCTGATCCGGCCGGACAGCGGGACCAGGAACGCCACCAGCGAGGCGACGAGCAGGAACCCGAGCTCGGTCCGGTATCCGGACTGCAGCACCAGCTCCCGGACGCCGCGCCCGGACCGCCGGGACGCCACCCACAGCGAGACGATCACCACCAGCGGCCAGCCCAGGCCCAGCAGCAGCCGGTTGGACCCGGTCATGTTGGCCGCCGCGTACTGCACGTAGTCGGGGTGGTGGCCGGCGGTGTAGGCGAAGTACAGGTCCACCGCGAACTCGGGCAGCACCGCGATGACGGCCAGGATGGCGATCGCCAGCGGGCCCGCGATGTCGACCCGGGCCGCTTCGGCCGCCCAGGCCAGCAGGAAGGAGGCGGCGACGACCGCCGCCCCGAACGCCGCGAGGCTGAGCGCGGCGGCCGGGTGCACGCCACTCAGGCGCAAGATCAGGGCCGGGACGGTTAGCGCGGCGCAGAGCGCGACCGGCCGGGCGACCGGCCACGCCGACTTCGGGGACATGACCACCCTCCGGACGGACGCGCCGCCCGGACCAGGGGCCACCCCGGCCAGGCGACTTGGCTGGCCGAAGGTCTCGCCCACCCTGGATCGGGCCCTGCCACCGGAGGGCCGCGGAGCCCTCAGGATGTCGACGACAGGTTGCCGGACTACTCCCCTTCAGACGCCTACCAGGATAGCCGACATTTTGTTGATTGCGCAAATGACGATATCTTTGTGAGACAGGTCACTCGGTGGCGTAACCCGCCGGAGCAAAGCAGACTGAGACAATGCTGGAAGCGCCCACGCCGCCGGGGCGGCCGGCCCCCGGGCCCGGCGGGGCCCGGTCGGAACCGACGAAGCCTCAGCTGCGTTCGGCCGCCGCGACCTTCGCCCTGCTCGGCAGCGCGCCCCGGCTGCACCTGGCGTGGCTGATGGCGCACGAGACGTCCGACGTCGGCACGCTGGCCCGGCGGGTCGGGCTCAGCATCCCCACCACCAGCCAGCACCTGGCCAAGCTGCGACTGGCCGGGATCGTGTCGGCCCGGCGCGAGGGCCGGCACACCTACTACACCGTCGAGGACCCGCACGTGCTGACCATGCTGGAGCAGATCTTCGGCCACATCGCGCCGGACGGCACGCTGGCGCCCGATCCCTAGGCCCAGTCAGTCCTGGTCGCCGGCGGTGACCGTGTGGGCTTCCCATTTCTGCTCGATGCGGCCGAAGCGCCAGATGGCCAGGGCCGCGGCCCAGGTGACGACGAACACGCCGACGATGACGAAGCCGGCCTTGTTGATGTCGAAGGCGCCCATGAACGACCAGAACCCGCCGGTCAGCTTGTACTCGCTGCCGATCAGGCCGAGGATCTCGATGGTGCCGATGAACACCGCGACGAACACCGACAGGCCGGTGATGGTCAGGTTGTAGTAGACCTTGCGGACCGGCTTGGCGAACGCCCAGTCGTAGGCGAAGTTCATGAAGCACCCGTCGGCCGTGTCGAACAGGCACATCCCGGCCGCGAACAAGATCGGCAGCGACAAGATCGCGTAGAACGGCAGCCCGGACACCACCGCCGAGCCGGCCAGCACCAGCAGGGTGACCTCGGTGGCGGTGTCGAAGCCGAGCCCGAACAGCGCGCCGAGCGGGTACATCTTCCACGGCGTGTCGATCCGGCGGCCCAGCGGCCCGAAGAACCGGTTCATCAGGCCGCGCTTGGTCAGCTGCTCCTCGAGTTCCTCGTCGTCGTACCGGCCGGCGCGCATCTCCCGGAACACCCGCAGGATGCCGGTCAGGATGATGATGTTCAGGATCGCGATGACGTACAGGAAGGTGCCGGACACCGTGGTGCCGATGATCCCGGTCACGTTGTGCAGTCCGGAGTTGTCGTCCTTGACCTGCTGGTCCAGCGCGCGGATGCCGAAGTTGAGCAGCATCGCCATGCCGAACACGATGCTGGAGTGGCCCAGGGAGAAGAAGAACCCGACCGACAGCGGGCGCTTGCCCTCGTTGACCAGCTTGCGGGTGGTGTTGTCGATGGCCGCGATGTGGTCGGCGTCGAACGCGTGCCGCATGCCGAGCGTGTAGGCCAGGATGCCGGTGCCGAACCCGAACACCTCGGTGGAGGTGATCTTGTAGTGCCCGCCGACCGCGGCGGCCAGCATCGCCCAGCCCACCACGTTCAGCCCGACGACCGCGGCGACCATCCCGCCCACCCGCGTCCACTCGGCCGGGCTCAGGCTCTGGCGGATCCTCGCCATACGGCTCGTCGGCTCGGCCATCGGGTCACCCTTCGCGCTGGACATCCGGCCCGCCCAGTCTAAAATTACTTGCAAAGAAGTCGCAATAGCATGTAACTCGCATCTACGGGCCACCGGGATCGGCGCGATCACGGCCAGATCGCCGCCCTGACCTTGCGCACCAGCTTCTGCGCGTGGTAGCCGACCACTACCGCGATGACCAACGCAACCGCCGGATCAAGCCAGTACCAGCCGCCGGCCACCAGGATGATCGCGCCGCTGACCGCCACCCCGGCCGCGGCGGCCGCGTCGGCCGCCGTGTCCAGCAGCACCGCCTTCACGTTCAGGTCGTCCCCGCCGGTGTCTCCGCCGTCGGAGTCTCCGCGCAGGACGAGTGCGCCGGCCAGCATGACGACCGCCGCGACGGCGCTGGCGATCAGCACCGGCAAGCCCTCGACCCGGTGCGAGCCGGTCACCAGGCGCTGCACCGCCGCCACCGCGATCAGCACGTTCAGCGCCAGCAGCCAGCCCGCATTCACCAGCGCCGCCACGTTCGTCGCGTTCGGGTACCCGGCCGGCCTGGCCGGGCTCGGCGGCCGCCCGGCCAGCCAGATCGCCAGCAGCGACACGCCGATCGCGCCGGCATCGGCCAGGTAATCCGCGCCTGCCGCCAGGACCGCCAGCGAATGCGCCATCAGGCCCACCATCACCAGCCCCGCGACCAGCGCGACGTTCATGACCAGCACGACCGTCAGCCGCTGCACCCGGGACATGCCCCGATGGTACGAAGCCGTGCTGCCCGACGGCCGCCGCGGCGATTCCCGGCCGGCCGGCTGGTCTGTACTAGCAGGCCGCCGAACGGACGGCGGAAACCCCAGCACCCCGGAGGACGTCATGCCCGAACACCAGATAGCAGGCGCTACGGCGCTGGTCACCGGCGCCAGCCGGGGCTTCGGCCGCGGCATCGCGACCGCCCTGAGCCAGCAGGGCGCCCAGGTCGTCGGGGTGGCTCGCGACCGCGGCCCGCTGGACGAACTGCGCGCCGAACTCGGCGGATCCTTCACCGCGGTGGCTGCCGACGCCGCCGACTCGGATGTGGCCGGGAAGCTCATCGACGCCTATCGTCCGGCCATCCTGGTACTCAACGCCGGTGCCACTCCGCTGCCGCGGCCGATCCAGCACCACACCTGGCAGACGTTCAGCCGCAACTGGGAGGTGGACGTCCAGCACGCGTTCCACTGGACCCGCGAAGCACTGCTCGCCCCGCTCGAGCCGGGCAGCATCGTGATCACGCTGTCCAGCGGGGCGGCGCTCCGCGGCTCGCCGCTGTCCGGTGGTTATGCCGGGGCCAAGGCCGCCATCCGCTGGCTGACCGCCTACGCCGCCGAAGAGTCCGGCCGGGAAGGGCTCGGCATCAGGTTCGTCTCGCTGCTGCCGCAGCTGACCCCCGCGACCGCCCTGGGCGGCATGTACGTGGCCGCCTACACCGCCCGGCAGGGCACCCCGGCCGGCGGCCCGGGCCCGGCGGTGACCCCCGAGGGGGTCGGCCAGGCGGTCACCGGGCTGGTCACCGGCCCCGGCCCGGACCAGGACGCCTATCTGCTCACGGGCGCAGGCCTCCGCCCGCTCTGACCGGTTCCCGGCGGCTACCGGTGGTCATCGAGGCTGGCCTCGAGCCCGCCGTTTGAGCTTGATCGAGTCTCCCGTCATGAGCACCCCGGCGATCACGAGCGCTCCCCCGATCACGACGGCCGCGGTCGCCTGCTCGCCGAGCAGGACCACCGCGCCCAGCACGCTGACCACCGGCTCCAGGTACAGCAGGCGGCTGATCCGGGCGCTGCCACCGCGCACGATCGCCCGGTTCCACAGCAGCATGCCGGCCACCGTGCTGCCGAGGGCGAGGAAGAGCAACTCGGCCCAGGCCGACTGGGACAGCCGCGGCGGCCAGATGGTGCCGGCCAGCGCCAGGTAGGGCACGGCCCCCGCCACGCTCGACACCGCCGTGGCGGACACCGGGCCGTACTTCTCGCTCAGCGGGCGCAGCATGACCGTGTACCCGCCGAACGCCATGGTCGCCAGCAGGACGAGCGCGGCGCCGGCCACCGCCCGTATCCCGCTGGCCGAGGACAGTGCGCTCGGGCCCGCGATCACCGCGACCCCGGCCAGGGCAACGCCGCTGCCGAGCCGGACCAGGCGGCTGACCCGTTCGCCGAGGAAGACGTAGCCGATGACCAGGACCCAGACGGGTTCGGTGGCCAGCAGCAGGCCGGCCGAGGACGCCGGGAGCCACTGCAGTCCGACCGTCACGGGCAGGTTGTATCCGACCATGCCGAGCAGGCCGGCCACGACGAACCGCGGCGTGTCGCGCGCGGCGATACGCCGTACGACCGGAACCGCCCAGGGGAGCAGGACGCCGGCCGCCAGCAGTTGCCGCAACGCCAGCAGCGGCAGCGGGGCGAGCTGGAACACCAGCGCGCGGGTGGCCACCGGGGCGAGCCCCCACAGGCACACTGCGATCAGGCCGGCGCCGATGCCGCCTGGCCGCACCCTCGTCCCCGGCCGCGTCGTCCCGGCCGTCTGCGCATCCACCGGACCAGCATGATGTAATGCCCTTGTGCAGTTCAACACTTACACGTCGTCCGGTGCGCACATAGCCGCCGCCCTGGTCAACGACCCCATGACCGACGCGGCGGCGGTGGGCGCCCTGCTGGCCGGGTTCGACGTGGAGGAGCCGACGCCGAGCGCGGCGGAACTGGCTACCTTGCGGGCGTGGACCGCGCGGCTGCGGTCCGTGTTCGGGAGGCGAGCCGAGGAGGAGCGGGCCGTGCTGGTGAACGACCTGCTCATCGAGTCGGACTGCCGCCCCCGGCTGATCTCCCACGACGGCCTGCCCTACCACCTGCACTACAAGCCGCTGGCCGGTGACCTGGCGGCCCGGGTCAAGGCGTTCACCGCGGCCGGGCTCGCCTACCTGATCGCCGAGGGATGGGGCAGCCGGCTCGGCCTCTGCCAGCGCGCGAGCTGCGGGATCGCGTTCGTCGACACCTCGCGCAACGGCACCCGGCGCTTCTGCAGCGTCCGCTGCGCCAACCAGGTCAACGTCAGCAACCACCGGGTCCGCCGCCGCGCCGGTTTACTGGGTCAGAGGTTGCCGTTCTCGCGGCTGTAGAACGGGATGGCGATGGTGACGCCGATCGTGTGGGCGGGCGGGCGGATCAGCCACTGCTCGGCTCGTGTCCCGGGGTCGTACCAGAGCAGCGAGACGCTGCCGGTGCAGTCGGTCGGGGCCTGGATGAGCAGCCGGGAGCCGCGTGCGGTCAGCACCTGGTTGTCGCCGTTGGTGTGCGGCACGGTCACCAGCTTGATCGAGCCGCCGCGGGCCTGACGGAAGATTTGCAGCACGCCGCATGGCCCGGCGGCCTGCAGGTACAGCCCGCTGCGCAGTTGCCAGGCGTCGAGGTCGCCCAGGTCGCCGCTGCTGGGGTTGCGCGGCGGGGTCAGCGCCTTCGGGTGCGCGCCGCCGAGCGGGACCAGCCACAGCTGCGGTACGGCGCTGCCCGGCGGCGAGCAGGAGGCCAGCGCCGTGCCGCCGTTCCACCAGCGGACCGGGTTGCAGGTGTTCGCGCTCGTCCGGGGCACGGGGAGCTGCCTGATCAGCGCCCCGCTGTTGCTGACCAGCTTGAGGCCGTGGCTGGTGCCGGTGACGAACTCGGTGCCGGACGACGCGTACAGCGCCGTGCCGTTCGCCGAGTAGCCGAGCGAGCGGACCAGCCTGCCGGACAGGCTGTACCGGGCCAGGCTGGCGCCGGAACCCGATGGCCGGCTGGCCACGATGTTCAGGCCGTTCGGTGTGGTGTACCCGAGCGGCGTCGCGTCGCCCTGCATGACGAAGGTGCGCATCCGGCCGGTGGCCAGGGTGAGCTGCGCGACGCCGCCCTTGCCGGAGAAGACCTGGAACAGCGCGCGCTTGCCGTCCGGTGACCAGGCGACCAGCTGCGGCGCGAACCGCATGTCCGGCCACCGGGCCAGCTGGTACCGGGCGCCGCCCGGGCTGATCAGGTACAGGGTGACCGGGCCGGTCTTACCGCCCTCGGGTGCCGCGGTCGTGTACTGGGCCAGGACCCACCCGGGGCCGACACGGTTCCACGGGACGCCGGCCGGCTGGGTGGCACGGGCCGGCGTGGCAGCGTTAGCCGACTGGGCGGCGGCGACCCCGGTCGCGGTTCCGGCGACGAGGAGGAGGGCGCTCAGTACGGCGGCCACGATCGCGGTCAGGGGGGTTCGGCGCAAGCTCATGCCTTCATGACGCGGTTACCTCCCATCCGGTTGCGTCACGTTTTACGCGTGCGGTCCGACCGTCACCGGGCCCACGGCCAGCGTCGGCGCGTGCCGGGGCATCCGCCGGGCGGTGACGCTGCTCCAGGTCAGGGTGGCCGGGGTCGCGGTCATGTAGGCGCATTCTACGAACCCACGGTGTCGGGGAGCTTGCCGGTGGCGCCGAGCTTGTACGCGATGATCATCGGCCGCTGGGTGGCGGTCAGGGGGGTGCCCGCGCCGGCGATGACGTAGCCGCCGTCGACGGCGACGGGGGCGTTGGACCCGGCCGACATCGGCGTCTTCAGCAGGATCTTGCCGGTGGCCGCGTCGAGCGCGTACAGGTCGCCGTGGAACGTGGTGGTGAGCACCACGTCGTTGGTCACGGTGGCGGCGCCGTAGGGCGAGGACGGGAGCCGGGCGTCCCATTCGACCTGGCCGGTGTCCTGGCTGACCGCGACCATCTCGCCGGTGGCATGCACGACCGCCGCGACGACGGAGGCGATCGACCCGGTGTAGCCGGCCGGGGTGGCCGGCAGCGCGAGGTCGTTGACGGCGGCGAACGTGGTGGTGCCGTTGCTGGCCAGCTGGGTCTCGATGCCGCCGTAGATGCTCGGCTCGAGGCAGAACTCCCTGGGCAGGCCGGCCTGCGAGGCCGTCGTGGCGTGCTCGGTGAGCAGCCCGCCGTTCGCGGGGCCGGTGTGCCCGCCGACCGGGCGCTTCCAGAGCAGCTTCCCGGTCTGGGCGTCCAGCTCGATCAGGATGCCGGCCTTGCCGCCGTCGAGCACCACCGGCCGCCCGTGCGCGGTGGTCAGCACCGGCGGGTCCTGCAGGTCCCAGTCGTACAGGTCGTGCGGGGTCAGCTGGTAGTACCACAGCAGCCTGCCCCGCGGGCTGAGCTTGACCACCGAGTCGGTGTACAGGTCAGGACCGGGCCGGCTGCTCCCCAGCGGGTAGCGCTGGCCGAAGAGCGGCCCGGGGTTGGCCACGCCGAGGTACAGGTTGCCCTGGGCGTCGAACGAGGGCGCGTACCACTGGCCGCCGCCGGAATTGATGTCCGGGTTCCCCCACAGGTCCTGCACCTCGTCCCAGCTCCACTCCGGCGCGCCGGTCGCGGCGTTCAGTGCCCACAGGGTCGCCTTGCCGCCGCCGAGGTACTCGCCCACGGTCGGGTTGACCGGCACGGTGGACACGTAGACGGTGCCGTGGTTGTAGCCCGGGGTCATGTCGATGCCCTCGTGGTCGTTGCCGATCAGCGTCCGGCTCCACAGCTGGCTGCCGGTCGCCGCGTCCAGGGCGAAAGCGGCGTGGTTCGTGGCCCCGTAGACCACCCCGCCGGCCACGTTGACGCCGTCCGGCCCGCCGTTGGGCGAGTTGTAGGTGTGCGTCCAGAGGACCTTTCCGGTGGCCAGGCTGATGGCCAGCACGTTCGACAGCAGGTCCTGGACGTATACCACGCCGTTCACCACGACCGGCGTGGTCGCGTAGGCGCCGTCGGTGTGCGCGGAGGTCTTCAGCGGCACGGTCCAGGCCACGCCGAGCTTGGCGACGTCCGAGCCGGTGATCGCGCTGGCCACGTCGCGGGTGTTGGCCAGGTCGGCGCCGGGCAGCGTCCAGCCCGCGGCGGGCTTGCCCGCCGCGGGCGGGAGCGGACCGCTCGCGGTGACGGCCGGCCCGGGCTTGGCGGAGCAGGCCGGCGCGGCGCTGCTGCTACTGCCGCCGCTGCAGCCGCCGACAGCCAGGCCCGCAGCCAGCAGCAGGGACGCTCCGGTCGAAGTGACCTTCCGGTTCATGGCGCTCGCACCCCGCGGAACAGCTCGGCGTAGTCGTAGGCGGCCTCGGGGTTGGCGCGGAGCCGCTCGTCGATCGTCCTGGCGTCCCGGCCGACGAGGATCCGCCAGGCCCCGGAGCGCACCCCGTCGAGGATGACGGTCGCCGCCTGGGCCGCGCTGAGCGGCGCCTTGTCCCGGAAGTCGTTGCTCACCCGGATCAGCATCCGCCGCAGATCCTCGGCCGAGGCGTCCCCGGGCAGCAGGCCAGCGGCGGCCAGCCCGGCCCGCGCGCGGGCGGGGATCAGCTCCTTCAGCTGAGCCTCGGTCATCTGCTCCGGCTCCTTGCCGTGAGCGCGGAAGGTGTTCCCGATGATGTCGGTGCCCACGTGACCCGGCATCACCACGGCCACCCGGACCTGGGGCGCGTTGGTCCGCAGGTCCTCGATCAGCGCCTCGGTGAAGCCCCGCACCGCGAACTTGGCCGCGCTGTAGGCGGTGTTCGGCGTGCCCGGGCCGAGCGCCGCCCACATGCCGTTCACGCTGCTGGTGTTGACCAGCACCCCGTCGCCGCTGGCGATCAGCAGCGGCAGGAAGGCCCGGGCGCAGTAGTACACGCCCCACCAGTCGACGGCGAACGTGCGCTCCCACTCCTCCCGGCTGTCGTTGACGAAGCTGGCGCCCCCGCCGATGCCCGCGTTGGCGAAGACCAGGTCGACGTGGTCGCTGGCGTGCCCGGCCAGCAGTTCGTCGCGGAAGCGGAGCACCTGCGCCTCGTCGGAGACGTCGCAGGCGTGGCTGGTGACCAGGACGCCGGGCCCGGCCTCCGCCCGCGCCAGGGACGCGGTCTCCGCCACGGCGTCCGGGTGCCAGTCGCAGGCCGCGACCGAGCAGCCCTGCGCCGCGAGCTGCCGGACCAGCTCGCGGCCCATGCCGGAGCCGCCGCCGGTCACCGCGGCGAGCTTGCCTGCGAAGGATTCCAGCTGACTCACCTGTCTACTCCCATCTGAAGAAGCGCATGCATGCCTTCATAGCCACCAGGGTCGGCCGACGGCCCGGTTCGCGGCAGGGGTGGAATCACCCACACGGATGCGGCGGGGTCAGACCAGGCCGGCGGTGAGAGCGAGCCGGGTGAGGTCGGCGCGGCGGCGGCAGCCGGTCTTGTCCCTGATCCGGTCCAGGTGCGAGCTGACCGTGCGCACGGTGATGTAGAGCTGGGCCGCGATCTGCGCGTCGGTGCGGCCCTCGGCGACCAGGGTGATCAGCTCGCGTTCCCGGGGGCTGAGCCTGGGCAGAGCCGGCGTCGGCGCTGGCCACGGCGGCTCGGGCGGCGGCCCTGTCGGCTGGGCCGCGGCGAGGAGGAGGGCGTACTCGGCGGCGGTGGCCAGGCTCATCGCGGCGCCGCGTTCCTCCGCCGCCCGCGCCCCGGCCGGCCCGAGCTGTTTCCTGGCGTTCCGCTGGAGTTCCTCCCGCCCGGCCAGGTTCCTGGACTCGTGTGGCCGCGGCCAGGGGCTGCGGAGCGCGGACGCGGCCGCCCACACCGTGACCGCTTCGGCCGGTCGCCGGGTGGCCGCGCACAGGTGGCCGCAGCAATCCAGGCCGGCCATCAGGGCGGGCCGCATCCCGGTCTGCACCGCGATCTGAAGCTGCTCGCGCAGGTGCGCCGCCGCGTCGTCGACCCGGCCTGCCCGCAGGTCCAGGATCACCTGGTTCCACAGCTGACCGCTCAGGTTGGCCAGGTCGCCTACTTCCCGGCAGGAGGCCAGGCCCGCCGCGCAGGCCTGCTCGGCGCCGGCCAGGTCGCCGGTCTCGGTCAGGATCATCGTCACGAACTGGCTGAGCGCCCGGTACAGGCCGCCGGCGAACTCGTCCGGGATGTCCCGCGCCTCGCACGCCAGCCGGAGGGCGCCGTCCCGGTCGCCGGCCTCCCAGGTCGCCGCGCCGAGGCAGGCCAGAGCGCTCGCTTCCAGGCCCTGGGAGCCGACCTGATGAGCCACGGCCAGCGCCCGGCGGGCATCGTCGACCGCCTCGGCCACCCGGCCCATCTGCAGCAGGGCCACCGACCGGCCGCCCATGCAGAGCGACAGCAGCACGGGGCCCTCCCACGACGCGGGCCGTCCCGGGTCCTCGAGGGCGGTTCTGACCCTGGCGTGGTGCTCCAGGGCCGCGGACGGATCGGAGGCATAGCTGGCGGCCTGGGCGAGCAGCATGTGCGCGCCGCACCACTCGCCGCTGCCGACCTCCGCGTACTCGGCGGCCGCGGCCAGCACCGGCACCTGGCTGATCAGGCGGCCCCGGAGGCCCCACAACGGCGCCTGGCTCAGCGCCAGCCGCAGCGCCGTGCCTGGGTCGTGCTCCATCGCCCAGTCCAGGGCGTGGCGCAGGGTGACGTCCTCGGCGTCCAGCCGCCGCAGGCTGGCCGCCTCATTCGTGCGCGTGTACAACCCGGCGGAGGCCTGTTCGGCCACCTCGGCCGCGTATCCGGCCAGCGCGGCGGCGACGTCGCCGTCCTCGCCTTTCTCGGCCAGCAGGCCGGCCCCGTAGGCGCGCAGCGTCTCCAGCATGACGTACCTGGTCCGGCCGTCCGGCCCGGTCCGCGGCGGGACCAGCAGCGAGCGGTCCACCAGCCGCGGCACGACCGGCCGGGCGCCGGGTCCGGCCACCGCCTCGGCCCCGTCCAGGGTGAAGGGGCCAGGGAACACCGAGAGGGTGCGGAACGTCTTCTGCTCGGCTTCGTCCAGCAGCTCGTAGCTCCACCGCACCGCGGCGGCCAGCGACCGCTGCCGCTGCTGGGCCAGCCGGTCGCCGTCCACCAGCAGCGCGAACCGGTCGTCCATCCGGTCCAGCAGCTGGGTCACGCCGAGCGCGTCCACCCGGGCCGCGGCCAGCTCGATCGCGAGCGGCATCCCGTCCAGCCGCGCCACCAGTTCGGCCACGGTGGTGCGGGTCCGTGCGTCGAGGGTAAAGGCTGGCTCCGCGTGGCGAGCCCGGTCCGCGAACAGCGTCACCGCCTCGGAATCGGCTTCGGGATCCGCCGGGCCGTCCGGGTTGTCCGGCTTTTCGGGGCCGGGCAGGGTCAGCGGTCCCAGCCGGTACCGGACCTCCCCGGCGATGCGCAGCGGCTCCCGGCTGGTGGCCAGCACCCGCACGTCGTCGGCGCCGAGCAGCAGCCGGCCGCACACCTCCGCGGCCGCGCCGATCACCTGCTCGCAATTGTCCAGCACCAGCAGCAGCTGCCGCCGGGCCAGCGCGTGGGCCAGCGCGTCGGCCGCCGCCACCACGGGCAGGTCATGGAGGCCCAGCGCCGCGGCCACCGTGGCCGGCACCTGCGCCGGATCCCGGACCGCGGCCAGCTCCGCCAGCCATACCCCGTCGGCGAACCGGCCGGCCACCCGCTTCGCCACCTCGCCGGCCAGCCGCGTCTTCCCGGCGCCTCCCGGCCCGGTCAGCGTCACCAGCCGGTTTCCGGCCAGCTGGGCGGCGATCTCCCGGGTGGCCTGCGCGCGGCCCACGAAACTGGTCAGCGAAGCAGGAAAGCCGTGCAGGCTTCCCGGTGCGTCGGCCACCACAGACCGTTCCACAGCGGTCACACTAACCGCGACCGGCGCCGTGGTACAGCCCACGGGCGGGGCGCCTGGGACGACGGGCGGTAACGCTGGGCGGCCCGAGCCCTCCTGGGTGCTGTTGGCGCGGGGAGCCGGGCTGTCGGCCTGCGGTGCCTGCTGGCGGCCGAGCAGGACCGCGCCCACGACCAGGCAGGCGAAGGCGGCGATCTGCAGGCCGGCCCGGCCCCCGTGCGGCAGGGTCTCGCCGAACAGCACGAACCCGGCCGCGATCGGGACCGCGTTGGTGACCATCGTCGCCGTGCCGGCCGCGGTCAGCGCGTCGCCCCGCTGGTACGCCCACTGCAGGACGCTCGTCCCGACGGCGTAGGCGATGATGAGCGTGACCAGCGCGAGCAGCCACCAGCCGCCGTAGCCGATGAGCTTGGCGGAGATGTCGCCGTCGGCGAACAGCAGCCCGGCGGCCAGTCCGAGTGATGCGGCCCGGCCGAAGCGGGTCGGCATGGCGATGAGCAGCACCGCGCCGCCGGCGCACGCCGCGAGCCAGACAACCGTGCCGATCACCGCCGGATGCTGATCGGACTCGTTGGTGTCGACCAGCGACAGCGCCAGCAGCGCCAGCCCGGCCACCGCCAGGACGACGGCGAGTTGCTCGCGCCGCGCGAGCCGGGACGGGTGCCCGCGCGCGGTGGCGAACGCCAGGACGGCGACCCCGGACGCCGCCACGGCCTGCACCAGCGACAGCGGCGCCAGCCGCAGGGCCGCGACGTACATGAGCCAGCCAGCGCTTTCGGCCCCGAACGCGAGGACCCAGCGGCGGTCGCCGAGCAGCATCTGGGCCGACCTGAAGGGGCGGCGCGGCGACAGCGGCGGCAGCGCCGCGGCCGCGTCGTGCTCCAGTGAATAGGCCGTGTTAGTGACCAGCGCTGAGGCAAACGCGAGCGTCAGGCCTATCCAAACCGGTGGCACCCTGCGAACGGTACCACCGGTGCTGGGGCGTCGCGGTCAGGCCGCTACCTGGGGGAAGGCGGCCGGGCTGCGGTGGCCGGCCTGGTCGACGGCGCGCAGGCCGAACTGGACGTTGTCCTTGGAGATGTCGAGGGTGACCGTGGTGACGTTGCCGACGTCGATCGCGCTGGTCCAGTCGGGGCTGGTCGTCTCGCGCATCACCACCTCATAGCCGGCCAGGTCCGGCTCGGTGTTCGCGTTCCAGGTCAGCGTGGTGAAGTTGGTGCCGGAAAAGCTGTCGGGCGGCGTCGTGTGGATCTGCAGGTTCTTCGGCGTCCCCGGATTGGTCGCCAGCGACCACAGCGCCGCGGCGTTCACCTTGGCCACCCCGGCGGTGTAGTCGAAGTCCACGAACTCGGCCAGGTCGCCGAACTGCACGCCGTTGACCACCTCGACGTCCCGGTGCTCGTGGTTGAAGTTCTCCCGCGGCTCGGTGAACCGGGCCGCCGGGTAGCCCTGGGCCTGGAAGGACACGTGGTCGCTGGCGCGCAGGTACCGGTCGCGCCGCCAGATCACGCGGATGTTCATGCCGGTCAGGCTGTGCGGCGCCACGTCCGTGACGAACCGGGCCAGCTGGTGCGTCACGCCGTCGTTCTCGCCGCCGACCGACTGCATGACCGAGATCTGCGCCGGGGTCACCGCGGTCGGGATGCCCTCGACGAACAGCCGTAGGGTGCGCGGGTCCGGCCGGGTACCGTCCCAGGCCTGGCTGGCGCCCACGATGTCGTTGCTGAACATGCCCTGCACGTCGTTACCGGCCGCCTTCATCTGCGCGGCCATGTGGGCCGAGCCGTACAGGCCCTGCTCCTCCCCGGCGACGGTGGCGAACACCAGGGTGCCGGGGAACTCGCGGGTGGCGAACAGCCGGGCGAGCTCGAACATGACCGCGACGCCGGAGCCGTCGTCGTCGGCCCCGGGGGCGTCCTTGGTGAAGTCCAGCACGTCGGTCACCCGGGAGTCCAGGTGCCCGGTGACGACGTAGAACCGCTCGGGGGACGCGGTGCCCTTCAGCGTCGCGATCACGTTGGTGATCGTGGTCGGCACCGGGATCCGGTTCGAGACCGGCTGCACGAACGTCTGCTGCTGCACCGTCATCCGCCCGCCCGAGGCGGCCGCGAAGGACTGCATCTGGCTGGTCACCCAGGCGGTGGCCGCGCCGATGCCGCGCACCGGGTCGGTCTGGCTGGATGCCGTGTGCCGGGTGCCGAAACTGACCAGCTTCAGGATCGTCGCCTTGATCCGGTCCGGGTCGATTTCGCGCAGCAGGGCCCGCAGTTCCGGATCGGGTGCTGACCGGCTGAGCGCGGGGTCGGTCTCGGCCAGGGCCGTACCGCTGAGAAGAGGCACCGCGACCGCCGTGACGGCCGAGGCGGACAGGAACGCGCGGCGGGTAGCGCCGTTGCGGCCTAGAACATCCTTGTTCTCCATGCCCCCACATCATCGACGTCATCCGGCAGATGTCAACATGACTGCTACTTTTGGCAACAGGAAACCATCGCGGGCGCGGCTCGCACCCCACGCCGGACCGTTCGGGATCAACAACGACCTG
>Ga0306924_10002826_pt1 | contig 16512 bp, 14 predicted proteins | sample sta12Can44000111_FD_203756 | JGI IMG/M metagenome (GOLD analysis project Ga0306924, IMG submission 203756) | Lab enrichment of tropical soil microbial communities from Luquillo Experimental Forest, Puerto Rico - statanox.12C.anox.44.000.111 (v2)... | ecosystem: Environmental > Terrestrial >... | reverse complement strand
AGCGCTTCGCGGAGCCGATCCTTCACGTTCATTATCTGGATCTAGTGACCGACCCGGTGGCGACCGTGGCAGCGGTTTACCGGCATTTCGGCGAGGTTCTGAGTTCGGATACGGCTGACCGTATTGGTCGCCTCGTGGAAGCTAAGCCCAATGGCGGTTATCGAGCGCATGGCTCTCGTCTCGAGGAGTACGGCCTCGACGCGGACCTCGAGCGCGAACGCTTTGCGAGGTACATGGCCCACTTCGGGATCCGCCCCGAGCCTCGGCGAAAGTCGTATCGGTCAGCGAGACATTTCCCACTTTTCCCTTCGCGACGGTCGGCCAGGCCTGCTGAGTGACTCGACACCTACGGCATCCCGCCAGCTTCAAAATGTCCGGCGGATCACGCTCTTTCAGCTGACGAGATCTTGCCTGTTACGGGGTCCCGGAATCGAGGCGAGTAGCGCAGGGATGAACACGAGGCTTGCGATCAACGTGCAACCCAGGCTGATCAGAAGCAAGGTTCCCATGCTCGCTGTGCCGGGATGTCGTGACAACGCGAGCGAGCCGAATGCTGTACCTGTCGTGAGGGCCGAGAAGAGGATCGCCCGGGCCGTTGCCGATCCCAGCACCACGATCTGCCCGGCACGCCAGTTCATCACAAAATAAATGTTAAAGGATACCCCGACGCCTAGTAATAGCGGCAGCGCAATGATGTTTGCGTAGTTCAGCATCAGCCCTGCCACCACAATAATGACGACCGTCATTAGTGAGGAGAGCAGCAAAGGCGCCAGCACGAGGGACATGTCTAGGACGCGCCGCAGGGCGATGTAGAGGATGATCGCGATCGAAATAACGGCAGCGATGGCAGCGGAGCGGAAGGCACCAACGATGGTGGCGCTGGTTGCTTCGATCGTGACGGCGGAGCCGCCGGCATCGGGCGCGACCGCGGTCACTTCGGCGACGAAATCTGCAAGCCCCTTACTGTTCCGCGCCTCCGCCTTCGGCAAAACCTGCACGCGCGCGCGCCCATCGGGAAGCACCCAGTCGTGGGTGAGATCCGGCGGGATCGTCTGCAATGTGACAGAAGTGGCCTCCAGAGAGGTACGGAGTAGCTCGAGCTGCTCCGGCAAGAAGCGGGTCAATTCCCGATTGGCCGCGACCACAACCGGGTTGGGTGCTACCGCCAGCTTTGCCAGATCGCCTGAAATCGCAACCAGCACGTGATCGCCAGGCAGCTTTGGGAGGGCAGGAGCGACTTTCTCTTCCGCGTGCTTGGCTGCCGCACGGATTTCATCCGCAGTCGGTGGCGGGAGCGGATCCCGCAAAGCAAGGCTGGGGCTGATCAGAGTAGCAGCGTCCGAGATCATTGCCAGCTTCGTCTTTTGATCCTCCGGCACAAAGCTGTTGATCGACAAGACGCCCGACACAAGTGGCAATTTCTTGAGCTCCTCCGCCAGGGGTACTGCCTTGGAGGCGTCTGATAACAAAATGTCGATCGTGAATGGGTTGGTCAGCGGCGAATCCCCGAGATCGTAAAGCGTCTGCATCGCCTCGGTATTCGGGTTTTTGGTATGTAGCGGGTCCGCATCAAAGCCAATCCGCGGCAGCAAGAAGACGCCCAGAGTACCCAGGATGATGAACGCAATCAGCATCGGGCGACGGTTCCGGCGGACAACCTCGTCCAGTGGTGCGGCCCAGTGAAAGCCCACTTCGGCGCTCTCGCCTGGAGGTCGCAGGAGGCTGATGGCTGCTGGCAGAAAAGTGAGCGTGCAGAGAAACGCGATCAGCATTCCTACCCCGGCGATCAGTCCCAGCTCCGCGACCCCGCGAAAATCGGTCGGGACAAACGCCAGGAAACCCGCCGCCGTGGCGGCGGCCGCCACCAGAATCTGTCCACCGACGCGTCGGCCAGTCTCGATCAATGCGCGGGCGGGTTCGGGATTCGCGAGCCGCATCTCGCGATACCGCACCGAGAACTGGATCGCAAAATCCACGGCGATGCCGACGAATAGGATGCCAAAACCGACCGAGACCAGGTTCAAGGTGCCGACCGCTGCGGCGGCAAACAGCAAGGTCAACATGAGGCCGAGCCCGAGCGTCAGCAGGATCGGGGCGATCAATCGCCAGGTATGGACTGCTAGAAACAACCACAGCGAGATGAGCAGCACGCTGCCGATCAGCCCAGCGACCGCACCTTGCGCGACAGAGGCAAACTCTTCATCGGCGAGTGCCACACTGCCGGTGATGCGGACGCGGGCGTCGCCTGACGCGACGAATTCGAGCCGGCTCGCGGCGTCGCGGATCGCCTGGGTCGCCGCTCCGCCCGCCTGCAATTGTGAATGGTCGAGCTTCGGCTGGAGCAATACAAACTTGTACTTTCCGCCGAGATCGGCGAGTTCGCCTCCCAGCAGCCGGACCCAGGAGAGAGGATGCGGATGGCCGGCCAGCACATCCTCCATCGATTGATGAAAACCTTCGAGTGCCGTCTGATAGGGGGCGAGATTAACCTGTCCTTGCACTACCCCCGTGCCAAGCAAGGAAAGCGCATCGAACAATCCTCGCGCGCTCGGATCCTTGGCGAGCTCACCGAGAAAGGGCTGAGCGTCGATCATGCGCTCGATCAAGGATTCGAGCTGATCGGTGTCTAGAAACAGGAGCCCTTCTTTCTTCAGAAAGGGAGACGCGTCAGGGCGCCGAACCGCCAGGAAATGTTCATGGTCGGCAGCCAAGCGCTCGGCCAGCGTGGCGGCGGTGTCGTCGGCCTCTTCGGGAATCTTTGCATCGATCACAACCACCAGCAAATCTTGAAACTGCGGAAAAAGTTTCTTGAAGGCCTCCGCGCGCTGCCGCCAAGGCAGGCTCGCGGAAAACATCGCGTCCGTGTCGGTGGTGATCCCGAGGTGACCGGCCGCGTATGATCCAGCGAATATCGCTAGAATCGTGCCCATCAGAACGACGAGCAATGCGTTACGCCGGCTGAAATCAACCAAGCCGACGAGAAATCGCTGGAATATCATCAGGAACCGAGGCGGTGTCGCATAGGGCGGTCGACGGGCGGCCGTCTCGGCTCGCGAGGGTTGGCACAGCCGGTCGGGCAGCTCGCCGCGGTCGGCTAAGAGGTGATAGTCGGTTCGAGCCGGAAGCGCTACTGCAAAATGCCCCCGGACAACGCGGCAGTCTTCTGCCGCAAACTGACGAGAAGCCCGGCGCCGCCGCCGTCGGCGAGCACGGAACGCATCTCCGAACGTTGGGCCGCCACTCGGCTGATCGAGCCCTCCGCCAATACGTCCACAACCTTCCATCCGCCGTCCACTTGCCGCATCAGGTAATCAAGGGCGTGGACCTTGCCGGAAGCCGTGCTGATCCGTGTCTCGACCATCCGATCGCTGCCTACGACCTTGACGCCAGGCAGAATCTCAAAGCGCTCGCCATCCCAATTCGTAAAATTTGCGACATAGGAAGCGATCGTGAAGCGCCCAAACGCGTCGCCAAGCCCCGCCTGCTGGTCTATGGGCAACGATGCCCAACGCGGGCCAATCGCTTGGCGGAGGATCTTGTCGAGATCGAAGGTGCGAATGACGATCGGCGCTATCATGTCGTAGCGCTGGCGAAAGGTAGTTGTCTTTCCCGCTTTCATGATCGCGATCAAGCCAGCAAGAAGTTGTTCGACCGGTCCGGTCACCTCGGAGGCGATGGCAGTGCGGTCCCATCCGAATGCCGGGCCGATCGAGCCGAGCATGAGCTGCAAAACGGTGCGGCGACTAAGCGAAATTCCCGACATCCAGCGGTTCCCTTTGGGGCGGCGAGGCGGAACGAACAATTTAACCGCGGGAAGTGGCAGATAAGTAAACGGCGCGTGCAGGCGTAGCCAGGAGGTCAGTTTCGCACGCAAAACCTAACACCCGTCCAGACGATTTTTGGGGAAAACGCCGGTCAAGGGCGACCGTTGGCCGAATCCCTCATATCGCCTTCCGGCGCGAAGAGCTTTGGCGCGACGTTCGCGACAATCCGCCACACCTCGGTTGTTGGGTATGCGAGCTGGGCCGTGGAATAAAAAGCGTGATCGGGAGTCCCACTTCGGGAACGGAGGCGCGAAGCCCGCCCCGGTAGGGTCTAGTGTTCCGCTATCAAATGGGCAGCTCCGAATCGTGCGAGACACAGAATCAATTAGCGCTTCCCGGCCAATTAGCGCTTCCCGGCGTCCCGACGACGATCTGGGGATTAGAAATCTCGGACGCCGCGAACCCGCAGACATCGTGAAGGCCAGCGCCCATCTTCTCCTGCCCGCGGCAGACACAAAGAGGTGGTCGTCGCGCCGGAAGGCGGCGGTCCTCGTGGCTATACGTACCGGCGTTCTCACGCGTGAAGAGGCCTGCGAACGCTACCTTATCTCCGAGGAGGAGCTCGCCCTTTGGGAAGCGGCATTCGACAGAAACGGCATTCCCGGCCTGCGAATTTCAAGTCTCCGCAATGATCGGCTAGCGACACTCTTCAGCGGTAAAGAGCGGCAGTGATCGAACCCCAAGAACGCCGATGGAAACCTGTCTCCGCGTCGACATAGAAATCGAAAATATGCGGTGCAGCTGCACCTGAGGGGAAAGCCGATTAGTTGGCGGCTGGCACAAGCGCCTCCGGCACGCTCGCAAATGCCGGCATGATCTCGCGAGCAAAGCGGCGCAGGCTTTCTCGTCCGCGGGTGCCGCCACCCGAACCGCCGCCGTTGATCAGCACATAACCGACACCGGCATTGCAGAGCGCCTCGAGCCGGTGTGCGATGTCGCCGGGGTTGCCGTAGATCGCGCTGTTCACATTGACCATGCGGGGATCACCAGTCGCCCGGTCCGGACCTCCATGGACCGTCCCGTCAGGCCGCGTCGCTAATTTCAGCTGGCGCATTCGGTTTTGTAGGCGGCGTTCCAATGCGGCCTCCTTCTCACTCTCACTGTCAGTGACAAAGAAAGCGCGGGTCACCCCGACCTGCATCGGATCAAACCGCCGGCCGCTGGCCTCGACCGCGTCGCGGAACACCGCGATCGAAGCGGCGACGTCCTCGGGCGAGGCATATTGCCCGAGCAGCAGATTATAACCCTGCAGCGCGACGCGTCGGATCGAGCGCTCGCTGCCCGCCCCCATCCAAATCGGCGGGTGCGGCCGCTGAGCGGTTGGCGGCTCAACGATGACGTTGTCGAGCTGCCAATATTTGCCGTGGTGGGAAAATGGCTGGTCAGCGGTCCACGCCTTAATGATAACACCAAAGGCCTCGTCGAACCGCGCGTCGGCCTCCTCCATCGGTACACAGAATCCGGCAAATTCGTTATAGCGGTAACCCTTGCCGATGCCGAAATCGAGCCGGCCGCCGGAGAGGAGATCGAGGGTCGCCGCCTGCTCCGCCAACAACACCGGATTGTGCCAAGGCAGCACGATCACCGCCGTGCCCAGCCGCAGCCAGCGCGTGCGCGCGCCGAGCCAGGTCAGCAGGTTGAGCGTGGCCGAAACTTGGCCATAACCGGTGAAATGATGCTCGACGACAAAGGTGCTGTGAAAGCCGAGCGCTTCGGCCTCGATATTGTATTCGATGAAGTCGCGAAATCCCTCGCTGCTATCGAACTCGGGGCCGCCACGCCGCGCCGCAGCACTCCCGAACAGGCCAAATTGCATCGCCCCAGCTTCCTTCAACTGCGCAAACCCGAGACGACACTACGCGCCACCAGGCGATGTTCAAAATACCGTCTTTTGATCACCGGCATACCGCATGGGCATGATGGCGAGTGCGATTCCCTCTCCCAGCCGGCCGAATGGCTAACGGGTGAAGGCCAAGTTAGGCCTGCGGCTTCCAGCCGAGCCAGTCGCAGATGGCCTGTCCTATCACCAGCTCCTTATCGCGGCCCTGCAGCCACGGCAGCTCTTCAGTGAACATCGTCACGCATTGCCGGTAGGAGCATGGCATGCGCGTGATGTCGGTGCCCCAGAAGCAACGCTGCGGCCCGAACGCGTCAAAGATCTGACGGATGTATTTGTGGATATTGCGGTACGGGTAGGGCTCGGCCGAATAGCTCGGCGCACCCGAAAGCTTGACCGCGACATTGGGATATTTGGCGAGCGCCAGCATTTCGCCGAGATCGGCAAAGGCAGCGTCGTCCTTCGCTGCACCGGGGCCGCCGCCGCGTCCATGGTGATCGATGTGCAATTTCAGCCCGGGATGGCGCTCGGCGATCCTTCCGAAAGCGGCCATATGCCCGCCGGCGAGCAAGCCGACCGGGAGCTTTTCGCGCTCAGCGGCCGCCCAGAACCAATCGAGCGAGCCGTCGGTCCACCAGCTCTGCTGATGCGGCTGATTGAAGGTAAAACGAAAGCCCACCATTCCCGGCCGCTGCCGCCAGTTCTTGACGATGTTCTCGCGGTCCGGGCTCTGCAGGTCGAAATGTCCGAGGATGCAGAACTTGTCCGGATGCTGACGCACCGCTTCCACGGCCAAGGTGTTGACCTTTTCGCCGAGGGTGCTCGGCGGATGTATCACCGCGGCGTCGACCCCGGCCTCCGCCATCTCTTTCAGGGCATCGTCTTTGGAATAGGTCGGAATCTGCCGGTGATGCGCCGACATCCGGTCGTTTTCCCAGATATGGATTTGTGAATCGACGATCAGCATCGCGTTCCTCCTCTTCGGTCATGCGTTCACTTTAGTTCGCCGGCGCGCCCGAGATTGTGATGGCGGGGCGACATCTAGCGGACCTTGAAGCTGTGGGCGAAGCTTGCCCCCAGCTTCGATGTCGAGAATGACTTGTCCGATCACCTCGGCCACCGCCTCGCGCGCCGAGGAGGTGCTACGGTTTGCCGCTACGCCGAGTGCCAGGGTGCGGAATATGCCCTCGGCGGTGATCCGATGCGCCTCGGCCAGCCCGCGCGCGCATTCCCGATAGACCGAGGAATGCGGAAGGATCGAGGCTCCGACCCCCTGCTGCACCATCAGTCGGATCGTCTCGTGATCATTGAGCTCGGTGTCGACCTGCAATTCGATGTCGTGACCGGCCAGCAGTGTTTCCATCGCCGCGCGCAGCCCGTCGCCGAGAATGAGCGGGGTGCGGCGCAGCTCTTCCAACGAAACAATGTCGCGTGGCCGCGCACCCGGTTTGGTGACCAGCACCATTTCCTCTTCGGCGAGCCGCGTGGACAGAATCAAACGGCTGCGAGAAATCTCGGCCAATAGGCCGATATCGACGCGGCCATCGATCACGAATTCTTCCAAGCGGATCGTGCCGGCATGCACGACCTTGAGCTCGATCATCGGATAATGCAGCCGCATCCGTCCGAAGAGCTCCGGCACGACCACCGGACACAAGGTCGGGGTCACCCCGAGCACGATCTTGCCGCTGGGATGGGTTTTGTGGGCCCGGATCTCGTCCCCCGCCCGCTCGACATCGCGCAGGATACGCTGCGCGCTCTCCAGCAGTTTGTTACCGGCTTCGGTCAGCCGCACACCACGGTTCGCGCGTGTAAACAGCCGTGTGTGCAGCTCGTCCTCGAGCCGCTGCACGTGGCGGGTGAGTGCCGGCTGGGCAATTTGCAAATGCGCCGACGCCCGGGTGATGCTGCCAAGCTCGGCGATGCGGACGAAATAGTGCAGGCTGCGCAACTCCATGAGCTCGATTTCGCCTGCGGACAGAACGAACGTCAATGTTAATCGATGATTCGCTGTCATGCCGACCCGGCATCGCGGTAATCAGAAATCGGTATTTGCTAGATGAACAGATCGAAACTACCGTCGCTCTGCGGTACTGGCGAAGGAGAAAGCTCAATGGAAATCGGCGTCTACCATGAATTCCACTGTCGGCCGGACGAGACGCCGGCTGAGGCGTTCGAGGGGGCGCTAGCACAGGTCGAAGCGGCTGATCGTTGGGGATTGGATGCCATTTGGCTCGCCGAAATCCACCAGCAACCGCGCCGCTCAGTATTGACAGCGCCGCTGACGGTGGCCAGCGCCATTGCCGCTCGGACGCGCCGGATCAAGATCGGCACCGGTGTCCAAGTCCTGCCTCTGTGTCATCCGCTGCGACTTGCCGAAGAGACCGCCACAATCGATCAGATCAGCAAAGGACGGCTGCTCTTCGGGGTCGGGCGCAGCGGCAATCCGCGCTCGTATGTCGCCTATGGGGTGCCTTACTCGGAGAGCCGCGAACGCTTTCTGGAGACACTCGAAATCGTCAAACGGGCCTGGACTGAGCCGAGTTTTTCTTATGAGGGCAAGTATTACAGCTTCAACAATGCCTCCGCGGTGCCGCAACCCTATCAGAAGCCCTGCCCACCGATCCGCGTTGCGGCCGCCAGCGAAGAAACCTTCCCGTCATTAGGCGAAGCCGGATATCCGATCTTTGTCGCGGTTCGCAGCGGCTCGCTGTCGGGTTTGGCGCCGGATCTGGACGCCTACCGCCGCGCTTACAAAGAGGCCGGCCATACTGGGGAGGGCGAGGTTTATCTGCGATTGACCTTGCATATCGCCGATACTGACCAACAAGCGCGCGATGAGGCCGAAGAGAGCATCATGATCGGCTATCGGACCTTGAGCACAAGGCTCGAAAATTTGCCCAATCGCCGCCGTGCCGCGGAGGCGCAGACGGTCCGAACGATCTCCTATGAAGAGGTCATGCGCGACAAGGTGATCATTGGATGTCCGGAGAGGGTCGCCGACCGGCTCGAACAATTGCACGAGGAGCTCGGGCTGAACGGGATCTTGGCCGAGCTGAATTTCGGCGCGCTGATCCCGCCCGAGCAGATGACGCGGTCGCTGCAGTTCCTGTGCGAGAAGGTCATGCCGCGGCTGCACTGAGGGGCTCAGCTTCGAGCCATTGAGGAGAACGCAATGCGATTTGGACTTTTCGGTAGTGCACAGGCGAGGCGCAGCGGGCCCGATACCGATAGCAGTCAGGGTTTCCGCGATTTTATCGAGAACAATGTCGAAGCCGAGGCGCTCGGCTATTACAGCACCTTCCTCGTCGAGCACCACTTCACCGGCTTTGGCCAAGTCTCGGCAAGCCTCAATTTACTGACCTGGCTCGGCGCGCACACGCGAGATTTGCGTCTCGGCACCGCCGTGCTCGTCCTGCCCTGGCACAACCCCGTGCTTCTCGCCGAGCAGGCTGCGACCCTTGATCTCTTATCCGGGGGGCGGCTCGATTTCGGCGTCGGCAAGGGCTACCGGTACAACGAGTTCGCGGGGTTCTGCCTGCCGATGGAAGAGGCGGAGCCGCGGTTCGAGGAGTCGCTCGAGGTCATCACGAAGGCTTTCACCTCGGAGACGCCGTTCTCTCACAATGGCAAGTATTGGCAGTTCGAAAATATCGTGGTCGAGCCGCCGACCGCGCAGAAACCACACCCGCCACTCTGGATGGGGGCGGGCAGCGCCAATTCGGTCCGGGAGGTCGCCGAGCGCGGCTACAATATGCTGTTGGGGCAGCACTCGCTGGCGGAGGAAATCCTGGAACAGGTCGCTCAGTTCCGCAGCGAGGTCGAAGAACGCGGGCGTCCTTTCGACCCGATGCAGGTCGGCGTCGCGCGCGCCGTTCACGTGACCGACGACCCTGCCGATAAAGAAGCCGCACTCGAACGGCGCTACCAGGGGCATATGCGGATCAACTCGCTAGCCCGCCAGCCGGACGGCGAAACCAGGACCCGCTACATATTGGACGAAAAAGAGGCGCGGTACGAGAGTGCCGAAAGCGCTCTTTTCGGCACGCCCGACGAGATCATGCGCAAGCTCGAAAGATTGCAGAGGGGCGGCGTCGAGTACGTCATCATCAATTTCGGCGGTTCGCGCGAGAATATCCGGCGCTTTGCGCGCGACATCATGCCGGCCTTTGCCGACCAATCCGCCTTCGCACTAGCCGGTAATTGACAGGACGAGAGGAGTGACACAGATGGCGTTCGAATTTGGCGTGTTCCACGAGTTTCAGCGCCGCCCCGGCCAGAGCGAAGCCGAAGCGTTCACGACCGCGTTCGAGCAGGTCGATGCCGCAGAGCGTTGGGGTCTCGACGCGATCTGGCTGGCGGAAATCCATATGGCACCGGAACGCTCGGTCTGCTCGGTGCCGATGACCATCGCCAGCGCCATCGCCTCCCGAACCCGCAACATCAAGATCGGTACCGGTGTCCAGGTGCTGCCGCTATGCCAGCCTCTGCGGCTCGCCGAAGACGCCGCAACCGTCGATCACATCAGCCATGGACGGCTGATCTTTGGCGTCGGACGCAGCGGCTTCCCGCGCGCTTACGAGGCCTACGGCATCCCTTATGGCGAGAGTCCGGAGCGTTTTGCCGAAGTGCTCGAAGTCGTCAAACGCGCCTGGACGGAGGAAACGTTTTCGTTCGCCGGCAAATTCTACAATTACGAAAATGTCTGCATCGTACCAAAGCCCTACCATAAACCGCACCCGCCGATCCGGATCGCTGCCAATCGCGAAGACACGTTCATCTCGGCCGGCCGGCAGGGTTACGCGATCTTTGTTGGCGCGCGGCGCGGCACGTTCGACGAAGTCCTGCCCAATGTCAGGATCTATCGCGAAGCCTGGAAAGCGGCCGGTCATTCAGGAAATGGGGCAGTCTATCTGCGTGCGCCGGTTTATGTCGGCGACACCCTCGAACAAGCCCTCAACGATCCGCAAGAAACCCTGATGAATTTCTACCGCTATCTCGGGGCACGGCTCGAAGAATCGGCCAACCGTCCCGGGATCTTCGACACCGAGCGGCGGATCGAAGGTGCTCAACGGCTTCAGTCGCTCACCTGGGAGGAGGTACAGCGCGGCCGGGCAATTGTCGGCACGCCGGAGATGGTGGCTGATAATCTTGCCAGCCTCAGAGACCAGCTCGGTCTCGCCGGCATCCTCGCCGAACTCAATACGGGTGGTCTCATTCCCCACGAACGCGTCATGCGTTCGATGCAGCTGCTGTGCGAGAAGGTACAGCCGCGGCTCCGTTAACGGTGTTTCACTGACCGTTGCGCTCGGCTACAAAGCGGGGTCTCCCTCGCCCAAGGTCCCTGCGATGGAACCGACGCATTTTGGGTCTGAGCAGGTCACCCAAGCGGACCGCAACTATCGGGGATCACGGTTCTCCGAAGTGCGCGATGCCCTATTTGCCAACCCTTACCAAGAGCTCTGGGGTACCGCGAGCGAGCCGGCACTGCCCGTCTATGACGTCACATTGCTTAGTGTGCTGCGGGGGATACTGCCGTTCGGTCCGCCATATTTCTTTCGACAGGCGGTTGCAAGAGCGGTCGACTCCCGCGCCGACCTCCGCTGGGGGAGCGACGGCAAGGGGTTCCGGCGGATAATTCATCCCAACGGCATTTGCCTGATTGGGATGTGGGAGATTTCGGCCGACACGTCATATTCCGGTTTCTTTCAAAGCGGCAGCCGGGCCCTCGTCGTCGGACGATATTCGACGTGCTGCAAAGAGACCCGCCGTGGCCACGAGCGGTCACTGTCGTTGGTCGGAAAGCTCTTTCCGACCACCGATCCTGACCATCCCGAGCTACTGCGCACCGCAAGCTTCATCACTCAGGAAGATCTCGGCGGCAATCGAACCAACTATATCAATGACGCCGAACTCCGTAACGCTCCCAATACCACCAGCTGGCGTCGCGGGTTTGGCGCGCCGATCTTGCTGGTCGAGTCAATTCTCTTCAATCGAACCGACAAGGAGCCGACGCAGCGGCAGCTCTATCAGATCGCCGAACTCGGCAAGTCGGAGGACAAACCGACGCGGGCGCCCGCTTTCATGCGGCTATTGGTGGATGCCGGGCAGCCCAGAATACCCGGCAATGGATTAGATTTTCGCGACGAGATCATGGCGCAGATCTATGACCGAGGAGACCCCGCCCCGAAGCGCAGATTGAAGTTTCATATCGAGGTGACGGACGAGGGGTCGACCCGTGGCCCCGCCTTTTTTCAGCGGCGCCATTTCGGCAAGTGGTCGCGTATCGGTCAGCTCGTTTTCAGTGAAGCGGTCGCCTCCTACAATGGCGACTTCGTCGTCCACTTCAATCATCCGACCTGGCGGGATGACCGAAACGATCCGTCCACCGCGACGCGCGTCAACGAACGCAAAGTGCGCTGATTATTTAGCGGGGCGGCGCGCGATAAAGTCGAGCGTCGCTTCGGCACAGTGCTCGGCATGACTTGCCGCGACGTGGTAGGAGTTGCCGGGTACAACCAGCAAACTCGAATTCGGGACCTGCTGCTGCCAAGCCCGCGTTTCGTCGACGGAAGCAAGCCCGCTGCCATCGGTAGTAATGACGAGTGTTGGGCACCCAATCTTCGGAAGATCCGCGCGGATATCGGCGCAGGCGATCGTCTTCATAAAGCCGATCTGGGTGGAGACCGCGGTGCGGCCCATGAATTTGATCCACCACTCGACCCCTTCGGGCGGGAATGTGCTGCCGAGCCTGCCTGCCATCGTCCGGCGCGCCCAGTGTTCGACACCATGCGTTTCGAATTCCTGCGCCAGTTCGGGGGCGCGTTCAGCGGCGCCCTCCCGCATTGGCGGCGGCGTGCCGACCACGGTCAACGTCATCACCCGTCCGGGACGGCGCGCGGCGAAGGCGCGGGCGATCGTCCCGCCGATCTTGGCGCCGACCAAATGAAAGCGATCGGTTTGGAGCCCGTCCATCAACCGGACGAAATCGTCGATCAGAACATCGAGCGTCCAAGGGAAATCTCGGGGCATCGCTGTCGACCTGCCGAAACCGCGCATATCCGGGCGCACCACGCGATAGTGCCGCGCGAGGGTCGGAACCCAGCCGTACCAGGCAGCGCCGCTCTCGGCGTTGCCGTGGAGCAATAAGATCGTCTCCTTGCGACGCCACGGATCCGTGAAATCATCCAGTTCGTAATGCATCTCCAGATCGGGGGTAGGTTGGAATGTCGGCATGATGCCCTCCTTGCAGCGAACCAAGACTAGCGCGAGCTACGGTAGACCTCATAGGCCGAACTGTGCTGGTATGGGCGGTCGCGGGGGGAACCCGGGATCGGTTCCGGCAAAAAGGAGGGTGAAAAATGCTCGATGAATTGTTGCCCCAGGCGGAGCGGATCGCGACACGGCTCAAGGCCCGCGGCGAAACGATCAGCATCGCCGAATCCTCGACCGCAGGCCTGATCGCGGCGGCGCTCTTGGCGGTCCCCGGCGCTTCGGCCTATTTCATGGGCGGCGCCGTCGTCTATACGCGGCAGTCGCGGACGGCACTGCTCGAGGTTGCCGAGCAGGAACTGACCGGCATCACGCCTTCGACCGAGGCCTACGCGCTGCTCTTTGCGCGGAAGATCCGCGGCAAGCTCGCCACGACCTGGTCGGTGGGCGAGACCGGCACCGCCGGACCGACTGGCAGTCGTTACGGCCACGCCGCCGGGCATTCCTGCATCGCGGTCATCGGACCCGCCGGCGAGCGCTCGATCACTGTCGAGACCAGCAAGAGCGATCGGGTCGACAACATGCGCGCCTTTTCGATTGCGGCTCTGGATTTACTGGAAAAAGGCCTCGCGTGACGCGAGTTTGCGGCCTGCACTAGCGTATCGCTTCGGGCGATGTTTCTTCGACAGGCCGGCACTCTGCTGGCGATCGTGGGCGCCCTCTACGCTGCGCTACTGGCGATTTACCTGATCACCTGCCTTGCCGTCACCCGGCTCAACCGTGGTGCCGCGAAAATCCAGCCCTCGCGGCACGCCCCGCCGTCGCAGATCAGCCGCGATCGCAAGCAGAGCATGGTTTCGCTCGGCGTTATTGCGACGATGTTGGGTTTGGGTCACTGGACCTACACAGCGCTCGGCTGGGGTCTGCGGCCGCTGCCCGGGATTGGCGGGACAGTCCTATCGTTGATCGCGTCGTTGCTGCTGTTCGATACCTGGTTCTACTGGTTACATCGACTGATCCATACGCGTTTTTTTTACCGGCGCGTGCATCGCTGGCACCATTTGACAATCGTGCCGGTAGTCTGGTCGAACAACAGCGACCGCCTCATCGATAACCTCTTTCTACAGTCCTACTGGCTCCTCGCCCATTTCCTCCTGCCCATCGCCCCAGCGGCATTGTTCGCGCACAAGATCTACGACCAGATCACCGGGGTCATCGGCCATTCCGGTTATGAGCATGGCGGGCGATGGTGCCTGCCGCCCTCACCTCTCGTCGGCGTCACGCATCACGATCAGCATCACCAGTACTTCCGCTGCAATTACGCGACGCATTTCAGCTGGTGGGACCGGATGATGGGAACGCTGCATCCCAGCCACGACCGGGAGATCAGAGCCAATATCGCAGCTTCTCGCCGTCAGGCGGCGGCGAGCTGGCGCGGTCGGTAAATCGCGATGTGGTCGATGCGGGCGATCGGGATCTTCCGATTGGCGTAGACCAGCACGTCGAGCTCGACGAAGCGGTGCCCCTTGCGTTCGTAGTTCGCCGTGACGACTGCGCGGGCCGATAATTCGTCGCCAATGCGCGCCGCCGCGAAGTGCTGCACGGTGCTTCCGACATGCATCCAAGGCCCCAACACGACATTGTGGCGCAACGCCCAATTGCCGATATGAAGGATCGTGCCGGGATGGACGAGACCTTCGCTCGTGTAAACCGCCTCGGTTTCTCTGACGGTACGCAGATATTCTCCGGCGTATTCCTTGGTTACGACTAATGGTTCGATCGCAAACGGGGCGCCGATGGCGAGCGTTCTTTCGTCAGCAGGCGGGCGCTCGGCCGAGGGAGGCGGCGGTGGAGGAGCTTCGCTGGAAGCCGCCGGCGGCACGACGGGCTCGGCAGGGAGCGCGGCCCGACCGGTGACACAGAGTTCGCCGTGACTTTCGATCCGAAGATCGAGCCCCTCCGCGCTCTCGGTGGCAGTCACGACAGCGAGGTCGCCATCATAGACCGGCTTCAGCAGCCGGCATTCGGCGTTGCCGCGTTCCAGCCAGGCGCGGCCCCAGCGCGCGACCGGCAGATGGGTCATATAGGCGTAGACGTCGACACCCGGAACGAGACCGCCCTTGAACCCGAACCGACGCGCCACCGCGTCGTCGTGGATCTTATTCTCGGATTCCTTGGAGGCGTTGAAGGCTTCAACGCGGTAGGGGCCCAAATGCGAAAGGGTCATGGCTCGAATTCCCGGCCTCGGCTATAAGCCGGCATAGGCTCGCACTGCGTCGGCACTTTCGCAATCCCGAGGTCGCCCATGGACACCCCTCTTCCCGAATACGAGCTTTACGCGATCCGTTACGCCGAGCGCGACGCGCGGCGCTCCGACCACTTCATTGGCGGCGACCCGCATGACGCCCCAATGCCAATGGATTATTTCGTTTGGGCAGCAATCGGAACGGACCGCAGCTTTGTGATCGACACCGGCTTTACCGCCGAGGTCGCGGCAGCCCGCGGACGGCGCCATCTGCGCTGCCCGGCCGAGTCCCTGGCGCTTATTGGGCTCGACCGCAATAACGTCGCCGACGTGATCCTGACCCATATGCATTACGACCATGTCGGCACCTTTCACCGCTTCCCCAAGGCGCAATTCCATCTACAGGAGATCGAGCTGCACTACACGACCGGCCGCTATATGCGCTATCCGCATCTGGCGCGTGCGTTCGAGGTCGAGGATGTCGTCGGCCTCGTGCGGCTGAACTTCGCGCAGCGCGTCAAGCTCTACAACGGCCCGGTCGAGCTGGCGCCGGGCATAACCTTGCATCCCGTCGGCGGCCATACGCCGGGCATGCAGTTCGTCCGGGTCCATACCAGCCGCGGCTGGGTGGTGGTGGCCTCCGACGTCAGCCATTATTACGAGAACATGGAAGCCGGCCGCCCCTTTACGGCAGCCTTCCACATCGGCGATATGCTCGAAGCCTACGGCACGTTGCGCGCCCATACACCGAGCCCGCAGCACATCATTCCCGGCCACGATCCGCTGGTCATGCGCCGCTATCCGCCACCCAAACCGGAATTGGAAGGCTTGGTCGTCCGCCTCGATGTGATGCCGCTGGATTAGGGGACGCGTTCACGAATTCCCGGTTTTTCCCATAGAAACGGGAAATTTCGCCGATTCGCCCTTCGGCGACAAAATCGGTCAGCCAATTCAATGAGTTGTAGCAAGTTCCCGTAGCCACCCTAATCGGGAATTTCTGCTGGCCTAATCGGGAATTAAATCCGCCGAACTGGGAATTACGGGGATTCCCGCCGAAGATGTTCGAGCGCAACGCCGCCAAGCACGATAAGATACCCAGAAACAAGCACATTTTCATCCAGATCCAAATAAAGTTGCGCAAATTAATAGCGCAATCTTACCGCACGACTTGGCCTTTTCTGAGGCGGAAAGAAGGAAGCGCTTAAAACAAATCGTTGTTGGTCCCGACCGGCATATCTTTCGGATATTGGCTTGGTCGAGAACTACCATTCGTCACTCGGTTGGGCGCTTCCACAACGAACCCTTGGCCGGCCCCAGTTCGGGGAGCCGGCTGCTTTTTTCAGGTCAGCCGCTTTATGGCTTCCACATCACGGATCATGATCGAACCCTTGCCG
>Ga0306924_10002824_pt1 | contig 16515 bp, 18 predicted proteins | sample sta12Can44000111_FD_203756 | JGI IMG/M metagenome (GOLD analysis project Ga0306924, IMG submission 203756) | Lab enrichment of tropical soil microbial communities from Luquillo Experimental Forest, Puerto Rico - statanox.12C.anox.44.000.111 (v2)... | ecosystem: Environmental > Terrestrial >... | reverse complement strand
ATCGAGAAGTATTTTGAGAACCTCTACCGCGTGCGGCCCGATTTCCTTTACAGCGTGTCGCGCGATTTTATCCGCAACTGCCGCACGCCGATGCTGGTCCTGCCCGACGACACGCCGGCGCATCCGCTGCAGACCTCGATCGATGTCGCCTCGCTGGCGCCGAACGCCGAGATCACGGTGTTCCCGTGGCGCGAGCCCCCGGAGCTGAAGGAGCGGACAATCAGCCGGGTACGCAATTTCCTGAGCGCGCATGTGCCGATGGCGGCAGCCGCCCAGTAACAGCTTCCCGGGTTTTAGCGATTTGCGGGCCGAGGTTGCTCCGCTTCGCTGCAATCACGGTGATGCGTGTCATTGCGAGGAACGCATCGACGAAGCAATCTCGCCCGCATTGAAATGCGTGCGTATCCGCAACCCACCCAAGGAGAAATAGCCATGCCGTTTTTTGAAAAAGGCGACGTCCGCATCCATTACCAAGAGGCCGGCTCCGGCTTCCCCCTCATGGTAATCCCGGGCGGCGGGCTCAACTCGACGGTCGCGGGGCTCACGAACCATCCTTTCAACCCATTGGAGGAGTTCAACGGCGAGTATCGGGTCATCGCGGCGGATCTGCGCAACGCCAATGGCGGCCAGTCCTCGGGCCCGCTCGAGACCGGCCGGCCGTGGGACGCCTACACCGACGACCATATCGGCCTGATGGATCATCTCGGCATCCGCGAGTTCATGGTGCTCGGCTTCTGCATCGGCGCCCCGTTCATTTGGAACCTGCTGAAGCGGGCGCCCGGGCGCATCGTCGCCGGCGTGCTGGCGCAGCCGAGCGGCTTCCGCCCGACGATGCCCGACCTGTTCTACCAAAATAATATCAAGGGCTGGGCGCCGGGGCTTTGCGAGCGCCGGCCCGACATCACGATGGAGAAGGCTGGCGCGTTCCTCGAGAAGATGTACCGGACCAACGCCGATTTCGTCTTCACCGTGACGCGCGACTTCGTGCGCCGGTGCCACACGCCCATTCTCATCCTGCCCGACGACGTTCCGGCGCATCCCTACGCGGTGGCGCTAGAGAGCGCCCATCTCGCGCCCAACGCGCAGGTCAGCATCTATCCGTGGAAGGCGAACCCGGAGCAGATTCAGCTCGCGCTGCGCCACGTGCGCGCGTTCCTCAAGTCAAATCGGCCGGCAAGCTCGGCGCAGCAACCGTTGGCCGCCGCAGCGCAATAGCCTATCCTTTCCGAGGTCCCCGGGCTTGTCCCAGGGCCTCACGGCCACGCGCGGAATGCGATTTGGTTGTGGAGCGTTTACCTCACGGGCGCTTTGGCGCTCTATTGCATGTTTGGCGGAGGGAGCGATGCGAACAACGTTGAGGGTTCTGGCGGTCACCTCGGCCGTCCTGGCGGCGGCCGCGTCAAGTCCGGCAATGGCGACGTACCATTGTGCGGCGGGCTACAAGTATTACAACCACGGCTGCCATCCGGTGCGGTCTTCGACGCATGGAAACTCGGCATCTGCGCCGGCGCAATCACCGGGGTATGGAAACCCGGTATCGGGCGCGGTCTCTGGAATGCAGAGCGGAGGCGCGAAAGGGGCGGCTAGCGCCGGTCCCGTGGGCGCGGTAGTCGGCGGAGCCCTCGGCACTGCGGGCGGTGCCGCCACCGGCACCTCGAATATGCTTTTGGGGCACTAGGCCGCGAGGGCTGAGAGACGCCTGAGCCCGTAGGACGGAGCGCCCGGGGGCTTTCCGCCCTACACCCAGCGCGATTGACGGCGCGTCGAAAGCCTCACCGGAGCAGATTCCGATGGTTTCCAGGCGCAATGGCCAGTCGCCGCCTCGCACCAGCCTCTGGCAGCCGCCCATAACAAATCTCGGAGGTGATCGTGCGCGAAATCGCGGCCCTTGCTGCTGGTAGGGCCGCAGTCGCCGCGATGCTAACGCTCAGGAACTGATCCCCCGACATTTGACTGAACGCCAGGTTTGCGAGGAAGAAACGTGCCGGTCCGCCAAATTGCGGCCGCGCGGCGATAAGACCGCGATTTTTGCCGGTGCGCGCCCACTCCATCGACAACAAGGACAGCAGGCCGAAACTCCCCGCCGCCTAGTCCAGTCAGCCGGCTAGTACGCCGATCGGCACACATTAACCGAATGCCTTGCAAAAACTCGCATGCAAGGGTGCGTTCAGTCCGACCTCGCGTATGACGACGGTACGCTTTGTGCCAACCGTGACGCTGGTACGCTATCCAGCATGCCTGCAGGCCACAAAGTCGGGGATATGATGAGCGACATCGCTATCCGGTTCGCCGAGCCCTCGGACGCTAGCCTAGTGCTGCGGCTGATCCGCGAACTCGCAGTCTATGAAAGAGCTCCCGTTGCAGTCGTCGCGACCGAAGATGACCTACGCCGGCACGGCTTCGGGCCGGAGCGCCAGTTCGAGGCGATCCTTGCCTTTTTGAACGGCGAGCCGGCCGGTTTCGCGCTTTTTCATCCGCGATTTTCGACCTGGCTGGGCTGCCCGGGCCTGTATCTCGAAGATCTGTATGTAACCGAAACGGCGCGAGGGCGTGGCGTCGGGCGGCGGCTGATGACGCGGCTCGCAGCGATCGCGATCGAGCGCGGCTGGGCCCGCATCGACTTCCAGGTGCTCGACTGGAACCCAGCGCGCGGTTTCTATCACCGCCTCGGCATGGGGCATCTCGGCGAATGGCTGCGTTACGGGGCCGACCTGGAAATCCTGCGTCAGCTGGCCGCCGAAGACCGCAATTAGAGACCGCCAGCGCTATTCCCCGCCGGTTTTTTTTGGAGAGGCGGATTTTCTCCTGGCTCCGGGAATTGCCGATAGCGATTGACCTCGGTTGAGATGGGATTAGATTAGCCGCGGGGATGGAGTTCCCCTCTAACCGCCCCTGAGGGCTGATGACTCCTGCTGCGTACCATGCGCGGCGGGGTCTGTCCGCAACCCGCTGCCCGGCGGGTTTTATTTTGCCCTCCGCAAACACCCAGCGGCCGGAAAGGGTTCGGAATGGAAAACGTTTGGTTCGCCTCGGCGCTGTGGATCGGGCTCGCGCTGCTCGCGGCCTCCCTGCAGGCCTGGGTTGCCGTCTCGGTGGCGCTTCTCGAGATCATCATTGGCGCCATCGCCGGCAACATCGTAGCCATGCCGCTCACACCCTGGGTCAATTATCTCGCCGGGTTCGGAGCAATCCTTCTGACCTTTCTTGCGGGCGCCGAGATCGATGCGAAAGTCATTCGCCGGCATTTCGGCTCGACGATGGCGATCGGCGCCGTCGGGTTTTTTGCGCCTTACCTCGGCGTCCTTGCCTGGGCTCATTTCGTCTCGGGCTGGCCCTGGCCGCAGGCGCAGATCGCCGGGATCGCGCTGTCGACAACTTCGGTCGCCGTCGTCTACGCGGTTATGGTCGAGACCGGGTTCAACAATACCGAGATTGGCAAGATCATCCTCGCGGCCTGCTTCATCAATGATATCGGCACGGTACTGGCGCTCGGGCTTGTCTTCGCCAATTACAATTTCTGGCTGCTGGGGTTTGCCGCGGCGACGATAATTGCGCTTTTGCTGCTGCCTCGCATTACGCCATGGTCCTTTGCGAGATTCGGATCACGCGTCAGCGAGCCGCAGATCAAGTTCGTGCTGGTGATCCTCTTTGTGCTCGGCGGGCTCGCGAATAGGGCCAAAAGCGAGGCGGTGCTACCGGCCTATCTGGTCGGAATGGTGCTCGCGCCGGTTTTTCTTTCGGACCGGGAGTTGATGCACCGGACCCGCGTCATCGCCTTCACGGTGCTGACCCCGTTCTATTTCTTAAAAGCGGGATCATTGGTGCGCGCTGCCGATATTGTCGATGCGGCCGGGCTGATCGTGATTTACCTCGCCGTCAAAATGATCACCAAATTTGTGGGCATCCTGCCACTGACGCGTGTCTTTAGATTCGAGCGGAAGGAGGGTATGTACACCACATTGATGATGTCGACCGGCCTCACCTTCGGGTCGATATCGGCGCTTTTCGGCCTGACCAATCACATCATCGACGAGCGCCAATATACGGTCTTGTTGACCGCGGTGATCGGCAGCGCGGTGGTGCCGACCTTGATTGCGCAGCGCTGGTTCCAACCCGATTTCAAACCGCTAGGCGCCGGAACTGCTGCAGCTGCAGCGGCTACTGCGGAAGGAAAATGACATGTACGCCAAAATACTCGTCGCGAACGACGGCTCGGCGGGCGGACAAAAGGCGCTGACCGCCGCGATCGAGCTGGCGCGCCAGGTTTCCGCCGAATTGCACATGGTTACGGTCGAGGAATTGCCGCGAATTCCGGCGAGCATCGACGAAGTCGCAGAAGAAAAAGCCGCGGCGAACCACCGCTTCGCCCTGTCATAGAGGCCGCAAAGGCTCAGGCGGGAGCGGCGGGGGTGACCATCGAGGCTCATCTCGCCCCGGGCCATGTCGTCGAAGCGGTCGTTCGGCTGATCAGAGAGGGCGGTTTCGATTTGCTCGTTGCCGGCTTTATGGGGCACTCACAGCTCTATGAGCGGATCATCGGCGGCACTACGGACCGGCTCGTGCGCTTGGCGCCCTGCGCCGTGCTCGTCGTCAAATAGTCCAGCCTTTTCCGGTCTGCGATAGGGCGGGTTCACCACCTTTTCGGCGTTCAGCCTCCAGACATTGGACCTCGCGCCGGATGGACGGCTGCTACGGGCGGGCGCCCACATCGTGCTTCCCGTCGTGCTGTGTCTCGCTGCCGCCGCGCTCGGGCACTGGCTGGCCACGCTTTTCGGCACGGCATAAGGCGGTTCAAGTCTTCTCGATATTCCACATCAAAAATGCGGGCGCCTGGATAACACCCTTCAGGTTTTTGTGATACGCGGTCACCGGCTTCCATTGCCCGGTCGGCAGGTAGGGCACGACTTCGAAGGCGCGCTCCTGGATCGCCGCGGCAAGCTTTTTGCGTTCATCCAGCGTCGTCGCCTTGATCCACTGGGCCCTCAGCGCTTCGAGCTTCTCGTCGCTCGGCCAGCCGAACCAAGCATTGGCGCCATTCGTCTTGAGCGTCAGCTCTTGCACCGGGTCGAGCATATCGGCCCCGACCCAGCCGGTGGCGAAGATGTTCCAGCCGCCTTTGTCGATGGGCTCCTTCAGGGCGCGGCGGGTGACGAGGGTTCCCCAATCCACTGCCTGCACCTCGACGTTGAGCCCGAGTTTTCTCAGCAATTCGCCGACGACGAGCGCCTGCGTATGGGCGACCGGCTGATCAACCGCGTCCATTACGACAATCTTCTCGCCTTTGTAGCCGGCCTCGGTTATCAGCCTCTTCGCCTTGTCGAAATCGCGCTTGCCGGACAAGGCGGACGACCCCGCGTCGTTCGCCATCGGCGTGCCGCAAGTGAAGAAGGATGGGCAGAGGTCCCAATTCTTCTGGTCGCCGGCGAGCGCTGTCAGGAAATCGGTTTGGTCGGCGACGGCGAGCACGGCCTGGCGCATCTTCATATTGTCGAAAGGCGGAAGGAGGTGATTGAAGCGCACCATGATCGTGTTTTCGAGCGGGTCGGCAGAAGCGAGCGTAATGTCGGGGTTCGCGGCAAGCACCGGCACGACATCGAGCGGCGGGTTCTCCCACCAATCCGCTTCGCCGGCATTGAGCGCCGCAACCTTGGTCATCGCATCGGGGATGTTGAGCCATTCGACGCGGTCGACCTTGACCACCTTTCCGCCCGAGGCCCAGCTCGACGGCTCGTTGCGCGGCACATAGTCGGTATTCTTGACATAGACGACCCGGTGCCCCGGTTCGAACTCGTCCTTGACAAATTTGAACGGACCCGACCCCACCATCTCGGTGACCTGCTGGAACGGGTCGGTATTGGCGAGCCGCTCCGGCATGACGAACAGCGCCAGGCTCGACACCTTCCCAATGCCATCGAGCAGTAGCGAGAATGGCTCCTTGAGCTTGATCGTGAACCCGTTGTTGCCGTCCGGCTTGATCTCGTCGAGCACCACTGCGATCGACTGTCCGTGCCCGTCGCGCGCCATCCAGCGCTTGACCGACGCGACGCAGTCGGCGCCGCGGACCGGCGAGCCGTCATGAAAGCCGAGCCCGTCGCGCAATTGGAACCGGTAGGTGAGCTTGTCGGGCGAGATGCTGTGGTCGCCGACCATCTGCGGGTGTGGCGCGAACTCAGCGTCGATCGCGAAGAGCGTGTCGAACACCATGTAGCCGTGATTGCGCGTGATGTACGCGGTGGTCCAGACCGGGTCGAGCACCCGCAGATCCGCCTGCGCGATAAAGCGCAAGGTCTTCGTATCGGCCGCGCGGGCATTTTGGCCGAAGCCGCCCCCGGCCAGCGCCGCCGCACCCGCGGCGATCGCGAATTCACGACGTGTCAGCCGATGAGCCATCCCTGATCTCCGAGTTCTGAACTGATTTCTAAAATCCTAGCAAAACTTACGCCGCCGCGCTCTGCCGATTGACGAGAGACGTGCTCGGGCGCCATCTCCACCCGAGACGCCATGCACCTCGACGATTTCGACTTCGGTCTGCCGCGCGACCGCATCGCGCCGCATCCGTGCGAGCCTCGCGACGCGGCGCGGCTACTGTTGATACCGGCCTCGGGCGAGCTTGAGGACCGACGGATCGCGGATCTGCCGGCATTGCTGCGCCCGGGCGACCTGCTTGTCTTCAACGACACGAAGGTAATCCCGGCGCGGCTGGTCGGGCGCCGAGGCGAGGCGGCGGTAGAGGTCACGCTCTACCGCAACCTCGGCCGCGGCCTTTGGCGCGCCTTCGCGAAGGGCGCGCGCCGGTTGCGGGCGGGCGACACCGTCGTCTTTGGCGACGGTTACACCGCAATGGTCGCCGAGAAACACCCGGAGGGTGACCTGAACTTGCGCTTCGATCTTCCGACTGAAGCGTTCCGCGAGGCGCTCGCCCGTTACGGCAACATGCCGCTGCCACCCTACATCAAGCGCCCGCGCCGCGGTGATGCACGCGATCGCCGCGATTATCAAACAATCTTCGCCCGCGCCGAGGGCGCCGTCGCGGCGCCGACTGCCGGGCTGCACTTCACACAAACCTTGCTCGATGCGCTCGCGCGCCGCGGCGTGCGCTGGACGACACTGACCCTGCATGTCGGACCCGCAACGTTTCTGCCGGTTAAGGCCGCCGATCCCCGCGACCACCGGATGCACGCCGAGTGGGGGATCCTGCCGGCGGAGGCGGCCGAGCAGATCGCGGCGGCGCGGCGCAAAGGGGGGCGCATCCTCGCCGTCGGCACGACGAGCCTGCGCCTGCTCGAGAGCGCCGCGTCCGAAACCGGCGAAGTGCGCTCTTTCGCCGGCGAGACCCGGTTGTTCATCCTCCCCGGTTACCGCTTCCGCGCGATCGACATGCTGCTGACGAATTTCCACCTGCCGCGCTCGACCCTCCTGATGCTGGTCGCCGCCCTCGCCGGCGTCGACCGCATCAAATCCGCCTACGCCCACGCAATCGCTTCAGGCTACCGCTTCTATTCCTACGGCGACGCCTGCCTCATCGAGCGTCAGGAAACCAGTCCTCGACCACTTGCTCAGGTGTGAACCTGCCTTTTTCGAGGCGCGCCCAAACGGCATCGACCGGCTCGCCGTGCTCTCCGAGGTCATCGGCGGCGAGCTTTGCAGCCCTGGAGGCCTGTTTTTTTACCACGGCATCGATTTCGCGCCGGAGGCTGGGACTGGCATCCAATAGATCCTCGATCTCCGCTCGCGCATCCCGGATGGTCGCGCGCCACCCAGCTCGGGGATCGGCCGCCGTCGACGCGTCGAGCTTGAAGAGATGGTGAAGGATGCGCCTCAGCTGTGAATTCAGCCGAGTCCGCTGCGAGATGCCCAAATCTTCGATCTCCTCGGCTAGGTTCTCCCAGTCGAGCGGCAGGTTCGACCCTTTGGAGCGGCGCAGCGCGGCTGCCTGCTGCTCGGTCCAAAGAACGAAATCCTGGTCATAGAGCTGGCCGATTTTCGGCATGACCTTAGCCAAGTCGCGCATCTCCGGCGGCGCATGGATCGTTTAGCACGTATATAGCGAAAGAGTGTACGTCAGCTAGTTGCGTGCTAACCGGTGCGCACAATCAGTTGAACGAGAGGGCCGGTGAGCATCGGGTTTGAGGTGTTGGCGCGGGATGGCGCGGCGCGGCGAGGGCGGCTCGTTACGGCGCATGGCGGGGTCGAGACGCCGGTGTTCATGCCGGTCGGCACCGCCGCTACGGTCAAGGCGATGACCCCCGAGGGGGTCGCGGCGACCGGTGCGCGCATCGTGCTGGGCAACACCTACCACCTGATGCTGCGGCCTGGTGCCGAGCGCATCGGGGCGCTCGGCGGATTGCACCGGTTTATGAAATGGCCCTACGCGATCCTAACGGATTCCGGCGGCTTTCAGGTCATGTCACTGGCGGCGCGCCGGACCATTGCGGAGGCCGGCGTGACGTTCCGCTCGCATCTCGACGGCAGCCTTTATGAGCTGACACCGGAGCGGTCGATCGAGATCCAGCGCCTGCTCGGCGCCGACATCACGATGGCGCTCGACGAGTGCACGCCCTACCCGTCGCCGTACGAGGCGGTCGAGAGCTCGATGGAGTTGTCGATGCGCTGGGCCGAGCGCTCACGCCGCGCTTTTGTCGAGCGACCGGGACACGTGATCTTCGGCATTGTCCAGGGCGGCGTGCATCCCGATCTGCGCCGGCGTTCCGCCGAAAAAGTGATCGGCATCGGCTTCGACGGTTATGCGGTCGGAGGGCTCGCGATCGGCGAGGGGCAGGAGACGACTTTCGCGGTGCTCGACGCGACCGTTCCGGCGCTGCCCGAGGACCGCCCGCGTTATCTGATGGGTGTGGGCAAACCTCCCGACCTCGTCGGCGCGGTCGCGCGCGGCATCGACATGTTCGATTGCGTGTTGCCGACGCGCTCGGGACGCACTGCGCAGGCTTTTACTCGCCGCGGCGTCGTCAATCTGCGCAATGCGCGCCACGCCGACGATCCGGCGCCACTCGACGCGGAATGCCGGTGTCCGGCTTGCACGGGTTACAGCCGCGCCTATCTGCACCATCTGAGCCGTGCCGGCGAGATCCTCGGAGCCATGCTGCTGACCTCGCATAACCTCCAGTACTACGCCGATCTGATGTCGGCGATGCGGAGCGCGATCGAGGCCGGCACCTTCGGTGCCTTTGCCGCAGCCTTCGAGGACTCGAAATGAGCCTGACGCAGCTCGGTCGGCGCGCGGCGCTGCCGGAATCGCCTGAGGCGGCGGTGCTCGAGACGGTGCCAAACCCGCACCCGGGCGTCCTTTACGCGGTGCGCTTTACGTGTCCCGAATTCACGTCACTCTGCCCGGTGACGGGCCAGCCCGATTTCGCGCACCTCATCATCGATTATGTGCCCGACGCGGCAATTCTCGAAAGCAAGTCGCTGAAGCTCTTTCTGGGCTCGTTTCGCTATCACGGCGCCTTCCACGAAGACTGCACCTTGATGGTGGCGCGCCGCCTGGTCGATGCTCTGAGGCCGCAATGGCTGCGGATCGGCGGCTATTGGTACCCGCGCGGCGGCATCCCGATCGACATATTCTACCAGACCGGCGAGCCCCCTGCCGGGCTGTGGCTCCCCGACGCCGGTGTCGCTCCTTACCGGGGACGGGGTTGACCGGCAAGAATGGCCGATCCGATCCGCGAGGCCATCCGCGACCAAGCGCTCGCCTTCGGTTTCGACGCGGTCGGTTTTGCGACGGCGGAGCTCGACGCGGAAGCGCGCGACGGCCTCGCTGAATTCATTGCCCGCGGCCATCACGGCGACATGGGGTGGCTCGCCGGCACCGCGGCGCGGCGCGGCGATCCGCGGGCATTGTGGCCAGAGGCCCGAAGCGTCGTCGTACTCGGCGTCAATTACGCGCCCGAGGACGATCCGTTGGAGCTCGCGCAAAGGCCCGACCGCGGGGCGGTTTCGGTCTATGCACGAGGGCGCGATTACCACGACACCCTCAAGCGCCGGTTGAAGACGCTCGCGCATTGGATCAACGAGCAATGGCCGGGCGCGCTTAAATTGTTTGTCGACACTGCGCCGGTGATGGAAAAGCCGCTCGCCGAACGAGCCGGGCTCGGGTGGCAGGGCAAGCATACGAACCTTGTCTCGCGCCAGTTCGGCTCCTGGCTGTTCCTCGGCGAAATCTACCTTAGCCTCGCCCTCGAGCCCGATCTCCCGGAACGGGACCATTGCGGGTCGTGCAGCCGCTGTCTCGACGTTTGCCCGACCAAGGCGTTTCCGGCCCCGCACCGGCTCGACGCGCGGCGCTGCATCTCGTATCTGACGATCGAGCACAAGGGGATGATCCCGGTCGAATTGCGCCCGCTGATCGGCAACCGCATCTACGGCTGCGACGACTGTCTCGCGGTCTGTCCGTGGAACAAATTTGCAAGAGCCACGAACGAGCCCGACTTTCTGGCACGTGCGGAACTGACCGCGCCTCGCCTCGTCGAGCTCGCCGCGCTGGACGATGCGGCATTCCGCAAGCTCTTTGCCGGATCGGCGGTCAAGCGCACCGGCCGCAACCGTTTCCTCCGCAATGTGCTGATCGCAATCGGCAACGCGGCGCCAGGTCAGCCGGAATTGATCGCGGCAGCGCGGCGCTGCCTCGATGACGCGTCGCCGCTGGTGCGGGCCGCCGCAGTATGGGCGCTCACGCGGCTGGCGCCGGCACAATGCGCCGCCGAGCGCGCCCGCCGAGTTCCGCGGGAGGAAGACCCGCTGGTATGCGCGGAGTGGGACCAGGCAGCACTAAACGCCGCTGACGGTTTCGGCGATCAGCCAATCGACGACGGCGGCGAGGGCCCCGCCGCGGCTCGCGCCGGCGGATAGCGCCTGCTCGAACACCGCGAGCTGGCGATGCGCGCTGGTGCCGCGGGCGAGGATCTCGCGGGCATGCGACACCTCGGCGACGCAGCCGAAGTGGCGCGCATCCGGGTCGATGAGGGCGAGGATTTCTTCAAGCAATTCGGCGTAAGGCACGATTGCGCCTTTGCCAAAATCGACGAGCCCCTGGTCGAAGCCGTAGCGTTGCGCGCGCCAGCGGTTCTCGTCGATCAGCATGCGCGCATAGAGCCGCCAGCGCTGATTGTCGCGCTTCAGGCGCCACAGCATGCGCAACAGGCAGCGAAACAGCGCCGCGATCGACAGTGCGTCCTCGAATGTCGTGCAGCAGTCGGTGATGCGCATTTCGAGCGTCGGGAAACGGTCGCTCGGCCGCAGGTCCCCCACAATTTGGTGGCGTCTTCGATCAGCCCGGCGCCGACCAGGATATCGACGTGGCGCCGGTATTCGCCCCAGCTGGCGAACCGCTCGGGCGTGCCGGTGCGCGGCATCTCGTCGAAGACGGCGAGCCGGTAGGATTTGAGCCCGGTGTTGTCGCCCTGCCAGAACGGCGACGAGGTCGACAACGCCAGCAGATGCGGCAGGAAATACGAGGCCTGGTTCAACAGGTCGATGCACAACTCATCGTCGGGGATGCCGATGTGGACGTGCATCCCGCAGATCGCGAGCCGCCGGCCGACGCCCTGCAGATCGCTCTCGAGGCTCTGGTAGCGGACCCGCTCGGTCGTTCTCTGGGTCTCCCAGCGGGCGAAGGGGTGTGTCGCTGAGGCAATCGGGGCAAGGCCATAGCGCGCCGCGACCGCCGCGATCGTGCCGCGCAATCGCCGCAGCTCGGCCCGTGCCTCATCGGGGGTCGCGCAGACCCGCGTCCCGATCTCGATCTGCGAGCGCAGGAATTCGGGGCTCACCTGCGCCCCGAGCAACGTCTCCAGTTCGGCGAGCATTGCGGCCGGGGGATCGCCGACGACATCGCGCGTCGCCCTGTCGACGAGGAAATATTCCTCCTCTATGCCGAGCGTGAATTCGGGTTCGGCACTCACCTGACGCCGAGGATCGAGCCGGTCACGGCGCGCGGGTCGCGCTGCGGCCAGCGTCCCCGTTCGACCTGGTGGAAGAACTCATCAAGGGTGCGGTTGAAGAGATCCGGCTCCTCGAGGTTGACCGCGTGGCCGGTGTTCGGAAGAACGACGAGCGCGGCGGCCGGGATCGTCCGCTTCATCAGAATGCCGGGTTCGAGGCAGGGATGGTCCTCGTCGCCGGTCATTACAAGGGTCGGGACGTCGAGCCGGCTCATCCGGTCGGTCAGATCCCACAGGGACGGGCGCTTGGCCTGCACGCCGCGCATCGTCAATGCAGAACCTTTCGTCGAATGCCCGGCGAGGTTCGCGGCAAATTCACCCCACCCGCGCGGGTCCTTGTTCTGAAACTGCACGCGGCTCGGGCCCTGCGCATAGACCTTGCTCGCTTCACCCATCCCCTGCCCTTCGATCAGCGCGATGGTCTTGGCGGTTTCGTCGTGGAATTGCTGGCGCTTGCCGGGCTCGGCGCCGTAGCCGCAACCCGCGACCACCAGCGACAGCGCGCGGTTGGGGTAGGAAAGGCCGAAATGCAACGTCGCAAACCCGCCCATCGAGATGCCGACGATGTGCGCTTTGTCGATCGCGAGCGCGTCGAGAACGGCGCGGATGTCGTCACGCGCCCGGTCCTGCGAATAGCGGCCGGGGTCCTCCGGCACATCGGACGGCGGGTAGCCGCGGGCGTTGTAGGCGATGCACCGGTAACGCCGCCCGAAATACCGCATCTGCCCCTCATAGCCCCGGTAGTCGTCGGCAAATTCGTGGACAAACACGATCGGCGTGCCGGAGCCCGTCTCCTCGTAATAAAGGCGGACACCGTCATCGGTCGTCAGGTGCGGCATCGGGATCCCCTCCTCGAACCAAGCGATTCGGCATCCTACGAGCGCCAGCCTGCGGCCCGCAACCCGCCCCTCACAAGGCGAGGAGCGGGTCTTTTGCGCCCAGAGCCGGCGGGGCTTAGGCTGCGAGCGGGGAAGCTTGGGGGAGTTCCTGATGGACGTGGAGAGGCACCAGCGTATCGAGCAGCGCGCCTATGCCTTTTGGCAAGCAGAAGGGCAACCGCACGGCAGGCACGACGAGCATTGGCAGCGTGCAGCTCGCCAGATAGCTGCCGAAGAGGCCGTGCCGGTTCCCGAGAAGCGCAAGAAGCGGCAGGCTTCGGCCAGTCAGGGGCGGAAAAAATCCAAGAAATGAGCCTGTACCGCCGGCATTGCGGAGTGGCACGGTTCTTGTAGCGAAAAGCGTCAGGTCCGGGCCTTCGCGCTATGCATGGGGGCCGATCCGGGCCGGGATTGCCGGATCCTATCCGGACCTCATTCCCGGACCAGCCCTTGCCCCGTGCTCAGCCGCTGGGCAGCTGTGCGAAATCCGGGCAATCCCACCTCTCCCTCGCTGTTTTCGCTGTTCTTTGCGATCGATTATCGGCGATCCGCATTCGGTTTTTGGCAGAAATGCTGGGCGGCGGGAGGCTCCGGCCAACCGGGAAACAGCGCCGCGCCGCGGCTGCGTCGCTGTTTTCCGCTGTTCCTGTGCGAGAGCAGCAGGGGAACAGCGGCATCGTCGCGGCCCCGAGAGGCCCACCTCAACCCCCGTCACACCGTATTTCGTTCATCAATATCACGTTTGTCACATTATTGTCAATTGAGCAAATATCTCTTCTAGCCTTCGGAGGCTCTGACAAAGCAGCGCACGACCGGGTGCCCGTTGTAATAGCGCAAGCAGGCGACGCCGCGCCCAGTCGGATTGTCGGTGCGCTGCAGGATCTTGTCGGGCGGCACCTGGATCCGCTCGCCCTCGGCGATGATCCAATAGCGACCGTCGGCATCCGTCTCGTAATCGGTCATTTGACAATCCTTCTCCGGTGAGCAGCATGAGGTGCTGCCCATCTTTCCTTCCGTCCCGGGCTCCTTGAGGCTGCCGAACCAATCGGCGAACTCGGCCCCGGGCGGGTGAGCGGCGCTACCTATGGACAGCAATAGCATCGTGGCGAATACGGCGAACGAGGCCCGCATGCGAAGCCGGCTAGTCCTACGAGTATAGGCCATCGTCGACCGCTGGCGGGCACGGCAGGCTGTTGCCGTCAGGGCCCGCCTTGTAGCACCAGCAATCCGCACTCGACCTGCCCTCGCGGATCGCGCATTTGCCCTCGCGCTGAAGACGCAGCGCAATCATGCGTTGGTGAATCGTTGCGAAATCGTCGGCGGCGGGAGCTGTGTACGGCGTCATCTGGGCCCAATGAATTTGCTGCCTTAGCGATTGCTCCAGCGATGTGCACACGTCATGCCAGAAGATGGTTGCTCAATCGTAAAATCCTGGCGGTTCCGATCGCTCGTCGAGCGCAGCCCAAATAGGGTCCCGCGGTGCATCGCTGGACAAGATCACTCCGCTGGAGTCACTCTCGACCCATGGACCGGAAAGATTTCAGCACGCACGAGGTCCTGGCCGGAAAGGCGCCGCAGGACGCGCCGGTCACGGTCAAAGGCTGGGTGCGCACCCGGCGGGATTCGAAGGTGGGCATCTCATTTGTGCACCTGTCGGACGGATCGTCCTTCCATCCGGTGCAGGTCGTCGCGCCAAACACCTTGCCCAATTATACGGACGAGGTGCTAAAGCTTTCGGCCGGCTGCGCGGTCGAGGCGACGGGGATGATCGTGCCGTCGCCGGCCAAGGGGCAGCCCTTCGAGATGCAGGCGAGCGCGCTGCGCGTGATCGGCTGGGTCGACGACCCGGATACCTACCCGATCCAGCCAAAGCCGCACACCTTGGAATATTTACGCGAGGTCGCGCATCTGCGCCCGCGCACGAACGTGATCGGGGCGGCGACGCGGGTGCGGCACAGCTTGGCGGCGGCGATCCACCGCTTCTTCGACGAGAACGGGTTTTTCTGGGTCAATACGCCGATCATCACTGGGTCCGACGCGGAGGGGGCCGGGGCCTTGTTCCGCGTGTCGACCCTGGATCTGATGAACCTGCCGCGCACGCCGGATGGCAAGGTCGATTTCGCGCAGGACTTCTTCGGCCGCGAGGCGTTCCTGACGGTCTCGGGCCAGCTCAATATCGAGGCCTACTGCCTCGCATTGACCAAGGTTTACACCTTCGGCCCGACCTTCCGCGCCGAGAACTCCAACACCAGCCGCCACCTTGCCGAGTTCTGGATGATCGAGCCGGAGATCGCTTTTGCCGACCTCTCCGACAATGCAGCATTGGCCGAAGCATTACTGAAATACACCTTTGCGGCGTTATTGAAGGAGCGAGAAGAAGACCTCGCGTTTTTCGACCTGCGCATCGAAAAGGGGCTGGTCGCCAAGCTCGAAGGGATCGTCGGCTCGGAATTCGTGCATATGGATTACGGCGAGGCGATCCGGGTGCTCGAGCAGTCGAACGAGAAATTCGAATTTCCAGTCCAATGGGGCGTCGACCTGCAGTCGGAGCACGAGCGGTATCTGACCGAAAAATACGCAAAGAAGCCGGTCATCGTGATGAACTACCCGAAGGCCATCAAAGCCTTCTACATGCGCGTGAACGAAGACGGCCGTACCGTCGCGGCGATGGACGTCTTGGCGCCGGGGATCGGCGAGATCATCGGCGGCAGCCAGCGCGAGGAACGGCTCGACGTCCTGGACCAGAGCATGACCCAGCGCGGCATCGACCGGGAGCACTACGCCTGGTACCGCGACCTGCGTCGCTACGGCACGGTGCCGCATGCCGGCTTCGGCCTCGGTTTCGAACGCACCCTCGCCTACGTCACCGGCCTCGCCAACGTTCGCGACGCCATCCCGTTCCCACGCACGCCTGGGAATGCGAGGTATTGATTGTTGCTATTTTACTGATCGCTTCGGCACTTCAAAGTTGGGGGCACACTGTCAGCCCTATCAAATTGCATAAAATCAGGACCACGGGAGATAGAGAGCACAGCCCAACGGCCAAGGCCGCAGTGGAACTCGCGGATGCCGTTGGCCGTCAAGGGTAAAGACCCCGCGCTAAGCCGCTTGACTTTAAGCTTATTTTCACGCGAAACGCGGCACGGTGCGCGTCTTCCCAACGCGGGCGAGGCGCGATTGATGGAACTAGCATTCACGGTTAAATACGAATCCGGCGAGATGCCATTTGCGTCTTTGGACGGATACTACGGGACTCAGTCTCTGCTCGGGATAACTCAAATATTGCTTATCTCTGTGAATGCCTACATAAATCACGATATAGTTACACGAGCTCCAGCCGCAAGAGGCTTTCGCCTTGTCTTGGGAACATCGAGGCGTGGCAGCTGGGAGCAGATCATCAACCTTATCATCACAGATCCCAATGTCATTTCCATTGTGTCCGATCTCGGAAAGAATGCTCTATATGATTTACTCAAATGGGGATTATGGGCCGGAGTCGGTACTCCATGGTTACTCAGGTGCAACAAATCCAAGAAGATTGTCAAAGAACTTAGAAAACAAAATGACGACCTGCAGGACAAACTAGACCAGGCGCTACGACGTGCCCATCAGCCAGTAAAACACCAAGGGCTATCGGTGCAAATAAAAGCTAATAAAACGGAGCTAGTGCGATTTAACAA
>Ga0306924_10002820_pt1 | contig 16524 bp, 8 predicted proteins | sample sta12Can44000111_FD_203756 | JGI IMG/M metagenome (GOLD analysis project Ga0306924, IMG submission 203756) | Lab enrichment of tropical soil microbial communities from Luquillo Experimental Forest, Puerto Rico - statanox.12C.anox.44.000.111 (v2)... | ecosystem: Environmental > Terrestrial > Soil... | reverse complement strand
TTTATTCCGAACGAACCGGGCTGCACGCCTCCCGTCAACCCAGCGCGGCCGACCGCAAGTTGCGCATGCCCATGACTCGCCTGCACGTGCATAATGGTGTGAGCAACATGGCGATACGGAGCAGGCTCGCGTGCCTGAACCTCCCCGGATGATCGATTAAGCGTTTCGAGGAGGTTTCGACACCACGGAATAGATGGGGGGGTTGCGGGCTGTGCCCTCAAGAGGAATACCGGCTGAGCAATCAGTGCGGATCCGGGTGGGCGCCATGCCTCCGCTGGCCGAGGGCTTTAGCGACCGGCCCGATACCGCCCGCGGCATCCTCGACGCTCTCGTCCCCGGCTCGACTATCGCGCTCGTGCCAGGCTCGGAATTCGCCGAAGGCAAACAGAACTGGCTGGGCGCGTCCGGCAAGACCCAGATCGCGGTGATGCTCACCGAAGAGCTGTGGCGATCGGGGACCGTCGACATGGTGGTGTGGATCTCCGCTGCCAGCCGGTCGGCGGTGCTGTCGGGATACGTCGAGGCGTGGGTCGCGGCCACCGGCATCGAGCCGGTCGGCACGGCCGAGTCGATCGCGGCCCAGTTCGTCAGCTGGCTCGCCCAGACGTCCCGGCCGTGGCTGGTCGTCCTCGACGACCTGCCGAGCGTGGAAGAACTCGACGGCCTCTGGCCCGAAGGACCGGCGGGTCGGCTTCTCATCACCAGCGCGCAGTCGACCGTCGCGGCCAGCCGGCGCCGGACCCGGATCTTCCCGGTCGGATTCTTCAGCGTCCGCGAGGCTCTCGGTTGCCTGACCGCGCGGCTCAGCGTGAACCCGGCCCAGCGCCAGGGCGCCATCGACCTCATCGAGGCGCTCGGCCGCGAGCCGCTGGCCCTGGCCCAGGCGGCCGCGGTGATCGCCAACTCGGCGTTGGCCTGTCGTGACTACCGGGACTACTTCGTCCGCAGGCGGCAGCAGATCGGAGTGGCGGCCGGGGAGGTTCCCTCCGCCGCTTCGGTCACCTGGACGCTGTCTCTCGGTCAGGCCGAACAGCTGCTGCCGGGCCAGTCGGTCCGGCTCATTCTGGTCCTCCTCGCCCTCCTCGACGGTCACGGGATCCCCGGGGTGATCTTCAACACCCAGTCGGTGAGCGGCTACCTGGGCGGCCCGGTCGGCGGGTTCGGCACGCCGGTCGACCCCAAGCCGGCCTGGGACGCGCTGCTCGTCATCGAACGGGCCGGCCTGATCAGCATCAACACGGCCGACGCGCCGCCGACCATCCAGATGAGCCCGGTGGTCCAGGCGGCCATCAGGCTGGCGGCACCCGCGGCGTTCCATGACCGCGCCGCCCGGACAGCGGCGAACGCGCTGCTGGAAGCGTGGCCCGACGACGAACTACATCCGTGGACGGCCGCCACCCTGCGCGCCAACGCGGGCAGCCTGCAGAGCGCGGCCACGGACATCCTGTGGGCCGACGGATGCGATCCGCTGCTACTGCGCGTCGGGCAGAGCCTCGACCGCGCCCGCCTGGCCGGGCCCGCCGTCGAGTACTGGCGTGAGCTGGCCGTCGGCTGTGACAACAAGCTGCCACCGGGGCATCCGGACGCTCTGGTCGTCGCCTCACAGTTGGCCGGCGCGTACCTCGCGGCCGGGTACGGGGCCGAGGCCGTCGCGTGGTACCAGCGAGTGCTGGCCGAGCGGAGCCGAGAGCTCGCACCGGGCCATCCGGCAGTCATCGCGGCGCGCGTCAGCCTGGCCGACGCACTGATCGTGGCGGGCGAACCCGTCGGCGCGGTGAGCGCCCTGCACCGGGCCGCGGCCGAATCCGAGCAATTCCGCGGCGCTGGCCATCCAGACACCCTCGCGGTCAGAGAGGAGCTTGCCCGCGCGCACGCCGCCGCGGGCGACGCCGCGGCGGCGATCCGGCTGCTGGCGCAGACGCTCGCCGACCGCGAGCGTGCGCAGGGTCCTTGCGATCTGCACACCATGACTATCCGCGACCAGCTCGCCGGGGCGTTCCTGGCCGCGGGCAAGGTCAAGCAAGCCATTTCCACCTACAAGCGGGTGCTCGCCGACCGCGAGAGGGTGCTGGGTCGCGACCACCCGGACACCATCGCGACCAGGGCCAGCCTGGCCGGTGCCTGCCACACAGCGGGCCGGATGCCGTTGGCGGTGCAGTTGTTCGAGGAGGCGTGCGCCGACTCGCAGCGGGTGCTCGGCGCCGATCACGCCGACACGCTGGCCCGGTGCTCCCGGCTGGCACACCTGTACTACGCCGTGGGCCGGGTCGGCGACGCGGAGGCGCTGCTCCGGGAAACGCTCGCACGCTGCGAGCGAGTCCTGCCGTACGGGGACCCGCTGACGCAGACCGTTCACCAGAGCCTGGCGAGCATAGCAGGCGGTGCCTGAGGGCACGGCGGGCCGTCAGCCGGGTGCTCGCGCCATCGCGAGTGACTGTTGTGACTTAAACTGAATAGCGTGCGTCAAAGCACCTACGTGTCAATTGTCATTGGCGGTACGTCAGTGCAGACTATCGTCGTGCAGGTCCAGAAGCATGACCTCAGAAGGGCCCCGGATATGAGCAAAGCTCTCCGGCCTGGGCAGTTCGCGTGTTATTTACATATTTGAGGCGGTCCCTGGGACAGCAGCATCGATGGGGGTGGCGGGCGGTGATGCCCAGTGCGAATGTCGGCTGAGTCAGCGCGGCGGTTCCGGGTCGGCGAGGTGCCTCCGCTCGCCGAGGGGGCCACCGACCGTCCCGACACAGCCGACGGGATTGCGGACCTCCTCGTCCCGGGTTCCGCCGTGGCGATCGTGCCGAACCCGGCGCCTGCCGACGGCCTGCCGAACTGGCTCGGCGCATGCGGCAAGACCCAGATCGCCGTCATGATCGCCGAGTCTTTGTGGCGGTCGAATGTGATCGACGCGCTGATCTGGATCTCGGTGACCAACCGGGCGGCGGTCCTGTCCGGATTCGTGCAGGCGTCAGTGGCGGCCACCGGCCTCGAACCCACCGGCACGGCCGACTCGGTCGCGGTCCGCTTCGTCAGCTGGCTCGGTGAAACGCCGCAGCCCTGGCTGGTGGTCCTCGACGACGTACCGGAGACCGTCGACCTGAGCGGGCTGTGGCCGGAGGGGCCGGCGGGCAGGTTGCTGATCACCAGCCCGCGGTCCACTCCCGCCCTCGGCCGCCCCAGGAGCAGGGTCATCCCAGTCGGGTTCTTCAGCACCCGTGAGGCACTGAACGGCCTGTCCGAACGGCTCAGCGCGAACCCGATCCAGCGTCAGGGGGCCATCGACCTGGTCGAGACGCTCGGCCGCGAGCCGCTGGCCCTGGGCCAGGCCTCCGCGGCGATCGCGAGCTCCAACCTGACCTGCCGGGACTACCGGGACTACTTCGTCCAGCGACGGCAGGAGATATGGGCCGGCGCCGACGAGATCTCGTCGGCGGCCAGCGTGACCTGGATTCTCTCCCTCGAGCGCGCGGAGTCGCTGCTGCCGAGCCCGTCCGTGCGCCTGATGCTGGTCTTCCTGGCGCTGCTCGACGGTAACGGCATTCCAGGACCGCTCTTCAGCACGCAGGCCCTGTTCTCGTACCTGGGCGGCGACCCTACGAGCCCCAATGCGGCCGACCCGAGGCAGGCGCGGGACGTGCTGCTGGCCCTGGAGCGGGCTGGCCTGATCATCATCAGCCGGGACGTCACGCCGCCGGCCGTCCTGGTGAGCTCGGCCCTGCAGACCGCGATCAAGCTGGCCGTGCCGGCCGAGTTCCAAGAGCCCGCCGCGCGAGCCGCCGCGGACGCGCTGCTCGAGGCGTGGCCGGCCAGGGAGACGTCGCCGTGGGCCGCGGCCGGCCTGCGCGCCAACGCGGCCCGCTTGCAGGACTCGGCCCCGGACTCCCTGTGGGCCGACGGGTGCCATCCGCTGTTGCTGCGGGTGGGCCAGAGCCTGACCGACGCCCGCCTGGCCGGACCGGCCGTGGAGTTCTGGCAGGACGTGGCCGCGCGGTGTGACGCCAAGCTGCCCGCTGGCCACCCGGACGCACTGGTGGTGGCCGATCAACTGGCCGCCGCTTACCTGGCCGCGGGGAACGCGGAGGAGGGCGTCCAGTGGTACCAGCGCGTGCTGGCGGACCGGACCCGCGAGCTCGCATCCGGACATCCCGCCATTGTGGCCGCCCGGGCCAATCTGGCCCGGGCCCTGGTCATGGCCGGCGAGCCCGCGGACGCGGTGACGGTCATGCTCCGCGTCGTCGGCGAATACGAGCAGTCACACGGCGACGGGCATCCGGATACCCTCAGCGCCCGGGATGAGCTGGCCGCGGCCTACCAGGCCGCGGGCGATTACGCGGCGGTGAGCCGGCTGCTGGCGCGCAGCCTGGCCGATCATGAACGCCTCCAGGGGCCGCGCGACCCACTGACCATGGCCACCCGCGACCGGCTGGCCGCGGCCTGCCTGGCCCAAGGCAAGATAAAGGACGCTATCTCGCACTACAAGCGGGTGCTGTCCGATCGTGAGAAGGAACTGGGACGCTCTCACCCAGACACGATCGCGACCGCCGCTAGCCTGTCCGCCGCCTACCAGGCGGCGGGCCGGATGCCGGCCGCGATGCAGTATGGCGAACGGTGCTGTGCGGATTCGGCGCGGGTCCTCGGTCCTGACCACGTGGATACGCTGGTCCGCCTCGTGAACCTAGCTCATCTCTACTATGCCGTGGGGCGGGTAGGGGATGCTTTCAGGGTGCTTCACGACGCGGCGGCACGCTGCGAGCGGGTCCTGCCGCCCGGGCACGCGCTGACCAGGACCATCCGTCAGAGCCTGGCGAATATCGGAGAAGGCTGACCTCGTAAGCTGGCATGTCGCCGTAGTCAGTAAGATATTTTCGGCCTCTTGTCACCTAGTGACCGGATTGACCGTTACTATCTCGCAAAGTGGCTATCCTGTGCTGGCTCACCTCGAGATCGCGGGAGCGGCAGAGCTAAGCCAGGTGGGGGGCATGCCCGCGCATTCCCTCCTGGCGCTGACCGAGCTTTACGCTGCCTGCGGCCACCCAAGTCGGCAGCAGGATGGGAGACCCAGATGGCGGTTGAATCCCCCGCCCCCCTCACCAGGACAGGCCCCGAGGCCAGGCTCGAGCCTAATGCGATCGGGGTGGCGCAGGACACCGTCATCGGAATGGCGAACGCCGCGCCTGCAGCATCAGCCGGGTTGACGCTGGCCGCACTGGCCGCGGCGACCGCCTACGCCAGCGGTCCTGCCCTTATCCTCGTAGCGCTGCCGATGATCGTGATTGCCAACTGCTACCGCCGCCTGAATATGTGGAACGCGAACTGCGGTGCGGCCTTCGAGTGGGTCGGCCGCGTGATCAACCCGTATCTGGGTTTCATGGTCGGCTGGATCATGATCATGGGTACCATCCTGGCGACGGTCGGCACCACGGTGGAACTCGGGCCGTCGATCCTCGCCGTCTTCGGCTCCGCCTCCGCTTCCAGCACGTCGGCGAACGCGGCCATCAGCACTGCGGTGATCGTCGGCATGCTCGTGATCGCGATCGTCGGCATCAAGATCACGGCTCGCACCCAGGTCGGCATGGCGATAGTCGAGTACGGGATCCTCATCGGCTTCGCCATCGTCGGCCTGATCGCGGTCATCAGCCACCGGCACGGCACCTTCCCCATCACCAGGGGCTGGTTCAGCCTCAGCGGGATCGGCGGTCGGGGCAATCTCGCCGCGGGATTCCTGGTCGCAGTGTTCGTGTACATCGGCTGGGAGGGCACCGTCTACGTCAACGAGGAGGTCACGCACCGGCGCGTCAATCCCGGCCGGGCGGCCATGATGGCGACCGCCTTGCTCGCCCTCATCTATACCCTGACGCAGGTGGGCCTGCAGGGCGTGGTGTCACCCGCCCGACTGCAGGCCCACGCCACCGAAGCACTGGTCTACACCGCTCAGGCGCTGGGCGGCAGCGGATGGGCCAAGCTCATGGCGTTGGCTCTCGCGCTGTCGGTGATCGCCACCACCGGCACTGTCATCGTGCTCACCGCCCGGATCGTGTACGGGATGGCCAGCCACCGAGTGCTGCCGCCGGTGCTCGGCAACGTGAACCGCAGGTTCGCCACCCCGGTCGCTGCGACCCTCCTGGTCGGCCTGACTCTGCTGGGGCTTACCTGGGCCTACCTGCTGGCCACCTCGCTGGCGAACGCCTTCGCCGACGTGATCGCCGTGAGCAGCTTGCTGTATACCGTCTTTTATATCTTTACCGCCGCCACCGCCGTCATCTACTACTGGCGCCGTATTTTCAGCAATGTTCTGGACGCGGTGATCCTGGGCGTGCTCCCGGTGGCCTCCGCGGGATTCCTGGGCTGGATCGTAGTTAAGACGTTGCTGGCTGCGCCATCGGCGCAGATCTGGTCGCTGATCGGGATCGTCGGCCTCGGGGTGATCCTCATACCCGTCGTTCGCTTCGTTTTCCGGCCGCAGTATTTCCGTTTGCGGCCGGAAACCGAAGGCCGGACACGCTAGCCGAGGACGAGCCAGCGCGATGCTAGGGCGGCATACGATACGGAATTTTCCGTCTATAACCGGCATACGCTGCCCGGTTAGCCGTTAGAGTGGCGTCGGCGCGCGGAATAGGTCGCTAGGGAGGGCGCCATGCTGAATGTATTGCCGGGTAGGCTCCCGGTACTTCTCAGGGCTGAGCGGCTCGGTCCGTACGGTACGTGGCGGTCTCGGCATCACACCGTAGAGGGCATCACGCGTATGCTTCCTGTCGTCGGCAAGATGTGAGTGGCATGCTAGGCGAGATCCTCTTCGTACTCCTGGTGCTCGTGGTAGCCGGTCTCATGACGGTGGACCTGGTCCGGACACGCGGCGAGAGCCAGCATGGGCACGCCGACACGCAGGCGCACGGTGCCGAACAAGCGGTCGCTACCGCCCCAGCCTTCGGCTCCGCGGCCAGGACGTTCTCCCCGGAGCCCGCCAGGGTTACTCCTGCCTTCCCCGCTGCCGCCGCGAGCCTGCCTCCGCGTGAGACAGAGCCGACGCGCGCCTTTGACCAGATGCACCAGGAGATGTCGCGGTCGGCCGTCAACGAGGCCGAATTCCGCGAGCGGCTGAACGCCATCTTCATAAACCTGTCACACCGTAGCCAGTCTCTGGTGGAACGCCAGCTCCGCCTGATAGACGATCTCGAGCACGGGGAGCAGGACACGCAGCGGCGGGCCAAGCTGTCGAAGCTGAACCGCATCGCCATGCGCATGCATCGCAACTCGCAGAACTTGCTCGTGGTAGCCGGTCAGCAGTCATCCCCGGGCTGGAACCAGCCGGTGACGCTGGCGCACCTGGTCAACGCCGCGCTGGCCGAGGTCGAAGACTACGAACGTGTCTCGTCTGAGGTCCAGCCCGACATCGCGGTGCGCGGGCCTGCCGTCAACGACCTGGTACACCTGCTCGTCGAGTTGATAGAGAACGCCACGTCGTTCTCGGCGGCAGAAATGCCGGTCCATATCAAAGGCCACATTCTGACCAGCGGTGGTGCTTTGGTCGATATCACTGACCGGGGCATCGGAATGACCGCGAAAGAAATGACCTACGTCAATCAGCAGCTGGATAATCCTCCGGCGGCAGATACCGACGTCCCCAAGTGGATGGGCTTGCTGGTGGTCGCCCGGCTAGCCGCCCGGCACGGGATCAGGGTCCGGCTGAACCAGGCCGCGTCCGGCGGTCTGACGGCGCTCGTCTGGCTCCCAGATGAAATCCTCACCCACTACGGCACCGCTGATCCCGGTCGCGCCGCCGCCGAGCAGCGGGGAGCCGCGGTCACCGCGGCAACCTTTGCGTCAGCGCGGATGAACACGCAGGACGTACCGGTGGCCCGGCCCGAGCCGGCCTGGTCAGCCCCCAGCCCGCGGGCCACGCTCCAAGCCGAACTGCCCGCGGCCGGCCGGCTCCCCGGCTCCGGCCGGGCTGACGCACCGGCCGCAGACGCCGACGTGGTCGTGCCTTACGGGGACAATCACGCGACAACGCGTGGGCTGCCCATCTTCGATGATGTCGAATTGCGCTGGTCCAGGGACGGTCGCGAGGCATCCGGCCCGGTCGGCCTGTCCGCGGCACCCGGTCCGGCGGCTTCCGGTCCGGCGGTGGGCGGCCCGGCGGGCACACTGCCCAGGCGTCCGTCGCCCGCGGCCCAGGGCACTCGCACCATCCCGGGCGTGCCATCCGGCACTCCGGGCCGCCAGGGCTGGACCGCGCCCGCCGAAGAGGGCAACCCCGGCGGGCCAGACGAATCCTGACCCGGTTCGCCCGGCTGGTGAGGCTGACCCGGCGCCGTGACACACGCGGCCCGTTCGTTCCTCCGATTGATCTTTTATGAAAGTGGCTACCCCCGAGGCCCTCGTTCCCGAGCCGCCCGCGGAATGACGGGCTGGCCGAGATCGGGCCACTGGTCGAGGGTGTACGCCATGTCCCAGAACATTCCCTCGAGCCGTGAGCTCATCGTGAAGATCTCGGCCAGTTGCTTGCGCTTGTCGTCGCTGATCGCCCCGTCCCGGGTCATGTCGTCGAACGTCTCACGCATGTTCATGACCAGATCGGCTTCCTCCTCCTGGAGGTAGAAAGCCACCCAGTCCGAGTACACGGGATGGTCGGCGATCTCGTCCTTCAGGCCCGCGGCGATCTCGATGTAGCTCCAGGAACACGGGAGGATGGCGGCGGTGATCTCCAGCGGGCCCCCGGCCGCCGCCGTCGCCAGCAGGAAGCTGGTGTAGGCCACGTTGGCCGGAGCCATCGCTCGCGAGCCGCCCCGGTCCGCCGCGCCCAGGCTGATCACCTGGTCCAGCAGCCTTCGGTTGCTCGGGATCTCCAGCCGGATGATCCCGTCCACCTGCCTGGTGAAGAACTCCAGATCCGCGTCGCTGGCTGACTTCGCGGCGCCCATGGCCATGCACCGGGCAAAGGCGGGCAGGTACAGCAGGTCCTGCTCGATGAAGAAGCGGAACCGGTCGAGCGGCAGGGTACCGCGGGCCAGTTCGCCCAGGAACGGGTGGGCGTGCAGGCCGGCCCAGATGCGATCGCACTGGGCGCGCAGCCGGGACGAGAAGGTCTCCATGACCCGCACCTTAGCCGGGTTAGCAGGTCACGAGAGCCAGGAATCCCGGGCGACGAGGTTACGGCCGCGGGTACCCCAGGTCGATTAGACCAGCTGGACGCGCAGCACCTCGGTCATCGCGATGGCCGCGTCGCGCTGGCCGGCCAGGGCGGCGCGCCGATCGTCGTGCATGTAGCCGTCCAGGGCGGCTTCGGAGGCGAACTGCAGGAACTGAACCTCGGTGGGCTCGCTGTCATCGCCCCTTCCGGTCACCGTCCTGGCCCGCTGGATCAGGTGCCCGTCGTGCTCGGCGAGCAGGCCCAGCACCCGGTCTTCGTAGGCGCTGAGATCGGCCTCGCGTCCTTCGTGCGCCCACAGCAGGACACAGAGGTTCACTTCCATGAACCGGCACCGTATCGCATCCCGCCTGGAGTCTCACCTCACACCCAGAGATCGACCTGGCTGTTTATGAGCGGGGTGCCGCTGACAGGATGCGGCACCCCGCTCGGGACGGCGGGCGTCTGCGGGGCCAGCGCCGCACCGCGTGCCCGCCTTATGGTGCGTGCCTGGGTCCCGTCCCAACCGTCCCTTAACCCCCCAGACCGGTCAACTCATTTTCGTTACTGTGCGCGGCAGGGCAAACGCCGCCGCGGCGCCGCGCTCCTAGCAGCCACGTGCACGCTGCGTTCATCATGCCGTTCATGCTCTCTTCACGGTGAACCGGCATCCTTGAGCGGGTGAGCGTCAGGCCTGGGACGCATAGAACCCGCATCGTGCGCGCGGCCGCCTTGCTGGCCGGCCTCTGCGCCGTGGCTTGCAGCTCAGCACCGGCTCTGCCCGCCGCCGTCCCGGCCACCTCCCCGGGCCCTGCCACCTCTGCGGTCCGGGCTGACCCGGCGGCCACGAGCCGCGTCATCCCCCAGGGGCCCCCGCGCATCACCGTGTCCCGGATCCGCACCGCGGACGGTTCGGTCGTGACCGTGGCCGTTTTCAGCGGTCAGGTCCAGTACGTGCTGCACAACGGGAGCGAGGACCCCGGACCCGCGTACGCGGCGCTGGTCCGGGCCGGCCCGGCCGTCAGCGGCACCGAGCGTAGGCACCTGCTCGCCGCCTTCAACGGCGGCTTTCTGTTGCGCTCCCGGGCGGGCGGCTACGAGCAGGAAGGCCACGTATTCCGTGCCTTGCGGCATGGCCTGGCCAGCTTGGTCATCGACCGCACGGGCCAGGCCACGATCGGGGTGTGGGGCGTGGACGTGCCCGCCCCGGGCGAGGCCGTCTACAGCGTCCGGCAGAACCTGTGGCCGCTGGTCGAGAACGGCCAGCCCACCCGGCAAGCGGCCAGATGGTGGCGGTGGGGCGGTACCATCGGCCACGCCGAATACGTCGCCCGCAGCGCCCTCGGCCAGGACGCCTCCGGTGATCTCATCTACGCCGCGAGCATGTCCACCAGCCCCGAGGACCTAGCCGTAGCGCTGGCCCGCAACGGCGCGCGGATCGCCATGGAACTCGACATCAACCCCGAATGGGTCCAGCTCGCCGTCGCCCGCACCGCGGGCGGCACGCTCAGGACCCCCATCCCCGGCCAGGTCCGACCGCCCACCCAGTACCTCACCGGCTGGACACGCGACTTCATTACCGTCCTGAAGCCCCGCTGACGCTGCCCATCCCGAGTGCTGTTCATGATCGTGCGCAGAAACTGCCCGTGATCATGAAACGCGCCCCGGTTACGGGATGATGCCGCCCGAGCCGCCCCACGTGCCCGAGAGGTGATAGGTGGCGAACGCCAGCCCCAGAGAAATACATGCAGCGTGAGCAGGCGGCCCATGTTCAGCAGGGTGAGGCACTCGGCGACGAACAGCACCAGCAGCACGGCTCCGGTCATCGCGGTCAGGCGCTTGTTGCCCGCCGGGTTGGCGTGCCGAGTCGGCTCCGCCCGGACTTGCGGTTCCCGCGTGGTCACGGCCTCATGCTAGGCATCGCCTGTCCGCCGCCGACATGGGGATGACCGCCGTCTTTGGGGTAGACCTAGGTCCACCCCGGCCCTCGATCACCTGCGATCCGTCCGCCGCGCGCTACTGGCAGCGGTCCGCGCGGGCGTGCCGTCAGCGCCGGTCGCCGCGTTCGCGCATGGCCCGGATGTCTTCGGCCACCCGGAAGGCGACCACGAAAAATTCCAGGAGTACACGGTAAATCGCCAGGACGATGAGGATGAACAGCGGATCTCCGAAAACCAGGGTCAGGATCCCGAAGGGCACACTGGCTTTGAACACGATGACGGTGAACACCAGGGCGCTTAGCACGGTGCCGACCATGATCAGTATGTAAAGCACCCTGATGACCTTGGGCGTCACGAACGAGGTGAAGCCGAAATCGAACAGGGCGCTGAGGAAGCCCCGCGGGTCCGCGGCCTCGCCCGGCGCCTGATCACCGACCGCGGACACCGGGCGCCCGGCGTCCGGGCGCGCCGTCTCGGCCTCGGCCGTCGCCGGGGCGAAGGCGGCCGGCTTCGTGCCGAACGCGCTGCTCGCCGACGGCCCGAACGGGTCTGCGCTCCGAGACCCGAAGGGATCAGCGTCCCCGAAGGGATTGGCCTCCCCGAAGGGGTCGGCCGGCCGCGCGCCGTACGTATCGGCCGCCCGCGCGCCGTGCGTGTTGGCCGCGCCCGGGCCGTACGTGTTGGCCGCGCCCGGGCTGTATGTGTTGGCCGCGCCCGGGCTGTATGTGTCGGCCGCGCCCGGGCTGTATGTGTCGGCCGGCCTGATCCCGAATGCGTCGGTCATCCCCGCGCCATAGGAATCCGCCCGGGTCCCCAGCGGATCGGATTTCGCCGCGCCGGCCGTACCAGGCGCGCTATAGGCGTCGTCGGGCCCGGTTCTGGCCCGATGGGAGGCAGTCATCCCCGCACCGTAACCATCGGCTGCCCCGGCCGTGGAGAACGGTCCGCGGGCGGCGTGGCTGCCGTGATCCCAGTCTTCCGGCGGGCCCTGATGTGACGACCGATCCGGCATCGTGTCTCCCAGGAAATAAGCTGGTCGTGGCGCGTCACCTGCGGTGACGCAGGGCAGTCGCGCCTACCTCGAGGCTCAGATTACTTTCCGGGAAGCTGCGAAATACGCACTTTCGAGAAGATGACAGGGAATGGTAACGCATTACATGCCAATGACGTTTTTGAAACTTATGGGGAGACTATTTCAGCCGGCCTTAGCTGGCCCGCAGGCGCAGGCCGCGCGGGGTGGGGCGGAAGCCGGCCGCCTCGAGGGCCTGCGCGAGCGGGGAGCCGTGGATGCCGGACCCGACAGTAAGGCCGTCAGCCCGTTCCACGCTCAGTCGGCCCAGTGCGCCGTCCCGGACGGAAGCGGCCAGCGCCGCCGCGCTCGGGCCCAGCAACTCCGGATCATCGGTCCAGGACAGCAACGTCCGGCCGCCCCGCTCCACGTACAGCACGAGCGATCCGTCGACCAGCACGACCAGCGCGCCCGCCTTGCGTCCCGGCCGGTGCGACGATGGCGTCTCCCCGGGACGATCCGGCCAGGGCAGCGCCGCCCCGTAAGGCTGGGCCGGATCGGCGGCCGCGAGAACGGTGCTGACCCGGGGGGACGACCCCCCGGAGCCCCCCGCTGCTGAGGGGACAGGGCCCCCCTTGTGCCGGTCGCCCAGGGCACGCATCCGGTCCACGGCGCCGGGCAGGGCGAACTGTGCCGCGCCGAGCCCTTCCACGAAATACCCTCGTCGGCACTGGCCGGCCTCCTCCATGGCCCTCAGCACCGGGTACACCGCGGCGAATCCGCCTGGGATCCGCTCGGCGGCGACCGCGCCCCTGGTCAGTACGCCATGCCGTTCCAGTAGCGTCAGGGCCAGCGCGTGCGCGCGAACGGTCTGGGCGCCATCGCCAGCGGAAGGCTCTAGCCGATCCGGCAGCAGTGACCACCGGCCGCTGACGGTGGGCGGGCCGGTACGCGTCGGCATCGCTGGGCGGCCGAAGCCGTACCGGCGGCCGGGACCACCCGGCCGCGGCCGTGGCATGGCGGCCCGGGGGGCAGCGGCCGCCCGTCGCTGCCCGGAGCCGCCGAGCGCGACCCGCAGCGGGGCGAGCGTGTCGTTGGTGAGCAGCCCGGCCCAGACCAGGTCCCAGATTGCCGCGGCCACCGCGCTGTCATCGGCCGGAGAAAGGCCCCGCGAGCCGTCGAGCGGCCCCGCGACCCGGTCGCTGAGCATCCGGAAGAACAGTGCGCCGCCGCCGCTGAGCACCTCGAGCACGGCCTCATGCAGCGGGGTCATGCTCACTTCGCCGGGTTCGGGCAGCATCAGCGTGGCGCCGTCGGCAGGCGCCAGCACCAGCCAGCCATCCCCGCCCGGCAGCGCGCCCGCGCCAGACCAGACGACCTCGCCCGCGGAGGTGAGCTCGTCAAGCAGCGCGGGGGAGTAGCCCGGTATCCGGCTGGGCAGGACCAGCGTCTCCAGCGCGGATGCGGGCACCGGCGCCCCGGCCAGCCGCTCCACCACCTCCAGGACCGCTCCCGCGTCGGCCCGCCGCCGCCCGCCGCCCCCGGGGAGGGCACGCGCCGCGGCCGCAATCCCGTGCCAGGCGGGCAGGAACCTGGCCAGGACCTCCGGCGGGACCGGCTCCGCCTCCTTGCGTAGCCGGGCCAGGCAGCGGCGGCGCAGCAGGCGTAGCACCTCAGCGTCACACCATTCTGTCCCGCCGGCAGCGGCGCTGGTCAATACGGGGCTGGTCGGCAGGAACTCACCCTCGACCACGCGGCCGTCGGCCGCGAGCCGCCGCAGCGCCATCGTCACCACGGCGATGCCCAGCCCGTACCGCTCGGCCACCGCGGCGGTGGCGAACGGGCCGTGCGTCCGCGCGTACCTGGCCACCAGGTCGCCCAGCGGGTCGGCGACCGGCTCGGTGAACGCCTCGGGCACGCCCAGTGGCAGCGGTACCCCGAGAGCGTCCCGCAGCCGGCCCGCGTCCTCGATCGCGGCCCACATCGGCTGGCCCGCGATCCGCACCTCGATCACCCGCCGCGCTGCGGCCAGCTCAGCAAGCCACGCACCAAAAGCGTCGGAGACACACCGCGCGCCAACCTCCGCGGCAGTAAACGGCCCGGCCGTGCGCAGCAGGTCGTAGACGCCTTCCAGGTCCCGGCAGCGCCGGCTCTCCGACAGGTGCTGCAGGTCACGTTCGGTCTCCGCGACCACCGCGGGGTCGAGCAGTTCGCGCAGCCCGTCCTGGCCGAGCAGTTCGGCCAGCAGGGCCGGATCCAGCGACAGCGCCTGCGCGCGCCGTTCGGCCAGCGGCGCGTCGCCCTCGTACATGAACGCCCCGACGTAGCGGAACAGCAGCGACTTCCCGAACGGGCTCGGCGTCGCCGTCTCCACCTCTACGATCCGGATCCGCCGGGCGGCGATGTCCCGCAGCAGCCCGGTCAGGGCCGGCACGTCGAACACGTCCCGCAGCACCTCCCGGACCGTCTCCAGCACGATCGGGAACGCCGGGTACCGGCTGGCGATCTCCAGCAGCTGCGCGGACCGTTGCCGTTGCTGCCACAACGGGGTGCGCCGGCCCGGCTGGCGCCGCGGCAGCAGCAGCGCCCGGCTGGCGCACTCCCGGAACCGCGACGCGAACAGCGCGCTGGCTCCTACCTCGGCCGTGACCAGGTCGCCGATCTCATCCGGGTCGAGCAGCGCGAGCCCGCTCGGCGGTGGCTCGTCGGAGTCCGGCACCCGGATCAAGATCCCGTCGTCGGTGTGCAGCGCCTGCACGTCCATCCCGCCGTACCGCTCCCGCAGCCGGGCCGCGATGGCCAGCGCCCACGGCGCGTGCACCCGGTCGCCGTACGGGCTGTGCAGCACCACCCGCCAGTCGCCCAGCTCGTCACGGAACCGCTCCACCACCATCGTCCGGTCATCGGGCACGTACCCGGTGGCGGCGCGCTGGTCGGACAGGTAGCGCAGCAGATTCCGGGCGGCCAGCTCGTCCAGCCCGGCCCGGGCCAGCGAAGCCATCGCCGCTGACTCCGAGGACGCCGCAGACAGTGAACGGACGGCCGCCCCGATCGCCCGGCCCAGCTCCGCGGGCCGCCCCGGGGTGTCGCCATGCCAGAACGGCAGCCGGCCCGGCTGCCCGGGGGCGGGGGTGACCAGGACCCGATCCGGGGTGATGTCCTCGATCCGCCACGAGCTGGCGCCCAGCACGAACACGTCGCCGACCCGGGACTCGTACACCATCTCCTCGTCGAGCTCCCCGACCCGGCGCGGCTGCCGGCTCGTGTCCGAGGCCAGGAACACCCCGAACAGCCCGCGGTCGGGAATGGTGCCGCCGCTGGTCACCGCGAGGCGCTGCGCGCCCGGCCGGGCCCGGATGATTCCGGCCACCCGGTCCCAGACGATGCGCGGCCGCAGTCCGGCGAAGTCCTCGCTCGGATAACGCCCGGCCAGCATGTCGAGCACGGCTTCCAGGATCGGGCGGGTCAGGCCGCCGAACGGCGCGGCCCTTCGCACCATCCGCTCCAACTCGTCTACCGGCCAGTCGTCCACCGCGGTCATCGCCACCACCTGCTGGGCCAGCACGTCCAGCGGGTTGTGCGGGATCTTCAGCTCCTCTATCTGGCCGTCCCGCATCCGCTCGGCGACCACGGCCGCCTGGACCAGGTCGCCCTGGTACTTGGGGAAGATGATGCCGCGGGAGATGTCGCCCACGTTGTGCCCGGCCCGGCCTACCCGCTGCAGGCCGCTGGCCACCGACGGCGGCGCCTCCACCTGCACCACTAGGTCCACCGCGCCCATGTCGATGCCCAGCTCCAGGCTGGAGGTGGCCACCACCGCGGGCAGCCGCCCGGCTTTGAGTGCCTCCTCGATCTCGGCCCGCTCCTGCCGCGACACCGAACCGTGGTGCGCCCGGGCCACCTCCGCGGGTGCGCCCGCCGAGGCGCCCGCCTGGGCCATGATCTCGGCCGGCGTCCGGCCGTTCTGGCCGCCGCCGCGCGTCCCGGCCGCCCCGAAAGCCGAGAAGCCCGCCTCCACGGCGGCCTCGGCCCGCTCAGCCGCCAGTTCGTTCAGCCGCCCGCACAGCCGCTCCGCCAGCCGCCGCGAATTGGCGAACACGATCGTGGACTTGTGCTGCTCGATCAGATCGAGTACCCGCTCCTCGACGTGCGGCCAGATGGACCGCGTCGCCGCCGGGCCGTCCTCGTCGGAACCGCCCGGCGCGTCCAGCTCGGTCATGTCCTCCACCGGGACGACCACGGTCAGCTCGATGCGCTTGGGACTGGGCGGCTGCACCACGGTCACCGGGCGGTCACCGCCCAGGAACGTGGCCACCTCCGCCACCGGCCGGACCGTGGCGGACAACCCTACCCGCTGGGCTGGCCGCGCCGACCCGCGCAGGGCGTCCAGCCGCTCCAGCGAGAGCGCCAGGTGCGCGCCGCGCTTGTTCCCGGCCACCGCGTGCACCTCA
>Ga0306924_10002818_pt1 | contig 16525 bp, 13 predicted proteins | sample sta12Can44000111_FD_203756 | JGI IMG/M metagenome (GOLD analysis project Ga0306924, IMG submission 203756) | Lab enrichment of tropical soil microbial communities from Luquillo Experimental Forest, Puerto Rico - statanox.12C.anox.44.000.111 (v2)... | ecosystem: Environmental > Terrestrial >... | reverse complement strand
CCAATGTTGTACACCTCACTGGAGCGCGGAGCCTCAAAGAAATGCCAGAACGCGTTCACGAGGTCGAAAGAGTGGATGTTATCGCGCACCTGCTTGCCGCCATATCCGAACACGACATAAGGGGTATCGGTAACCGCGCACTTCACCAGATACGCGAGAAAGCCGTGCAGCTGCGTCCCCGAATGGCCGGGACCCGTAAGACAGCCGCCGCGGAAGCAAACCGTGTTCATGCCGAAATAACGCCCATATTCTTGCACCAGTACGTCGGCGGCGACCTTGGAGGCGCCGAAAAGGCTGTGCATTGTTTGATCGATACTCATCGTCTCATCGATGCCGTGACGTCCATAAGGATGATCATCCAATAACTCCCACCGGCCCGTTTGCTCGACAAGCGGCAGCCGGTTAGGTGTGTTGCCATAGACCTTGTTGGTGCTCGTAAAAATGAAGCATGCATCCGGACAACACTGCCGTGTCGCCTCTAAGAGATTGAGCGTCCCAGTAGCGTTGATCGAAAAATCCACAAAGGGCGCCTTCGCAGCCCAATCGTGCGAGGGCTGCGCCGCGGTATGGATGACGACGGCCACGTCTTTGCCGTATTGTCCAAAGAGACCGAGCATCGCGCTCTGATCGCGGATGTCGATGTTGCAGTGCCGGTAGCCCGCGAGCGTGGCTTCTAGACGCTGTCGGCTCCAGATCGTGCTGGCTTCCTCGCCGAAAAACTCACGGCGCATATCATTGTCGATGCCGACAATGTCGAGTCCCTTATCGGCGAAAAAACGCGCGGCCTCGGCCCCGATCAGACCCGCCGAGCCAGTGATAACCGCAACAGCCATTCCTCTTACCTCCTTACCTTGATATCGCCTCCACCTCTCCGCGGCGCTCCGTAGCCACTCAAGATGTAATCAAGTATCTCGCACATCGAGAGGCGAGGACACCACCCGGTAGCCGCAGCCACGGCCGTGTTGTCCGTGATATAGAATGGGATGTCCACTGGAGTGGTCTCCAGCCCGAGACATTATCCCCACGAGTTGGCCAGTACGTTCTGCGCATTTTTCCGTGAGTTCCGTGAGCGACACGCCCCGCGAAACCCTGGTCGATCCTGCCCGTTCGCAACGGCCAATCAACTACGCCGCAGCGATTGACGACGGCGCGCAGCCCGTAAAGCGCCACATACTCGGCAATGATTAGCTCCGAGCAAAGCACTTGGTTGTCCCGTAAAGCGAACGGCTCCCGATGAGGGGAAACTCCTCTGTAATGCCGCAGGCCGAACGCCCGGCCCTGTACTAGCCGCTGGGACGACAAACCGAGAACCAACGGCAGCTCGCGTAGGGATGTGACGGGGTAGATTCGGCTTCTCGACAGAAAAATCACGGCGGCATCGTGGTGGCGGGCGTGGTCGAGGCGATTGATCGTGCCCATGAGGTTCGTATTGATGAGGTAGCGTTCTCCCCCATACAGCCCTGCTTGAGCTGAGGGCTCCGCTGAGCATACAACGAGCAGGTCGAGACTTCCGGTGTCGGCTCTGGGTTGCGGATATCGCCATGGCGAAACTCGACGCCGCCGACCGCCAGCCTGCGCAGCGCCAATTCGCTTCCCCTCTGCTTCAGGTTATCAAGTGCGACGGTCGCGCTGTTGCCTGAAAGCCAAAGCGAGATGTGAGCCGACAAAACCGGCGCCTCCAGTGATCAATATTCGCATCTGTTCAACAGCAGAGACACTTGCACAAATTTGGCTGCTTACATCCCTAGTTCCATAGCCGGGACACGGCAACGCTAATTCGGCTATGGATCGCGCCTGGCATCGACCCTATGCATCGTTGCCCGAAAATCCTTCCCCGAATGCCGGCTAATTGCCCATTCTGCAATTGGCTATTCTATCGCGTCTGGCTCACATTCCGCGCCGCCTCTTAAGTTAGGTGAAGTGCCGCACACCGCCAGCGATTCGCTGCGCCAGTGGCGGGATCCGAACCAAGTGCATATCTACGGGCGTGGTTCATTCTGGCAACGGCGGAGCGTTGCGGCGGGCTGGAAATGAGCCGCCGTGGGTTTCGAAATCCCCGCGAGGCGCCGTCGAGCGCGGTTCATCGGCCTGCTGGCCGAGAGGAAAAAGCGCCCGGCCTGCGTCCTTCGCCGCCGGCGCGCTTATCGAGCGCACGGTCGAGCCGACGCTCACTGAGCCGCCGGGCGAGGCGGGGCATGGACTGGCCAGAGGATAACCGCCGCGGCCGGCGTGTCGCTGCCTCCGATCAATGCGAGCGGCGCACCGCTTCAGTGTCCCGCATCGGCTTTTACCAAGCTCCACGCGACGTGGTCGGATTCTATCTCGACCCGCGGTCCGACAGCCTCGTGCTGTCGCTCGGCGAGAAGCGCGGTTACGCCATCCTCGCCGCGGTCTAGCGCGGGAGACAAGCGTTGAAAGCGATCCACTGGAGATCCGGCTTGACGGCTCGGCCGTGAGGCGCTAGCGGTAAGCGTTCGGGTCCCTGCATCGGAGGGGCGTAACGGCCGAGCGGCTTTTCCATAGCCGTGGGAGAGCGTGCTTGCGCAAATCTCGGCAAGCTCGGGTGCATCGCGATGCTAACACGGACGATCCGAATAGCGCAACTTGTGCTACGCTTCAGCAGCCTCAAGACAATGTCGAAGAATTAATAATGGGTCCGTCTGAAGATCCTCGCCGCCTCAATTGCCGATTCAACCTTGAGACGATCGAGGCGCACGTCAAGGCTTATGCGGACGCTCTGTCCAGGGCACTTCTTTCCATCGATTGGCGCCAACTAGACCTTGTGATCGCGGCAATAGAGGGCGTGCGCATGCGCCAGGCGCGGCTTTGGGTGGCGGGAAACGGCGGGTCGGCTGCGATTGCCGACCATCTGTTGTGCGACTGGGTCAAGGGCACCTTCACGCCCTTACAGACGCCAATTCACGTTCACTCTCTCGTATCCAATACCGCCTTACTCACGGCTTGCGCCAACGACTTTGGCTACGAAGTTAGCTTTTCGCGCCAGATCGAGATGCAGGCTCAACCCGGCGACATTTTGATCTGCATCTCCTCGTCAGGAAACAGCGCAAACATTTTGGCAGCGTTGCGTCAGGCTAGCTCCATGGGCTTGAAGACCATCGCCCTCACCGGGTTCAGTGGCGGCGAGGCGGCAAGGTTGGCCGACGTCAGCCTCCACGTTGCTGCTGACAATTATGGCGTCGTCGAAGACTGCCATCAAATTCTTATGCATAACATCGCCCAATATATCTTTGGTCGTTCGGTGCGGGGCGCTTGACATGCAAGTGGCCATCTTGGCGGGCGGGCGGGGTACACGACTTGGCGAGCATGCGCGGTCGATCCCGAAACCGATGGTAACGATTGGCGGCCGGCCCAATCTGGAACATCAGGTTCTGCTGGCCAAGCGCCATGCTTTCACAAGCGTGCTCTTCCTGGTGTCGCATCTTGCCGAACGCATCGAAGCCCATTTCGGCGACGGTCGGCGCTTCGGCATGGAGATTTCATACTCCGCCGAAGATCCGCCGCTCGGCACGGCGGGGGCGCTGCGCCATGCGAGCGCTCTGTTGCAGGACCGCTTTCTCGTTCTCTACGGAGATGTCTTCGTCGAGTGCGACCTTGCACGGCTTTGGGCCGACCACGCCAAGAGCCGACCGTTCGCCACTCTTGTCGTTCATCCCAATGACCATCCCTACGACAGCGACCTCGTCGAGGTCGATGCCGAGGGCTGGATATCCGCGATCCATCCGAAGCCGAGGCCGGAGGTTCAATATCTGGCAAACATGGTCAACGCCGGTGTGGCGGTGATCGAGCGTAAGATCCTAGACTTGATTCCGCCGAGCCAGCATTTGGATCTGGTACACGACATCTTTCCGGCGCCGGCCCGCGATCGCGGGCTCAGGGCCTATCGCTCGGCGGAATATTTCAAGGATTTCGGGACGCCGGACCGTCTGGCGCGCGTGCGTTTAGACTTTGAAACCGGCAAGCCCACACGCCTCAGCCGGGGCTACAGGCGCCTGGCAGTCTTCCTTGACCGGGACGGCGTCATCAACAAAGAGGTCTCGCATCTTTCAGATCCGGCACAGATGGAGCTAATCCCTGGTGCGGCCGAGGCCATTCGGCGGCTTAATCAGGCAGGATTCCTGGTCGTCGTCGTGACCAATCAGCCGGTGGTCGCGCGCGGCGAGTGCACTCCGGATGTGCTGCGGCTCATTCACAACAAGATGGAGGCGCTCCTGGGACAGGAGCACGCCTGGATCGACGCCCTCTATTTCTGCCCCCATCATCCAGACAAAGGGTTTGCCGGCGAAGTTCCGGAATTGAAAGTCGATTGCGCGTGTCGCAAGCCGAAAACCGGGATGTTCGACCAGGCGGTCCAGGACTGGAATATCTCGTTGTCGGGTTCGTACGGTATTGGAGACAGCCGCCGTGACGTGGTCGCGGCGCGGCGAATGGGGATCGGCGCGATCGGAGTCAAAACTGGTCACGGTTGCCGCGATTGCGACGCTCTCGAATTGCCGGATCAGCTCGTCGAAGACTTGCGAGAGGCCGTGGACATAATTCTGGGGTCCGGTATCGTCGTGCCGACTCAGAGAGCACAGCCATGATCACGACGCAGACGCCCTTTCGCATCAGCTTCTTCGGCGGGGGCTCCGATATAAGCGGCTTCTATAGCCGCCACCCAGGGGCGGTGCTGAGCGTTGCGATCAATAAGAGCATGTACATGACGACCCATCCCTATTTTGAGCCAACCTCTATACATCTCAAATATTCGAAGACCGAGCTTGTCGCCTCGGTCGACCAGATCGAGCATCCGATCCTGCGCGCCGTTCTTAGTGAACTGGTGCCGAATGGTGGGATAGAAGTTGCCTCAATTGCTGATATCCCGGGGGGGACGGGCCTCGGGTCGTCCTCCGCTTTTACTGTAGGGCTAATTCAGAACCTGAACGCGCGCCTTCAGCGATTTCTTCCTCCTGCTCGGCTGGCGGAAGATGCGTGTTATATCGAGATCGACGTTCTCAAGGAGCCAATCGGCAAACAGGACCAATACGCTTCTGCTTTCGGCGGTCTCAATCGCCTGGAATTCCATCCCGACGGAAGGACGACGGTCGAAAGGATTTTTGTGGCGGCCGATACCATCAAGCGATTGGAGGCCTCTCTATTCTTATTCTATCTCGGCATAACGCGTTCGGCCTCGACGATTCTTGAAGAACAAACTAGCAACCTGGCCGACGTGGAGATCTTTGAGACGCAGAAGGCTATGGTGGCCCAGGTGGATGTGGGTATACAACTCTTGCGGGATGGGGACCTGGATGGCTTTGGCCGGTTGCTGCATAAAGCCTGGGCCCTAAAGCGAACTTTGGCGTCAAAGATCTCCGACGACGCGATCGACGCCCACTACCAACGAGGCCTCGATGCCGGCGCGCTGGGGGGCAAGCTGGCCGGCGCCGGCGGCGGCGGATTTCTGTTGTTCTACTGCCCACCACCGGCTCAAAGCTGTTTTCTCGCAGCAATGCACCGGCTGAGACAGATCCCATTCCATTTTGAATTTCATGGCTCCCGAATTATTCACTTTTCGGAGGAATGACTTGAGCCGCAACATTTTCGATCTAGCTTTGCTAGAACTATGAATTCGGCGGGCATAAATCGGGCATTCATTACGGGCGGCGCCGGCTTTATTGGGAGCCACATTGTCGATAGACTCGCGCAAGGTGGCGCCGACGTGACAATCTACGACAACTTCAGCACCGGTCAGGAGGAGTTCATCATCCACCATGCCGGGAACCCCAAGGTCAGAGTAGTGCACGCCGACGTCCTCGACGGCAAACGGCTCGAAAAGGAAATGGCAAACTGCGACTTTGTGTTTCACCTCCAAGCAAATGCTGATGTGCGCGGCGGTATCCAACAAACACGAGTTGACCTTGAACAGACTACCATTGCCACGTGGAACGTCTTGGAAGCGATGCGGATCAATGAAGTTAGACGCATTGCCTTTGCGAGCAGCGCGACAGTGTATGGCGAGCCGGACGTCTTTCCGACGCCCGAAAGCTACGCGCCATTCCAGACCAGCCTTTACGGGGCCAGCAAGCTCGCTGGCGAGGCCATGATTCAGGCTTACTCCGAATATTTTGGTATCACGTGCTACATCTTTCGCTTCGTATCGTGGATCGGGGAACGGTATACGCATGGCGTGATATTCGACTTTATAAAAAAACTCGGAGCTAATACCCAGGTACTTGAAATCCTAGGAGACGGAAAGCAGCGTAAATCCTACCTCGACGTGATCGATGGCGTTAACGGCATTTTCTACGCGGTTCAACTCGCTAAAGAACGCAAGAACCTCTTCAACCTCGGCCACGACGAGTTTATGAACGTACGGGATCTGGCTGACATTGTCGTGGAGGAACTCGGTCTCAAGGGCGTTCAATACTGCACCACTGGGGGCGAGCGTGGCTGGCTCGGCGATTCGCCTTTCGTGCATCTCGATACCACCAAGCTCAAGGCACTTGGCTGGCAGCCACAGGTCTCTATTGAGCAGGGTATCCGTAACACGGTGCGTTACTTGCAGGCACACTCCCAGGTGCTAGAGAAGCGCACATAGTTGGAGAGTGTCGAGGGTCATACCGACCCTCGACAAAGGGGACATCTGGTTGAGTATGAGACCCCAAACTGCTGAACCCTCGACGATCAATCGATCTGAGACCACAACGGGCGCCGACGTTCTGATCGTGATTCCCAGCCTGAACGAAGAGGCTTATATCGAAAGTGTCATTGCCGCCCTCCAGGCGGACCGCCGCTGCAGCGAGGCCCTTATTGTGGTCAGCGATGGGGGCAGCTCCGACCACACCATAGCCACTGTCGAGCGCATCGCAAGCACCGATCCTCGCGTCCAGGTGCAAACCACGGTTAAGCGTTTGAGCACGAGTGCTTCGGTCAATCGCGCCGTCGAATGCTTCGGACAAGGGCGGACCTGGCTCGTGAGGCTTGATGCGCATGCCGGATACCCGAAGGATTACGCATCCCGGCTAGTAGCGAAGGCGATCGAAACGGGGGCAAGCTCCGTGGTCACGCCCATGTACACCCTCGGCGCGACCTGCTTCCAACGCGCCGCTGCTGCAGCGCAGAACTCGTTCCTCGGCACAGGGGGTTCAGCACACCGACTTCTCAACCGAGGCGGCTGGGTGGAACATGGCCACCACGCACTGTTTAATTTGGAGCAGTTTCGCGAACTTGGGGGCTATGATGACGAAATGCGGTTCAACGAGGATGCAGAGTTCGACCGAAGACTGGTCCAAAGCGGCGGCAGGATTTGGTTGGCGGATGATCTGGTCATTACCTACTTTCCGCGTAGTAACACAATTTCACTCTTTCGCCAGTACGTGAGGCACGGTCGAGGACGCGCCCACACGTTTGCTCGCCATGGCGGCCGAACGCGCATCAGACACTTGATCCTCCCGTCTATCGCACCCATTGTACTCCTGGGATTTCTCGGTCCGCTCTATTGGCCGCTGGCCGGACCTGCCTCGGCGTGGTTGTTTGCTTGCCTCGCGTATGGACTCGTTCTCGGGATAAGACAAAAAGACATCTGCGCCGCCGGGTCCGGATACGCTTCGATGGTGATGCAGCTTGCATGGTCTATCGGTCATTGGCGGGAGATCATTTCTATTAAAGCGCACAGGCTTTTCCGTCCCTCGTAATGCGTCCGGGGCCGTTAGGGTTGAAGGCGCAGACGATCCCGTTCGGCGCCGTACCGGGAGCGCCGTTCACCCCGCTACCCCGCTGGCACTGCTGAGCGCTCAATCTTTCGAATACGGCTTCTCATCCTGTTGTCGCCCCCGCGCCACCAGTGGCACATTCCCGGCGCGTAGGTTTCTTCCACGATCCGCGCCTTCTCGTCCGCCGTCCGCCGACCTGCGCTGGACCGACGTGATCACCTCAACCCGATCGACGCTCGCAGTCATAGGCATAGCATACTCCTGGTTGTTAGCCAAGGGATAGGCCCTGTCCGACGTTCTAAGGGGCCGCTACAGGGCCACAGGAGACCTATTCGATATAAATTTTGCATGTTCGGCTGGCCTGGGTTCAAATCGGGAGGCTGTGTCGTACCGGATACGCACCCAGCGGGGTCATGAGCCGTACACGCCCAGCTGTTCGGTCCGTATCGGATATGGGCTCGCTCAGTCGGTGCTTATGCATCGGGAAGCAGTGCCGCGGGCGACGGCTGGGCTAGCTTTCATGAGGGTTTCTTCTTATTTTATGGAATGGATAGAGGACGCGCCGGCGCTCGTGGCGGGGCATCATGGACATCTCGGTCGTCATTCCGGTCTACGACGAAGCCGAGGCACTGCCCGAACTTTATCGGGCCTTGGCCTCGACCCTCGACCGTCTGCCGCAATCCGCCGAGATCATCTTTGCCGATGACGGGTCGAGGGATGGTTCGGGCGCCGCGCTCGACGGTTTTGCCGAGCGCGATCAGCGGGTCCGGGTGCTGCACCTCTCGCGCAACTACGGCCAGACCGCGGCCCTGATGGCGGCCATCCAGAACAGCACCGGCGACATCATCATCCCGATGGACGGCGACGGCCAGAATGATCCGGGCGACATCCCGCGGCTGCTCGCCAAACTCGATGAGGGTTATGACGTCGTCTCTGGCTGGCGCATGACGCGGCAGGACGACGCGCTGACCCGCCGTCTGCCCTCGGTCATCGCCAATCGGCTAATTTCCGGTCTGCTCCATGTGCCGCTGCACGATTACGGCTGCACTTTGAAGGCCTACCGCCGCGAGGTTATCGAGGATGTCCGCCTCTATGGCGAGATGCACCGCTTCATCCCGATCTACGCCGCTTGGGAAGGGGCGCGCGTCACCGAGCTCGTCATCACCCACCGACCGCGCCGCTTCGGCCGCTCGAAATACGGCATCGGCCGAATCGTCCGCGTGCTTCTCGATCTGTTGATCGTCTATTTCATCGACCGCGCCTCCGACCGGCCGATGCAGTTCTTCGGCAAGCTCGGCCTCGGGTTTCTCGTGCTCTCGCTGGCCGTCTTCGGCTGGGCGGTGGTTCTCAAATACGCCGCCGCCGTCACCTTGATCCAGACGCCGCTGCCGTTGCTCGCCGCGACGATCGGCCTGTCGGGCATCCTCTTTCTGCTGCTCGGTATTATCGCTGAGGTGCAGGCTCGCATTTATTTCGAAGCGCGCGGGCGGCCGCCTTACAAGATCCGGCGGGTGGTGCAGCATCGGACGCAGCCGCAGCGGATGGCTTCGCTCCGCCGATGGTAGTCCCGTGGGTAGTCGCGTGCTGCGAATGAGCTTCGGATGTGCGGCATAGCGGGATTCACTATGCCCGGGCGCGAGGCCAAAGAAGTGCTCGCCGCGATGAATCGGGCGCTCGCGCATCGCGGGCCGGACGGCAGCGGCATCTTTGTCGATCATCATATCGCGCTCGGCCACAGGCGCCTGGCTATCATCGATCTGGCGGGCGGGGCGCAGCCCCGGGTCGACAAGGCGAGCGGCGACGCCCTCGTCTTCAACGGCGAGATCTACGGGTACCGGGTCCTCGCTGATGAGCTGAGCGACGCCGGCGTCGCGTTGCGCGACCGCTCGGATACCGAGGTCCTGTTCCAGATGATCCGCCGCGACGGGGTGCGCCGCACGGTCGAGCGCATCGACGGCATGTTCGCCTTTGCCTTTCGCGACGGCGCCAGCGGGGCGCTCTATCTGGTGCGCGACCGGTTCGGCGAAAAGCCGCTCTACTGGGGTGCCACGCACGGTCGGCTTGTCTTCGCCTCGGAGGTGTCGGCGCTTTTCTGCCACCCCGTCTTTCGCAACATCGGGCCCGACCGACAGGCCGCCTATGGCTTGTTGCTCTTAGAATATCTGCCGGGAACCGCTTCGGGGTGGAGCGGGATCTCGAAGCTCGAACCCGGTACGATCCTGACCTTCGAGGGCGGCCGGATCAGCCGCGAGCGGTACTGGCAGCCGCGCCTTGACTCCCAACCGGTCGGCTGCGATGAGGCGATCGAGCAGCTCGATGACCTGCTGCGCCAATCGGTACGACGCGAGGTCGTCGCCGATGTGCCTGTCGGGGTGTTTCTGTCGGGAGGTGTCGATTCGAGCCTCGTCACCGCTTTTGCCGCTGAGGCAGCACCCGATCTGACCGCGTTCACCGTCCGGGTGGGTGACCGGGGGCTGGATGGCAGCTTTGACGAAGCGCCCCACGCGGTGGCGGTCTCGCGTCACCTCGGAGTGCGCCACGAGGTCGTCGAGCTCGACGAAGCCGACCTCGTCGACGCCTTCGATGCCGTCAGCGAGCGACTGAGCGAGCCGCTCGCCGATTCGTCGCTCTTGCCTTCCTGGCTAGTCTGCCGCGCGGCGCGGCGGCTGATGACGGTGGCGCTCGGCGGCGACGGCGCCGACGAGCTCTTCGCCGGATACCCGAATTACTCGGTGCAGCGCTTTGCCCCGGCGATGCGCTTCGTACCCGCCGTACTCGGCCGCGCCCTCGGCCGCGCCGTCGAGGCACTGCCGAGCGCCGATGGCTATATGAACCGCCGCTTCTTGCTGGGACAGCTGTCGCACGGTTTCGGGGCGCCGACCGGACGGCAATCCTTCTTGTGGATGGCGCCGCTAGCCCCCGACCGCCTCTCTCGGCTGTGGCGGCGTTCGGCGCTGCCCGAGGAGGCGGTCGCTGCCGCGTTTGAGTCGATCGATCACTACGCGGCGAATGCGGCCGGGCTCGCGCCGATCGATCTGCTCCTCTACCTGTTTCTCGTCAGCTACCTCCCCGAGGATATCCTGACCAAGACCGACCGCGCGGCGATGTTCAACAGCCTCGAAGTCCGCGCTCCGTTTCTCGACCGCCGCTTTGCCGAATACGCGTTGAGCTTGCCGACGCGGCTCAAGCTGCGCGGACAGACCAAGAAATACATCCTGAAGCGTCTGGCGTGCCGCTATTTGCCGCGAGCGATCGTCGAACGCAAAAAGCATGGTTTTGCCGTGCCGATCGGCGCCCTGATGCGTACTCTCTTTCGCGAGCGGTGTCGCGACGTACTGCTGTCGCACGCCAACCCGGTCGCCGATTGGTTCGAGCGCGCTGAGATCGAACTGCTACTCGACGAGCACGACGGGGGCAGGCAGGACCACGGCAAGAAGCTTTGGGCTCTATACATTCTGTTCAGCGTGGCGGGCCGCCGCGCGGCGGCCCGTTGAGAGGGCGGTTTACGCCTTGATAGAGCAGGTCGCTCGCGATCTTCGAGGTTCACCCGACCGTTTCGGCTACGAATGGGACGCCTATGCCGAGATTCTGCCCGAACACGAAGAACAGTTTCGCCGCTGGACGGTCCACCTCGAGCCACAGGATTGGCTCGACAAGAGCTTTCTCGATGTCGGGTGCGGCATGGGCCGCAACAGCCTCTGGCCAATCACATACGGGGCATGCGAGGGCTGTGCTGTCGACATCGACGAGCGCTCGCTCGAGGCCGCGCGGCACAATCTCGCTCGCTTTCCGGCGGTCGAAGTGGTGCGGTCGAGCGCCTACGATCTGCCCTTTGCCGACCGCTTCGACATTGCCTTTGCAATCGGCGTTATCCACCACCTCGAAGATCCGCAGCGCGCCCTACAGAGGATGGCGCGCGCCGTAAAACCAGGCGGCCGCGTGCTGATCTGGGTCTACGGCCGTGAGGGCAACCGCTGGCTCCTCGTAATGTTAGACCCGCTCCGTCGCGCGCTGCTCAGCCGCATGCCGATCGCGCTCGTCCATCATCTCTCGCTCTACCCGGCGGCGTTTTTGTGGCTGGTGCTGAAGCTTGGGCTGCGGCCGAGCGAATATTTCGACTTGATATCGCGGTTCAGGTTTGCCCATCTGAGATCGATTGCGTTCGATCAGATGCTGCCGCGGATCGCTCACTATTGGCCCCGCGATCGGGTGGTCGAGCTGATGAGAGAAGCGGGCCTTGAAGATGTCCGGATCGCCGCGGTAAACGAGATGTCCTGGTCGGCGATCGGCACGCGGCCGGCGCCATCGAACGAAATCGAGAGGAGTTGTTATTAGCTCATATTGGGACCGACGATCTTCTTGGGTTTCCGGCGGCGCACTTCGTCCGGTTGTTTCGTTATCGCTGCCAGCCTGGTGCTGGGCGAGCCGATATCGCCGACGCGCTGCCTGCGTATCGCCTGTATCAGCTTGGGATCGTGCTGGTCTGAGAACGCTCGCGTTACAATCCGGCGCGGCGCGCTGCCAACGCCCCTTTGCTGCGCGAGATCCGATCGACTACGACGCGCGGCAGCCGCCTCACGAACGCGTGACGCAGGCGGTAAGAAAGCGGCCAATAATCCTCGAGCGGTTTCGCATCGGGTACTCGGCAGGACCGTATAGCGTCGGGTAGTGATGCGATTGCATCGTTTTGTACGTAGAGGATCATGTTGCACTGGTACCAGCGCGGGATTATCGGATCGTCGTGGATTAGCGGGCGAAGAAAATCGACGGCCACATAGCCACGCCCGCGGAAGATCGCACGCCAATACCCAAGCGGCTGCTCGTTGAGGTGGTTCTCGCCGCCCTGGCCCGGCACCGCGGCCGAGAACAGTACGCTGCGTCCGTGGCCAGTCAGCGTGTCAACGAACTGTTCGGCCTTGGCGGCGGGCAGGTGCTCAGCAACCTCCAGGCTCTGCACCATATCGAATTGCCTGCCCAGGTCGATTGGCGCGGTGAGATCGGCAGAATGAAAGTCACCCGGATCGATCAGCAAGTGACGTTTGTCGATATGGTGCCCGTCAACCCCGATGACCGATGCACCCGCGGCGCCCCAAACGCTCAGCCATGCGCCATGCCCGCATCCGAAATCGACGACGCTGCGAACCGGGACCGCAGCGGTCAACTTGGGCACAATCCGCTGCGCCGACTGAACGGCGAACGATGCGAGAAAGCGATAAAAATCCGTCCCGTACTCGTACACGGCGTCTCACTGAATCGGCGTGGCGTTCTAATTGCACCTTAGCCGCAGATCGCGGGATAATCCACCGGCGTCCCCGAAGATCTTGCAACTGATGACCAGAACGCCATTTAGCGCAATTCGTTTCTAACCATCAAGGCCCTGACGCGATCGAGTTGGATCGCAGGCGTGGTGATGGTAAGGGAAGAGACTGGACGGCGAGCATAAACGTGCAAGGAGTTCGTAAACGCCATTCCACCTTGGATTTGAGGATAAGACCCGATGGGCTCCCATCTATCGCTTTCAGTGGCTAGGAGTTTTCTTAAACGATCCTGATAGGGGCGGTGCTCTCCTGGCGGAACACGATCGTCGATGACGACGATGGTGACGGGAATCTCATCAAGAAGACTAGCCAGTTTCGCTGGCGTGTCGAAGCGATCCTGCATGTTACGCCAGAGCATGTCCCCGCCCCCTAGGATCGTCTTGCCACGCAGGACATAGCTAATAGGGCGCGCCTCCTGAAGAGCGACCGCAGCTACTAAGCAGCCTTCACCGATCGAGCCGGAAGATATCAGCCAAACCTGTGGGACATCGGAGACCCGGGCCATCACATCTCGCACCAATGCGTCGTAACCCCGGTTCCTCAGCTGCAGCGGAAGGCCGAAGCTCTCGACGCAACAGGCCGCTGTTAATGTCAGCGCTAAACCGGCGCGGACAATACGGATCGGTAGGCGAGCGCCGACTCGGTGCGCGATCTCATTGACGCCGGCTGCGGAGAACAGAGCGATTGAGGGCAGCACCGGTAACATATAGCGGTCATCAATGGGTGCTGGAGCGACGCTACACAGAAGCAAAGTGGCAATTGCCAGCCCAGCTAGTGCGGCCCACTCAGGCGCTAGTTCCGCGCGGGGCTTAACTCGAATGATTGTCTTCCAGAGGCCAATCAAAGCGAAGATGAGAACCGGGGGGCCCACACTCAGATAGATAGACCAGGCAAAACCGGCTACAGCCTGAGCCCGAAAAGAAACGCCATCGCCAGTCCAACCATTGAGCATGTTGAGCGTAAAAACGTACCAGGGAACACAAGCAATCAGGACAGGGATCCCCGCGAGCCAGAAGCCCAGCCGACGCAGGAGGTACCATCTGCTGGTAAGCGCGAGAGTTACCTCCGGCACCAAGCCGAGCGCCCAGGCCCGTCCGTGTGTCAAGATGGCCGCGGCCGCAGCAGTTCCGAATAAGAGGCCGCCGCCGATTTGTCCGGTTCTCGCGAACCTAGCGAAGCATAGCGTGCTCACCAGCATCGCCAATGTTGCAGGATAATCAAGCATTATCAGTGCGCACGACCGTTGCGCCAGCGGCGATGCCAGAAACAGGAAAGCAGCCAACACACCCGCCCAGCGGCCAATCAAACGTTTTCCGGTAAAATAGATAACGCTGGCGGTCGTGGCGGCGACGATGGCGATAAACATGATCGCCGCGCCGCGCGAGGCGCCGACGATTGAGAACCAAATACCGAGTGCGCCATAGAATACAGGCGGCCATATACCGATCATTACCTTTGGGTAATGGAAATAATATTGTTGCGCGAACTGCCAAGGATGCCGGAAATTCAGACCGGCGATAAAGTCCTGAGCCATCAGCGAGGTCACCAGATGAGCCGCCTCGTCTGGGTTCCCTCCGAAGCCGCTCGCATAAGCGCCGCCCAGGGCCTGTAGGGTCACCACAAACCCTAATAGCACGACAAATGCGGCGACGCCCTCGCCTTTCCTGATCATGTGTATCGGAAGTCTCATCATCCATCTATCTTGATTTGCCGATGGGTCACGCATTTCTCGTTGCGCGGACGTGTTGACCAAATACGCCTCCTCCAATTCGGGCCGTAGTATCGACCGTCGAGAACGAGAATTAACCCCCGCTAACGCATGCCGCAAGGATCAAGTCGCCTGGAAGCCAACCGAGGCACTTCCTGAAAGGAGGCTCTTTTCTGCAATGCCTTGGCGCCTTTTTGGGGCTGGCGCAGAGGTCCGAATGAGATTTATGCCCGAAGGACCTATTGTCTCGATGATGCGTCCGGGGTTTGGCAGCAGGACGGCAAGGAGGCGAGACTAGGAGTTAAGGTTTCACGGGGCTAAGCTGGCTTACCGCACCTTTGATACGATCGCCTGATACGATCGCCTGATACGATCGCCAAGTCGATCAGGGTGTGATACGATCGTCAAGTCGATTTAGGGTGCCACCGTCTAGAATACGCGGCTGGGGCCAATATTGGCGATGATTCGCAAGGAACAGCTGCGTCGCGGGCTCGAGCGTTGCGGTGGGCGGGCCGGCGGGATGGCGCGTGGGACAAGAACGATGAGGTCGGGGTACTCGGCATTCCGGAAAGCAACGCCGCAAACTCCCCTTCGTATATCGGCGGTAGTGGCCGATTGCTTGGTCCAATGTACCGTACAGCCTCTCGCCCCAGCACACCTTTACGATCAGCGGCCCGTTAACGATGAGGACCTCGCCCTTTCCGGCTTCGGGGCCGTGGGGGCTCGCTCCGACTTCGCCCGGCTTACGCCGAAGTTGCGCCCGATCGATGCAACGCACATAACGACACACGCTCACCAGGGCCGGGCAATCTTTGTTTGCGAGGATCTCAGTATGATTAGAAAACTCATAGTAGCGGCAGCGCTGCTGCTCTTTCCGTGTATCGGACACGCCGCTGATCCGATCGCTGACTTAAGCGTGAAAAAAGGCTTTGCCGCGGCTTGCGAGAATGGAGACGCTCTAGGAACGCCAGCTATGGCGGCAGCCGCCGGCTTCTCCCACTGTGTGCTCAATGCCGATTTTACTAAGGTTGGTGGGTTTTTTGGCAACATCGCCAATTTTATTGATGGCTGCGGAGGGACCGGCACTAAAATCTTCCAAGCATACTACGCTTACACCGGCGTCCAAGTTCCATGCAATCGCATGACCATCGAAAGCGATAGCGGAACGCAAGTACTCCATCTTCGGTATCAGCGTGGTGATTCTTCGGGTACTGGTACAATTCGCCCTCTAGAGTTTGCCTACCCCACGCTCAAGCATAATGGTGCAGTCCAATCAGGCTGGCCACAACCGGCGTCACCGGGAACAGCGAGCCTCCCGCAAGAAATGTATACGGAAATCACTTTCCGTATGCCAAAGGCGAGCTTGGACCAAGGCCAGCTCGGCAGAGACATCCCATTTGCCTGGTGGCAAATGGGTGCGGCGGGTGGAGGACCTCAAGGCGTCGAGATCGACTATATAGAGATAAACTCCGACTCCAACCGTGGTAATGGATGGAACAATAGCACAGGGATGCGCGAATGGGGATGCGATAACTGCGGCCTACCGCATCCCGAGATTGTTACGCATACCGACTACACTCACTACCACAAATTTGGCGTTCTAGTAACGAGCGACGAAAAGACGAACTTCGCCAAATGCCTTTTTATGGACGACGTGTTGCAAGGGTGCCAGACAATCTCTCCGAGCAACGCCATTGCTTATCGTAAAGATAGATCTAAATTTTTAAATTATGATGTAGTCTGGGTGGGGAACAATGGGGGAGATGCTGGCCCCGACTTCGAGCCTATCA
>Ga0306924_10002812_pt1 | contig 16533 bp, 10 predicted proteins | sample sta12Can44000111_FD_203756 | JGI IMG/M metagenome (GOLD analysis project Ga0306924, IMG submission 203756) | Lab enrichment of tropical soil microbial communities from Luquillo Experimental Forest, Puerto Rico - statanox.12C.anox.44.000.111 (v2)... | ecosystem: Environmental > Terrestrial >... | reverse complement strand
ATCACCTACAAAGGCACTGCGCCGGCGCTCACCGATCTCATGAGCGGGCAGATTCAGCTGCTCGCCGATCCCATGCTCTCCTCGCTGCCGCTGGCGCAGGGCGGCAGCCATAGATAATCCTCCTTTTGAGTCAATATGACTTCCGCCAGTGTCCAATACGTGGCCAATATTGGCGTGGTGAAACGAATTGACGTTGTCCGCAGTCACCGACGCGGGCACAATTTTTCCATGACAATGATTCGACTCTCAGGCTCGCAACTCCACGCTGCCCGCGTGCTTGTCGGCCTCTCGCTCGATGAGCTAGCCGACCGTGCCAAGCTATGTCGTCATTCAATCCGGAAATGGGAAACATCGAGCGATGCTGTTCCCGGAGCGATGTATCCGCACCTGTGCCGAGCGCTTGATGTGCTTGAGGGTGAAGGTGGGCGGTTCAGCGGCGATGGGGTCAGCGCATTATCCGGCGACTCACCAGATTATCTAGTGGAAGCGGTACCCGCTCCATCAACTCCGAACGATAGCAAGGGTTTACATCTCGGTATGGATTTGGCTGCTCGGGTCCGTCACGCCGGCCTATCCCGCGCGAGGCATGAGCAGGAAGTCCCAATCTGCGAGGGTCTTGGAATGGTTCGCCGCTAGGCTGCCAAGTGACGAGCACTTCCACAGCTTCTCAGCACGCTGACAGATGAATTTGCATTTCGCAGAATTTCAAGGATCGACGTGCGCGTGCTGCCCATTCAGATAGAGCATCTTTGGCAAGATATTGCCGCCAGCACTCCGCCGCTTCCTTGTGCCGACTACCTCGCTGTAACAAAAGCGCAAGATTAAACATCGCGTCGGCGTAGTCCGGGGCAGCCTGGAGCGCGCGCCGCAGGCAATCGATTGCGGCTTGTGAGCGACCTTGCTCGTCTAGTAGGTCGGAAAGATTGTACCAAGCTTCCGCGAACGTCGGATCAAGCGCGCGTGGCCGCACGCAGCGCCGCTTCGGCTTCAATCTTGCGGCCAGTAGCCCGAAACAGGTTCGCAAGATTGAACGGCGGCGCCGCGTCCGTGGGATCGCAATTCATCAAGACACGATACAACCGCTCGGCTTCGGCAATGTCGCCGGCGTCCTCTGCTGCCTGTGCTTGCTCAAATAAAGCATCGGCGTTCGGGGCTGGCGCGTTGACCGGCAGCACAAACTGCCCGCGCTTGTCGGTTGTCGCAGGATTCCGCCGCGGGCTGGCCGAATCCGGCTATGTCGAGGGCCAGAACGTAGCGGTCGAATACCGCTTTGCGAGGGTGGGTTCGACCGCCTGCCGCCGAGTTACAGACGCGACTGTGGGCCGCACCGTGACGCTGGCCAAATGCGCTGGGTGATCCTTGATCTTGGCGAATTGCCTTGTCTAATAGAAGTCAGCAAATTGAATCCGGGCCCCTCTGGCGAGGACGCCGAACGCGGTCGGTCAACCTCGCGATGTCGGATCACCTTGCGCTAGTGCGCGCTGATCGACATCGGGGCTTTATCTGAACTCCCCCCGACGAAAACCGGTCTGCTCCACTGGCGCGCATGCAGCGCACCGAGTGCCTTAGGCGGGGGTTTGCATGTCCATCACCCCTTACCTAGACGAGTTCGATGCCGATCCCGAAACCAGGCGGGTTCTGGCTGTCGCCCTCGAAATGACTCGCGTATCTCTTGGGCTTACAGACGATCTCGCCGACGGCATTATTGCCAAGCAAATTGTCGAGCTTGCCAAGACCGGCGAGCGGCATCCCGAGGTTTTGTGCGAAGCCGTATTGAAGACTTTACGCGGGCATTTGTTCGGAGACTAACAGGGGGTTATCGAAGTGCCTCAGCTCCGGCGCTTTGCAAATGGGCCAGCCCGCTCAGTTCGGGGTTGTATTCGGCCGTCGTTCGCGCGACCCAAGGGCGCGCCATGGTGATCGCGGCAGCGGCCTCGCGCGGGGTCGGAAACAGTCCCAGCCAGTGATCGTCGGCCGCGTAAGCCTCGAAGCCGCCCCTCCCAGTGCGCGCCACGATCACGCCGAGACGCTTTCGATCCTCGTAAACAGCCGCAAAGGGCTCTGATGGAAGGACATTGCGGGCGCCTCCCGCGATAGCGAGCTTGCCGCTTGTTCGACAGCAGAAGCGAAACTGACGCTTCGGATTGGTATTCGTCAATACAGGCGCGGCGCACAAGGCCGGGGTTCTTTGTCGCCGGCACTCAAACGTCGGTAAGTGCTGAGAGTGTGAGCTAGTTCACATTCTGGCAAGGCTTATTGCGAGACAATCGCGGCGCGCACAAGCACACTGCGCCAGTCCTCGCCTAGAAGAAGAGACAAGTTATGAGCGCTGCTAAGATGGAGAGACCGGGGTGGAGATGGACCTCAGATACGATAGCAGCCGTAATCTATTCAGTTCTGGTTACCTTCCTCATGCTGTCGTGGGCGTACATTCCGGCGTGAGCTAGGTTTACTGGGCGCGTGATGCCCGCTTCTCCATCATTGCTGCTGGTGACGTCTTGGGCACCTTCTGCGAGCGATTTTCTAAGAAATGCGGTCACGCGGGCCTGTCCGCGAAGATCCTTAACCTGCTGTCCTTGCGATCGCGCAGCCTATGTCCAAGCGTGAACAGGCGTGTATACCCCGCTGACTGCTCCTCGCGAATTCGATATCCTGCAATCCGGCCCTGGCTGGCGGGGACCGAATGCAATTCGATCAACTAAAACGGCGCGAGTTCATCACACTGCTCGGCGGATGGCGCGCAGTTCGTTGTGCTGCTCGCGAAACGCCGCGAGCATTAGTTCAAATTGGGCCTCGGTTATGGTCAGCGATCCTCGATCATTGTCGTCGCAATGGCCGAAGGCAATTCGCTTGTTGCCGACGGCACCTGTCTAGCGTCGAGATACGCGCGTACATCGCTCTCGCCGAGTCGACGCATGGCGCGCTTACGCGCCTCAGCTTCTCATGGACTCGACCGAGCAGAATAATGGGTCTGCGTCATGGCAAGTCGTACCAAGCTCGAAGGCGATCAAGTCGCGCAGTTTCGAGAGGCGGCGGCACTACTCTATCAACAGGGTCGGTACGCTGAAGCGATCGAGCTCGCCATGGCTGCCGTTCAACTCGGCATCCGCGAGCACGGGCAGGGCGATCCTTCCGTCGCGGAGAACTTCGGTTTTCTCGGCCTCATCTACAAAGCGTCCGGAACCTATGACCGCGCTGAGGACTGCTATCGCTACGCGATCGACGTACTCCGGAGCGCCAAGGGAGACGATGCGATCGAGCTCGCCACCCATCTCAACAACCTTGGCGTCCTGTACAAAATTCAGAGGAAATTCGCGGATGCCGCAGCACTATATAAGGAGGCGCTTCGGCTGCGCCGGCTGCACTTTGGTGAGCAGAGCTTCGAGGTAGTCAATACGCGTTCCAACATCGGAGCGCTGCTCGAGGCAACGGGAGATGAGGGCGCTGCACTCGCGGAATACATGCAGGCGATGATCCTCGCCCGAGGGCTCGGCGAAGACGGGCGGCCAGCGGTGACAAATCTTCTCAATAATGTGGGCAACATTTATGGGCGTCGTAAGCAGTGGAATCAGGCTGAACCGCTGCTGCGTGAAGCGCTGGAAAGGAGCACGCGCGATAACGGAGCGACGCATCCGACGACCGCGCAGGCGCAGCTCAACCTCGGCGAGGTAGTTCTGCGTCAAGGTCGGCCGAACGAAGCTGGAGAGCTCTTCGCTGACGCCCTCACGTCGCTACAAGCCGCGCTCGGCGACACTCATGAGCGCGCCGTATTGGCAAAAGCGTCTTTGTTCGAGGCAATAAAGGAGCTGTCATGGAAGTTGGACACGGAGGGATCGTCGCTGGATCCTGGATCGGCACAGACTCTCCACGAAAAGCTTACGACGTTTAGACGCGTTTACAAGTCGGCGGACTCCGAGACGCGAACCGAAGACAGCGCGCAAGACTCGGGAGCGCCGACTAACGCGGGCTCGGAGCTGGCGATCGATATCAGCCAGGTCGACGAGCCGCTGAGGGCTGGGTTCCTCGAAGCGGTAGAGCTCCTCGTCAAGACCGGTCGACAAGCGCAGATCCAGCGGTTGGTAAACGAACATCCGCAACTTCGTGCGGTCCTGGAGCCGATTGTCAATCAAGTTCGCGCCATTCAGGAAAAGGCGATGGGGGTCGGCGTCCCCGAGCTGCTCGGTGCGATAGGCGACGCCACCGACATTGACGAGCGAGTCGCATTGTGTCGAAAGGCGCTCCTCCTCGTAAGTCGCGAACAAAGACCGGATATCTGGTTCTCGGTCCGTTGGACGCTTGCCGCTAGCTTGTCTGAATCGAAGTTGGGCGCCGAAGCACAACGTCTAGAGGACGCGATCGCCGCGCTGTTGGAAGCGTTGTCAGTCGACCGGAAATCGGTGCCGCCAAGCGAATGGGCATCGGCCCTCTCCAGCCTCGGCTTGATGTATCGGCGGCGCGTCCACGGCGACGCGGCGGAGAACATCGAGCACGCCATCGAAGCGTACGAAGCCGCGCTGGCAATGCCGGAGCACAGGGCGCAGACGCATTTGTTCGCGAGCACGCAGAACAATCTCGCAAATGCTTACGCAGTGCGCACGCGAGGCGATCGCGACGAGAATCTCTCTAGATCGGTGTCCTTGCTTGAGCATGTCCTTGGCGTCACCTCTCGTGACGCAATGCCGGACGAATGGGCCCGGGCACAGAACAATCTCGGCGCAGCCTGCCTGAATTTTCAGCTTCGCGACGTCGAGTCAAATCGCGAACGTGCGATCGAAGCGCTCCGACAAGCTCTAACCATTCGTACGCGGGAGTACGCGCCTCAAAAGTGGGCGGAGACGATGGTCAATCTCGCCAACGCGTGGCGTCGCCGCTTGGCTGGCGCGCGTCGACAGAATCTCGCGGAGGCACGCACTTGCTACGAGAACGCGTTGCAGATCTGGACACGGGAGTCGGACGCCGAGAACTACTTCAAGACGTTGAACGCACTGGCCGTCGCCTGCCTCGAAGACCGCGACGCCGCCGAGTTTTCGCTCGGGCCATTGCTCATCAATCCCGAATTGCTCATTCCGCTCACGGACGAAGAACTGACCACTATGGCCAGCGACTATCCGGTACTCACGGAGCTACTTGAGGCGAGACGAGCCGGAGCCGATCACGTCGCCCTTTCTGCGCCGCGGCGCGCGCAGCTCACACGGTCTATCTGCACGCTGTGTCTCATCGAGCGCGCTGCTGATCGCAGGCGCTACCTAGCACTTCACCCCGAGCTCGCAACGGGCGACGCCGAGGCTGTCATCGCGTCGAATCAAGCGCTGATAGGGACCGATGGCAGCGGCGATTGGGGCGAAGCCACGGTGGCGTTGTTGGAAGAGAGTCGGCTGCTCGCTCGCTGGCGATCGATCGGCCTCGACTCCGCGCTGTCCGAGCGTATCCAGTTCGAAGAGTTGGAGGACCGCGCCTCGCAACTTGCTGCATCGCTCTGGACGCTTGCTCCCGGGAGTGTCGAAGGTGCCGGATTGATCGCCGAGGCGGTACAAGCGGACGATGCGGTCTTAGCCCGCCTTGGGGATGTAGGTACCGAACTCCAGCGACACCGCTTTCTACCACGCATGACCGCCAGAATGACCGCAATCCTTTCTGCGATCCTCTTGCGGCAGATACAAGATCCGGGGCTCAGGGGCCTTGGTGCGAATCTGATTCTGCGGCGAAAGAAGATTGAAGGGGAGCTGTGGTCCCGACTTCGCGACGGTGCCGCGCGCTCGGAGAGCGAGGCTGCTTCACGCAAGTATGGGGAGCTGCTGCTCACGCGTCGGCAAATCGCTCAAAGGATTCTCGCGGTAGCGGAGGAGGAAGATGGGTCCGAATTCAGACGACATCTTCTCGATCTGCGCGTCAGGGAAGAACAGCTTGAGATCGAATTGGCAGAACTCGTGCCCGTCGCCGATCTTGGCGCACGTGTTGCGCCGGTCGATTCAGGCGCGGTTTCGGCGGCAATGCCAGGAGCCAGCGCGCTTGTGGAATTTCTACGCTTGCCGCTGAGCTTAACCGGCGAGGACACGGCGTCCACGAGCCGCTACGTTGCGGCGGTTTTCGTCGCAGACAAACCGGGATACCCCTCTCTGATCGATCTCGGCGCCGCCGAGGAAATCGACGCCCTCGTAGCCGAAACGCGATACGCAGTGACTGGTGCGCCGGATCGTCGGGGCACCGGAGCGGACAGTCCTGACGGGTCGACCGGCAGGCGTCCGTTCTCAGAGGTCGCGACCGAGCTGCGCTCGAGAGTGTTCGACCCGGTTCGCGAAGCACTCGCAGGTGCGGAGATCGTCTATCTGTCTCCAGACGGCGATCTGGCGCGGTTGCCATTTGCAATTTTGCCGACGAGCGGCGCCGGGTACCTCATCGATAAGTACGAATTTCGGTACGTCGGCACTGGTCGCGACTTGTTGCGATTCGGGTTGCGCGTGCCGCGAACCTTCGCTCGGTCACTCGTCATAGCGGACCCGGATTTCGAGCTCGAGGGAGTCGGCGAATCACCAAACAGAGTATTTTTTTTCGAAGATCTGTTCGGCGGGATCAGCGGCCTTGCAAGCCCCGAGGATCGTCCCCTGGAAAGGCCGGATCTGCGATTTGGTCCACTGAAATGGGGGCGCGATGAAGGAGAAACGGTTGCCAAGCTGTTGGGGGTAAAGCCGCTCGTTGGAAAGAGTGCGGTCAAGCAAACGTTGATGAAGTGCCGGTCTCCGCAGATTCTTCATCTAGCGACGCATGGCATCTTCCTCGAGGACGAGGAAGGGAGAGCGCCTTCTCGAGACGAATCTGCAGCACACCGCCTAGGAATGCGCATCGTTCCTCGTCATGAGGATCCGCTCATGCGCTCGTGGCTCCTGTTCGCAGGCGCAAACCAGTGGCTTCACCGCAAGCCAGTCCCAGACGCCGCGGGCAATTGTGTCATCACGGCGATGGAGGCAGCGACCATGTCCCTCGAAAACACCGAGTTGGTGGCTCTGTCTGCCTGTGAGTCAGGCTTAGGAGTCATCCAGGTTGGCGAGGGCGTTCTGGGATTGCGTCGTGGATTCGCCATTGCCGGTGCTCAAACCGTGATCATGACGCTCTGGGAGGTGCCGGACCGATACGCCCGAGACATTTTTGTGGGCTTCTACGAACGCGCGTTGCGTGGATCCAAGGGTCGCGCCGCGGCGCTCCGCGAAGCGCAGTTGGAAGTCAAGAAGGCCCGACCAGACCCATACTTCTGGGGAGCAGTCGTGTGCGAAGGCGAGCCGGGGCCGCTATCCGCAACGAAAAGCGGCAGACCTGGCGCGCAGCGCTCCGCAAGCATGTGAGTCGGCCGAGTACGGACGCTACGTGGTCATGCCGCGAGAGTCTTAGATTGGAGACCGAGAATGGCGAAGCCGGTTCGAGGGATCGTAATCATCGCGGTGAAGAAGACGGGACAGCTTCCCGAACTTCAGACGGTTCACGATTGCGCCAGACGGATGGCGGCTTGGGCGCTCGCACAGGGGATTCGGAAAAAGTTGGTGAAAGTGATCACCGATGAGAAGAAGCCGGTTGAGGCGAAGAAGATTCACGACGCGGTCGCGCAGTTGGTGAAAGAGGATGGCATCGAGCAGATCATCGTCTACTTCGCGGGACATGGCGTCGTGAATGGGAGCGAGCTCTGGCTCCTCTCTGGCGCGCCGGAGGCAGCCAGCGAAGCCGTGAACTTGGAGGGCAGTGTCCAACTGGCTCGCTCCGCCGGCATACCCCACGTGGTCTTTATCTCGGATGCCTGCCGGACAGCGGCCGAGGGAGTCCGTGGCACGCGCGTTAGAGGCCAGGAGATATTCCCGAACGTCGAGCCATCCGACGAACAGCCGGTCGACGTTTTCTTCGCGTGCCGGCTTGGATCGCCCTCAAACGAAATCCGAGATCCGAAGAACTCGGCGAAGGTCTACAAATCTGTATTTACCGAGGCATTGCTATTGGGTCTGCTCGGACAGCGTCCGGAACTCATTGAGGAGCACGAAGAGGGTGACGAAATTATCGGTCTCGTACGTCCGAAGCGGCTCGATGCATATCTCGTGGCTGACCTCAAGGAACGGCTCAAGGGCGTCAAGACAGAAGAGGGCCCGTTGAATCAGGTTCCCTACGCTCGCCTCACCTCACAGGGCGATCGTTGGGTCGCGCGATTCTCCGAGCCACGTGACGATCGCGCTACGCGAGGCGGCAAGGTGCACCTTCGGCAACCCACTTCACCAGAGCCGGTGGTCGACGCTCACTCTGTTACCCAGCGAGCCATTCGATCCGCGCTCGACGCCAAGCCTGACGACGTCGCGAAGGCGATCGCGGCTGCGCTGGAAAACAAGATCAGTGAGGCGTCGGTTCTCGAAGAATCGATCAAGAAGACGCAGGCGCCATATGGACCTGACCACTTCGAATCAGAGTGCGGCTTCAAGGTTCGCGGAAACGAGTTTGTTTCTGTAGATATGCCGTCGGGGATTAGTTACCAGTTGTTCGCTGACACGAAACGAGCGGTGCGCGTTGACATCGTGCCGCGTAGGGCTGCGAGCGCGCTACTTACGTTCTCAACCGATGTTGGGCTTGTTTTGCCGGCAATCCCTGGTTTCATCGGTGCCATCGAGTTCGAGAAGTCCGAGCTTGTGAACGTGAGCTATGAGCCATCCGAAAACACGACGCGCTGGAGGGACTACCAATTTCAGCTCAACGAGTTTCGCACGCTGCGCGGCCTGATCGCGGCGGCCGCGAGACTCGGCACGTTGACGTTCCAGGGCAGCGACGCGCAGGCGCTGGCGCGTCAAATGCAAATGGCCAAGAACGGCGACCCGTTTATGGCGATCTACGCAGCCTATGCGTATCACCAGCTCGGCCTGGGTGAGTGGATGAGACAGATGTACGAGTTTCAGCATCGAGACCTAGGCTTCCGCCTCTTCGATCTCGCGCTGCTCACGCGGAGTCTGTACGCAAAGGAGGTTGCGGGAGAGCGCGAGCTGTTCCCGCGTTTTCCACTTCTCTCGCAAGGGTGGACCCTGCTCTCCGCGAACCGCGTCAAGATACCCAAGGTGTTCGAGATGTTGCGCGATCAGCTCATGCCCTCCATCTGGACCTTGCTTAGCCGAAAGGGAATCGACGTCGTGCGTGTGGCGATGAGATCGGGAGACTTAACATGAAGCGCCAGCTCATTTTCGTTCACGGACGCTCGCAGGAACACAAGGACGCGCAGGGCCTCAAGGACGAGTGGATTTCCGCACTTCGGGCTGGCCTTGCCAAGAGCAATAAGAAGCTCCCCATTCCTGAGGCCGACGTGCGCTTTCCGTACTACGGTCAGGCGCTTTACGACTTGGTTCACGACGCTCCTCCCGATGAGGTGGCCGAGATCATCGTGAAGGGATCGAAGGATGAGGCGCGGCGCGCATTCACGGAACCAATTCTCAATGAGGTTCGCCGTAAGTTGGGAGTCACGGACGAGGAAGTCATCGACATCGCCGGAGGTGATGTTGTCCAGAAAGGACTTCAGAACAAGACCTGGGTCTTGGCGATTCTCCGCGCGATTGATAAGCATGTCCCGGGAGGCAGCGGTGCAACCATCGCGAGCGTGACGAACGACGTGTATCAGTACATGCGCAATCCGGGGGTTCGTGACAGGATCGACGAGGGCGTCCGAAAAGCGTTCAGCGTGAACGACGCGAACGTCGTTGTCTCTCATTCTCTTGGAACGATCGTCGCCTATGCACTGATCGGCCGGGAAGGAAAGGCGACGAACTGGCAAGTGCCGTTTTTTATGACGCTTGGCTCGCCGCTGGCGATCACGATGATCAAGGACAGTCTAAAGCCCATCAAGACTCCCGACGTCGTTGGGAAGTGGGTCAACGCGCTGGATGTAAAAGACGTGGTCGCGCTCTATCCACTGGACAGAAAGCATTTCAATGTGAAACCCGCGATCGAAAATCTGGGCCATGTGTCGAACCAGACCTCAAATCACCATGGTATTTCGGGGTACCTTGAGGATGAGACTGTCGCCGCGCGCATCTACGCTGCGCTTACCCATTGAGGAGACCTAACCCGGCGGTAGATGCCCAGAATCTGTCTCCGTTGCTCAACGCTGAAACGCCGTGAACCCGGACGTTGACGATCTCCGCTAGCTACGCACCACGGTCTACTCGTTTTACGCGCTCCCTTGGCGCATCACTAACTGCGGCATCAGCGTGCGTGATATACTCTATCAAAGTAGTTCGGAAGCCGTGGGTTCACCCAACACAACATCTGCCCACAGCACGGCATCAGTATGAGTCGGAAGTGGGCTCAGTTTTCATTGCCAAGATGCTGGGGCCCGAACGCCGACATGGAATCCGGGGCTTCCTTGCCATTACAGTCCTCCTTGATGTCAAAGACATACCCTCAGGTGGGACCACTTCAATGGGGGCGATACAAGTCTGAAGAGATCGTCGCGAAGTTGCGGCAGGTCGATCTTCCCTCCTTCTCTCAGCAACAGGAAAAAACCGTTCTAACCTCCCGGATGACTGCGAAGGGCGCTTGACAGGCGCAACTTATCCGTGTTACTAGCGACTCTATCGCGCATAACGAGTTACAATTGACCTCAGCGCGCAGCTTCCACGGCGGAGCTTCGTTGCCGATATTGGCGCAGTTCCCGTTGAAGTAGAGGAGGATAGAATTTCATAGGCTTTGCGCGTTTTGGCGCGCATACGTTTTATTCTCGCCGTCGATCCGCGAACGTCACAAAGGGTGGCACCCATGAAGAAAAGCGACTCAACACAGTCGTCCTGCCTCGGCACGCCTGGCCTGGACCGTCGTCAATTACTGCGGTTTGCGACCGCCACCGGGCTTACGGCCGCAGCCGTCGGTCAGCCGCGTTTCGCAGCCGCCGAAATTTACGAGCAGGGCGACGAGCAGTGCCGGATCGCCCAGCCCGCCGTAAAGCCCGTCGATCTCAGCGAAAATGTGCTCTCTGATTTCATCACGGTGTCGCAGGCGTTGACCGGCGCACCCGAGGTGCCGCGGAAGCGTCGCCTGGCCGGCGAATATCTCGAACGCTTCGCGCAGCTGTGGGACCCGACCAAGACGGACATTCCCAATCCGGGATATTTCCCGAAGCTCCTGGCGCTCCACGACCGGTACAAGAACCTCCCCGACGCACCGCCCGACGCCAAAGCGGCGCAGCTCATCGACGATCCGAACTTCACCGATGCGGCGCAGCAGGTGCTCTATCTCTGGTACGTCTCGGCTTTCTTCATCGAGCCGCCCGACAATTCGATCGGCGCCAAGCCCGGCACCTTCAAACCCGGCAAGACCTGGATCTACGGCACGGCCGATCAATACCGCCAATCATTGCTGTGGCCGCTCCTGCGCGCACACCCACCGGCGATGCCGCAGCAGGGCGGCGGGCCCGGATACTGGGCCACTGCGGCAAAGCCATTCGAGGCATGAGGTCGGAACGGGAGGCACCATATGTCGCTCAATCCCACGACCGAGCACTTTGACGTGATCATCGTCGGCTCCGGCGTGGCCGGAGCCCTCGCGGCGGACCGCCTGGTGAAGAAGGGCAAGAACGTCTGCATCATCGAAGCCGGCGGCTACGCGACGGACGAGCGCAATCGTGACCGCATGCTCGACTACTATGTCGGGTCGCCGTCCAAGGCGACGGACGCGCCGTTCTGCGGCGACGAGGTGCTGGCCGAGCAGCCCAATCCGCGGCGATCGCCGGACGGGCTCAATATCGAGAAGCTCCCTGACGGGGCCAACTATTATTACTACCCGCCGGACTACGCGACACCGAACGACCCGCAGAAGCGCGACAAGTTCCTGAGCTATTACGAACGCGTGGTCGGCGGATCGACCTGGCATTGGCAGGGCATCTATGTCCGCATGATCCCGAGCGACTTCACCATGTCCGATTTCGGGATCGATACGTCGAAGCTGACATCCGATCCGAGCAACTTCAGCCTGGATTGGCCACTCTCGTATTCGGAGCTCGAACCTGACTACGTCGCGGCCGAACAGGAGCTTGGCGTTTCCGGCGATCCGCCGAACGAACGTCTGTACCGGAGCCAGCGGCGCGACCGGAAGCGGCCGCAGCCCTATCCGATGCCATCGCTCGTCCCGAGTTATCTTGATAGGAAGATCACACAGGCTGTCAGGCAGAAGCGCCTCACGGTCAGCTCCGAGATACCCAAAGTCCATGTCCAAGGGCTGAGCCACGAGGACATCGCACTCAACGTGACGACAGTGCCGCACGCGATCCTCTCGCACGACAAGGACGGCCGGCAGGCCTGCGACGGTCGCACCTCGTGCGTTCCGCTCTGCCCGACTGGCGCGCGCTACGACGCGACGATCCATCTCTGGCGCGCGCGGCAGAACCACAATCCGGCGAAGCTCATCACCCAGGCGGTCGTCAAGAATCTCAAGCTCGACGACGACGGAAGGCGCGTGCTCGGCGTCAACTATCAGAAATGGCGCTGGGACGACCAGAAGCGGACGCGCGTGGCGGACGGCGATCTCGTCTATGCGTCCGCGGACATCGTCGTACTCGCCGCCAACGGCATCGAAAACCCGATGATCCTCCTGCGCACGGCGGTGCCGGGCAAGACCACCGGCGCGGCGAACTCGAGCGGAATGGTCGGGAAGTATCTGATGGACCATCCCATCAAGCAGTCTTACGCGGTCGCCAACGAGGATCTCTTTCCATTCCGCGGCCCGCAGACGACCTCGCAGATCGAGGACTTCCGCGACGGCAAGTTCCGCAAGCACTATTCGGCGTTCAAGATCTCCCTCAAGAACGACGGCTGGATGACCAACGCGGCCGGGGCGCCGCGCGGCTCCACCGCGAATGTCACCGGAAATCCGCTGTACAAGCCCGGAGAGGATGGCGATTGGTGGCCGGGCACGATCCTCGATCTGGTCACCAACCGCAAATACTCCGGCGCCAAGCTGCGCGAGAAGCTGGTCCGGTCGATGCGGCATATCACGCTGAACGCCGCTTGCGAGCAGCTGCCTGTGGAAACCAATTACGTGGTGTTGGCCAAGGATCCACAAGGCAACGGCGTCAGCGATGAGCTCGGGATCATTCGACCGCAAATCAACTACAAGGTAGATGATCCGCTCGGATATGTGCGGAATTCGTTTAAGAAGATCGTCGACGTCCACGCAAAAGTGTTCGAAGCACTGACGATCAAACCGCAGTTCCAGGTCCTGCAATCTGACAACGACGGTCAGCCGCTGAACTACGGCGGATCGGGTCATATCATGGGCACGACGCGCATGGGCACCACGTCGAAGAACTCGGTCGTCAACAAGGACTGCCAGTCGTGGGACCACGAGAACCTGTTCATTCTCGGCAGCTCGGTGTTTCCGACCAGCTCGACGGCAAATCCGACCTCGACGGCCGCTGCGCTGTCGATCCGGACCGTCCGTGCGATCCTCCGCTATATGGCAGAGAGCACGCTATCCGCAAAACGAACCTGATGAGCGCTCGACCAGTTTCGCCGATGCCGCAGATGACTCGCGAGGATTTACACCATGACCACGAACGATAGATTTGCGGCGCAGGAGATCGATCAGACCATCCGGAAGAACCTCGCCAAGCTGCGCAAGCCGGGGGTGCTGACGGTCCGGCCCGGGTTCGAGATCACGGGTGATCAGTTGACCGGCAAGCAAGCTATCGTCGCGACGGTGCACACCAAGAAGAAACCGGCGGACATCGCCCGTGGCGAACTGCTTCCCGCTAAGATCGGAAGATTCCCCGTCGACGTGCGCGAGGCCAATGCGGATCAGCGCCTCCGCGTCGTCGATCCGGCGGCAGCGGCCCTGAGCGAACTCTACGCGCGGCCGGAGCAAAGAGAGCCGAGCTGGCCGCTGGAGCGCGAGATGCCGAGCGGAAAGCTGCTCGACGACCCGGCCAGCGCCACGCAGACCGCATTCGCGCTGTCTAAGACAACCCAGCCGGCAACCCACCGGGCGATTTCCGCGCACGCGGCAAAGCAACCGCTCAAATATACGCCGCCGGCCGGCGCGCCCGCGCTCAATCGACGCCAACTCAACACGACGATCACGGCGGCGGCGAGCCCGGATGCAGGCTACGCAACCCTGTCGAAATTTCTCGCCGGCACGCAGCATTCGCTGGTGATCGGGATGTACGGACTTCACGTCCGGCTCCCTGCTGAAGGATTTCCTGGCTGATCTGGCTGGTCAAAAGACGCTACAGATGGTGCTCGACAATCCCGCGCCCAACGAGACGCGCGACCAGCTCGACTCGGTGACGGTGCAGGATTTGAGAAAAGGCCTCGGCGGCCGCGCCAAGATCGCGTGGGCGCTGGACAACCACGATGCGTTCGTCACCGCGTACATGTTCCCCTACGCCTACCACATCAAGGTGATCGTCCAGGACGACCAGCGCTTCTGGCTGTCGAGCGGCAACCTGAACAACAGCAATGAGCCCGATCCGACCCGGCCGCCGCCGACCACCGAGGATCGCGATTGGCACGTCATCATCCAGGACAAGGGCCTGGCGCAGACCTTCGCGTATTACCTGAACTACGACTACGCGCAGGCCATCCAGCACCAGGCCCCGAATGCGGATGCCGTCGCGATCGAGGACGCGCGGGCAAAGAAGGCGGCGCAGGCCAATCCGCCGCCCGCCGCCCCGGGGAAGCCGGTGAAGAACCCGGTCGCAGCCAAGACCTTCTCCAACATCTCTCTCGCGGTCACGCCGCTGCTGACGCCCGACAAGCTGACCAGCGGTCAGCCGCAATATCTGACCAACATCACGAACCTGATCAAGAATGCGCAGACATCGATCTACATCCAGCTTCAGTACATCGAATCGTCGAAGGAAGACGGCAGCTTCTATGAGCAGCTGCTCCAGACGATCGCGGACAAGATCGCACAGGGCAAGGACGTCAAGCTGATCGAGAGCGCTCGGTGGGGATTGAAGTGGGCCGAAAAGATGAAAATGGCGGGCGTCGATCTCACCGCCAATATCAGCCTTCAGCCCGACGTTCACAACAAGGGGTTCGTGATCGACTCGAAGATCGCGGTGGTCAGCAGCCAGAATTTTTCGCCGGCGGGCGTGCATGACAATCGTGATGCCGGCGTCATCCTCGAGCACGCGGACATCGCCAAATATTTCCAGGCCATCTTCCTCTCCGACTGGAAGAAGGCCAAACCGGCCTCGGCTGTGCCGGCTGGGCCCGCGGGTGGCAAGGGCAAGAAGGGGAAAGGAAAGGGTACCAAGGTTCCCGCGAAACCACCGGTGAAAGGCAAGGCCTAGGCGGCGGATACAAGAGAATATGCCTGACCTTCCGCAAGCGCTCCGAGAACCTCACGAGGCAAAAAAATGGCCCGAGTGCCGCCGAAATTTTCTCCATCTGGCAGCGGGCGCTGCCGCGCTGCCGGCCGTGTCGCGCGCTGCTGGCGCGCAGTCCTATCCGACGCGGCCGGTGCGCATCATCGTCGGCTTTCCCGCTGGCGGCGGCGCCGACGTTGTCGCCCGCCTGATGGGTCAATGGCTGTCGGAGCGCTTTGGCCGGCCTTTCATCATCGAGAACCGGGCGGGCGCGGGCAGCAATCTTGGCACCGAAGCGGTCGTGCGCGCGCCACCGGACGGCTACACGTTGCTGCAAGCTACTGCGACTAACGCATGGAACGCGACGCTGTACGACAACCTCAATTTCAATTTTCTCCGCGACATCGCGCCAATCGCCAGCATCATCCGCGTCCCCTTCGTCATGGTAGTAAATCCATCGGTTCCGGCCAAAACGGCTCCCGAGTTCATCGCTTATGCCAAGGCCAATCCCGGCAGGCTTACCATGGCGTCGGGCGGGAACGGATCCCCGGCGCATGTCTCCGGTGAGATGTTCAAGATGATAACCGGGGTTAACATGGTGCATGTGCCCTATCGGGGTGCGGCGCCTGCGGTTACCGACCTGCTCGCCGGACAGGTCCAGGTCATGTTCGACCCGATCGTGACGTCAATCGAGCACATCAAGGCGGGCAAACTGCGCGCGTTGGCGGTGACCAGCGCGACGCGGTCGGAGTTGTTGCCGGATATTCCGGTCGTCGGTGAATTTGTTCCGGGTTACGAGGCGACCGGCTGGCAGGGAATTGGCGCGCCGAGAAACACGCCGGCTGACATCGTCGAGAAGCTCAACAAGGAAACCAACGCCGCTCTCGCCGATCCAAAGATGAAGGCCCGGCTGCTCGACTTGGGCGGCACTCCAATGCCGATGACGCCCGCCGACTTCGGTAAGTTCATCGTCGAATACACTGAGAAATGGGCTAAGGTGATCCAGGCCGCCAACACCAAGGCCGAGTGATCCGCACGACCCCGACGAAATATTTCGTAACGTCCGATATGCGAATGCGATGCCACCCGTCACGCAAACCGGGCCGTGCTCGCAGCTCCCACTTGCGGTTATCCTGGCGCCGCGAGCACGGCCGCGGCACAACGGGTTCGTCGTCCATGCCTGGCTTCACCGCGCCGGGTGCCGCGCTGTTAGGACAGCACGC
>Ga0306924_10002809_pt1 | contig 16538 bp, 16 predicted proteins | sample sta12Can44000111_FD_203756 | JGI IMG/M metagenome (GOLD analysis project Ga0306924, IMG submission 203756) | Lab enrichment of tropical soil microbial communities from Luquillo Experimental Forest, Puerto Rico - statanox.12C.anox.44.000.111 (v2)... | ecosystem: Environmental > Terrestrial >... | reverse complement strand
GGATGCCGACGAGGCTATTGTGCGAGGCCGGGATGCGGATCGAACCGCAAGTGTCGCTGCCCATGCCGACGGCGGCGAAATTGGCGGCGATCGCCGCACCGGTGCCGCCGCTGGAACCGCCCGGGTTACGGTCCAACGCATAGGGGTTGCGGGTTTGACCGAACAGCGAGCCGAGCGTGGTGATGCCGTAGGCGAATTCGTGCATGTTCGACTTGGCGATGATGACCGCCCCGGCCTGGCGGAGCTTTTTTACCAGGAACGCGTCGTCGGGCGGGACCCATCCCGCCAGCGACCGCGAGCCGGCAGCCGTCTGCATATCGACGGTGTCATAGTTGTCCTTGACGATGACCGGGATGCCGTGCAGCAACCCGCGTGGCGCGCCAGCCCGGCGTTCGGCGTCTCTGGTGTCGGCCTCGCCGAGCGCGTTGCGGTTGGTTACGCTGATCGCGTTCAGCGCCGGCCCTTTCTGGTCGTACGCATCGATGCGGGCCAGGTACATCGAGACCAAATCGTGCGATGTAACCGTCCCGTCCGTCAGTGCTGCCTGAAGTTGCGGAACCATGGCTTCCAGCAACTCGACCTGCCCTGTCGGCATCGCGGCCCTTCCCTGCGGCGGATCGTTCAGCGCGAACAACGTCGATGCACCAGCCAACGCCGAGCCGAAAAGCAGCGTCCTCGGCCATTGTCGCGCCGTGCTCATACCACTCTCCCGCAAGCTGACGTGATCTCGATAGTCATCCCGACCTTGAACGAAGAGCGTTTGCTTCCGCCATTGCTTGACACGATACGTCAACAAAAGCCCGCCCACGAGGTCATCATTGTCGATGGCGGCAGCCGGGACGCGACGCTCGAGATTGCCCGCAATCGCGGGGTGCGGACCTTCGTCTCCCGCTGCGGCCGTGGCGCCGGGATGGCTATCGGCGCCGAGGCAGCTCGTGGCGACGTATTGTTCTTCCTCCATGCCGACAGCGTCTTGCCTCCTTGCGCACTCGACCGGATCGACGAAGTGCTGGCGGCGGACGCAAACATCATCGGCGGAAATTTTCGCCTCGTCTTCGACGGTGACACAAAGTTCAGCAGACGGCTTACCCGGTTCTGCGCATGGATCCGGCTGCTCGGGTTCTATTACGGCGATTCCGGGATCTTCGTCCGCCGCTCGGTCTACCAATTTCTCGGCGGATTTCGCCCGATACCGCTAATGGAGGATTGGGAATTTGTACGCCGGCTCGAGCGGTTTGGCCGGACCTGCTGCATCAAAGATCCGCCGCTCGTCACATCATCGCGGCGTTTCGCCGGGCGCCATCCTGTGGAGATCGTCTATGGGTGGATCAGGATCCACATGCTGTATTGGCTCGGCGTATCGCCAGACCGGCTGAACGAAATTTATCGGACGCAGGCGCCATCGTCGCGGACTGGTTGCGTTGCGCGCCACTATCGGTAATAGCCGTAATAACCGGGATAGCCATAATAAGCGTAATACGGGGGATAGGCGTAATAGCCGGGATATCCGTAGTAGAAGCCGTATGGTGGGGGCGTGGTGGCGACCCCGCCAAATGCGCCGGCGGCAGCGCCGATCGCCGCGCCCATCGCCGCGCCTGGTCCGCCACCGGCCGCACCCCCGATCGCCGCGCCGGAAGCGGCACCGAGCAGACCGCCACCGACAAAACGTTGCCCGGGATCGTAAGGATTGGTGCAGGCCGACAGATTCAGGATCAGCGCGAAGCAAGTCACGCATACTTCGATGGGGCGCTTCATGGTTCCGCTCCGTTCAAGGAAGACGGGCGTCAGATAAACGCGTCACGGCGCGGGCGCATTCCTACCGCCCAAGGTCGAACAGAGCCACCCTATTGGGGCGTGGGACGCCGGCGGTCAGGGCTCGACCTTTTGCCAGTTCGAGTCGGGGTCGAAGCGGTTGATCGCCGGAGCGAGCGTGGCGGTCTGCGGCCCGAGGTTCTTCTGGTAGACCACGCCATCGTGATTGACGATGAACGTCATCACGCCGGAATCGCCCCAACGCGCCGGCCAGGCAACCAGCCCGAAGCCGCCAATCATCCGGCCGTTGACAATGAAATCGGCGGCACCCCCGGGCGCGTTCGGGCCTTGGCTGGTCAAGAGCTTGAAGTAATACCCGTGATAGGGGGTGGGCTGCTCCGCGGCGGCCGACCGCCGATAGCCCGCGGCGCGGGCGGCGGCCACCAGCGGGCCGAGCGGGCTCTGCGGCCGCCCTTCCTCGGCGGGCCAATAGAGGCCGTCCATCTTGCCGGGGCTGCTCAGAATATGCTGCGCATATTCCGGCATGCCGCTGCGCTGCCGCTGAAACTCGGCGTAATCGATCTGAGCGTCGACAACGGCGAGCATCGTCTGGATCGTCGACAGTTCGTTCTCGCCGATGCGGCGGTTGAGCATCTCCTCTTTTCCCGCCTCGGTGTCGAACCGCCAACGTTCGTCCACCTTTTTCAATGGGATCGGGAACGGCCAGTCATCCTTGCCGATGACCAGGGTCAATATGTCGCCTGAGCCGTCGAAATGGTGGTGTTCTTCGGCATAGGCAACAAACCGTTCGCGCGCATTCTGGTCGGCAACCGGATCCCCGGAATTCAGGATCGGCTCGATGCCCGGGCCGAAAATTCTGAACAGGTCCGAGAGGTTGTCCGATTTCAAGTCTTGGACGACCGCCGTCAACGCGTCGTCGGGGGTGGCGAAGCTCTGCTGCTGAGCCGGTGCCGGGGCAGCGAGCGCGACGCCGCACCATCGCCAGAAATCGCTCGCCAAACCCGTATTCAGGGTCAGTCCGATCACCAGCAGGAGGGTCCGAATCACCGATGAACTGGACACAGGCCGGCACCGTCGGCGCCAGAGGGTGTCATCGTCTGCCACGTCCGCCTCCGCCGCCACGCGCTCCACCGCCGCGCTGGAAGCCACCGCCTCCGCCAGCGCGCTGATAGCCACCGCCGCCGCGCTGAAAACCGCCGCCCCCGCCGGCGAATTGCTGACGACTCGCGGCACCCCGCTGGGCAAAAGCTCGGGTCTGAGCCCCATTGCCGGGATTGAAGGCGGAGCGCTGTCCGGCAAAGTTGCCGCGCCCGGGGGCACCGCGAAACTGCGAAGAGCCAAGATCGGCGCGTTGTCCTAGACCTTGGGACCGGCCAGCCTGTCCACCCGCGCGCGCTTGCAGACCTTGGCCACCGCCCCGGTTCGCCCCGGCGCGAGGCTGTCCGGCCGGACGCGTCGCCACACGCGGTTGTCCCGCGCGGCTCGCCCCGCCCGCGAGCTGGCCTCCCCCTCGCCCGACCCCAGACGCGAGCTGTCCTCCTCCTCGCCCCGCCCCGGCACCGGCGCCCTGGCCCGCAAAGCCGCGGTAGTCGCGACGGCCGGCAGCACCAGTGGTCCCGCGGCCGAAGCGCTGCGCCGTTGCCCCATCGCGATAGGCAACGCCCTGACGGTGCGCCGCGTTGTGCTGCCACGTGTTGCCGGCGATCGCATTGCGATTGGCGTTGATGCTGTTGAATTGGTTGGCGTTGGTGGTGACATTGCCGGCTCCCCAATTGGGGCTGCCCCAACCCCAGAGCGCGCCGGTGATGGCGACACCGGCGCCAAAGGCGAGGCCGGTGGCAAGGCCGGCGGCCACACCATAGCCGACCGGTGGGGGAAACGCGTAAGGCGGATAGCTCGGGTAGGGCCATGCCCCATAGGCGGTCGCCGGATTGAAGGAGGGCACGTAGACGACCTGCGGATCGGCAGGAGCGATCGAGATCGTCTGGTCCTCGGTCACCGGCGCCATGGTGATCGGCTCCCCGGCCGGCGGTCCCGGAAGCGTCGGCGCCTCTCCGGTCGCCCGGGGCTGCACGGTAACCTTCTGCTGCGGCGTCGATTTCAGGGTCCCGGCCGCTGCCGCCCTGCGGCGCAGGCTCTGCACCGTGGCCAGGCAGTCCGCCTCCTGGCTGAGAAAGGCATCGCCGAGCTTTTGCGTCCAATCGAGCTTATCCGACATCATCTTCAGCACACTCGGAAACGGCACCAGCGATTTGACGCTGGCGTCCCAGCTCTGCCCTTCGAGCGCCTTGGCGAGCGCGTCGCCTTTGAGCGTCGCATTCTTCGGGTCGGCGACCCAGCGCGCCGCCATGACGATCTCGAGCGGATAGGTAGCAGCGGTCAGGATCTGAGCGATCAGCTCATCGGGATAAAGCGCGATCGGCGCCAGCAGCTGGTCGAGCTCCTCGGGCTTGAACGGTGATGCGCTCGGCTGTTCCGGCTGCTGAGCCGGCACCGGCGGCGAAGGCGGCGGGTTCGGCTGCTCCGGTTGCTGACCCATTGCCGCCTGCGACAGCAACAAACCGAGGACGACGGCGACCGCGGCAAACATTCGCAAAGCGGCGTGCGCCATATCGTCCCTCATGCGAGATGTTTTGCCGAGATACTTATGCCGAGGCTCGCGCCAGCGCCGCGCGCGGCCGCCTCGCCTGGAAGTGCGGGATGACGTGTTCGCCAAAAAGGCGAATGGTGTGGAGCACCTCCTCGTGCGTTGCCGGCCCGACAGCACACAGCAGAATTGCTTCCTCGATGCCCAAGGCTTCGTAGAGTTCGAGAAACCGAATGCAGTCCTCCGGTGTGCCGACACAGAACTTGGTGCCCTGCTCACGCACCTCCTGCGGCGTGGGCTCGCCCGGATGCGGCCCGCTGGCGAGACGCTGGTCGCGTGCGTAGTAGCCCTGGTAATCGGGCGGCACCGTAGCGGGATCATAGTCGCGCCACACCAGCCGGGCGCGCTCACGCTGCTGCTCGATGTACCAGCCGACGAGCTCGGTGCCGCGCCGGGCGACGACCCGCGAATCCTCGTGGCAGTAGCCCGCCGTCATCAGCGCGGCGCGCGGCGCGGGCCCGCCGTCGCTGGAGGTGGTTCTCAGAGCATTCTGATAGATCTCCATCAGCTGTTGCACACGTTCCGGCCCCCCTTCGCTACCGAATAGCCCGCCCATGCCCAAATTCCCGGTGAGGCGTGCCGTCTCGTCGCTGCCGCAGGCCGACCACAGCGGTGGATACGGCCGCTGCACCGGCTTCGGCAGGACCTCGCGGCGCGGGATCTGGTAGTAGGTCCCGTCATACGCGATTTCTTCTTGCGTCCAGATCCGTGGCAACACATCGGCGAATTCCTGCCACATGCCGCGGGTGTCGCGCAGGTCGGTTCCGTACGGGGTCAGCTGATAGGGATAGCCGGTGCGGCCGAGCCCGACATCGACACGGCCATGGCTGAGAATGTCGAGAGTCGCCATGCGCTGCGCGATATGCAGAGGGTGGTGGATCGGCGCCAGGACCACGCCGACCCCGAGACGGATCCGGCTGGTGCGCTGGCTGACCGCCGCCAAGGTCAGGTCCGGGGCGCTGTTGTGCGACCACACCGGGCGGAAATGATGCTCGGAAAACCACACGCTCTCGAAGCCCTGCTGCTCAGCATAGGGGATCTGTTCCAGGGCCTCATAAATGCGTTGCGATTCACTCTCCGCAGTCCAGGGCTTGGGAACCTGAATCTGGTAGAACAGGCCAATTCTCATGCGATCTCCTCCTGCGGCCCGGGGCCGACCAGCAGTCGTGGCTCACACTACCGGGGAGCGGCCGCCGTCGACGTTGATCGCGCAGCCGGTGACATAGGAGGCAGCGTCCGAGACCAGGAAGCAGGCGATATTGGCGAATTCCTCGGCCCGCCCCATGCGGCCCAATGGCACCGGCCGCCCGGCCTGCGCGATAAAGTCCTCGAGCGAGACGTTGGCGCCCTCGCGGCGATGCCGGCGCACGATCTGGTCGCTGACGATGACCCCGACATGCAATGAGTTGACCAGCACGTTGTAGGGCGCACCCTCGCCCGACAGCACCTTGGAAAACGCCATCTGCGCGGCACGGCTGACCGAGGTCGGCGCGCTGTTGGCGCCGGGCGCCTTGGCCCCGATGTTGAGGACGTTGATGATGCGGCCCCAGCGGCGCTGCTTCATCTGCGGAAAGACCAGCCGGGCGAGCCGGATCTGGGCGAACAGTTTGAGGTCGAGATCGGCCTGCCACATCTCGTCGGTCAGCTCCTCGGAGGGCCCGCTGGTCGCCTGTCCGGCGTTGTTGACCAGAATGTCGATCTTACCGTGCTCGGACATCACCGTGTCGTAAGCCCGGCGGATGTCGGCCGCCTTGGAGACGTCGGCGCTGACCGTCGCGACCTTGCCCTTGGCACCGGGCTGGATCTGCCGCTTGGCTTCGGCGAGCGTCTCCGGAGTGCGCGCTATTATCGCGACATCCGCACCCGAGGCGGCAAATCTCTGCGCCATCGCCAGGCCCAGCCCCTTGCTGCCACCGGTGATAACCGCGCTTTTTCCATCGAGCCGTATGTCCATGTCGGGCGTCCTTCCCCAGGGTTATACAATGGTGGCGACCGTTACCCGGCGGTCAGCCGATCGATCTCGCGCATGTCCTCCTCTGTCAATGCCCAACCCGCGGCGCGGGAATTTTGCTCGACCTGTCCGGGCTTGGTGGCGCCGGCGATGACGCTCGCCACTTGCGGCCGCCGCAGCAGCCAGCTGACCGCGAGCTCCAGCAAGGTATGGCCGCGTTCTGCCGCGAAGCCTTCGAGGCGCTCGACGACCGACCAATTGCTGTCGGTCAGATAGCGGTCGGCGGCGCGCCGCATGTAGCTCAGCCGGGCACCTTCGGGCATCGGCATATCGCGCTGGTATTTGCCGGTTAAGAGGCCGTTGGCCAGCGGTGCGAATGGGATCAGGCCGAGACCGTACGCCTGCAGCATCGGCATCATCTCGCGGTCGAGCCGGCGCGAGAGCAGGCTGTACTCCTCCTGGCACGAGACGAAGTGGTGCAGGCCATGATGTTTGGCCGTCCACTGGGCCTCGACGACCTGCCAGGCGGACAAAGTAGAGCAGCCGATGTAGCGTACCTTGCCCTGCCGGACGAGGTCGCCGAGCGCCCGCAAGGTCTCCTCGATCGGGGTCAGCGGGTCGGGCTGGTGCTGCTGGTAGAGGTCGATCCAGTCGGTCTTGAGCCTTCGGAGGCTCGCCTCGACCTCGGCTATGATGTAATGGCGCGAGGCGCCCTGAAAGCGGCCGCCGGCATCCATCGGCCGCGCGAATTTGGTCGCCAGCACGATGTCCTTGCGGCGGTCGCCGAGGATCTCGCCAAGGCAGCTCTCGGAGCTGCCGCGCGGATCACCGTAAGTGTCGGCCTCGTCGAAGAGCGTGATGCCGAGGTCGAGCGCCTTGTGGACGACCTTGCGGGTCGCCGCGAGATCGATACGGCCGCCGAAATTGTTGCAGCCGAGCCCGACCACAGAGACCCGCAGGCCGGATTTTCCGAGATTTCTTTGCTCCATCCGTTCCAGCTCCCCGATCGGCTCAGGTGGCGAAGGCAGTGAAGATCTCGTCGAGCGCCGTCAACTGGTTGCCGTTGACCGAGTTTGGGACGAGGACCGGGGTGTTTAGGCCAGCGGCGTACCACTCGCCGAGCCGGTCGCGCACTTTTGCAGCGGGGCCGTAGAGCGTGGTGTCGGCGATCCAGCGGTCGGTCAGGTAGCGGGGGATGTCGTCCCGGCGGTTTTCGGCGAGGGCCCGCTCGATCGCCCGCATCTCTTCGCCGTAGCCGCCTTCCTTCCAGTAATTGCGGTAGTTCGGCAACATCACATAGCGCTCGAGCCGGCGGCGATGCAGCGCCAGCGCGCCGGCCTGGTCGTCAGTGATGCACACGGGCAGCATGTTGCCGATCAGAAAATCCGGGTCGGCGCGCCTGACCGGCGGGATGACGGACAAAGAATCCGTCAGATGCGATAGGCTGGCATTGGCGAACAGCACGCCTTGGGCGATCTCGGCGGCGAGTGCGACCATCCGCTTGCGCAATGCGGCAAGCACGGTCGGCGGCAACGGACCGACGCTGTCAAAGGATTTGAGCTTCTCGACAAAGGCGCGGGTGTCGGCGAGCGGCTTGCCTGGGGTGATGCCGAGCCGCTGATGCATCGGGCCGTGGGCGACGCCGATGCCAAAGCGGAAGCGCCCGCCGGAGACCTCATGGATGTAGGCGGCACCCGCCGCGAATTCTTCGGTCGTCTCGGCATAAATCGGCGCGATCGCGGTGCCGAAGCGGATCCGCTCGGTGGCCAGCGCCAGACCCGTGCACTGCGCCATATTACCCCAGCGGCTCGGCATGTAGATGCCGCAGAAACCGCGCCGCTCGATTTCACGCGCGAGGTCCAGGGTTTGGCGCCGTCGTCCGGGCACGGCGACGAGACTGATCGCGGGCGGTGGCTGAGGCATCGGTAGCTCTCTTTTGGCGAAAGATTGCGGTATTGATCGCTTACAGACCAATCTGCGTCTAAGTCAGCAGTCCCGAAAGGAGCACAAGAAGATACGCAACGATGAGCCCGAGATAGACCGGCCAGATCGACCATGACGACATTGCTCCGAAGTAATGTCCCGGATCGAGCGGCGCGGTAAGGTCGCAATAGTCGGCGAGATCGTAGCTTCGGGTCCTGATCTTCGTGACGACCCTGTTATAGAGTTCGCAATACGCCCTCTCGTTGGCGAGATAGGCGGCGTCGACGAACCCGAACACGACGATCGGGATGATCGCGGCATCGGCAATTCGTCCGCTCTTGGTCGCGCCGGCGAGGGCGAACAACGCACTGACGATCGCAACGCACCAGGTCTTGCACTGCGCGCTATTGCCGGCCAAACGCGTGACGACCCCCTGCAGCATGCTCAGATGAGCGGTGATTGCCGGGCTTTCCGCCGGCGCAAGTGGCGATCCGAGCTCGTCCGCAGGATGGTCCGGCATGCCCCGCTCCTTCGTCGGGTGGGCTCGGTCGGCAAGCTCCGGGCCCGCCTGGCATGCAGGAGAAATCGGACCGAGATGCCGCCAATTCCAGGAAGCCGGAATGTCTGGCGGCTCGAGCTCGGGCCTGGAGGAAAGTCGCTCAGACCCGTGCGCGGCGGGCTTCATAGATCTGCAGATTGCACAGCGCCGCCCGCAGGATAGGCGCCTCGACACCGAGCCTGTCGGCGCGGCGCACGAGGTCGCCGATCACATGATCACCCTCAGTCGGCCGCCCGTTTTCGATATCGAACAGCATCGAGGGAGCGGCATCGGAGCCGATCTCACCAAATGCGCGGCGGTACATGTCTGTAATCGCGTCTGTAATCGCGGCGGGCGGCGGATAACCCTCGGCGGTCGTGACGCGGACGCATTCGTTGAGAGTCGCGTCGACAAAACCCGCTCCGGCTGGCGTCGCAGCGATCTCACCGGCGCGGGCGCGGGTCAGTACGGCTATCGCTGCGGCCGCGGCAAAGCCGGAGAATTTCGCCCACATCTCGGCGACAATGTTGTCGCTGAGCGTGCTCGGAACACCCCCGGCAGAAAGAGCAGCGTGGATCGCCTTGCAGCGGGCCGAGTGCTCCCCGGCCAGTTCCCCGAACAAAGTCTGCCCGTTTCCGTGGCCTGGCACCATGATCTCTCCCTCCGGGGCGCGCACCACCGAAAACAGCGTGACGCCGCCGAGCACTCGGGCGGTGCCGAGACGCTCGCTCAACAGCGCGATGTGGTTGATCCCGTTCAGCACCGGCAATACCGCGCCGCCGGGCCCCGGCGCCGGAACGAAATCGTCGATCGCAGCGTCGAGGTCATAGGCCTTGCAGGTGACGAGCACGACGTCGTAGGGCCCATCGATGGCGCCGGCGGTCACGGTTTTGACAGGCGTCTTGAACTCGCCGTCTGCCCGCTTGACGACGAGACCCCGTTCGGCGAGCTGTGCTACCCGCCGCTGGCGCACCAGAAAGGTGACGTCGGCCCCGCCCTTCAGGAGCATGCCGCCGTAATAGCCACCCAGCGCCCCCACGCCAACGATCAGAAACCGCACGACCGCCTCCTCTTTACAGCCGCGCGCGGCGGCGGGCTTCGTAGATCTGCAGATTGCACAATGCCGCCCGCAGGATCGGGACCTCGACCCGACGGCGATCGGCACGGCGCACCAGATCGCCGATCGTATGCTCGCCCTCGGTCGGCCGGCCCGCCTCCAGGTCGACGGCAATCGAGGGCCGGTAATCGGAGCCGAGCCGAGAGTAGAGCCCGCGCACGAAATCCTCTATCTCCGCCGGCGGCGGATAGCCCTCGGCGGCGATGACCCGGCCGCATTCGGCAAAGGTGGCGGCCACGAAGGCGGCGCCGGACGGAGCCGCGGCGACCTCGCCGGCCCGCGCTCGGGTCAGTGTAGCGACCGTCGCGGCCACGGCGTAGCCGCACAACTTGCCCCACATCTCGGCCATGATCCGCTCGCTGACCGCGCTCGGAACGCCACCGGCGGCGAACGCGGCGCGGATCTCTTCGCAACGACCCGAAGGCTGACCGTCGAGTTCGCCGAACGAGATGTGGGTGTCCGCCGCCAGACGGAACGCGATCACGCCTTCCGGCGTCAGCTCGCCATTGACCATGCCGACCCCGCCGAGCACGCGCTCCCGCCCGAAGCGCGCGGCGAGCGTCTCGATGTGATTGATGCCGTTCAGAATCGGCAATACCGCGCCGCCGGGGCTGAGCGTCGGCGCGAAATCATTGATCGCGTCGACGAGATCGTAGGCCTTGCAGGCGAGCAGCACGACGTCGTAGGGCCCATCGATGGCGCCGGCGCGCACGGTCTTGACCGGTGTCGTGAACTCGTCGTCCGCCCGCCTGATGACGAGCCCCTGTTTGGCGAGCTGTGCGGCGCGCCGCGGGCGCACCAGAAAGGTGACATCGGCGCCGCCTTTCAGCAGCATGCCGCCGTAATAGCCACCCAGCGCCCCCGCGCCGACGATCAGAAACCGCATGACAGCCTCCTCTGTATCGCGCCGAGTGGGCGGGTCATTCTTCCGGCAGCCCGGCTTTGCGGCAACCGTCTGAAAACAAGCTCAGGAGCTCCGGCGTAACCGACATCCCGGGATGATCCTTCAATCGCGCAATCGTGAGTTCCGGTTGGAGTTCGAGCACCTGTTGGAGACAATGTTGCACTTCCTTAATGCCGCAGCGCATCGCGTCGACCACGCTGCTGAATTCGACCAGCATCCCATCGCCGATGGTCTTGACGATCTTGCCGCGATGCTCGGTGATCTTCGGGTCGGCCAGCTCGTTGCGGACCGCCTTCAGCGCGGCGAGCGTGCCCTCCTCATCCGCCCCATCAGCCGCGAGTACCCGGCGACATCGGCCGCCAGGATAGCCGCGAGCCGCCGCTCCACCCGCTCGCTGGCCAAGCCTATCCCTCCCTTATGATTTCACGCCCGAGCGCCTTGGCAGCCGAGTAGAGCACAAGACCAGAGTTCTCGGCGAGGTGATCTTGCAATCGGCCAGTGCAATGTGCAATGGTATGTGTGGAAGATCACACATGGCCACAAATCTGTCTATCGATCCCGACCTGCTCAGTCTTGCTCTTGCGGTGAGCGGCGAGCGCACCAAAAAGGCGGCCGTCACGAAGGCGCTTCAGGAGTTCATCGCGCGACGGCGGCAGAAGCGCTTGCTCGACCTGATGGGCCAGCTCGAATGGGACGAAGGGTTCGACTACAAGGCCGAACGCTCGCGTAGTTGAGCCTATTCGTCGATACCAGCGTCTGGTCGCTGGCCTTCCGACGTGACGCGCCTGCATCGGCCAACGAACGACGGGAGCTGGTCCGTGCCATCGAGGTGGGCGAGGAACTCGTGACCACCGGGCTCGTTCTTCAGGAGCTTCTGCAAGGCTTCTCTGGACCGAGGAACCGCTCGCAGATCCTCGATCGCTTCGCCGCGCTGCCGCTGCTGGTTCCGGACCGGCGCGACCATGTCGAGGCGGCCGAGTTGAGAAACACCTGCCGGCGAGGCGGCGTTCAAATCGGCACCATCGACGCGCTGCTCGCGCAGCTCTGTCTGCGCCACGACCTTACGATGCTGACGACAGACAGAGACTTTCGCGAAATCGCCAAGCATTGCGCCCTGAAACTCTGGACAGCGCTCCCATAGATCCGCTCGACCGCGACACACGCGGTGAGGGCGGGCGACCGGCCGCGGTCCGGTCGCCCGGCTGTAGAAGCAGCTACTCCGCCGCCCGAGCCCGGGTGACGTGCACCGAGTTGGGGCCGTAGCGCTCGCGGAAGGGTGCGGTGTCGATCTCTTCGAGCTCGATCTCGCGGGCCAGCACCTGCCGCTTCCAGGCCTGCTGCGCCGGCTCGTGGGCGTGAAACTCGGGCATCACCTCGCGAGCGAACAGCTCCAGGCTCTCACAAATGTGCGCGTGGGTGTTCTTGCCGGCCTGGTTCAGCAAAATGACCTGGTCGATATGCGAGGTCTCGAAACGCCGCAGCCGGCGCCGCAAGGTCTCGGGTGAGCCGATCAGCCCGCCGGAAAGCGCGCGGGCGAGCCCGTCGGGGTTCTCGCGCTTCCACTTCTCGTATTCGTCCCAGAGATTGACCGTACCCGGCTCCGGCCGTTTGCGGTTTGGGCTCAGCCCGTAAAAACGCAATGCGAACTGGAAGAACGGAATGCCGTCGGCGCGGTGCCGCGCCTCCTCGTCGGTCTCGGCGCACATGAAATAGCTGGTCAGCGCGATGTTCGGGTTGGTGACGTAGTCAGCGAGCTTGTCGAGCCGCTTGGTGTAGGAATTGTAGTGGGCGTGCACCCAGGCATGAGCGGCGTCGGCGCTCAGGAACTGGAAGGCGAGCGCGCCCAGGCCGCGGCGGCCGGCCATCTCGATCGTGTCGAGCTGCGAGCAGGCGACCCATAATGGCGGATGCGGCTTCTGCAACGGCTTTGGCACGACGTTGCGCAACGGGAAATCGAAATGGGTCCCGTGGTATTCGCAGCCGCCTTCCTTGAACATCGGGATCACCGCGCGCACCGCATCCTCCCAGACCGCGCGTTTCTCCGCAAAATCGCGGTCGAAGGGTTCCAGCTCGGTGATGCTGGCACTCTCCCCCATGCCAAATTCGACGCGGCCGCGGCTCACCAAATCGAGGGCGGCGACGCGCTCGGCGACGCGGGCAGGGTGGACCGTCGTCAATTGCATGATGCCGTGCGCGAGGCGGATCTGCTTTGTGCGCTGGCTCGCGGCGGCGAGAAAGACCTCGGGGGCGGGTGAGTGCGAATATTCCTCGAGGAAATGGTGCTCGACTTCCCAGGCAAAGTCGTAGCCCAGCCGGTCGGCAAGCTCCACTTGGTCGAGCGCGTTCTGATAAAGAGTGAACTCGCCTTCCGGCGTCCACGGGCGCGGCAATTGCAGCTCGTAGAAGATGCCGAACTTCATCGCTGGCTCCTCACGCGGGTATCACCGCCCATCCCGGCGGCGGCTCTTTTCCCGGATGAACATTACCGCACTGTCGGCACCGGCGGGCTTTGGAGTCGGCGTAAAAGGCGGCGAATAGCGGCGGCAGGTCCTTGACCAGATCGGCGGCAGCGATCTCGACGCGGTGGATAAGCGCCCCGCAATCGAAGCAGAACCATTCGAACCCGTCCTTATCCTCCGGCCCGCGCGGGCTCTCGACGACGAGCCGGACCGAGCCCGCGATCGGACGCTGTGGTGAGTGACGCAGATGCGGCGGCAACAGAAAGACCTCGCCTTCGCGAATCGGCACGTCGTAGATCCGGCCCGCGTCGGCTACCTTCAGGACTATGTCGCCGCGCAGCTGGTAGAAAAACTCCTCACCGGGGTCGTCGTGGAAGTCAACCCGCTGGTTCGGGCCGCCCACGACCATCACGACCATACCGGCGTCTTCGAACACCAGTTTATTGCCGACCGGCGGCCTCAGAAGAGGGCTGTGGGCGTCGATCCATCGCGCAAAGTTGAATGGTTGGCGCAAGCTCGCTATCGACATCGCGTCCTCCTGTTCACGGCGGGTCCCAGCCGATGGCGCGGCGCAGGAAATTGTAGCCGAGGGCGGTAAAAGCAGCGCGCTCGGCGTTGTCCTTGCCATAGCCATGCCCGCCCGCGGCAGGCTCGTAAAAGTAGGCTTCATAGCCCATCGCCTGCAACTTCGCCGCCATCTTGCGGGCGTGGCCGGGATGCACGCGGTCGTCGCGGCGGCTCGTGGCGATCAGGATCGGCGGGTAGGGTCGGCCCGGGACTGCTTGGTGATAGGCCGAGATCGCGGCGAGAAACGCCCAATCCGCCGGGTTGTCGGGATCGCCGTACTCGGCGATCCAGCTCGCGCCGGCATGCAGCTTCGCATAGCGGCGCATGTCGATCAGCGGGATCGTGCAGAACAGCGCCCCGAAAAGTTCGGGATAGCGGGTCAACATGTTGGTGATCAGGATGCCACCGTTCGACCCGCCCTCGGCGGCGATGCGGCCGGGCAGCGTCACGCCGCGACGTACCAGGTCGGCGGCAACCGCGGCGAAATCATCGTGCGACAGCCGCTTCTCCTCCCGACGGCCGGCGTCGTGCCACGCCGTGCCGAACTCGCCGCCGCCGCGGATGTTGGCGACGACCCCGGTCCCGCCGCGTTCGAGCCACAGCTTGCCGACGGCGGAATTGTAGTAGGGCAGCATCGAGATACCAAACCCGCCATAGCCCGACAGGTGTACCGGCGCCTCGCCGGTGTTGCCCGGCGGCCCGACCTGCACGTAAGGGATGCGCGTGCCGTCCTCCGAGATCGCCTCGTGGCGGGTCACGGCGAGGCCGGCCCGGTCGAAAGCCTGTGGACCGCGCTTCAATAGCTGCGGTGCGGCGCGCGGGGGGATGAGATAAAGCGAGGGCGGGGTCAGCGGGTCTTGCGCGCTGGCGAGCAGGTCGCCGGTCGACTCCTCCGTGCGAACATCGAGGGACCACACATGGGCGACGCCGATGTCGGGAAGGCCAGTAATGCGCTGCCGTGCCCAGCCGACACCGGACGGGGTCAGCACTTCGAAGACGGGCTTCAGGTCATCGAGGATCGACAGGACCAACCGGCCGCCCGACCAGAAGAGTCCTTGCAGTGCGCGGCGTTCAGTCGGCTCGAACAGCTTGGTGAAGCGCCGATCGCCGTCGAGGAAAGCCGGGAAGGAAATGCCCAAGACGGTATCCGGGGGGTGAGTATCGCCGCCGATTGTCCACTGCGTGCGGCGCTTAACCGCAAGCCAACCGCTATGCCATTGGCCTTGGACATCGGTGGGAAGGTCGATCCGGGTCTTCGGACCGGTGCGGTCGCCGATCCAAACCACAATGTCAAAAAACCCGACCCGTTCGACAAACCAGACGCGCTCGTCTTCCGCCTGGCGGTCGAGATCGGCCCACACGCTCATATGGTCGGCGCCCGTCTCGAAAATGACGGGGGCTGTCGACGGGTCGGTCCCACGCCGCCAAAGGCGCACCGTACGCGCGTAGCCGGAGCTGGTCGCCATCCCGTCGCCCAGGGCCGAAGAAAGCAACAGGGTGTCGCGATCGAGCCAGGCGGCCCCGCCCTTGGCCTCCGGCAGGATGAAACCAGCGGAAACGAAGTCGTGCGAGGACAGGTCGAATTCACGCAACACCACCGCATCGGCGCCGCCGCGCGATAGCATCAGGATCGCGCGGTCGTGACTGCCGGGGAGCGTCGCCGCTCCGCTCCAGATCCAGTCCTCGCCTTCCCTAGCGGCTAGTGCGTCGAGGTCGAGCAGGATATCCCACTCCGGTCGCTCGCCCCGGTAGCTGTCGAGCGTCGTCGTCCGCCAAAGGCCGCGGGGATGGGCTGCGTCTTTCCAGAAATTGAAGACCTTTGTGCCGCGGCGAGCGATTACCGGGATGTTGTCGGGGCGGTCGAAGATTGCGGCAAGTGTGTCGCGGTCGGCGGCAAAACGAGTATCGCCGAAGCGCGTCAAGGTCGCGGCACTTTGGGTTTCGACCCAGGCAAGCGCGCGCTCGCCGTCGACCTCTTCGAGCCACAAATAAGGGTCGTCGTCGGGTGCGGCTTTGGTCGGCCGCGGATCTGGGGTTTTGCGGAGTTCGGCCATGATGCAAAATGCCTATCAGACCACTGGAACCAGGAGCCGCGCCGCCGCCGCTCTCAGCGCTTCCGGCAGTGCTGCCGGTCGTCTCGTGTCGAGATCGAGCTGGACCCCGAACTGGCTGAGCCGAGCGAGCTCGCGGCCGTCGACGGGGTCGGACATCCGGTGCATGAAGCGGATCGACGAATTGCCGAGATGCACAATGCCGGTTTCGACCAGAACCGGGCTCCCCAGCCGCGGCCACCCGGACGCTTGCAGGGCGAGTTCGAATGTCGAGTAACCCTTGCGCGCGGACTCGAGGTAGGAAGCCGTCGCACCGATCGCCGCCAGCGCCTGGACGGAGGCGGCGGTAAAGCGGTGGACAAACGCCGCAAGTGTGAAGTTCCCGTCCGGGCCGAGGTCCATCGGCTTGACACGATCGCGCGCCGTCGGAATGAACCCTTCGAGCGTGCTGGGCCCGGGCCGGCGTTCGACCGCGGGGCCGAGCCACGGCAGCAGGCGCCGGCCGATCGCATCGCGCGTCTCGGGCGGCAATCTCGCCACCGTAATGTCGAGCGTCTCCTCGACCCAGGCAGTCACCTCGGCATTCACCGAGTCGAGGAACTGATGGC
>Ga0306924_10002805_pt1 | contig 16543 bp, 21 predicted proteins | sample sta12Can44000111_FD_203756 | JGI IMG/M metagenome (GOLD analysis project Ga0306924, IMG submission 203756) | Lab enrichment of tropical soil microbial communities from Luquillo Experimental Forest, Puerto Rico - statanox.12C.anox.44.000.111 (v2)... | ecosystem: Environmental > Terrestrial >... | reverse complement strand
GCTGCAACTGGCGTCCGAGCTGGATCCGCACATCGTTCAATATGTCGGTCACGCGAGAGATCGCCGAACGCATCTCACCCTGGAATTCGCGCACCTCTTTGCGCTGATCTTCGCTTGCGTGCTCCATCGTGGCGAGTCGTACCTCATGCTCGCTGACCTTGACCGTCAAATCGGCACGCACTTGCTGGATATCCGAGCGAAGGCTTAAATAGCTCGTGATCGCACCCCCGCCTATGGTCACCAAGATGACGGCGGCCTGAAGCAGGTGCCCGAAATTGATCTCCGGACTGAACCTTGGCCACAGTCGCTTGTCGTCGGTCATCTTGCCCGCCCGACGATTCTGATCCCGCCGGGGCCGAAGCTCAACGTCTTGGTCTCGCCACCGACGTGCAGGCTGCACTCACCGGTCGTCTCGTCCGCGGTGACGATTTCTCCTGGGACATCGGTGTAGGTGTCGGTACGCACGATCTTCCAACGGCGCTTGTCTTCGCTGCTATGCCATGATTCGAGCTTCAAGAAAGCCTCTCTCTGATGGGTGGTTGTTGTTTCAGACGAAGGCGTCGCTCACTGCGAACCGACGAGAGTCCAGGCGAAGTTTTCCAATGTCGCGTCGGGCGACGCCGGCGCCACAACGGTCAAAATGTCGCCGTCCATGAAGGTTGTCGTCGAAGCCATTGTAAAGGCGGCAGTCGTCAAACCGGCAGCGAACGTCATGGTTCCGACATTAGAGCCGTTCTTCTGGATGCTGTAGGTCGCGCTCGCCGTAGCGGCAATGCCAGCCGTCCCCTGGCTGCCGGTCAGCCCGGCCGGGAACATGACGGTGCCGGCAAAGACATAGCGCTGGACGACGAGGTTGGCAGTCGTCGGGCCGGTGAAGGAACCACTAACCGTCGTTGAGGCCGACGCCTTGCCCGAACCTATAACCGTGTAGGTATAGGCCGGCACTGAAGCGAGGCTCTGGGCACCACCGCCGACGACATTGGTAGACGGAAATTTTAGAAAGATGGTCTGGCCGATCAGAGTCGAGGGATACGGGAAGCGGCCGATCGACTGGTCGATCCGCGCGAATTGCGTCCGGACCGGATGACTCGCCGCAGTCGTGCCATAGGCACCGCGGTAGAGCGGCGAAAGATTGTAGTGATAGGCGCTCGTCAGGGTCGCGGACTGATAGGAAAAGAGCTCACCGCCTACGTAGCACAGGATGACGAGGTTTGCCGCGTCGGTGGCGGAGACCGAGAACAGCTGACCGCGGCTCTCGGTCAAATCGACCAAACAGATGTCGGTGATATCCGGACTGCCGCCGCTGTTGCCGATCGTCGCGGCCAAAACACCCTGCACCGCCGGGCCAGAAACTACGCCTGCAAAGGCATAAGAACTACCGTCGCTCGAGATCCAGACCTGCGCGCCGCCCCAATTTGGACCGCCTGACAGTGCGATCCAGATTTCGAGATCGCCCGACAATAACCCCGCCGGTGGTTCGAAAATCAGCGGCGTGTTGACATTGCCGGGCGGAGCGCTCCAGTTCGGCACGAACCCGCCGACCGCGCTGCCACTCGCCTGCTTCACGGCTGGAGCCACAGTGCCGCCGCCCACCCCGAGGATCGAGGGCGAGGTGGGCGGCGAATAATTGGCCGGCGGGTAAAGCACGGTCGGCGAATAGGCGCCAAAGAAATCTTCGGCAGTGATCGACAGCATGCCTTCGTCGTCTTCTTCGACGGCGGTGATCCGCACTGTCAAGGCGCTCGCGCTAAGCCGCGAATCAGTGATCTGCACCAGGTCCATCGGCTCCAACAAAATGTATGTATTTCCAGCCAAGCTTGAAGGTATAGGTGTTGCGGTAGAGAAGCTGGCGCTGCAACAGCAGCTGGGCGACTATGCCACCCACATAGAGCGGGTCAGTGATCAAGCGCGCCTTGATACTCGTATCGCGCCGCACCCCGTAGACGTCGATTGAACCTTGGTCGAATGCCTCGGTGACCGCTGTGTTGTAGTTATTCTGTCGATCGAGACACTCGACCTCAATCATATTGTTGGCATCGGCCGGGGTCGACCGCAGGATGTGCAGCGGATCGTCGGTGAAGCCGCCGGTTATCGGCGTCGCACCGGAACGCAACGCTGGTCCGCCAGGTGTGACACCGAGATTGATCCCGACACTCGATTCCTGAACGATGTAGTCGTCCTCGCCGAGGGTGTAGACCGGCGTTGTGTTCGGCGTGAAAGTGTTGGTCATCGTCGCGCCGATCCCGCCGGCAGAGATCCCGCCGCCGCCGATTGGCCGATCTTCGTGTTGCCTGTTGGATTTGACTGGATGACCATAACGCCGGAGGGGCCGACGCCGGACGCGAGGATGTCAAACCGGACGAGGTTGGGGTCGGCGTTAACGGCTTGAGCGAGCCCGCCCATCGCCCCTGGCATCTGTAGATTCGGCAAGGTCGTGTAGGTGACCGTATAGGGAACGCCGCCTTGTGATGCCGGGTCAGTAAAAGTCAGGCTGATCGTGTCGCCGCCCCCTTGCGTCGGCGCCCCGGTAAAGCTCGCCAGGGTGAAGGCGTTGGTGACCGTATGATCGCCGTAAGGGATGATCTTCAACAGTGCGCCGGACCACACGATCGCGCTGTTGGTCACCTTCGTGATGTCGGCAAGTGACTGCTGCGCCTCCTGCTGCTGGTCGAGCAGCGGTGACAGGAACAAGCCGAGTGCTGCGCAATAGCTCGCATAGGACGAAGCAATCCCCGACGTCATTGCCGGGTCAAGATTGACCGACGGGAAATTCGCCCCATAGCGTGCATTCGTCAAGAAATCGCTGACGATCTGAGCTGGGTTGGCGTCATGGCCGTTGGGCGAGGCACCCGATGCACCAGCGCCGACGCCAATCACTTCGAAATTGAAATTCGGGAGGGTCGCAGTATTGCCGAGCTGATAATTAGCGAAGACGATGTTTGCGGTGCCGGAATAGCCGATCGCCTTCGCGGAATGGGCGCTCGCCCAATAGGGGTCGATCGCCTGCTCGTCGGTACCGAGACTGATGCTCGAAATGCTCTGAAGTTCGGCGACGGTCCCGATGTTCTTGTCCCACCAGGCCATCCCGAAGCCGGCGATTGGCCCTTGGCATATCCCAACGATAAATGACGCGGAATATATATATTGCTGGCCGCCGCCCTTGCCGCCCCCGCCGCCTTTGCCTCCGGCTTGCTTACTCGGCGTCGCGGCAAAATCGTCATAGTCGAGAAGGTTGGGGCTGACTTTGGTTGTCCCGTAGATCAGCGGGATCACGCTGCCGGCCTGAGAGGTCTGGAACTGCAGAGAGCCGACAGCGCGCTGCTGCTTGGCGTTGGAGCCGCCGCCAAGAATTCCGCCCATCAGACAAACGGGTCAAAAAAGCGCACGGAGCGCCCCGCTAGCTGGGGCTGCTTCGCCTCGGCATAGAGCACCCCGGCACTGTGCCAGGCGTGGATCAGGCAAGGCCACTCTATGACGATCGCGCCATGCGCAAAGCAACGGCCGAATTTAAACAGTGCTACGTCACCCGGCTCCGGTCGCGCGTACCGCATCATACCATAGAGATAGCGCTCGGCGTCGCGATGCAGATGCCAGTCGGGTGGATAAAAGGTGACTTCAATGTGAGGGACGATGCCGGCCGCCTCATAGACCTCGGCGAGCATCATCAGGCAATCCGTGCCAGCGCCCTTGACCCGGCCCATGTGATGATAGGGTGTGCCCAACCAGGTCTCAGCCTCGCGAGTAACCGCCACACGCTTGCACGCTATGGCGCCCGCCTCGGTATCGTGTAGGTGCTCAAACGGGCATTCGTAACCGTCGTCCATAAAACTGCTGTCTCCGGGAGTGGAATAAACGGGAAGCCGCCAAACCGCCCGGTGCTCTGGCCGAGCTGCTGGTTATGAAGACGTTGATGCACGTCGTCATCGTGCGATCACATCCCGCAGGATCTGGAATTGATCGCCAGGCTGGATCGGCGATAGGAACGCGAGTACGACCGAAACGGTCTGGCCGCTCGTGAATCTGTCAATGGTCCGGCTCGCGCCAGCGTTCCCGCCCGTCAGGCCGGTGATGGTGCCGAGCCTAAAGGGCCAGGTCGAGGTCGGTGCGCCCTGGATTACGAACCCGGTTGATCCGACGCCGGCACCGAACGTGATGGCGCGAGGCAGCAACGTAACGGTGTCGTCTTGCGTATCACTGCCGATCGAATTGGTGCCCGCCACGCGGCTGTATCCCGGCGACGCGGGTCGTGCCATAGACGAGCGGTATGCAACCGCCGCGCTGCGCAGATGAGAATTGCAGCGCCCCGCAGCAGTCGGCTGCTTCGCGCCGCTGCCAAAACCGAAAAATGCCACCCACGGTTTTTTATTTGTCGTCGGTAAGCGTATCGACCCTGCGGTCGATCTGCAGGAATTCAAACATACTGAGAGCATCGGCAACGGACGGACAGTGGCCGTGGGGCGGTTTGGCAATCGGAGACACGACTGGGTAATAGACTTTTATCTCATATGCTCAGGAATCTTCTCAGTGATGACGGTCGGAACCTCCTTGATAACGGTCACGATCTCTGGCGGTTTGCCTTTGCCGATCTCATACCCAGCAGCCGCGGTCGCGGCAACGAGGGCCGACAATGATATAGACACCATCACAAGCACAGCGCTTCGCTGCGGCTGTGTCGCGGTTTTTTTGGCGGTCATTTTGGTTCCACAAAGATGCTAAGGAATGGATTAAAAAACACGGTTCGCGGCTGGCTAGCTTTGGCTGCGTGGCGTCTCCATAGATCATCCCCATGGTAACCCGCGCGTGAATGATCCGCGGCCATTCGACCACGATCGCCCCATGGGTGTGGCAGCGGCTGAAGCGAAAAACCGCGACGTCGCCTGGCGGTGGCGGCCCCGAAATTTCGATCGCGTACTGCATCACGCGGTCGAGGTACCGTTCCGAGTCGCCAATCCGCTGGATAGAATGGGATCTCCAGATACGGGATGACGCCACAGGCCGCATAGACCTCAGCGTGCATCATCAGGCAAATCCGTGTCAGCGCCCTTGACCTGGCCCATCTGGTGATAGGGCGTGCCTAATCACCTTCGGGACTCCTCGAGGATGGCGAGTCGCCGCGGATCCGTTTCAAGGCGGGTCATACCGCGGTCTCTGGAGTCGGGATGTACGGAAAGCCGCCAAAATGGAGGGCGTTATTGAAGACGTTGGTACAGGTCGCGAGCGTGCGGTCACAACCCGGCAACAACTGGAATTGATCGCCGACGGCGACAGACGACAGAAAGGCAAGCTTGACCGTTACGGTGCCGCCGCTGACAAAGGACGATATCGTGCGACTGTAGCCCGCATTGCCGCCAGTGATGCCGATGATCGTCCCTTGCGCGTAGGGCGTAGCCGTCGTTGGTGCCCCCTGGATGACGGTCGTCGTTGATCCGTTGGCGGCCGAGAACATTGCAGCGAGACTCGACCGGTTGAATAGGCACATCGCGTCGCCGAAGACATGCGTGCAGCTCGACTGCCACAGTCGCCGCGGCATCTGGATGTTGAGCAGTTCCAGGTGAGAGCGACATTTCATCTCGACGCCGGTGCGGCTGCAATCGATGTCGGAGATCCGCCCCGAAAAGAGGATTACTGTTCCGGCGCTGGTGTCGCCATAGCCGCCTGCGTCAGCACCCATAAAGGCGCGTTCCAACTGCACCAGTCCGCCGTCAAATTGTCCTTGCCACGCGGCCTCGAGGAACGGCGTCGAGCCGACGACGTCGGTCGCCTCCGGGTAGATCTTGATGTCGAACTCGTCGACCTGCGTGCCAATCACGACCTTAGTCTTCGAGCGTTCGAATTTCGGCCCGACCGCGAAGAGGTACCCATTAGCGACAATGGGCGTCGGCGCCGCCGAATAACGTAGAATAGTTGCGCCGCCGACCAGGGTGAAGGTGTAAAGGTCGGCCATTATGAATTGTTCGCCGCTGTTCAGCAGCGCAATCAGGGCGGCTGAAGCAGACTTCACGGCCGCACCGAAATAAAGGTGAGCTTTTTCAGCTGCCAAAGTCGAAACATGAAATTCTCGAAAGCGTAGCTGTCGTCAACGAACCGGCACCGAAAGTAATAGCTGTAGTCGGCGGTGATAATAAGCCCGCTGCCCGGCGCCGTACTGAATGTGACCAATCCGGTGTTCGGATCTACGCTGTAGTTTCCCGGGCTTTGCGTGATGCCATGGAGGTAAGCAGCACTGAGAATGTTAGGAGCCACGACGGGTTCCAAAAAACCGCCCCCCGGTAGCGTCGCACCGATCGCCCGCTGCAATTGGAAGACAGTCGTACTGGCGTCGCCGACGCCGATCTGCTGACCCGTGACCTGATCATCGCTCGGATCCCGAGACAAGAACGTGCCGAAGGCGCCCCGGCAGAGCAGAAAGAACCCCATCAAGGTTCGCAGCTCGTCGTAGCCGGCTGTTGGGTTGTCACGCAAGAAATCAAAGACCAGCGTGAATTGCCACAGCGGATAGGGATAATCGAGCGCTCGCAGTTCCCGCCCGGACACCGCTCGCTGGATGCGGGTCTGAAAGGTTGGCGTCTTGGTGACGCTCCAGGCGAGACCGGGCAGCGACGGGAAAACTCCTATGTCCGCCATCAGCTCGTCCGCAGCATCGATCCGTTGCGCATAGCGTTGTTGATCGCCGTAACAAGCGCACTGCCGTTGCTGCGAAAAAACCGCGCCACATCCTGGCTATCCATTGCTGAAACGCCAAAGTTGACGACAACGGGGGCACCGCCGCCACTCGCATTGGCGCCGTTTGGTGCGGCAATCAAGTTCTGCAAACCTTGAGAGATATTCGCAGGCAACACCATCTCATTGCTGTGCAACTGGGCGAGCACCCCGCCCGGCCCCAGGCTCGGTACTGCCCACCCGCCCTGCGCGCTCGGCACGATGCCTCCATGCTCAAAGCCAAACAAAGTGCCGATCCCCTTGAAGAGGCTGCCGAGGATACCCCCCGAGCCAGACAGGCTGAGGCCCGTGCCTCCGACAAGGCCGCCGCCCGCGACCTCCTCACCGGTGTCGGTGAGACCCCCCGAGAAGTCCTGATCTCCACCGCCGCCTGCGAGGATACTGGCGCCGAAGAAATTGCCAATTTGGCCGAAGACGCCCTTGACCGCCGAGTTGACGAATTCTGCGATAATCGACTGAGCAAGGTTCGCCAGCGCCTTCTGCACCGTCGTCGTGCCCAGGAGATGCCAGTCACAGAAGTATCGATCGCCCGTTCGACCGGGGCAACCAAATCGTCCCACGCTTTCTTGTTTGCTTCTGCCAGTTTGGTGTCAAGCGCTTGGACCTCGCCGACGTACTTCTCGTAGGCGAGCTCCTGCTCCTCTATTATTTTTTGCTGGGTCCGGACATCATTCTGCGCCGCATCGAGCTTCTTCTCGTAATAGGCCTGGTCGTAAGACCATTTGAGGTCGAGGAGATCTTGTTCCTGCCGGACCTGCTCCGTAGCCGAAATTTGGCCAAGCGCGGCCTCGTCAGCGATCGCCGCCTTGTAGTTGGCGAATTTCGCATCCGCGACCTTCTGATCGGCCTTGAGTTGGTCGAGCTGATCGCGTTCGGCTTGCACGGCAAGCTGCTTTTCCAGCTCGTAAATGTTGCGTTCGACCCGCCAAGCGGGCATTCGATCCGGCTTCAGTCAGCGCTAGCTTGTCCTGCCAAAACGCGAGTTCTTCGGCCTTTGATTGACCGAAGAAGCTTTGCTCGGCCAACAGCTGTTCCTGCAGCTCCGCGCGCCATGCTGACAGGCTGTCGGAACCGGCCCCGCCGCGAGCAGGAGCGGTGGCGTTCGATCGCGCTACTCCCTGGCCGGAATTGCGGCTGTCCGCATCGCCACTATTTGGCGTTAGGCTATCGCCTATCTGTCCCCCGAGGCCCGAAGCCTTCGACTGGAGCGCGCCGATGCTCGACCCGACCTGCGCTGCAGCGGTGTTGATCTGTGAATTTGCCTGCTGAGCGGCGGCCCCCAGCCCCGCGAACTGGACCCGCATCGCATCCGTGGCCACCTGAACGGAATTTGACGCAGCCTCCATTCCTGATTGGAGGTCGTCGGTTTGGGCGCTGATGACGACGCTGGTTTCAATGTCAGCCATGGCAGCCCCTTAATGACGTGGGCACATGAGTGTGCTCAATTCTAATCCCTTGCGGCGCTCTGCGAGCTTCAGTCGCTACTTCTCACTCGCCGCTTTAGCTCGGAAAAATCGAGCACCACCCCGGGCAGTCCGGCATGAACGTCGCCCGCCCCAAATCCGTGGCCGAGCTCGGCTAGGATCGTTGGGAGATCCGAGTTCGGCGCGCGGCCCGGACGGGAACCGGCAGGTCGTACTGGATTGCGCTGATGTTTACCGACGCCGAGATACGCCCCGACCAAGATGTGAACCGGTGGATGCTCAACCCAGTATGCCGTGAGCTCTTGGAAATCGAAGAGCGTCATTTCGTCGATTACCGGATAGCTATAGCCGCAGGCGGTGGCGACAAGCCCGTAGATATATCCCCAGCCGTCTGCGCCTCCCGGACCAATTCCGATGGTAGTCCCGCGGTTTTCGAGCCTGCCCCCGGGCTGCCCCCGGGGGCCGACGCTTCCCCCAGGCGGTCATCGCGCAGCTTCAACCCTGAGCCGGTAAGCACCGCATTCAGCACGGCACTGGCATTGCCAAGATCGAGCAGGTTGTCGACCATGTCCGCCGTTGCCTCAGGATAATTGCGTTGCAGTGCCGCAGCGACAATTTCGACAAGCACGCCGATCTGCGTCTCACCCATTGATGCACCGATCCCGGTTAACTGCCGCACCTTGGGCATCAGCCGCCGAAGCTGGCCGAGAGTCAGCGGCGGGACAATCCAATCCTGGCCGCCCATCGCAATCGTCACTCCGGGAAACATTACTCCACCGTACTCAAATAGCCGATCGTCCCGGAAGCATCAGCGAAAGCCGAGAAATCGAGCTCCTGAATCATCCAGTCGTCTATCTTGGTTGGCAGTGACAATTTATCGGCCATGCAGGCGTAAAGACGCAAGGCCGTCCCGCTGCCGGCGTAGTTGGTATAGAACGTCGCTTTGAAAGTCGGCGTCGTTCCCATCACCTGGTTCGTGATCGTGAGCTTACTACCCGACGTCGCTAGGTTGTAGGTATACGAGATCAAAACGGCGGCACTCGCATCAGCGGACGAAAAAGTATAGATGCCTGTGGCAAAGTTTACGGAGTACTGACCGGCCCCAGAAGGGGTCGCCACTCGATTGAAACGCTTGCCGCTGGCAGCGTAGACGACGCCAAGGTCGTCGTTGTAATTGGTTGCATTGGCGACAGTCACTGTGTAAGGCGTCACAGCCGGGATACTGGCAGCCTCGAGCTGGGATACCGCAAATTGGCCGGTAGCCGGGGTAAGGCCAAAAAAGATGTCGGAATACAGCAATCCGAGAATTTGGGCGAACTTCGCCTTACCAGTGATCTTGCCCTGTCCGCGCGCTATCGCCACTGGGAACTGAAGCTGGCCGTACAGCGGCTTGTCGGTCCAATCGAAATCAATCTGGATATCCTGGAGCACGCCGAACTGGCGCGGGCCAATCCCGGACCCGGTCACGTCGGTGCGTTCGCCCCAGACCGCACCCGAGCCGAAGCTCAATTGCATCTCAGATACTCCCTTTCAAAACTCTGTTCTGGGCTTGAACCAGGAGCCGCTTAAGTATTTCCTTGGCGGCATGGGCGACATTCCAGGCCTGGGTATCGCGGGCGATCGCCGAGCCTGGGAAATGGTCCTGCCACCAACGCTCGATCAGCTGGTCGATCGAAAGAGCCCCGCTTCTCGGCGCAACTGGGCTTTGTTCGATCTCCTCTGGAAGAGGCGTGCTTACCTGAGAATCTTCCACGGCCATCGCGATACTCCTACGAGTAGGGTTCATTACAGAGGTGAGAGAAACCGCTATTTCGTGTGTTTCTCGTTGCTCTCACGCGGTGTCCTCAAGAGGCATCGTCAGACGCATAGGATCTCGACCGGAACGATCGCGATCGCCTGATCGCCGAGCACGCCTTCGTCGGTCTCTACCTTGCCAGAGATGTAGGCGTGCTGCACCATCGCCGGCAATCCGAGGTTCTGAATGCCTGTCACAGGCGATGGTGCCAGCGCAGCTTCGAGCGCGTCCAGTAGTGGATTCAGAAGCGTTGCCGGCGCCAAGTAGGGATCGCTGGAATGGACGTATAAGTAGAAATCCGCGTAAAGCGTCCAAGCGATCGGCGCCCCAAGCGCCTTGGTCACAGCGCGTCCGCCCTTTTCGCTCATGAACAGCGCGGGCTGCTCAGCCGGGGCCACGTCGGCCCAATGTCGCAGCCGCCGGTTCGTGCTGGCGAAGCTCGCCGCACCGGCCCCGAGCGTCCAGAGCGCGGCAAAGATCGACTCACGCACGACCATCGGCCGCTCTCCACCGCGAGAGACCTGTGTCCCACGCAATCATTGTGATACCGCCTCCGCAAGTGCGGCTCTTACCTCGTCACGGATGACCGGTGCCATGTCCTCGAGCGCTGAGCGCAGGAACGAGCGTTCGGGGAGATCTATGCGGCGATCGTAGGCCCGCACGCTGATCGTCTTCTCGGCGATCGGCCGACCAAACGCGTCCCTGATCCGCCGAAGGCTGGCCCTGACACTGATCGTTCCTGTAAAACCCTATTCCTGTGCGCTGGCGTATCGGCTGTCGGTAAAGACGCTCGCGGTGACTGCCGCCGGGGCCTGAACCGGGGGGATCCCAGGGTCATAGATAACATAACCGCCATTGTGGAGCAGCGGTACGGCGACCTCACGTGGTACCCGTACGACCCCGTTGAGGTCGTGCGGGTACCGCTCCGTGCCGTGCCCAGTGGCATCCCACACCGGGAAAACGGCCCGTAATGCGACCAGATCAGACACGGAGCATCCCCTTTCAACCCATCAGAGGCCGTTACGAGTGTAGGTCAGCCATTGGCAATGTTGCAGATGACACCCATTGCGAACGGAGCGTAAACGGCCAGAACTTCCTCGGAATAGACACCGACTTGGCGCTGGCGTGTGACCATCGGCCAGTCGATCTGACAGTAATCTTGCCGGGTCTTGATCTCGGCGACGTTTGGTACCTCGTTCGACTGGTACTGGATCGGCAGATTCTCGGCCCAGCCGATAACCGTGCCCGGCGGGACGCCCGGTTGGATCTTGATCGGGATCCGAAGGCCGCCATCGATCGCAAAAGGATTATAGTAGAACTGCACTTCCCCGGATGCTGTCACATTATACTCGCCTTGGCTCCCGTCCGTCGGCGAGTCATAGCGCAGCAAGGGCCCCGATGCATTCGACAGTACCTTGCTGGTGATGTTCTTCAGCTCTTGAGAGTTGACGTAGAGTACTGTCGGAGACAGCTCGAAACCGTCCCACATCTTCTGGAACATCGTGTCGATTTCTACGACCGAGCCGCGGCCCGAGGCAGTCAGCGGAGTCCCTGTTCCAGCTGCGCCGGTTGGCATGGTGTTGACATAGGCGTTCGACCCGGGTTTGAGCGCAGTGGTCAACAGCGGTGGCGCCGGCTCCATCTGCGGCGCCGTGTGCTCGATGTTGCCCGCCGCGTGGAGGCTCGAAGTCTCCGACGGAGCGGCGCCGGCCTCGCAAAGATGGTCGCAAGCCTTGGCCATGTGCGCCTTCTCCTCGACCGACAGGCCGGCGATTTTCAGGCATCTGTCGCAAGCGCAGAGAGCCATGTCCACGAGCGCTTGGTCACCTTGCGAGTGCTTAGCCTTGGCGAGAAGAGCGGCGACGAGCTTCTGCATGTGCGGGTTCCCTGTCTTTATGAGAGCGTCAATGCCCGCGGCTCCGGGCGCGCTAGCGGTTATCGCAGTCAATTCAGCAGCGCGCTGCGGGAGACACTCGTCATCGATTTGCGCGTAGCCTGGAAGCTCACCCGTTTCTTCGGCCACCAGCGCATTCAGAAGGCCGCCCAATTCGCTGATGATCGACTGAAGTCGGGGCGGCTGCGGCGAGTCATCGCCCTCGATCGCTGCCTCAACCGCGAGTGCGTCCTGAAGCCAGTCGAGGTCGTGAATTATTGAGCCACGTGACCGACATCACAAAGCGCCTTGGTTAGCGGTACAGACGATGCCTTTTCGCCACCCGCGGCCGAGGGCGGTCCCTCTATATCGATCCTCTCTTTCCAGGCAGCGATGATGGCCGCTCTGATCCGGCCGACTTGATCGGCAGTGTATCGCTGAGCGTTGCCGGGCCGGTTGATGTAATTCAACGCCCGCGCGAATGTGACGCTCTGTGTCGATCGGGTAGCGACGCTTTCCGTCCGACTGGTATCCGGGATCAGCGTAATTCAGCTCTTTGTGGCCCTCGAGGAAACTGCCGGACGTGCCGCTATTCTCACGGTCATCAGCCTTAGCGAGCGCCCCTTCAGCCGTCTCAATTGCCCTTTTCGCCGCATCGATCGCGGCTTCGGTTTTGGCAGCACGATCGGCTTCTAGTGGATAAAATCAAACAGAAGATACCGCCGTGACCCGAGGGTTTTCACGAGTTTGCCCCCTTTCCACAGGGGACCAAATGTCAGATTTGTACCACTAGGTTGTTCACCGGCGGTGAAGTCAGAGTCGTTTGCGGTGACGCCGGCAAGTGAACTTTTGTTACGCCGAGTGCCCGCCCTTCAAGACATTTGACGGCTTCGCCTTTGGCGCGATGATGATGGTCCGCCACCCCACAAGCCCAGATTTGAATCGGGGGGTTGAACGGCTCTCGCGTAGGCGCCGGCGACACGTCGGCGGCAGACGCGATTCGGGTCGGGAACGACTCGCATCGGAAACGGCGGAAGCTTTCCAGCAGTCGAATATCGCTTCCGGGTTCGCCGGACGATCGACCAGCGAGATTTCGTTGAGAACCAGGCCGGTGATAACTTTGGGATTGCCAGCCTCGCGCCGCGTGACTCGGCCGCCGATTGAAAAGCCGCGATAAATCTGGTTTCTGACTTTAGTGATCGCGATCGGGTCGACGACATGGGCGACGATCCGCGTCGCCCCATCGTCGCCGACCTCGGCTTCCAGCGTTGTTCCAGCGGCTGAGAGCTGATGCATCTCGCGCAGTGCCGGAAAACGCATGTATTCTGGGACCGCCGCGCGCATCGCGTCAGCCCGAACGATCTCACCCTGGTCGTCCACCACTTCCGACGACGCGATCCCGTGCACTCGCACGGTTCCATCGTCCTGAGGCTCGACCTTCTGGATTGCGCCATAGAGTCGCATGATCAACATCCCGCCAGTGAGCCGTGCGAGTGCGGCCGGTCGCCGGTCATTTTTTCGACGGCTCCTGAAGAAGCGATGCCGCATCAGATCCCCGATTGCCGGCGGCGACGGGCGCTGGCTGTGAAAGTGTCGGGAGCGGCCGGCCTACTGTCTGTGCCAGTATCTTAATCGCTCCGAACACCTGATCCGCCGCCGCAGAATTGTCCGGAACGAGAATTTTGACGGCCGCGGCGGTGAGGCCCGCCCAGACTGGGTTTCCCGTAACGAAATAGCAGACGGAGCCGGCGAGAATGCCAAAGCCAACGACAGTGCTAGGCTGCGGCGGCCACCGAAAGGCTGTGATCTGGAACATATGTCTGTGATCCAATCAATTCATCGCGTTGACTTCAAACCAGGTGGCAACCACGTCGTTGGCTGCCCCGGTCGTATAGGACGAGCCCGTCAGGACAATGACAAGAGCGGCCGGCTCGACCGCTGTCGGAAATACCGGCAAGCCGATCCCGAAATGGATGCCGCCGAGTATCACCGTACTCTGTGCATACTGCGAGTTCGAGCCGGCAACACCGTATTTGAAGACGTTGGCCATTAGCTGCCAGCCGACGTTATTGTTCGGCGTCGTCCCGTTGACCCATGGACCGGGGATTGAACGAGACGTCCTGCGAATGCGCCACACCCGAAGCAAGCGGGGCGACCAAGATGACGAGTATACTTGCTGCGAGGATCCTACGCATAACTCACCAGCGAGTGCTTGGCGTAGAAATTCGCCGCCGTGAGATCGAATGCCGAGCCTGATTGATTGTAAACTAGGATCGACCAATAGGTCGGCATGAAGCCGAGCAGCGAATAAACCGAAAATTCCGGAAAATAATAGAGGGTGGCGTTGGCTGCCACCCTCACCACCGGCGTCAGGGACGCTAAGCTCCCTATTAGCGAAGACTGGTCCGAAGTCGAGTTCGGATTTATTCCATTCGTCCAGCTGGTGCCGTCCTCGCTGCAGACCAGAAACAGCGAGGCAATGCCTGATCCGTTGACTGAGTTCCCCGACTTGATCAGGATTGGCGCCACTATGTCATCGTAATATTGCACCAAGGTCGTGCCGAGGGCCCCGAGCCCTTTCGCTTGACCATCAGGCAGCGCAGTCAGGTTGTCGGTCGACTGGCCCGGCCGAGTGGGAACGTCGCCAATGAGGCGACGCTGAGAGGATTGCTCATGACATAGTCGCCCTTATTTTCAGGTCGTCGTCCCTTGGATCCGGAAATCGGCCTAGCCCTTGTAGGCCATGGTGCCGGCCGGCAAGGTCAGCCGCAGCCACACACCCTGCGCGCCGGCCGCATTCGGCGCGGGACCGGGCGGCAGGTTGCCCGGGCTCGGCACGCTCAGGAGGGCCGGCTGCCTCATGAAGCCCCCGACACCCGAGGAAGGCGCGGTCTGACGGTTGGCGACCGAACCGGTGTCGTTCAGCTCCGTCGTCAGGGCCAAGTCCAAAAGGGCACCCGAAGGCGGGGTTGGCGTCTCGTTCGCCACCTCGATCTGCGCGCCGGTCAGTGCCGTCGCGGTGTTGTTGTTTATAACGAAAACTTTTTCGTAATAGGTACGCTGTGACCCGGTCAGCACATCCGCCGCACTGGTCGAGAACGTGCGAATCACGGCCGTCACTGGGTTCGGCAAGATCTCGAATAGCAACCCCTGTAGGATCTTATACGTCGTCGTGTTGTCCGGTACAGTACCCCAGTCTCGGTTGACAGCGATAATATCTGTGCCGTAGCCCACAGTAGCGACGATCTGCCGCAACTGATTCGCACCGGTGCCGCTCTTGGTCCAAATGATCTGGCCGGCGGAGACCAGGGCTCCGTCGCCCGATTGCAGTGTCAACAATGCCGGCGTCGTACCGCTGTGACTAGCTGAACCAGCCTGCGCGGTGCGGACCGTCGCGTCGGTTGTCACCCCACTCGCGGGCAGCACGCAGCTATGGGCAGCGAGTGCCACGTCACCAACCGCAGGGGTACCACCAGGGTCGTCCAATGGTCCGTTCGCACTCGCCCCTGACAATGCGGCGCAGAGCAACCGCTCGAGCGATTGTGACCCGGTCACCCAGCTCTGTCCGTTCAAGGTCAGCGTCTGGCTTTGAACGGCACCGGTCGAGTCGCGTCCGGAATAGGCGATCGTCGTCGCGGTATCACCCGATGAGCTCGAGATGACATCGACACTGCCCGCCGGGGTGATGTCATAAAACGCGACACGACGACTGAAGTCGACCGCGCCTCCTATCGTGGCACCGTCGGTCTCGGGCATGTGGGCCGAGCCATAAACGACGATGTCGGATGGCAGCACGCTCATCAGAGGTTCCTATATTCGTCGACATCAGGTTCGAGCAGTCGATCGGGCCAGCAGAAAGCAGGGAGGGCGATCGGGACGTACTCGCCGGAAAAGAAGGGCTGCGCTTATTCGCTGGGGGTAGTTGCACCGGTGTCCGCTTTTGGCACGACAGAGTCGCGCAGCAGGACCGGCCCTTGAGCGGTTAGAAACATCGGCGCGTCACCACCCTCGACCGGATCGAGGCCCAGGACGTCGCGCGCCTCGTTCAAAGTGAAGATGCCGTCCTTGACATAGCTGGTAAGGATTACGGATTGGTCCCGGGGATCCGTTGGCCGTACATCCGACCAAGCAAATTCGAGGTCGCTATGGCCCATTCGCTTCTGGATGACGCTATCGACCAGCCGCTTGACCCAGCCCATCAGCGGGGCCAAGCCCTCCTCAAGAGCGGCTTCCTGCGCGGTCTGCGCCGTAGCCCGATTCACCTGGGGGGTAAATGCGGTCGGTGGCAACGAGAACGCATAACAGACGATCCGCGCCAACCATTCGTCAAAATCATCCTTGTAGTGTGGTTCCTTGAAGGCCTGATACTTAGCGCCGCTCGGTCCCCATAGCAGCCGTGTGCGGTTGCCGGTATTACCGGCCAGGATGGAATCGAACCATTCCTGGTACTGACAGATCTGCTCGGTGTTCCAACCGTCCGGAGCGTTCATCAAACCGGGCGGGACGTTCCCCTCAGTGAAATGCTGCAGTTGCATGATCTGCCGGCGCAGCCCGATGTTGACTGTCACGACGATCTGCTCGACAGGGCCGAGCCCATAGGCCTTGTGCGGGCGACGGTTGCGCGGCAGGTAGATCAACTCGTCGTCGCTTAGAAGGCGCCACGGCCGGCCGTGGATCACCTGCTCATATGCCGGCGCCGGCGGCCGCGGCCGACGTCCGGTGTCGTCGACC